>Ga0326727_10007776_pt1 | contig 27888 bp, 22 predicted proteins | sample MB2enrmetagenome_FD_207643 | JGI IMG/M metagenome (GOLD analysis project Ga0326727, IMG submission 207643) | Lab enriched peat soil microbial communities from McLean, Ithaca, NY, United States - MB29MY | ecosystem: Environmental > Terrestrial > Soil > Wetlands > Peat | place: USA: New York...
TGGAAATCGATCCGCATCTTCTCATGAGTGACCTGAGCATCTCTCAGCGTCAACTCGTTGAGATTGCAAAGGCGCTCTCTATTAACGCCCGTCTTATCATTATGGACGAGCCCAACTCCTCCCTGAGTGAAACTGAAACCGAACGGCTGTTCTCAGTCATCGCCTCTTTGAAGGACCATGGAGTTTCGGTCGTTTACGTGTCTCACAAGATTGACGAGGTTCTGAGAATAGCTGACCGGATTACTGTGCTCCGCGATGGTGCCCTCGTAGGAACCGTGGATCGCGTGGATGCCAACGCCACCATGATCATTCGCATGATGGTTGGACGGGACCTGGACCGCGCCTATGTCCCCCACGGAAAGATTGGGCCGGTTGTCTTGCGGGTGAAGGGGCTGACAGGAAGTGGATTTGCTGAGGTGTCCTTCGATCTGCGCGCGGGGGAGATTCTCTGTTTCGCCGGCCTAGTTGGATCGGGGCGTAGCGAAATGTGGCGGACGATTTTCGGCGCACAGCGGCGCCGGGCCGGAGAAGTGATGCTTGAGCAACGCCCTGTGTCATTCACCGCACCCTACCAGGCGATCGCGGCCGGTCTGGCCATGGTTCCCGAGGACAGGAAAAAGCTTTCCCTCTTCATGGACATGCCGATCTGGTTCAACGTTGCCTTGGCGGGACTGCCTAATATGAGGAAAGGCCTTGCGATCGACCGCAAGCGCATTAGCGACACCGTGCAATCTTTTATAGGAAGCATGGCCATAAAACTGAGGTCTCCAGAGGAGCCGGTCCGAAATCTTTCCGGTGGAAATCAGCAGAAGACTGTGCTGGCTAGGTGGCTGGCCTTGGAGCCGAAAATACTTATTCTGGATGAGCCCACGCACGGCATCGACATCGGCGCAAAATCCGACGTCTACGAGCTGATTCGGCGCATGGCGAGGTCGGGAATTGCGATCGCTCTGATTTCTTCTGAGCTTCCCGAGGTGATTGCGATGGCCGACAAGGCCGTCGTCATGCATGAGGGCAGAGTCACAGCCATTCTCGAGCGCCGGGAGATAGACGAATCCACGATAATGGCGTATGCCACAGGTACTGCCGAGAGCGGACAGCCAAGCTGAAGCTGGGACGCTTTTGGTGCAGTCAATCGGATTGGAGAACAGCATGACATCGCGGGAACGCGTGCGGAAAGCAATCAATCACGAGCAGCCGGACCGGGTGCCACTGGACCTTGGAAGCACTTTAGTCACAGGTATCCAAGCGAGTGCATACGCCAAGCTCAAAAGAGCTCTCGGCGTCCCGGATGGTGTCACGCGAGTCTACGACCCGTTTCAGATGCTTGCGGAAGTGGAAGAGCCTGTGAAGCAGGCTCTTGGCGTGGACACGTTTGGAATCCAGTTGCCCACCAATATGTTTGGCTACCGCAATGAGAATTGGAAAAAGTTCACGATGTTCGATGGAACCCCCGTGGAGATGCCTGGACGCTTCGAGTATGACGTACTGCCAAATGGGGATATCGTGCAGTATCCAAAAGGCGACCGCACAGCACCTCCTTCCGGAAGGATGCCGAAGGATGGATTTTACTTTGACTCTATCGTACGACAGGAGCCCATAGATGAGGCAAAGTTAGACCCAAAAGAGTGGGCCGAGCAGAACTCCGCCCCGTATACCGAAGAGGAGCTACGCTTCATCCAGGAGACCTCTCGGCATATGTATGAGAACTCCGAATACTCACTGTTGGGAAACTTTTGGGGCGCAGGTTTCGGAGACATCGCCCTGGTGCCCGGGCCAGCCATTGCCCACCCCAAGGGCATCAGGGACCCGGAGGAATGGTACGTTTCCACGGTGACCCGCAAGCAGTATGTGATGGACATTTTCGGCTACCAGCTAGACATTCAGATGAAGAACTTGCTCTCCTACCATCAGGCGGCTGGGGACCGAATCGATGTGATCGTAATGAGCGGAACCGATTTTGGATCGCAGAACGGACCGTTTATCTCGCCCCAGGCGTACCGCGAGATCTTCAAGCCGTTGCACAAACAAATGAATGATTGGGTGCATAAGAACACGAAGTGGAAGACATTCTACCACACGTGTGGATCGATCATCGCCTTTTTGCAGGACTTCAAAGAGGCGGGGTTAGACATTCTCAATCCTGTTCAGATTTCCGCCTCGGGCATGGAGCCCGAGGGGCTGAAAGCGAAGTGGGGGAATGACTTCGTGTTCTGGGGAGGCAGCATCGACAATCAACACACCCTCCCATTCGGCACGCCAGATGATGTGAGGATAGAGGCTGAGCGCAACATGCGTGCATTAGGTAAAGGGGGAGGGATGGTGTTTACAAACGTGCACAACATCCAAGCCACGGTACCAACGAAGAATGTTCTTGCCTTTTTCGAAACGTTGAAGACAAAGGGTTCGTTGAAATAGGAGAAACCTAGGGAAAACGATAATCCTCTGGTCTCTTCGGCGATTTGCATTGGCAGATTTTGCGAGACCACCGTCTCTTGGCATTCCGCAGACTCCATTCTACCTGATCGCTGGCAGATGCAAGGGGTGGTTAGATCCCCCTACACTGAAGTCATCATACGGTCCCTGGAGATTGACAACGGCTGGCCTTGACCGGCTCTAAATCTCTAAATCATTCCATCCCAGCTGTTCCGCACCCTGCCTTCTCGCCCTTCCTTCTCCGAGAACCAGTGCGAAGTCACACTCTTCAGCTCCGTGAAGAACCGAACCCCGTCCGTCCCCATGGTATGAAGGTCCCCGAAGAACGATGCTTTGTGTCCAGTGAATCCGAACATGGCGAGCGGCACCGGAATCCCCACGTTCACTCCCACCATGCCGGCGTGCGACTTACGGGTGAACTCACGGGCGTAGTAGCCGCTCTGCGTATAGATTACGCTCCCGTTGCCGAACTCGCTTTCGTTCATCAGCTCCACACCCTCGTCGAAGCCTTTCACCCGCTTTATGCAAAGCACCGGGCCGAACACCTCGCGGTCCCCGACGCCCATCCCCTTCTCGACGTGGTCGAACAGCGTGGGCCCCAGGTAGAATCCCTTCTCGTACCCTGGCACCGTAACCTCGCGTCCGTCGAGGACCAGCTCTGCGCCTTCCTCGATGCCCTTCTCGATCCACGAAACGACGCTCTTTCGGTGATCCGCGTTTACCAGAGGACCCAGTTGACTCGCCTTGTCGTAGGCCGGCCCGATCTTCAGGCCTTCCATTACTTTCACGAGCGCTTCGATGAGTTGGTCTGCGATTGCCTCCTCCACTACGGCGACCGGAAGCGCCATGCACCTTTCCCCAGCGCATCCGCAGGCAGAGTTGACGATCCCTTTCGCGGTGCGCTCGAGCGGGGCGTCCCTCATCACGAGTGCGTGGTTCTTCGCCTCTGTCAGAGCCTGGACCCGCTTGCCGTAAGCCGCGGCCGTGGCATAGATGTGCTTACCCACCGAGGTCGAGCCAACAAAGGAGATCCCCGCCACGTCAGGATGGCTCAGGAGTATCTCCGCCTCCGCGCGCGAACAGGTAACGAGGTTCAGCACGCCGGGAGGGAGTTCCGCCTCCTGCCACATCTCCATAATTCGCATGGAGGAGCGTGGAACGAAGCTCGCCGCCTTGATGACCATGGTGTTGCCCGTGGCAATGCAAAGCGGTGCCATCCAGCCCATGGGGATCATCGCAGGAAAGTTCCACGGAGCAATCCCCGCAAACACCCCCAGAGGTTGCATGTACTGCGTGGTGTCGTAGCCCGGGGTCGCGTTCATGATCGCCGGGCCCTTGAGCAGGTGAGGAACGCCTGCTGCGTACTCTACAACCTCGATCACCTTGAGAACGTCGCCTTGTGCTTCATCCCAGACCTTGCCGTGCTCTTCCGCCACCAGCAGCGTCAACTCGTCCACATGCTTGTCCAGGATGCCCTTCATCCGAAAGAGTACTTGCGCTCTCTTATTCGGAGGCGTATCCGCCCAGCTGGGAAACGCCGCCCTTGCAGCCGCAATAGCGGCCCGGACCTCCTCTGAGGTGCACTGTGGAGTGCGCGCGACTATTTCCCCGGTGGAGGGGTCGTAGCAGTCCATGTAATGATCGGTCTTCGAGGTCTTCCACTCTCCGCCGACCCAGTACTTCAATTGTTTCGGTTCGACAGCTGTTATCATGTCGATCCTCCTTGCCTTCGTAAAAGCGCTGGAAGGATGCCCGGAGCTGCCCTATCCGGGATCCGGCAGCACACAGTCCCACTGCGCCATTCTGTGCAATCGATGAGAAAAGCTCCTCCGTTGAGCAGGAGTCGTTCCACAGGGCCTTCGGCGTTGTCGAGGTCATCTCGCGTAATCGCGTGGTGACAGCAGCGATTGTTTGCGGCATAGGCGGGTCCACGACAAGTGGTAGCAAAAATATACTCACGGCTGTATGCTGGGACAAAAGAAAAGGGGGCGCATCATGATTGAAAGACGCCGCTTCGCCTTGAATAGGATCACCTGCCCGTCGCTTGGCCTTGAGGATTTCTTCCGACTTGCGACCGAACTGGGGCTCTCGAAGGTCGAGCTTCGAAATGACCTGCCCGGCGGGAAAGTTACCGACGGGTTGTCAGCATCAAAGGCCGCTGCGCTCGCCCAGGCGCACGGGGTCCGTGTCATCACAATTAATGCACTGCAGAAGTTCAATTTGGGCGCCGCGAAGCAGAAAGCTGCTGACGAGCTGGAAAGGCTTTTGGACCTTGCCGCGGAGTTGCACTGCCCCGCCATCGTGCTGTGTCCCAACAACGACACCGCTGACACGCGGGACGCCAGGACAAAGGTGGCGGAAACGGTGGATGCCTTGAAGGCATTCGGATCTTCCTTCACAAAGAGAGGACTCCTGGGATACCTCGAGCCCCTGGGGTTCCACGAGTCCTCGCTCGCCTCGATCGTCGTCGCCGTTGAGGCAATCAGGAGCTCGGGACTGAGCTGCTACCGCGTTGTCTATGACACATTCCACCACTACTTGGGGCCGGACACAGAGAACGACATCGGCCCGCATTACGAGATCTCGAAGACAGGACTCATCCACGTCTCAGGAGTGGAAACAGGAATCCCCAAGGAGAACTACAGGGACGAGCACCGCGTGCTCCCGGGGCCAAAAGACAAGACGTTCTGCAAGGAACAGATCAGCCATCACGACAAGCTAGGGTATACGGGGGACATTTCCTTTGAGCCGTTCTCAGCCGAGGTGCAACACCTGGGCAGGGAAGAGCTTAAAGCGGCGCTTCGAGCCAGTATAAGCTACCTGGGGGACTAGAAGCGCGACGGCGACAGTTCCCGGTCAGCTCCTCCGCGCGTTTTTGCGAACGTCGATGGTCACTGCCACGACAATGATGATGGCGCGTGCCACCTGCTGGTAATCCGCGGACACGTTGAGAAGGTCCAAGCCGTTTTTCATGACCCCGATGATCAAAGCGCCTACAAGCGTTCCCGCAGCACTCCCCAATCCACCCGCGAGGCTCGTTCCTCCAATGACGGAAGCCGCAATTGCGTCCAGCTCGTAGCCAAGACCGAGCCCGGGCTGGCCGGAGCCGATTCTGGCGGTGAGCACGATTGCCGCCACCGCGGCTAGGAAGCCGGCATACGTGTAAACCATGATCAGGTACCGGTTGGTTTTGATGCCCGACACCACCGCTGCCTGCAGGTTGCTCCCAAGGGCGTACGTATAGCGTCCCCACAGCGTATGTTGGAGAATGATGTAGGTAATGATCACGCAGACGATGAGCACAATTGCTGGGTTGGGAATCCCCAGGATGTCACCCTGCCCGATTACCTGGAAAGCATCGATGAGGCTTCCGCGTGGCCTGCCCTGCGAGTAAATAAACGCCCAGCCGCGGGCGAACGTCATCATGCCGAGTGTGGCAATGAAAGGCGGGATCCTGAGCCAGGCAATCATGCTGCCGTTGACGAAGCCAATGGCAATACCGACCCCCAGACCGATGATTAGGACCGGGACGATGGGCCACGGGTGACCGCCTTTGTAAAGCCGGTCCATGGCGTCCGCGCTCTGAACGAGGCTGGCCACCGCAACGGCAACGGCTGCTACCACCGCGCCGGAGGAGAGGTCGATTCCCGCCGTGATGATGCACATCGTGACGCCGAGGGCAATGATGCCGATAACGCTGATCTGACGCAGAACGTTCAGAAGGTTGTTGATCCGAAGGAACACCCCGCCGGAGAGGATTGCGATTACGACCGCAAGCCCCACCAGGATCAGCAGGATGCTGTACTTGCTCATAATGGCCAGTACGCGGGATTCCCTTCTTGGTGCAACCTTGACAGCTTCAATCACGGCGTGCCTCCGGGCTCAGTAGTAGTGAACTTCTTTGAATGTGCTGAGAGGTTCCCCCGTGGCCATGTGGAGGATTTTCTCCTGCGTGGCCTCGGCCCTGCTAATTTCTCCGACCTTCCGCCCTTCGTGCATGACCATGATCCTGTCCGACATGGCGAGGATTTCGGGCATCTCGGAAGAGATGAGGATGATGGCCTTCCCTTCTCTTGCGAGGTTGGACATGATCTTGTAGATTTCGCTCTTCGTAGCAACGTCGATCCCGCGGGTTGGCTCATCGAGGATCAAGAGGGCGGGGGAGGTGGCGAGCCAGCGGGAAACAAGGACTTTCTGCTGGTTTCCTCCGCTCAGGTACATGACCAACTGCTCCAGGCTGGGCGTTTTGATGCGAAGCGTTCCCACAGCGTCGTCGCACAGCTTGCGAAGCGCACGATGCCTCAGGAACACGGCGCGCAGGTTGTTCCGCAGGCTGGGCATTGTAATGTTGTCGCGCACGGACAGGTTCAGGTACAGTCCGCTCCTCTTCCTGTCCTCGGTGAGGAACGCCATTCCCTGCCGAATGGCGTCGAACGGGTTCTCGATCTTCGCGCGCTTGCCGCGGACCTTGATGACCCCGGCCTGCTTCGGCGCCACCCCGAAGACCGACTCCATGACCTCGGTCCTCCCCGCTCCAACCAGGCCAGCCACGCCCAGGATCTCCCCCTTGCGTACGGAGAAGCTGATGTCACTGAAATATCCGCGCCGCGTGAGGTTCTCCACCTCCAGCACCGGCTCCCCGACCTCCGCCTTCTCCTTCTGGAAAAACTGGTCGATGGTTCTGCCCACCATCATCTTGATCAATTTCTCCCGCGTCAGGTTCACACTGTCCTCATGACCCACGAACTCGGCATCCCGGTAGACGCTCACCTCGTCGGTGATGGCAAACACCTCGTCCATCTTGTGGGTGATATAGATCACCGCGACCCCGCGCTGTTTGAGGTCCCTGATGATGGTGAACAGGTGCCCGACCTCCTTCTCCGTGAGGGCAGAGGTGGGCTCATCCATGATGATAAGGTCGGCCTTGCGCGACACCGCTTCGGCTATCTCCACGAGCTGCATCTGGGCCACGCTGAGCTTCCCCATGATCTGACGCGGGACCAGATTGATATTCAGCTCCTGGAGGATCTCCGCAGCAGCTTTGTCGATGGCCCGGTGGTCGATCAGGCCGAGAGAGTTCCTCATCTCCCGCCCGAGGAAGATGTTCTGCGCCACCGTCATATAGGGAAGAGGGCTCATCTCCTGGTGGATCATGGAGATGCCTTGCGTGAGAGAGTCATGAACGTTCTCGAAAGCCACCGGCTCCCCGCGAAGCCGAATTGTGCCCGAATCCGGCCGGTAGAGGCCGATGGCCACCTTCATGAGGGTGGATTTGCCGGCTCCATTTTCCCCCATCACGCCATGCACGGTCCCCGGTCGGACGTGGAGGCTCACACCGTTGAGAGCGTGGACGCCGGGAAACGTTTTGTGGATGCCTTCCATCTCGAGGATGAACTCGCTCACCGCGTGCCCGCTCCTTGCAAGGAAGTCGAAGGAAAAACCAGGGGCCGTGCGCTCCGGCCCCTGCCGTCATTATGACCTACTTCACGTACATTTTGTAGTTGTCGTACGTCACGGGTTCGAAGGGGATGGCCGTGAACGTGGGGACGTTCTGATGGTTGATCAGCTTCAGCGCAGTCTGCACCGCGCCACGCCCCTGGGCCCCGCCGTTCTGGAACACTGTCATGTCCAGCCTCTTGTCCGCAATGAACTTCAAGGCGTCCGAGGTCGCGTCTACGCCCGTTACGATGACCTTGCTCTTCATGTTCTTTTCTTCGAGAACGAGCACGGCGCCAAGGGCCATCTCGTCGTTGTTGGCGATGATCGCGTCGATCTTCGTATCGCCAGCAAGCCAGTTCTCAACAACCGTGACGGCGTCAGGCCTTTGGAAGTTGGCGGTCTGCTCGCGCACGATCTTGATCCCCGGATACTTAGCAAGCACGTCCTTGGACCCTTGTGTGCGCCCGATCTGCGGCGCGCTGCCCATGGTCCCCATAAGGATTGCGACGTTGCCTTTGCCGTTCAACTTCTTGGCGACGAACTGCGCCTCCAGGTTTCCCGCCACCACCTCGGGTGACGCAACGGCGACAACTTTCCCGGCTACAAGCGCTGAATCATCGGGCTTGCGGTTGAAGTACACCAGCGGAATGCCCGCCTGCACGCACTCCTTCGTGATAGTCGGCGCGAGGGTCTGGTCGATGACGTGGATGAGGATTGCGTCCACACCCTGCGTTATGAAGTTCTCGACCTGCTTGAGCTGCTCGTTCGGGTCGCGCTTTCCATCGGCAGCTATGATGTCCACATTGTCCTTGGTCGCCTCAGCGGTCAGCTGATCCAGAGCGTACCGCATGAAGACATCGTTGAAATCCTCGATGGTGACGCCCATCTTGAGCTTCTTGCCTTGGGCAGTTGCGATCAATGGCACTGCCAGAAGAGCCACCAGCGCAAAAACAATAACCTTCCGCATACGCACCTCCTCGGAAAGATTTTTGGCGTTTGCGATGCAAACGCTTGCATTGTGGGGCTTAAAAAGGCGGAAAGACTTCCGCATAGCGAACAATAATTAAACGCCTCTCAGGGCAGTTGTCAAGAAAAAAAAGCCGTTGCCGGCCGCGGTTCAAAAGCCTCAGGGAGAGGGGGTCAGACATCCGGGTTCGCGATCATGCGGTCCCGTATCATTACGATGAGGTCGTCCACCGCTTTGCAGAACTGCCGCAGCGTCCTGCGCGTGGCTCCGAAGGCATCGAACTCCTCAGGTTTCATCCCTTTCTCCTCATAAGCACGCCTGAAGTCTTCGAACTTCTTCGAAAGCTCATCCACAATCCGAGGATCCACGGGCTTGTCTATTCGGCTTGTAACCTCCACGTCTGATTCATTGAAACGTTTCTGCCACTCGAACGGAGGAGAAATGACCACGTCCCCGCCGATGAGCTCGCTCCAGTGCAGGTGGTTACGGAAGGCCGCTGACAGTAGGCGCAAGCGGTACCCCCGCTGCTGGTAGATCTGATACGCTTTCTTGAACGTCGCCACCCCCGCCCAATCGAAGATTCGAGGGTCGGCGATGATTCCCTGTTTCTCTGCAACCACTTTGAGCCAGTCATCGAGCCTGCCCACCATCAGTGTGCAGACCGGTCCCATGCGGCTTATGTCCTTCTTCTCCTTCTCCCGCCGCATCAGGCCGCGCTCCACGGCCTCTGCCACCGCGATGGCCTGCGGCAGCGTAAAGCTTACCGTTGCGTTGATGCTGATCCCCCGCCAGGTCGCCTCTTCGATGGCGGCAATCCCAGCGCGCGTTGCGGGAATCTTCACGATCATATTGGGCGCAAGGGAATCGAAATGTTCAGCCTGTGTAGTGATGGCCTCGGCGTTCCGGTAGAGGCGTGGGTCCGTCTGGATAGAGAGCCGACCGTTCCGCCCTTTCTCCCGGTCGCAGACGGGCATCAGGAGATCAGCTGCTTTTACCGACATTTCCTCAACGAGCCGCCATGCCACTTCGCCTTCGGTGGCGCAGGGCATTTCCGTAATGAGCTGTTCTATCCGGTCCTTCCAGAGGTTCATTTCCTTTTTCAAGACGGCCAGCACAATCACCGGATTGCATGTGGCGCCCACGGCCCCGTTCTCCTTGATTGAAATCGACAACTCTTGCAGCGAGCAGGAGTCGTTCCAGAGCGCCGACGGCGTGGTGCTCGTCATGACATGCAGCAGTGTCCCCTTTTCACGAGTGCTCATATTCCTCCGCAGACTTCTCTACCAACCACTGGCGGTCGGGGCTCTCGAACACCTGGATATTGGCTATAGGTGTCTCTTAAGGCGAGCCGCTACCCCTTCTGCCGTTTATGGAAAGGATTGCAAAGCCCAGAAATGCGCAGAAAAGCCAAGTAACAAAGATCTGGGCAGTAAAAATCCGTGCAAACGTTTCCAAGGCAATGGAGATTATCACTCAGTCTTCGGGTTTGTCAAATTTTTTTGTCGGGCATGACACTGGCACGTGTCTTAGCATTCACGCCTTTGTTGCTGAAGGCGCGGGAGACGGTAGCGTAAGACACTCCAGCCTTGTCTGGCCATGTCCTTGATCGTTATGCTCATTCGCTGCAGCCAATCGGCTTACAGCTTTAGCAAACGTACAGCCCTGTCAAAGCCCGGTTTTGTCCTTAATGAACCTCCGGGCCTTCAATGCGTACTCGAACGGGTTTGCGCGCGCCGGGTCCTGCTCGGCCTCCACTACGTACCAGCCCTTGTAGCCTTTCTTGTCGAGCAGACGGAAGACACTTTCGAAGTTCACTCCGCCGTCCCCGGGAACGGTAAAAACCCCTTCCTTGACCGCCTTCAGGAAGCTCATCCGCTCCTTCTTCACGCGCTCCAGCACTTCAAGCCGTACATCTTTCAAGTGCACATGGCGCACACGTGCAACGTAACGCTCCAGGACACCCAGGTAGTCCTCACCGGAGAACGCGAGGTGGCCCGTGTCATAGAGGAGGAAAAGGAGGCTCGGATCTGTTAACCCCATGAGTTTGTCGATTTCAGCGGCGGTCTGGACGCCAGTCCCCATGTGGTGATGGTAGGTGAGCGTCATGCCCTTTTCCTTGGCACGTTCTCCGAGCCTGTTCAGCCCGTCCGCGAGGTGCTTCCACTCATCCCCGGTGAAGCTCGGCTTGCCTTCGAGCACCGGGACGTCCTGCCTGCCCTGGATCGAATGTCCTTGCTCCGCGGCGCCGATCACGCGGGCGCCGACCGCGTGGAGGAAGTCGCGGTGCTGAATGAACGCCTTTTCGACCTCGTCGTAAGGCTGCGTGGTGAGAAACGAGCTAAACCAGGCGTTGCAGATTGTGAGGCCGCGCAAGTCGAGATAACGCTTGAGAACCGCGGGGTCCTTGGGATACTTGTTGCCGATCTCGCTGCCCTCGAAACCAGCGAGGGCCATCTCCGAGATGCACTGCTCAAAGGTGTTGCCGCCCCCTAATTCGGGCAGATCATCGTTTGTCCACGCGATTGGGGCGATCGCCAGACGAACCCGCTTGTCTTTCATTTAACGTTGCCTTCCTTTGCCGTTGCCCTTCCCATCGTTGCTAGAACTTCCGCGCCGTTTCAACTTCCTTGGTTATCTTCCTTGCGGCCTCGACGACCTTGGGGTTGTCCGAAACCTGCGCCGTCCCCACGCGCCACCATGACTCGTAGTCGTGCGTCATGGACTTCTGCGTGACCTTCACGTCGATCACAGTCGAGACGTCACTCGCCAGCGCGCTTTTTACCGCGTCGCGGAACTCCGCAAGCGTCTTCGGGGAGTACCCGCGCGCCCCGTAGCTCTCCCCGTTCTTCGCGAAATCCAACGGAATCAGGCTGCCGGTGAGCCTGCCGGTCTTCGGGTCCCGGAGGCGGAGATCGTTTCCGAACTTGACTATCCCCTGGCTCGTCTGAAGGTTGTCGATGCACTGGTAGCCGGCGTTGTCGAAGACAATGACGTTAATTTTGACACCTTCCTGGATGGAGGTGAGAAGCTCGGAATGCAACATCACGTAGGAACCATCTCCAACGAGAGCGAAAACCTCCCGGTGCGGCGCCGCCATCCTGGCGCCCAGGGCAGCAGCAATCTCATAGCCCATGCAGGAAAAGGCGTACTCCATGTGATACGAGTCAGCTGCACGGCTTCGCCAGATTCGCTGAAGGTCGCCCGGCAGGCTTCCTGAGGCGCCAACCACAATTGCATCCTCGGGCAGAAGACTTTCGTTTAACTCCCCCATGAGCCGAACCTGAGAGAGTCCGTGTTGGTCTTCCTCCGTATAAAGCCTGTCCCATTCCTTACGCCATTCCGCGCGCGCTTTCTGCACTTCTCCCGTGTAGCCGGCTTTCCACCCGATGCGGCGAAGCGCAGTTGTAAGCCCCTTCAGGCTTTCGCGGGCATCCGCCACTACGGCTACCGCGTTCATTTTGGCGGCGTCGAAAGAGTTCACATTGATCGACAAAATGGCGGCGTTCGGGTTCTTGAAAAGGTTTCTCGAGCACGTAGTGAAGTCACCCAGCCGCGTGCCGACGGCAATAATGAGGTCAGCGTTTTGCGCAATCCGGTTTGCTGCAAGCCCTCCGGTGACGCCCATTCCTCCGAGGTTGTAGGGGTCTTCCCAGGAGGTGACGCCCTTGCCTGCCTGCGTCTCGCCAAACGGCACGTCGAATGCGGCGCAGAACTCTCTCAGCTCCTTGCCAGCTTCAGAATAGCGTACACCACCCCCGCAGATGAGAATCGGCTTCGAGCGGGAGCTGATGAGCGCCACCGCCCGTTCGAGCTGCCCTTGTGTCGGAAGGCGCCGCTCGATGTGGTGGACCCTCCTCTCCAGAAACTCCGCCGGATAATCGTAGGGCTCGCCCTGAACGTCTTGGGGAAGTGCAAGAGTCACCGGACCTGTCTCTGCGGGGTCGGTGAGCACCCGAAAGGCGTTGATGGAGGCCGCCATGAGCTGCTCAGGCCTGTTGATCCTGTCCCAGTACCGCGAAACCGCCCGAAAAGCGTCGTTGGCTGTAGCGGTGTAGTCGTCCCAGTTCTCGATTTGCTGGAGGACCGGGTCCGGCTGGCGGCAAGCGAATACGTCCCCCGGTAGAAGCAGCACGGGGAGGCGGTTGGCCATGGCAACCCCTGCTGCGGTCACCATGTTGAGCGCGCCCGGACCGATCGAGCTGGTCACGGCGAATATCTGCTTGCGGTTCATCTGTTTTGCGTAGCCAATAGCCATGTGCGCAGCGCCCTGTTCGTTGTGCCCCTGGAAATACGTCAGGCCATGGCCTCCCTGGGCGAGCGCTTCCCCCAGGCCCACCACGTTGCCGTGCCCAAAAATCCCCCCGACGCCCTTCACGAACTTCCCCTCGATGCCGTCAAACTCAACGTATTGGGCATCGAGAAAGCGCAGGAGCGCTTGCGCCATCGTCAGCCGGACCGTCTTCACGATACTCCTCCCGTCAGTCGTCGACCTCGGTTATCTTCACCGGGCGTCCTTCGGCAACCGACTTCTTTGCTGCAAACCCCATGAGCAGGGGCTTGAGGCCGTCGATGTCGCCGACGGGGCACGGCTTCCTGTCAATCACAGTGTCGAAGAAAGAGTTCATCTCGTCGAGAAAAGCCTGATGGTAACGCTCTAAGAAGAAGTACAGCGGCTTGTCCCCCGCCACGCCCGTTTCGTTGGACAAGAGCACGGAGGTAGGCGTATCGTTCGCGCAGGAAAGCGCCCCCTTGGAGCCGAAGACCTCCACGCGCTGGTCGTAGCCGTAGGTGGCCTTGCGGGAGTTGTCGATCACCCCGATGCAGCCGTTTTGGAATGTGAGGATGACCACCGCCGTGTCCACATCGCCCGCCTTCCCGATTGCCGGATCCACAAGAACCGCGCCCTTGGCGTACACCTCGACGGCATCAGAGCCCGCCAGGTAGCGCGCCATGTCGAAATCATGGATCGTCATGTCCAGGAAAATGCCTCCGGAAACTTTGACGTACTCGGTGGGGGGAGGAGCGGGGTCGCGCGAGGTGATACGCAGGATGTGAGGGTCGCCAATGGCGCCCTGGTTGACCAGGTCGCGGACCCGGCGAAAGTTGTGGTCGAACCTCCGATTGAATCCGACCTGGAGAGTGACCCCCGCCTTTTTTGCCGCAGCCAGCGCCTTCTTCACCTTGGCCACGGTGAGGTCCACGGGTTTCTCGCAAAAAACGTGCTTGCCCTTCTCCGCCGCCGCCACTACCAAGTCCGCGTGCGTGTCGGTGGAGCTGCACACCAGCACGGCCTTGATCTCGGGATCCGACAACACCTCGCGCGCATCCGTACTCACCTGCGCGACTCCGATCCCTTTTGCCCAGTCGCGGACTTTGTCCGCAGCCACGTCGGCAATGCGCGCGATCTGCACGCGCGGAATGTGATGGGCGATGTTTTCCGCGTGGATCTTGCCGATCCTGCCGGCCCCGATTATTCCGACTTTCATCTGTCCCTCCTCATCTCATCCGCACCAGCTCGTCCTCGCGGAACGACTGGGTAGCGGCAAACGCGACCTTGGTCGCCATGACGCCGTCATGCACTGTGACCTTCGGCTTGCGTCCTTCCCTGATGCAGTCCACGAACTCCTGTGTCTCGGCAAGATATGCGGCGCCGAAGCGCTCCAGGAAGTTCTGCGAGCACTCCCGCACTGCCCCGCGGTCATCCAGAAGCTCCACCATGTCTTTCTGCGGCACGTTGGCGATCCGAAGCGTTGCCCGCGTGCCGATAATCTCGGTTTCGACCGCGTACCCATGCGCCGCGGTCCGGCCGGAAAGCAAGAACGCCATCGCCTCGTTGTCGAAGCGCAAAAACGCCGCTAGGTTATCCCCATCTCCGTACTTCCCGAACTCTGGATGCGCATAACATCCTCCCGCGGCGAACACTGTCGTTGCCTCAGCGCCTAACATCCAGCGGGCGAGGTCTATGTCATGCACCGCCATGTCGATGAACTGGCCGCCTGAGCTCGGAGCAAAGCGGATGGCCCCCTCGATCGCGGACTCGGGATCCACCGAATAGCCGCGGAAAAGGATGGGTCGACCGATATACCCGTCATCGATCAGCTTCTTTGCTCTGCTGTAAGAAACGTCATACCTGCGCATGAACCCGAGCATAAACACCTTCTCGGGGTGCTTTTCCACCGCGGTTTCCGCCTGTAGGCACTCTTCCAGGCTGACCCCGAGAGGCTTCTCGCTGAAGACGTGGAAACCCGCGTCCAACGCTTGCCCGATCTGGCGGCAGTGTTCGCCGGAGCTCGAAGCAATGAAGACGGCATCCAGGGCTTTGTTTTCCAGCATGTCCGCGAAACTGCCATATCCGTGAGACACTCCCCACTCTTCCTGGGCGTGGCGAACCCGGTCAGGCTCGAGCGCGCAGACGGCGGCCAGTTCGGCCCCTGCCGTGCGCACGGCGATGTTTTCTGCGTGCTTCATCCCCAGCCGTCCCAGGCCAACGATCCCGATCTTCACCTTGTCCATGGACACCTCGTATCACTATGAGAAGGCCGCGCGCCCCGCGCAGGCCGTGTTCGGCCGACTACCCCTCTGTTACGACGCGCCGGTCGTCTCACGCACCACAAGCTTCGGCATCAGAACAGTCCGTCGAGCGTCTCGAGAACCGCCCGCCCTGCGAGTGCGGATGAGCTCCAAGAGCCGCTCGCACGTCACAAGAGAGAGCTCTTCGCGGGGCTGGTGGATCGTCGTAAGAGACGGACGGATGCAGGCCGCAAGGTCGGTATCGTCATATCCGATTAACGCAATATCTTCGGGTACACGAAGCCCGAGCTTGTTCACCGCCAAAAGGGCGCCGATGGCCATGAGATCGTTGAGAGCGAGGATAGCATCATACGTGCGAAGACGTCCCGCCGCTCCCAGCACAGCTTCGTAGCCGGACTCCATGGTCTGGTTGCCGAAAAGCAGGTCATCGGCGCAAATGGTGATGCCAAATTCCGAAAGGCCCCGGCAAGCCCCGGCGAGCCGCAGCACGTACTCCCGTTCTGTGACCTTCTCCCCGGGGGTTGTCACGCAGAGGATGCGCTTCTTGCCAAGGGAGCCCAGGTACTGCCCCGCAATGTAGCCGCCGTATTCGTTGTCGGGATAGATGATGTCCACGTCGGGGGGGCAGGGATCTGCGGGCGGATAATGGGAAAAAACGAAAGGCATTTCCTTGGCGTGCAGATAGTCGATCAGTTCGCGCTCGAACAAGGGTTGCACGATGATGAGCCCGTCCACCTTTTTCCGAGCCACAAGCTTCTTGATGTTGTTGCCGCCGCTGAAGTGGTTGTTCAAGAAGCTGACGAGCAGGTCGATGTCATTGCACTCCAGGACGCTGCGAAGGGAGCTGTGCAGCGTGCCATGGTATAGGTTCACTCCCAGCTGGTCGTAGTCAGGGGGAAGGATGATCCCGATAGTCCCGACCCGCCTCGTGATCAGGCTGCGTGCGTGCGTATTGAAGTCGAACCCCAGCTGATCCGCGATTTCGCGGATTCGTTTTCGCGTCTTCTCGGGGATGAGGGTGGAATCGTTCAAGCTCCTGGAAACAGTGGCCATGCTGACGCCAGCGGCTTTCGCCACGTCTCTAAGTGTCATTTCTTTGCAAACGTTTGCACCCATTCGTGTATGAAGTAAGGCATTTGCCAGCGTTTGTCAAGGTCGATTCGATCACCGTTTCCGAAAGGCCGTGATGCGAGATCTTGCATGAGCTCGGAGAAGTGAGATTGTGCAAAAGATACTGCAACCACCAGCCCTGATCCCAACCGCTCTTTCTTGATAAAAAAGGACTGCAGGCGTCAGAAGGAAGGAAAGTTCCTTTTGCCGACTGTGAGAGACGGAAACCCTATTACTCTATTATTTCTGGATTCCAAGTTGACGCAGGGACAGGCTTGTTCGGCCGATCAGAATGAAATCCCCGGAGAACAGGCGAAGGTATTTTCCCGGGGGGACGGGTTGGCCGTTTACATAGGTACCATTCGTGCTATGCAAATCTTCGATGAAGAAATCATCCTTCACCTTTTGGATCACAGCATGCTGGCGGGAGGCCAAGACGTCATCAAGCTCGACGATATTGTAGTCGCCTCTTCCTATCGTAATCCGGCTGACTATAGGGATATTCTTGTCGCGAAAAACAAGGAACATGCCGCCGGATTTCGACACTTTGGAGAGGCGATGACCCAACGCGCTCTCGGAGCTGACAGTCTCATCCTTTTTCGACATGTGGTGTGGCTCCTTTGAACTGCCTTACAGCGAAGGCTTGCGGCCTGTATGAGGCTTAGTATAGCACATAATTCGACAGACCATTGTGGCCACCTGTTGGACCAAAGACTCATGCTGCGGCTCGAGCACGACAAACCGCCAAAGAAGGCGGAGACCGGAAGGTTTAGGCCGTTTCCCGGTCTAGTAACGTCGGGCGAGCCGTGCGCGCTCCTATAATCACGCGATGTCGGACAAAAGAAGCTCTGCGAGTACGCGAAGAAAATCAAATAGAGGGAGCAAAAGGCGGCTTGACGCGCATCGAAGCGGAAGACAGTGCATTCCGCGGCCTGACAAGATGAGCTTCGCGACAGAACTTTCCCCGACAATAGTGTGTTCTCGCAGAAGGCCAAAACCTTGGCGCACAAATCGAACCGCGGGCGGCCCGCTGCGCACTTACGAAACGCCTTTGAGCTACGACAACCCGGGGCCCTATTTTTTCGTTGTGGCCAGGTAGCGATTGAGTTCGTTCTTCCGCTTCGAGAGCATTGCTTGGAACTTGTCCTCTGAATACGCCTTTGGAAGAATCTTTTTTGCAAGGTAGCTGACTGCCGTAAGAAGCATTCGCCAGTGCACGAGTGTCTCCCCAGGTCCTTTTTCTTCCAGAGTGATGCTCAATCTGACTACGCCGTCCTGACCCATCACTAGCAGGTACTCGATGAATCGATTCGGCTCGTAGGTGATCGTGGTCCGCAACACCTTCTTACCGAACATCTCCCTGGTTGAAAAGATTGCGTTCTCCTCGGCAACGCCCGAGTCCGAGTACAGCATTGTGCATGACCACCCAGGGATCCACTGGTACTCCAAAACTGGACAAAGCAAAGGAAACACGCCCTGCATCTCCCCTTTTACGTCGAAGGACCCGGACCGCTCGAACCTTTCTGACCGCTTCCACTTCGGTTCCATAGCATCTCCTACTCAAATGATCTTTGCGTTGAGGATCAACTGTGAAGCTAGAGACGGGTCAAGCCAATCTTTTCATCTTCTTCAAGAATTCCTTCGTCTGTGTGGCGGTAAACAACGCAAGACAATGATAAGGTCCTCGCCGCTGAAATAGCGAGCGTACCACTTTCCGTCGGTCGCCCTTTTCGCCTGAAGCGTCCGAATGTGTCCGTAAATGACAGTTCCAGCCGCACTACCGGAAGAAGTATCCAAGTATACTGTTGAATCTCCCGAGATAGACTCTATTCGTTCTTCCGCAAATGGATCGGATGGTTTTTCCTCCTAACCCTCTTGCGCAGGAAACGAAGCACACCAAAAAAACTCAAGACGAAGAAAGCTGCTGCCCGCCAGTCCTCGCACGGTGAGATCAACCCGCAATTACGCGACAGCGAGCAAAGCCACGACCCCGCACACCGCTAGGGGATAGAAGCATGCTCTGTTGAAAAGGAAGAGCGCAGAGGTCATCTTCTGGTCCCTGACCCACAGCACGGCAGGAACAATCAGGAGCATAGCGCCCGCAAGCAGCGCTCCGCAAACGTAGATGAGCGGATGCCGCATTGGGACAACGAGAGGGAAGATGAGGCTAGAGGCAACCGTGACACACAGGAGGGCAAAAGAGACCCACGTGGACGCGCGCCTTCCGTAGCGTACGGGGAAGGTGCGTATCTTCATGAGAGTGTCTTCTTCCAGATCGCTCCAATCATTTGGGATATTGCGGCAGCCCACTTCCCAGGCGAATGCCCAGGCAAAGAAGAGAGCGACAAAGCCCGACGATGGCGCTCCAGCAACGGCATAGACGCCAGCCAGTCCGCCCACAGCCACCATGCTCCCAGAGAGGATTGCCTTCCAGTGCGTCACGCGAAGGAGCCTGCAGTAGCCAATCTCGAGGAGAAGTGCGGCCACCATGAGCGCGGCGCACAACGGCCTCAGGATGAAAGCAAGGGAAAGGGAGACGAGACCCCAGATCATAACCCAGCCCAGCGCGGCGTTGAAGGTGAGTGCTCCCTGGGCAATGGGATGCCTGTAGCCGACCGAGTCGATATCGAAGCATTCCTTCTTTCCCGTAAGAGTCGACATTTTCTCGCAATCGACGCGGCAGTCCATCACGTCGTTGAGCCCGAACACCGCGGTGAAACCGGCAAACGCGGCCAGCAGACCGATCACAACAGTGGAGGCGCCCGGGAAAGCTCCGAAGGCCAGGAGAGCGCCCATGGCGGGATGGGCAACGTCCAGCACGGAGTGCGTCATGCGTGAAAGTCCGAAGAACTTGCGGACTCCTTCCCGAGAGAGCGTTGCGCTGTTTGCCATCTCACCTCTCCTCATCGAAGCTTCATGGCGCCGCCCAAGGGAGCACGGGCTCAGGACGCGTTTTTTATTTCGATTTCCCGCTCGATCATGTTGAGAATCATGTCTGCGTCACCGCCAGCGGCGAACGCCCGTGCGCAGCTCCTGCCGATTATACTGCCAAGCGGCGAAGGGTTGTAGATCAGGTGCAGCACGTCCCACGGAAGGACCGATAGCGGGTCATAGCCCTCCCTGATCTGGCCGTCGGCAATGGCCTTGCTTTCCAGGCTCGTATGGGGCTGGATGGCCAGAAAAAAGATGACGGGAACCACTCGATCCGCGCCGAAAATCGACCTGATCTCGCGAATTGTTTGAAAGGTTTCGCGCAGTGTCTGCCGGGTCTCGCCGGGAGCATTCAAGGAAAGGTTTACAAAAATCTTGCCACGGTAGCCGCTTTCCTTGAGCGTGCGAAACCCGTTGATTGCCTGTTTGACGGAGAACCCGAGCCGAAGCTGATCCACGACCTCCTGCGCCCCCGAGTTCAGCGACACCTCTAGGTCCGCGAGCCCTGTGCGGACCATAAGACGGGCAAGCGCGTCATCCACTTCGTGAATCCGCAGGTAGCCGCCCCACTGGAGCGCAAGTCTTTCCTTTTGGATACCTTCAAGGACGATCGCGAGATGTTCGTGGTCCGCACGGTCGCTTAAGAGCTGTGCGTCGGCGAACCAGAACCTGCGGGTCCCCCAACGCCTGGCGTATGCGCTCATTTCCGCCACGACGCGTGCCGGCTGCCTCCTGACGACACGCCTGCCCTCCAGGAACCCGTATAGGCAGTAAAGGCATGAGTGAGGACAGCCCTGCTTAGATTGCACACCGATCATCTCGTTACGGTAAGCAGGCCACTGCGGGAAGGCGGTTTCGACCGATTCCAGATCGATTTCGGGCTCGATGGGGTCTTCGGGCAGGGGCAAGCCGATCTTGTGGAAAAATCGATCGAGTCCTGTGTCCGGGAAAATATTTACACCCGGCGGGAGCCTTCCCGCCAGCCTGTCCCCGAAAATCTTCACGCTGGGCCCGCCGAGAGCGATGTCGAGGCCAGGGTTTGCCTTCGCCGCCCCGCGGATAAGCCGGAGATTTTCTTCGATGGCCGACGAATACGTCAACATGTCGCGCAGCCCTCGCGCGGCAGCGCCGACTTTGCGGACCAGCGAAGGGTCATGGAAGAAAATGAAGGCGTCTCGAAGGCCGCCGTCGAGGTCTTGCGGTGAGAATATCTGCATGTCGCGCCACGAAAAGGCCACCAAGTCAGGGGAATGTTCGCGGATTGCCTCCGCCAACGCCGCGGCGCGCCGCCCGCGTTCCACCAAGGCAAGGTCCAGCAGTCTCAGGGAGGTGCGCGGCGCTGCCCTGCGCAAGAGCGACAGGAGGTAGATCGGCCCCGTAGGGAAGACTTTCTTGCACGGAAGCCTCACGATGAGAACTCTCGAATGTGTGTTTCGAAGGAATGCGGTTAGATCAGGTCTCATGAGGCCTCTTGTCGACCAAGCCCTCAGGAGCTTCTAAGACCTCGAAGAGGACGTTCTTCATTTCCTGCAGCCGATACGGCTTCGGCAGGACACCCCGCACCCCGTAGCGGCGGTAGTCCGCCATAACAGGATCGTTCGAATATCCCGACGATACGACGATTTTTGCCTTCGGATCGATTGCCCGAAGCCGCGAAATAGCCTCTTTCCCCCCGATGCCTCCGATCACGGTGAGATCGAGAATGACCGCCACGAAAGGATGGCCGTCGCTTTGCGCAACCTGGTACAGATTCACCGCCTCCTCGCCGTTAGCGGCGCCATCGGGCGAAAACCCCAGGCTGATAAGCATTCGAATAGCCATGGCTCGAACCATTTCCTGGTCGTCCATGACGAGGACCCTTCCGCCGTGCGCGGAGACGGCCACACTCTCCTGCGACGGAGGAGGGACTTCCCCATCCGGCTCGGCGGGGATCAGAAAGATAAAAGTGCTGCCCCGGCCGGGCTCCGACATCGCCCCCAAATACCCCTTGTGCTTTCGGATGATAGAATATGAGGTTGCAAGGCCAAGACCGCTGCCTGTCTGCTTGGTCGTGAAATAAGGGTCGAATATCTTCTTCAACAGGCCCTCGGGGATCCCCGTTCCCTCGTCAGTAACCGATATCTCCAGATATGGTCCCGGGGTTAGCGCACGGGGGTTCTCCCCCGACAGCATCACGTTCCTCGCCTTCACCCGGATCTGCCCGCCGTTCGGCATTGCCTGGACAGCGTTGATAACGATGTTCTGCACCACCTGATCTAGTTGCCCTTGGTCGATTTCCGCCGGCCAAAGGCCGGCCTCCACTTCGAACAGGCACGCGCAGGAGGAACCGTGACTGGCAAAATCCGCCGCCTCCCGGATGAGCTGCCCGACATCCGCAAGACGCCGGACCGGCGAGCCTCCACGGGCGAACGTCAGCAGCTGCTGTGTGAGGTCCCTGGCTTTCAACACGGCCCGTTCGGCATTCCGGAGGCTTTCGTCTGCGGGGTGCTTCTCGGGCAGCTCGGTTCGGGCAAGGGAGATGTTGCCGAGGATCCCGGCAAGAAGGTTGTTGAAGTCATGCGCAATCCCGCCGGCCAAAAGCGAGATCGACTCCAGTTTCTCCGTGGTGAGCAACGCTTCCTCCATGCGTCTTCTCTCCGTGATATCCCTGGTGATGGTTAGGACGCACCGAGCTCCGTCTATTTCGATGAGGCGTGCCGACATCATGCCAACCAGCACGGATCCGTCTTTGCGCCGGAAAAGGGCCTCGAGCTCCACCTCCCCTCTTTCGGCCAATCCGGCGGTCATGCGATCGCGGTCCTCATGCTTCACCCAGATGCCGAGATCCCCCGGCAGCGACGAGCGCCCCAGAACGTCCGCTGCGCTGTAGCCGGTCATCCGGGTAAACCCTTCGTTGATTTCCAGATATACCCCGTCCTCGAAGCGATTGATGTTGATCGAATCCGGGCTTCCATGGAAGGCCTTGGAAAACTTCTCCATGGAATCCTTCAAAGCCTTCTGCGCACGCACCTGATCGGAGACGTCGTGAATGATGCTGAACAGAAACCGCCCGCCCTCCAGCTCCACCGGGCTCGAGTAGACCTCTACAGTCCTGATCTCCCCTGAGGCGAGCCTGTGGGGAAAAACAAAATGGTTGCTCTCCTCCCGGAAGGCGGCGGCGACAGCCGCCTCGACATCAGCGGGGGACCGCTGGTTGATGTCGCCTATGTTGAGAGAACACAACACGTCCTGCGGGTAGCCGTAAAAACGAACAGCGGCGGGGTTCGCCGCCACGATTCGCCCGCTCCCCTGGTCCACAAGGAAAATCATTGCTGTGTGGTGCTCGAATTGCCTCATGAACGCGATGGCGTTTGCGACTCTCTTTGCGTGCATGGATTTGTGAGCGTCGGGGCCCCGACGCAGCCTCCCGATTGCGGAATAGGAGTTCAAGTAGAACACATTTTCGCCACCGCGTCCATGTTTACGCCGAGGAGTAGGTGCTCTAGGCAGACGCCCCTGAATAGCGGCGAGTTCCCACCCGCCACAAGAGGCGCGCCGCGGCGAAAAGAAAGGCCGCGAGGGCGAACGCCCCGACAAGATGCTGCCAGGTCAGCCGGCCGGTAAGGGCCTGCGCGGGGACGGTTGTGGCGAAAGCCACTGGCACAAGGAAAGTCAGTCCGATTTTCAGCCATGGAGGGTAAAGGTCCACGGGCCAGCGGCCCGCTTCGTAGATGGACTGGAAGATAACGAGGATGTTCTCCACCCTTACGAACCAGAACGACAGTGAGGCGAGGATCACCCAAAAGCTGTACACGATGATCCCGCCTGCCAGGAGCGCCGCGGCAAAGCCGGCCACCTGCCATATACCTAGGCGCGTGCCCAGCCGCAGGAGCGCCACGGCAATTACCGCGATCCCGAGGGCGAAGTCAGTTAGCTTCCATATCTCCACGCGCTGAATGCTCACGAGGATTTGCGAATCCTCGGGCTTGGTCAGCGTGAAGTCCAGGGTGCCGTCGCGAACGCTCTCGATGAGCTGCTCCATGCTGGGTTGAACAACCAGCCGTATGGCCCCCCCCACGAGAAAGAACACCCCGACAAGCGCCGCCACCTCCTCGGGTCGCCAACCCCCCAGAGTGGCGGTGTAGGAGAATACCACGACAACCCCTCCGAGGGCCGTGCCCAGATCCACAGCGGATTCCAGAAGCTGGAGAAAGAAGTTGGCTCGATACGCCAGCTCTCCCATCGCGCCAACCCGAAAGAAAACCCACAGGAGACGCAGCAACCTCATGCGCCCACCGCCGAATACACGCGAACCCCTGCGCGCCAGACTGTCCGCAGTAGCAGGAGACCGAGCGCAAGCCACGCACCCTGGGCGGCAAGTCCAATAAGGGCTTGTCGGGCGTTGAGCCTTCCCAGAAGCAATTCCACCGGGAAGCTGATCATCCACCGGAATGGCAGGAGCGACGCGGCGACCTGCAGCGAATGGGGAAGCAGAGAGAGCGGCGCCATCTGCCCCGAGAGGAAAAGCGCAGCGACGAAGTAGCCTTGGTTAACGGCGCTCACTCTCGTGGTCCAGAACGCAGACAACGCAAGGGTCCACTCCACGACGAACTTAACGGAAAACGCAAGAAGGAGTGCCGGCACGAAAAGGGCGGCCGCCCACAACGGCGGAGAGAAAGTCGGTTTGAACACGAGGACAAGGACTGTGGCTGCAAGCAGCATCAGGGGAAGCGTGATCAGCTTGGAGGATATGTTGTCCACCAGGTCCGTGTGGACGGGATGGATGGGCCGCAGCAGGGCAAAGGAGAGGGAGCCATGGCGGATCTTGTACTCGTACTCGTACATCACCCAGGTGTAGGTGACCTGGGTGACGAGCATCATGACGATGAAATATGCGGCGAACTGGCTCACGCTAAACCCGCCCACGCTGCCGCCCGTGGCCTTGGCCACTGCGGACCAGACCACCAGGTAGATCAGCGGTTCCAGGATCCTCTCGATAGTCCAGATGAAGATAGAGGCTCGGTACTGGACGAACGATGCGAAGGTCGTCCTGAACTGCTGGCGGTAGACGTCGCGGATCCCCATCAGGAGCCTCCGCCGGCAAACACGCGTTCGATGACTTCTTCGATGGGAGGATCCTCCACCGTCAGGTCGATCACCGGCAGGTCCGCGAGGATTCGGCCGGTGACCCGCGGCGTATCCTCACGGGGCACGCGCAGGGTCACCGAGCCCTCCTCCCGAGAGATCACTTCCCCGTAGCTCCCAAGTCTCCCGAGCGCGCCGTCCGCCTCTCCATCCTCGAGCTTCACGACGATAGTTTTGTGCGCAGTAAACTGACCCCTGAGGGCCGCGAGCTCCCCGTCGAACAGCAGCTTGCCATGGTGGATGACGACGACTCTGCGACACAGGGCTTCCACGTCTGCCATGTAGTGGCTGGTGAGAAGGACCGTGGCCCCGAAGCGCTGGTTGTACTGGGCTATGAACGCCCTGACGCGCCTTTGCATGGTCACGTCAAGGCCTATCGTCGGCTCGTCGAGGAACACGACCCGGGGTCTGTGCAGGAGGGCCGCAGCCAGCTCGCACTTCATGCGCTCCCCCAGGGAGAGGTTGCGCACCGGCTTGCGAAGCAGCGGACCGAGTTCCAGAAGCTCGGTGAGCTCTTGGACGGCGCTTTTGTAGTCCGCCATGGGAATCCGGTAGATGGCCCGGTTCAACTCGAAAGAATCTGCAGCCGGTATATCCCACACGAGCTGGTTCCGCTGTCCCATGACGAGCGTGATCTGCCTGAGGAACGCCTTCTCGCGCTTCCACGGCACGTGACCGAGCACCGAGACTTCGCCGCCGGTGGGTTGCAGAAGACCGGAGAGCATTTTCAGAGTTGTGGTTTTCCCGGCGCCGTTGGGACCGAGGAATCCGACGACTTCTCCTGGATTCAGGGTGAAAGAGATGCCACCAACGGCAACGACCTCTTCCCGACGCCGGCGGAAGAGGCTTGCCAGGGCAGAGCCGACTCCTGATTCGCGTTCGGTCACGAAGAAGGATTTGCGCAGCTGTTTGACTTGGATGGACGGGGAAGGCTCCATCCTTCGACTATACGCGCCACCCTGCGAGGGAACAATAACCCGTGCCGCCGGGAAATGCTCCCGAGGAGGCACCTTTCTAAAAATAGACCTCGGCAAAAATACGGGAAGGAGGCACGCCGCAGCTGCGAAGAATGGCGTAGCACTCGTAGATCATATCGCTGTTCCCGCAGAGGTAGCAAAGGCGGGTCGGCTCGACGGGATTCTCGCGCAGATACGACGTCACCCTGCCAGCGTAAAGGCGAACCCCTGCCGCGCGGCGCTCAGAACCGCTTATGCAAGCAATGAAGCGCTCGGGGCCGTAGAGCTCGTGATCATAGAGCTCGAGCGGAGCTCGCACGCCGTGCAGGAGCTTGGAGTCGAGCTCCGGGTGGCTCAGCGCAAGGCAATGGAAAGGGGAGATGCCGGTGCCTGTTGCGATGAAAAGGAACTTTTCCGAGGCGGTCCCAGGTTCGATACAAAAAGACCCGTGAGGACCGTCCACGACGAGCATGTCGCCGGCCTGACAACGACGAAGGTCCCGGGAAACCGTTCCTTCCTCCACTTCCTTGACCAGCACTTCCAGAAAGTCCTCGGAGGGCGGGGAATAGATCGTGTATTCCCGACGCTGGAGACTTCCCACACGGCCCAGATTTATCCATTGACCGGGTCGAAATGCCAGTCCCTTTCGTTCGAGCCGAAGAACAAAGGCGGAACCTGAAAGATCGCGGTTTCCCAAGACTCGATGCGCGTTGGCTCTGACGGATTGCGTTCGGAAAGCGCTTTCAACCAAGTTTCTATTAATGGGAAACCGGCGGCATGACAGCCGCCTTTGCCTCGCGCAACCGAGCGATATGCTGCTGGAAGCCATGGAACTGCGCGTCCGCGTGGTAGGAGGAGCGCACGAAAGGTCCCGCCTCGCAGAAGAGGAAGCCCTTTTCCGTTGCAATCTCCTTGAAGCGGCTGAACTCCTGCGGCGTCCAATAGCGGCGAACAGGGATATGGTTGCGCGTCGGCTGGAGGTACTGCCCGATGTTCACTACGTCGACGTCGCACCTGCGTAGGTCAGCCAGCGTGTCCTCGACTTCCTCCGCGGTTTCCCCCAGACCAAGCATGATGCTGGATTTCGTCACCATCCCCGGGGCGAGCCTGCGTGCAATGCGCAGGAACTCGAGCGACCGGTCATAGCTCGACCGTGACCTCACCCGAGGGGTCAGCCTGCGCACGGTCTCCACGTTGTGGCTAATGATGTCCGGCGCGCTTTCCACGACAGCGCGGATGGCATCCTCCGAACCCATGAAGTCAGAGGTCAGCACCTCGATGGAACACTGCGGCGACTTCCACCGGATTGCTTTGACGGTGGCTGCCATCACGGAGGCTCCGCCGTCGGGCAAATCGTCCCTGTTCACCATGGTAATGTGGACGTGTCTAAGCTTCATTTGCTCCACGGCGCCCGCCACGCGCAAGGGCTCGAGCTTGTCCACTGCGCCGGGAAGGCCGGTGTTGACCGCACAGAACCTGCACCGACGCGTGCAGGTGTCCCCGAGGATCATGAAACTGGCCGTTCGCAGCGTGCCCCAGCACTCCTGGAGGTTTGGGCAGCGGGCCTCTTCGCACACGGTGTGCAGGGCTTCGGCCCGCATGAGTTTTTTTAGGAAATGGTAGTTGTCCGTCGTGTTGAGGCGGATCTTTAGCCACTCGGGCTTTCTGTGCTGCGCTGCCTGATCCGACATTCTCTTACCTTCCGTCACCGTCGTTCTGGAACTGCATCACGCTGATGCGCGCTGCAACGGCCTTGGCGAGAGAACGCAGCGCCCCGCCCGACCCGTTGGAGCCCCCCAGCGTCACCGGCGGTGTTCCGGCGTCACCCATTCGCGTAACCATCGGGTCCAGAGGGATGCGCCCCAGGAACGGGACCTGCATCTCCTCCGCCGCCTTCTCTCCGCCACCCTGACCGAAAACCTCACCCGCCATGTTTTCAACGATCCCCAGGACGGGCACGCTCAGCTTCTTGAAGGCAGTGACGCCTCTGCGCGCGTCGCTCACCGCCAGAAGCTGCGGCGTTGTAACCACCACCCCGCCGGTGAGCGGGACCAGTTGCGCTACACTGAGTTGTGCATCACCCGTGCCGGGGGGAAGATCAACAATGAGGTAGTCAAGCTCGCCCCACACTACTTCGCTGAAAAGCTGCTGGAGAGCCCCATGGATCATTGGCCCTCTCCATACCAGCGCCTCGGTCTCCGAGACGAGAAACCCCATGCTCATGAGAAGGACCCCGTGGGCACGGGCGGGCACGATCTTCTCCTTCTGGGGAGGCGGCAGCTGCTGCACCCCCATCAGCGTAGGGATATTCGGGCCGTAGATGTCGGCGTCCAGGAGGCCTACTGCGGCGCCGGACTGCGCAAGCCCGACGGCCAGGTTGACGGCAACCGTGGA
>Ga0326727_10007777_pt1 | contig 27887 bp, 21 predicted proteins | sample MB2enrmetagenome_FD_207643 | JGI IMG/M metagenome (GOLD analysis project Ga0326727, IMG submission 207643) | Lab enriched peat soil microbial communities from McLean, Ithaca, NY, United States - MB29MY | ecosystem: Environmental > Terrestrial > Soil > Wetlands > Peat | place: USA: New York...
TCCGATGAGTACGAAGCGAGGGGTCAAGACTTTACTGGTCGGTTGGGACGGCGCCACCTTCACGGTTCTGAATGAACTGATGGCGCAAGGCGTCATGCCTTTCCTGAAGAGTTTTCTCGACGGCGGCGCACGCGCCAATCTACGGACCATCGTGCCCGCTCTCACGCCCCCGGCGTGGACCAGCCTCATGACTGGCCGAACCCCCGGATATCACGGCGTCTTCGATTTTTTCCGCTTCGAAGGCCAGAACAGCAAACACATCCGCTTCTTCACTTCAAGTGATATACAAACGGAAACGATTTGGGGCCTCGCCTCCAAGAACGGCATGCGCGCGTCGTCGATGAATTTCCCGTCGATGTATCCCGCCCCTCATATTTCGGGTTACGTGGTCCCGGGCTGGGTTCCGTGGCGGCAGATGCGCCTCGCCTGCTGGCCCAAAGACCTGTTCGACCAGTTGAAGGCCATTCCAGAAGTCACTCTCCGCGAATTGGGGATGGATATCAAGCTGGAAGAAAAATCCACTGAGGGCGTCGGAACGCAGGAAGAATACGGCCCCTGGATCGAGTTCCACACCCGGCGTGAGCGGAACTGGTTTGAGATTTACAAATACCTTACGGCTACCGATCCATCGGAGTTAACCGCCGTTCTGTTCGACGGCGTGGATAAGATGCAGCATCTGTGCTGGCGCTTCATCCGCCCGGTGGACGCGGCGCCACTTACTGAGCCATGGGAGTTCGCGGTTCGCGAACTCTGCCTGAACTATTACCGGCAGCTCGATTCCATTTTTCAGCAGATGGTGGACTTGGCTGGGCCCCAGGCAACGGTCCTGTTGGCGTCCGACCACGGTTTTGGACCCACTTACGAGGTGTTCCACGTGAACACATGGCTCGCGAAAAAGGGCTACCTCGAATGGTCCGAGGCTGCGCAAACCCAGGAGAAGCCTACCGCGTTGCTTGGCGTAGGACAGGTGGCGCGGCACACCTGGCTCCTCGATTGGAATAAGACCCGCGCCTTCGCCACAACCCCCACCTCGAACGGGATCAACATCGCCGTGAGTCAGGATGGGACGGGTCCCGGCGTTCCCGCCGCCGATTACAAAGCATTTCGCGACCGGCTCGTCGAAGAGTTGCGCGAGGTCCGGTCGCCCGAGGACGGCGAGAAGATCATTAGCGGCATCTTCACGCGAGAGGAAATCTTCCCCGGGCCCAGCGGGCACCTGGGTCCCGATATCACGCTGGAGATGCGTGACGGGGGTCTGATTTCCATCCTGCCCGGGGAACAGATTGTTTCTCAGCGTCCCGTGGTGAGTGGCGCGCACCGCCCGCTTGGCATTTTCGGGGCTAATGGACCGGGTGTAAAAAAAGGGTTCGACGCAGGCGAGATTTCCATTTTGGATGTCGCGCCAACGATACTCTATTCTTTAGGCCTTCCGGTCTACAAGGACTTGGAAGGCAGAGTCCCGCAAGAGATATTCGAGAAAACTATGTTGGAAGACAAACCAATTAAGATAAGCGCCTCCGCGGCCACCGGCGACGGAAAAGAACAAGAAGAAAAACCAGCCGATTCCGAAACAGAGGAAATGAGCGAAGAAGACGAGCGGGTGGTAATGGAACGCCTGCGCGAATTGGGTTACATCGAATAAACGCGACATCGAATAAATATGCCAAAAATAGCAGCGAACGGGATCAACATCCACTACATCACGGCGGGCGAAGGTCCCGATGTCGTTTTGCTGCACGGTTTCCTCGGAAACCTCGCCGTATGGCATCTCTACATGATGCCCATTCTGCGCCGCGAATTCCGTGTCACCACGTATGACTTGCGCGGCCACGGCTACAGCGAAATGACCCCGACTGGGTATAGCGCGAAGAACATGGCGGAAGACCTGCTCGGCTTAATGGACGCGCTGAAGATCGAGAAACCCGCGCTGATGGGGCACAGTTATGGCGCGGATATCTGTCTCTACTTCGCGCTCAAGCACCCGGACCGCGTAGACCGCATCCTGGGCTTGGAGCCCGGGCTCGCAGCCCTCATACAAGATCGCAAAGATCCTAACTGGGTGGGCTGGAAGGCGTGGGTCGAGAAGCTCGAAGAGAGCGGCATCACCGTTCCCGAAGACAAAAAGGCCGACGCGATGTTTTTGCTGCAACTGAGCCTCGAAACACCCAAGTTCTATGGGCCGGCGCGCGGCCTCCCACGCAACCGGGAGCCTCTGCTCAAGCTGCTGCGCGAGACCACCCTCATCGATGACTACGAGACGGAAGACGAACTGACCCTCGATGCGCTCAAAACCATCTACACACCGGTGGAACTCGTGTATGGCGACAAGTCGCACTTCCTTCCCTCCTGGGAGCCCATCAAGAACCGGCTGCCGAACTGCCAGTCCGTGCTGCTGCCGGGAGGCGAACATTTTGGGCCGTTGGAATTGCCGGAATTGTTGACCGAGACCACGCTGAAGTTCCTGCGTACCCCGATTGATGAACTGAATCCGGTCGGGCAAACGCGCATGGCCTCGCTCGAAAAATAGACAATTGCACCATCGTTAGTTCGACTAGGTTAGTGCGATTGTGATATCTTTACTTTACAATTGACTTCGCCCAAGCGGGTCCTGGAACTCGATGGCCTTCGAGGCATCGCGATCCTGCTGGTGATGGTATTCCACTTCGCTAGCGAAAGACCCCCTGCTTCTTCCATCATTCACCTCATCGTTTTCAATGGCGCCGGTCTCGGATGGACCGGAGTGGATCTCTTCTTCGTGCTTTCCGGTTTCCTCATCACCGGGATTCTTCTTGATTCGAAGGGCTCGCCAGGCTACCTCCGGGTTTTCTTTATCCGGCGAAGTCTTCGCATCCTCCCGCTCTACTATCTAAGCGTTCTTGCGTCTTTCTCGATCCTGCCCTTACTGGTTTCACGGTTCCTGAATTGGCGCTGGCCGCAGGTAGCTCCTGCCGAGCAGCTATGGTATTGGTTCTACATCGCGAATTGGCGAACGGCGTTCCATCCCCTCGTCTATCCCATCGCCACCCACCTTTGGTCGCTGGCGATTGAAGAGCAGTTCTACCTGTTTTGGCCGTTTGTGGTCTTACAGTGTTCCCGGCTCAGGCTGCTTCAGATTTCGCTCGCCGGAATTCTATTTGCTTTCCTTCTACGCAACCTCCCTTGGGCTCAGGCCCTCGGCGCCGCCTATCCTAACTCGCTCTACCGCCTGACACCATTTCGAATCGATTCTCTCCTGTTCGGCGCATGCGCTGCACTGGTGATAAGGGATAGCCATCTCATGAATCAGGTGAGCCGCTGGATTAAGCCCGCGTTCCTGACGGGCGTCGCCGCCCTCGGCATGGTCCTGGCGGATGCCCGCAGCACCTCTCCGCACTCCGCCCCCATGACCAGGTTTGGATTCACCGCGCTCGGTCTCACCTTCGTGTCCGCCGTCCTTTACAGCCACCTCCATGCCGGGGATTTGAGCGGGATTCCGCACTTTCTCCGATCCCGCTTGCTCCGGCACTTCGGAAGGTACAGCTACGCGATGTATCTTTTCCACATCCCCGTAGCCACCTTCCTGCCGCGCCTTCCGGCCACAATCTGGGGTGGACTCTTGACTGGGCTGGTTGCCGTCGTCACCGGCGTCGCCATTACCGACGGACTCGCCCGCCTGTCTTGGTTCGCCATCGAATCTCCCTTTCTTCAATTGAAGGATCGCTTTACCCCTGATCGATATGCAAACGGACGGGCGCATGGGCAAGACATTCCGGTCGAGCAATTCAGCCGGGCCGCCGGCATCTGATCGGCTGCCACGGTCGGCCCTGCGCGGCTAGCGGCTAACGATCAGCAAACTGCCTGCCACCGCCATGAAATCTTCCAACAGCGCAATCGGGAGATCTCTTCCTCCCACGACCTTCACCAGACGACTGCGGAACTCATATCCACCCAACGTCCCGGCCACTCCCCCGCTCGCGCCAGTCAAACCGCCGGCTATGACAGACTGGCCCCTACCGTAGGCCAATGCACAACCGCAGACTGCTCCCGCCACAATGCGCCAGGCGAACGGCCCAGGCGACCTTCGGCTGGGAATGCCCGGCAGCTTGTCGGCCACCAACTCACCCAATGCAAGCAATGAAAAGATGTAGGGCGTTGCCGAATAACCCAGAAACGCGAACGGCGTTGTTCCGAGTCTTAGCCATGTCAGCCGCGCGGCCCAACTCACCAATGCCACCGGAGTGAAAGAGCGCAACCCTGTCAGCACACCCAGAATAAACGCCATGAGGTAGAACGCTAGCAGTTCCAACGTCCCATCATTCTACTCTCGCCGCGTATACAATCATTCACGAGGAGATCCCCTTGTCCAACCACGTTCCGCGTCGCCAATTTCTTCAAGCCGGTTTAGCGCTATCAACCTTAGGCGCGTCAAAACCCATCCGTCTGAGCGCCCAGACCCTAAAATCCGCAAGCGCTGGCCGCATTCGCTTCGGCATCATCGGAGTGGGCATGGAAGGCTCCGGCCTGCTCGGCACGGCCATCACTTTGCCTGGCGTCGAATGCGTCGGCGCCGCCGATCTTTATGATGGCCGCCACACGCTCGCCCGGGAAATCACCGGCAACCCGAAACTCTTCACCACGCGCCGCTACCAGGAACTTCTCGAACGCAAAGATGTCGATTGCATTCTCGCCGCCGTTCCCGATCACTGGCACATGCGCGTGGTCGTCGACGCCTGCAACGCAGGCAAAGACATCTACTGCGAGAAGCCCATGTCTCATACCCCGTCGCAAGGGTTTGAAATGATCGACGCGGCCGATCGCAACAACCGCATTGTCCAAATTGGCTCGCAGCGTGTCAGTTCCGCTCTCTGCGCCAAAGCCCGTGAGCTCTATCATGACGGCGCCATCGGCGATGTCGAAATGGTGGAGTTAAGCCTGGGCCGCAACAGTCCCACGGGAGCCTGGGTCTATCCGCCACCCCCCGGTCTCTCGCCCCAAAATCTCGACTGGGACACCTGGCTCAACGATGCCCCCAAGATCCCCTTCAATCCCGAACGCTTTGCACGGTGGCGCTGCTGGAGGGAATATGGAACCGGAGTCGGCGGCGATCTGATGGTTCACCTCATCAGCGGCATGCTCTACACATTAGGTTGGAACGAAGCACCCAAATCCGCCTTCGCCCTCGGCCGCATCCTGCGTTTCCCGGACGGCCGGAATATGCCCGACACGCACGCCGTCCTGTTTGACTATCACGGCATTCCTGTCTATGTCCGCCTGAACCTGGGCTCTGAAACACCGGAGTTCGCCCGCTTCCTGGGACCGAAGGGTGTTCTCGAAGCCACAGGTTCCAGCCTTCGCTACTCGCCTCAAACCGGAGTCGACGAATCTCCCAGTTACTACCCCGGCAGCTTCCCCGCAAAAATGCGCGCGGCGTACGTCGAACAATGGGAGTCAGAACATGCCGTCCACCTGGGCCACGAGCCGCTAACTGCCGACCAACTCTTCCAAGGCCCCGACTGGGATGACCTCAAGCCTCACCTCTGGACCTTCTTTGAAGCCACCAAGTCGCGCAAGCCCGTTCCGGAAGACGCCGTTTTTGGCAACCATGCCGCCCTCGCTTGCCACATGGCGAACGCGTCATACTTCCACGACAAACAGGTTTTTTGGGACGAGGCCTCCCGCACAATCAAGGCAAACTAGGAATTCTGCGAGTGGTTCCCTCCATCGACTGGCTCATAGAATTGGACAAAGTAGGACCAACCGATAAGGACTCCTTTTATGAACCAGTTCGTGCGCCCGCTCCGGATCGTGTCATTTGCGGCACTCATCGCTCTCTGCTTAACGGGGGCAACTCAAAAGCTACAGTATGGTCCGCGCGACAAAGCGCGCTACGCGCCCAAGGCCTTGGTCGATTTCGTTAATCCCGGCTTGGCCATCACCATTAACTCGGCTCAGATCAGCAGCGCGGGCGTCATCACTGTGGTCTACACGCTCTCCGATCCCACTGGCCTGCCTCTGGATGCATCGGGTGTCACCACCCCCGGCGTCATCTCGCTGGCGTACGTGGCGTCCTACATTCCCAAAGGCCAGGAACAATATGTGGCCTACACCACGTCGTCGGTCACGGGCCCGGTGCTGGGAACGATCACCCGCCCGGATTTCGAAATCTTTGCGGGTACGCCCGTTCAGGTCGGCCCAGGGCAGTATTCATATACTTTCAAAGCCCAAGCCCCCTCTGGATTCGACCCCACCGTCACCACCACGGTCGCTGTAGATGGCAATCGCGATCTCACCGCATTTAACCTCGGCACCAACTATGCCGGCGCAACCTTCAACTTCGTCCCCAACGGCTCCGCCGTTACCGTTACGCGCGACGTCATCCGCACCGCCAGCTGCAACACCTGCCACGATCAGCTGGCTTTCCACGGCGGCTATGCCCACGGGATGGAAATGTGTGTCCTCTGCCATCAACCGCAGAATCAGGATCCCACCACGGGTAACTCACTCGACCTGAAGGTAATGGCCCACAAAATCCACATGGGGTCGCAGTTGCCGAGCGTCATTGGCACCTCCACAACGCCCGGCGTTCCTTATCAGATCGCAGGCTACATGAACTTCATCAGCGACTTTTCGACGGTGGTCGACCCAGCCGATCCGCGGCGCTGCGGAGTCTGCCACAGCCAGACCACCGGCGCCGCCCAAGCCACCGCCTTCCTCACCGAACCCACCCGTGCGGCCTGCGGAGCTTGCCACGACGATGTCAATTTCGCTACCGGCGCCAATCACCCCGGCGGATTCCAGTTAGACGACAGCGAGTGCGCCAATTGCCATATCCCTCAAGGTGAGACACCTTTCGACGCGTCCATCCTCGGGGCGCACGTCGTACCCAACGATACGCCCACCACCTACCCGCCTAACCCCGACACCCTCATCTCCAGTGTTGTTGTCGTCATCACCGGTGTAACCAACACCAACGCCGGACAGAACCCCGTGGTCGCCTATACCGTGAAAGACATCAACGGCAACCCGCTGGCGCTTTCCAGCCTGGAAGATCTGCAGTTCACCATGGCCGGGCCCACCACCGATTATGGCTACACCAGTTTCGGCAGCAGCGTGACGACCCCTGGCTACGTGGCCGAGGATGGCACGAAAGGAACCTGCGACGGAAGCGGCAACTGCACCTACAAATTCATCAATCCCATTCCGGCATCGGCCACTGGAACGTACGCCATCGGCGTCGAGTCCGAGCGTTTGGAAAACGTCCTTCCAAACACCAACGCCGCCCAGCAAATTGAAAGCGGAACGCCCAATTCGATCTTCTACTTCTCGGTTGACGGATCGCCCGTCGCGCCGCGCCGCACCGTTGTCGCGGAAACCAACTGCAATCAGTGCCACGTGAATCTCACATTGCATGGCAACCGGCGCAACAATCCGGAATATTGCGTGATGTGCCACAATCCGTCCGACACCGACTTCTCGCAGCGCCCCGCCGGATCGACCCCGCAGACCATCAACATGGCTGTGATGGTTCATCGCATTCACGACGGCGTGAATGTCGTGCCGGCCGGAGGGCAGCCCTTCATCATTGACGGCTTCGGCGGGAACGCACATAACTTCTCCACCGTGCTCTACCCGGCCATGAGTCCGTCGGGAGACGCACCCTATCTGCAGAATTGCGCGCTGTGCCACGTCAACGGCAGCGAACAGAACCTGCCCGTCGGCCTGAATGCGGTGGTCGACCCCCAGGGCTGGATCAATCCTGCCGGTGCTACCGCGTCGGCCTGCAGCGGATGTCACGTGTCCAAGGCGGAAGCATCTCACTTCCTGGCCAATACTGACTCGCTCGGTGAGAGTTGCACGGTGTGTCACGCCGCCGGCGCGGCATATGCCGTGGACGCAGTCCACACTCAGTAAGCAACGCCGCTGTCCACACTCAGTAAGCAACGCCGCAGTCCACACTCAGTAAGAAACGTCCTGTAGATCACCGCGGCCATTCAAGTGCCGTTCCTTTGCTGAGGTCATTCACATGTTCAGGATTGGAACGGCGGTCGCTGCGCTCGCCATCGGGTTTCTCGTAGGCTGCTCGGCGACGCCCACGGATAACATCCACAAAGCGCTCGTACAAGCGGGCTTGAAGGACGTCACCGTGACCGCGGATCGCACCAAGGGCGTCGTGACACTGGGCGGTCACGTTGCCGCGGATGCCGACAAAGCCCGCGCCGCTCAGATCGCTCAATCGCTCGTCCCTGACCAGGTAGTCGCCAACGAAGTCGCCGTCCTGCCTGCCACCGACGCGGGTGCCACCAAGACCGTCTATGCCGATCTCGACAAGGGTATCGATAACAATCTGGATGCAGCTCTAATTTCAGCTGGCTTCAAATCGGGTATCGGTCACTCCGTAAAAACGGGCGTCGTCACCCTCACCGGGTCGGTGGATTCCGAAAGCCAGCGCACCCAGGTTGAGACCATCGCCAAGGCGGTTCCAAACACGCTTCAGGTGGTGAACGAAATTCAAACCAAACACGAAAAAGCCACTTCGAACTAGTTACTTCTTACGAAGATTGTGAACCAGTCCCAGTATCCCCGACGGTACCGATAGAATTGCCGGCAGCGGCGCGGGTATGGCCGTCAACAACCCCAGAATCACGCTCTTCAGCAGTGCGGATTCCTTATCGTCTCCGTACCACTTCCTCTGGGCTTTGTACGTAACAAAGCCAAGCGCCACGCCAACCAGCACAGAGAAACCGATCGATACCCCGCCGGTGATCACATCCCCGCCGAAAAGCATGGAGTCCACAATCAAGGTCAGGAACGCCACCCGTGGATCGAGTCCGAACATCTGCCCGAATCCTCGCCCGTGCGTGTGGGCCTCAGGTGGCTTGATGTTATAAAACTGGCTGACGGGGAAGTTCGCCTTCGACCCGCACTTCCCGCAGTATTGATTCGAATCGTCTACTGGCGCGCCGCATCCGGAACAGGCAACGGTAACCATACCTCTATCTACGCCCCTAACTCATCAAATGTTCAATCCGTTCGATCACTTCATCCGGCTTTTCACGCATCACCAGATGTCCTGCATCCGCAATCACATCGAAAGTAGTTGGGCTCAGCGTCTGGCATAATTCCTGCCCGCGCTCCAGCTTCAACACCTCGTTCTTGGCTCCCCAGAACATATGGAGCGGCGGTAGCTCCGTACCATACCGCAGTTGATCCAGCGGGGCGAAGCTGCTCCAGTTACTGAACAATCGCAGTAGTGAAGACGCTTCGTCATCCCGGCCGTACAGTTCATGCATGTGCTTCAGGAACTCCGGAGTCTCTTTCTCGGGATGCGCATACTGCCCGTTGATCATCACCTTGTGCAGCCCGCCATGCGTCATAAAAGACCGCAGCCAGGGGATGAACACGCGCGCAAACGCCTTTTTCCCATTGAACATCTTTGTGGTTCGTTCCAGGTTCCCGCCCGCCACCGTCTTTCCGGTAGCCAGGTGGAACAGAAACAACTGCTTCACCTTCTCCGGGTTTTCCATGGCAAACCGCAGAGCCATCGCAGCCCCGGTGCAAGTGGCGATGATCGTCACCGGCGCAAGATGCAGTCCTTCCACGATCGTCGCCACCATCTCCGCGTACAGCGGCAGCGAGTAGTCAATCTCCGGAGAGTCCGACTGCCCGTATCCCAGGCTGTCGACCGCAATCACCCGGTGGGTCAACGCGAAATGCTCAAACTGATATTCCCAGATCCTGTGATCGTTGCCCGCGTTGTGCAGGAACAGGATCGCCTCGCCGTTTCCTTTTTCAAAGTAAGCCACCTTGTGGCCTTGGAACACCAGGTGTTGAACCGCGGCGCGCTGGTCCTTCACCGCCGGCGCATGCTGCACGGCAAACGGGACAAGCTGTTCGCGGAGAATCTTGGCGTTGTGCCGGATATCCACCGGGAACGGTTCCTTATGAATCAAGACCGTCTCAATCGCCCGCGTCGACACTTGGCTGTTCGCAATGGCGCGTAACCCCGCCTGCAGCGTGTCGCAGTCCTCGTGTGCGGGATCCTTCGGCTCCACAATCATAATCGCTCGCTTCAGTTTGGAGCCCGGTATCGGGATACCTACCAGCGCGCTTCTCCGCACCGAGGGATGCCGGTTGAAAATGGGTTCGGTCAGGTCGGGATAAAGGAATGCTCCTTCCACCGGCACCCGGTGAGTGATCCTCCCGCAATACCACAAACCGCCGGTCGGGTCCAGATATCCAGCGTCGCCCATCCGGTGCCACAAGCCTGTCTGGTCTTTAATCTTGGCCTTCTGCGTCGCGTCCGGCCGGTTGCGATACTCCGGCGTCACCACCGGACCGAAGACGCAAACTTCTCCCAGTTCGCCCGGTCCCACTACCTGGCTTTCATCCCACTGTTCGATCGGCCCTTCCTGAATCCGGATAATCTTGACGATGACCGATGCGGATGGTTTTCCAAGATAAGTTCCACACCCCTCGCCCGCCGACACCTCTCGCGCAATCAAATCCCGCCCCGTTGCGAAAGCCACGCAGAGCGCTTCCGTAGCGCCGTACATGATGTGAAGATCGGCGTCCGGTTCGGCTAGCACGCGGTGCATGGCGCGGACCATCTCTACCGGTATCGAAGCGCCAGTGGTAAGAATCTTCTTCAAATGAGGTATCTTTTCACCGCGGTCTTCACAATATTTCTGAAGGTTCCGAATTACCGGAATCTGCATGAACGCCGTCGTCGGTTTCTGATCGCGAATCACGTCGAGGATGCACTTGGGGTCCGCATCCGCCGGAAACCGCGGATCCATGTCCGGCATCACCACCGTTGCTCCCGCGCCAATGAAGTGCATAGCGAACGCCGGGTAGCAGGCCAGGCACACCTCGCCCGGACCCACGCCCAGCGCCTCCTGCATGATCTTCACAATGGCCGCGCCGTTCTTCTGCTGGTACACCACGCCCTTCGCCGGACCCGTGCTCCCCGTGGTGAAGATGATGGCCATTTCGTCTTCAGCCTTGGTCGTGCTTGTCCCCTCGGCGATCCTCGGAAGGGTCTTCCACGAGTCCAGCGTCGGGCCACCGATCAGAACAGAACGGCCCGCCGTCACTGGATGCGTCACCGACCGGAACGTTCTTGGATAGAAAATCCGCAGCGCGTGCGCCACCGGAATTCCCACCAGAATCTTCGGACCGATTTGTTCAATTGATTTCAGCGTCTGCTTGCGGCTGGGCCCCCGGTCGAGAGCAACCGGCAGCGCACCCACTTTGAACAGAGCCAGAAACACCGGAACGAAATCCGGCATCGGCTTCACCAGCACCAGGGCGGTAGCGCCGCGCTGAACTCCGTATTGGCGCATTCCTTCCGCATAACGGGCCGCGCGATCCTGCACCTCCCGGAAGGTCAGCGTTTCATAACTGTGGCCGAACTTCCCGTGCCTGGTCGTAATCACCGCGGGTGTATCCGGACGCGCTGCGGCGATCGCCGCGAATTCATCCGCCAGGTTCAGGTCAATGTTCTGGCCGCTTAACAGCGCCTGCCAGATCTGGTCTGTATGTGCAGTTTCAAGCGTTTCAGCGACGGCCATCTTATTATTCTACTGAAGAATCCAGCCGCCGCCATGACTCGAATGTCGTCTTTTGTGGCCTTAGGTCACGCGGTACGGTACGTTGCTGGAGAGCGTCCCGTGGGGAGTCACCACCGTGATAGTACCTGTAGTCGCGCCGGTTGGAACCGTAGTAGTAATCTGCGTGCTGGAGACAACCTTGAAAGGCGACTCCACCCCGTTGAACATCAGCTTGGTTGCCCCGGTCAAATTGCTTCCCAAAATCTTCACCGCTGCACCCACCGCCCCGGATGTCGTCTGCGGCTCCACAAAAGCATTCAGGCCCAGAGAAATGCTGAAGATAGCCCCATTCGCGCCGCTGGCGCCGCCCCCCACGGTAACGCCATAGAGGTTCCCGTTCGTGTCCTGCACTGGCGTACCCGCGGGACCCACGCCGTCCGATCCGGCGAAACTGTGCAGCGTCGTCAATTCGCCTTCCGAGGTAATCTCGTAGACCGTCCCGTCATTGTGGCTCCCGCCCGAATAGGTGGTCCCGTAAAAGTTCCCGTCCGTCGCCTGCGTCAGTCCGCCGTAAGGGTTGGCGCCGTCCGTGCACCCGCTCTGCGAACAAAAGCTATATATCGCCTCAGGCTTGCCGGTCACAGGCATTTTGAATACCGTGCCATAGCCGAAACTTCCCCCCGCGGCCGTTGTCCCATAGAAATTTCCATCCGTTCCCTGCAAAAGGCTCCCATAAAGTGGATGTGCGCCCACCCCGCAACCGCTGCCCGCGCAGTCAAAGCCCCCTAAAGCAGTCAGCGTCCCGCTGGAGGTGATTTCGAAGATCGTCCCGCCGCCACTAGCCCCGCCAAACGCAGTCGTGCCGTAGAAATTCCCGTTCGTCCCCTGAATCAGCCCCGCCAGAGGCTCCTCCCCGTCCAGGCAAAGCCCTTGCGAACTCTCCGCGCAGAAACTGTAAAGCGTCGTCAACGTGCCCCCCGGAGTCACCCGGAATACTGTGCCCCCTCCGTTCGCCCCGCCCAGCGCGGTTGTCCCGTAGAAGTTCCCATCGGTCCCCTCGATGACTCCACCAATCGGTAGTTGGCCATCCGCGCAACCGCTCAGTGAACAGAAGTTGTACAGTGTCGTCATCGTGCCGCTAGGAGGCAGACTGAAGACCGTGCCTCCGCCGCCGGTCCCGCCCTCATAGGTTGTCCCGTACAGTGCCCCGTTGGTCGCCTGAATCACTCCCGCATACGTGTTATGGCCGCTCGCCGGGCAGGAGGGGCAAAAACTGAAGATTGTTGCCAGCGTGCCGCTCGTTGAGACCGTAAAGATCGTCCCTTCGTTGCGCATTCCGCCCGAAGCGGTCGTCCCGTACAGATCACCATTCGTACCCTGAATCAGCCCCCCAAACGGTTGGCTCCCGTTCGAAACATTGAAGCTTCCCAGATTAGTGAAAGTTTGCGCGGGCAGGGCAATCGCCGTCACCCCGCAGAATACAAGAGCAGCGCACTTGATTGCGCAACAACCTGAATATGGTCTTTGTTTCATTTCCAGATCTCCCTCCCGAGCCCTGCTCAGTAGGACGTTCGTTGGAGGATTATACCCCGCTCGTATCACACGATGAAATAGTACTGATAAGATTTCGGGCGTTGCAGCGAAATCGCCCAACTTTTCGGCTAGCAGTCCGTCAAATCCGGGATGAAGTTCAATCTCACGGTTCTATCAATCTGCGTTGTCTCAACCGTATCCAGTGCCGCCCTCGCGCAATCCGGATTTGTCGACAACAGCGAACGCACCCTGCGCTGCGACGAAGAATCCAATCGGGACTTCGGCCGGTTCCAAAGCTGCGAAGTTCGAGAGCAAAGTCTCGCCTCCAGCGCATCACTCCACATCGACGCCGGGCCGAACGGTGGCATCTCGGTCAAAGGGTGGAGTCAACCGGGCGTGCTCGTTCGATCCAAAGTGGCCGCTTGGAGCGATTCGCCTTCCGATGCCCAGGCGCTCCGTTCCGCCGTCCAGGTCCACGCCGCCTCCGGTGAGGTTACGGCCTACGGGCCCAAAACAGAGGATGATCGCGGCTGGTCGGTCTCCTACGAGGTTTTCGTTCCCCACGCCACGAACCTGGACTTGCAAACCACCAACGGCGGCCTGCACGTAACCGACGTGGAAGGGACCATGAACCTCCACGCGGTCAACGGTGGTCTTCATCTAACCCGGCTGCGCGGCGCCGTTACAGCCGCAACCGTGAACGGCGGCGTCCATGTAGATCTGATGGACGATCACTGGGAGGGCAGTGGTCTCGAAGCGTCGTCCACGAATGGCGGCGTTCATGTGAACGTTCCCCAGCCCTACTCCGCGCGTTTCGAAGGGAATACGGTCAACGGCTCGATCCGCAGTGATTTCGCCGAGCTCCCCCTCACCCGTGAACGAGAGCACAGCCGTCCCCAATCCGTCAGCGGCGCCCTGGGCGGTGGAGGCGCTTTCATTCACGCATCGACCATCAACGGCGGCCTGGTTTTCGCGCGCCAGTAACGGCTCGCAAGCCAAGAGGATGTCCGCCGTTCCGTTGAAAGTGAGCGGCTCTAGTTATACATTCTAAGCAGCTCCAACATGCTCACGCCGTGTGGCCGTGAAATGATCATGCCGGATTCGAAACGCAGCTTCCAGGGCCCTATTGAGTATCGACATGTGCCGATAGCCGGTGATTTTATTCCAGCGGGATTCGGCAAAAAGCAGCGCGGATGCTACCCAGCGCAAACGATGATCTCGACCCTGCCATCGTTTTACTTGCGTGCAGATGCGATCCACCAAGGAGAAACTGGACTCGATGCCGTTGGTGCTCGACAGCGATTGGCGGAGTCGTGGCGGGATTCGAAGATCGATCACGGTAAGGCTTTCCTCCAGCCCCTCCGCCAAGCTAGCCGCCGCACTGGGATTGGTCTCGCTCAGTTCATCGTGCAACCGGAGCAGCGCCTGGCGAGCATCGGCGGCTTCGCTCATCAGATAAGCCGCCCGCATGCGAAACTTGATGGCGGCCCGTTGTGATTCGGGCAGATACCCGGCCACATTTCGAATCTTATGAACCTGGCAGCGCTGCATGAAAGCCGCGTCGCCCGCATAGCTTAGAATCGCCGCGCGGATGGCTTTGCTTCCATCGACGATGTAGAGCCGCGGCACGGTGAAGTCTACGCCGCGCTCCATCAGATCGCCGAGCAGCCCCTGCACGACGGTCGTATTTTCGGTGCTGCCTTGGCGCAGTCCCAGCACCAGTTTCCGGCCCGTTGGATCCACTCCGATCGCCACCACCAAGTGCTCACCTTTGAAAATAGTGCCATCGATGATGATCACCGAAAAGTGCAATTCCCTGTAATTGCGCTTCTGTAGCTGCTCCAGTTTCAGCCGGCTGGTCTCGATGAAGTGGTCACTGGTGGTGCTCTTTTCCAGCCCATAGGCATCGGCGAACTGTTGCACCACTTCCTTGTAGCTCCGCATCGTCAGCCCGTGCATGATTTTGTGCCAAACGGTTTCCCCGATCAGGGAAGCCCGCTGAAACAGTTCGTAGCTTCCCAGCGGAATCTCTTTGTCATTCGACTTGCCCCGAACGCGGGGCCGGTCGATGGGCACGCGCTGCCCATCGATGATGCAGAACCCGGATTCGGTGCCCCAGCGATACGCCTGTCGCCCGGTGTTGCGCTGCGACCGTTTGCCGACTAACTGCTCCACTTCGGTTTCCATCACCGTTTCGATGAACGCTTTTCCCACCGCCCGAAGCAGATCTCCTAAGCTTTGCTGTGCCAACTCCGCGATTCCCGCGGTGGGAAACGTGAGTTGGACCGGAGTTGGATTGTTTTGCGCCGACCCCACCCCTTAAACTGCTCGGCGGCGCGCCTCTTGCTGATCTGGTATTGTCTTTTCACGAGCGACTCCTTTTTCTTGGCAGAAAATTTCCCAGAGCCTATCACGGCTCTGGGTGAGTCGCTCACTTTCTACGAAATTACGGACATCCTCCAAGCCGACACAAACATTCTCCGCCTCTATATCGCACGTTATCAATAACTTACGAAAAAACACCGCTTTTTTCAGTCAATCTCCCTGCTAGCGTCAAATCAGGAAGGAGCGCGCTGTCTCCTCGCCCAAAACTGAAGGAGCAACACGCAATGAATCCGATCTCCGAACGCAACCGAAAGAACGCGAAGAAAAGCACTGGGCCGCGTACACCCACGGGCAAGGCCCGGTCCAGCCAGAATGCCATCAAAACCGGGCTCTATTCCGCAACCGCACTCCTGCCCACAGAAGACCCGGAAGAATACCGTGCGCACGCTGAGTCCTACGCGCTCTCGCTCAAACCTCAAGACCCGGTCCAGGCCGATCTCGTCAAAACCCTCAGCGATAACGTCTGGTGCCTGCGCCGCATCCGCCACCTCGTCGCCGTGCAGACCGGGCGAGCCGCCGCTATGTTCGGTGAAGACGGCTCGCGACCTCCCTACAGTGTCATGGCCGTCGAAACGCGCACGCTGGAATCCTTCAGCCGCCACGAGCACCGCCTGCAGAATGCCATCGTCAAAACATTGAAACTACTGAAGGATCTGCAAAAGGAACCACCCAGGGAAGAGGCCCTCCCCGATGCCGCCCAACCTGACTCCGGGCATGCTTCTGGGTTCGTTCCAAATACGCAATTCGCAACTGCCACCGCGGCAGCAAACGTCCCGCCGCCCACCGCCGAAAACACCCAAAACCCGCCCGCCGAACCCAATCTGGAGGACCAAAAGGCCGCCGCATAACCCAAATTCCACGCCGTTCAAAACCGTTCGCTCAACCTGCACGCCCGAAAACCCTCCAAGTCACTCCACTCGGTCGCTGGACACCACTCCCGCGAAATGCTAACTTTCCTATTCCTGATGTCCAACGTTGCTCTCATCACCGGCGTTTCCTCCGGCCTCGGTCTGGAAACCGCTATCTTATTAGCAAAGAAAGGGTTCCGCGTTGTCGGAACCATGCGTGACCCATCCAAAGGCGCTGAACTGGCCAAGGCGGTCACCGCCGCCGGTGTCGCCATAGACGTCCTCCCGATGGACCTCACCAACACCGCCTCCATCCAGAACGCCGTCGCCGAAGTCGCCGCCAAGTACGGAACCGTCGATGCCCTCGTAAATAACGCCGGCTATCAGGTTCGCGGCTTCTTTGAGGACACCTCCGACGCCGAAACGCGCCGGCAATTCGAGACCAACGTCTTCGGCACCATGGCCGTCACCCGCGCTGTCCTGCCGCAAATGCGCGCCAAGCGCAGTGGCCGCATCGTCTTCGTCACCTCCATCGCCGGACGTATCGGATCGCTGGGTCTCGGCCCATACAGCGCCACCAAGTTCGCGCTCGAAGGCTTGGGGGAAACGCTGGCTCTGGAACTTGCCCCATTCGGTATCCGTGTCAGCCTGGTGGAACCGGGAATCGTGAACACGGCCTTCTGGAGCGCCGGCCTGCACGTTGCCGAAGCCGCCAAAAGCCCCGCCAGCCCCTACCGAGCGTATTTCGAGGAATCCGAGAGGATGGCCGAGTGGGCCGTCAAGTCCTCCCCGATTCGTCCCGCCGATGTAGCCCAAGCCATCTATCAGGCCGTTTCAGCCAAGCGCCCGCATCGCCGCTATCTGGTCGGCTCGCGTCCCAAGACCCTCATGCTGGTGCGCCGCTTAATGCCCCAGGAACTGTTTGAACGCATGTACGAAAAGGCCGTCGTCTCTCGCATCACGAAAGCCCAAAAGTAATGGCGCGATTCCTGATCACCACGTGGCATCTGCCCGGCCACATCTATCCCCAGATAGCCATCGCTCACGCACTCCGGGCCCGTGGGCACGAAGTCGCCATCTACACCGGCCCGCAAGCCGCCAAGGTCGTAGAAGGCGAAGGCTTCAAGTTCTTCCCCTTCGTCAAGGTGGATGAATCCTACGTTGATAAGGTGATGCTCGCGCCCGATCGCCTTTCCACCAAACCAACTGGCGGCTTCGCCTTCGCCGCCCTGCTTCGCAACTGGATGGTGGAAACCATTCCCGCGCAGGTCGAGGATCTCGAAAAAATCCTGGCCGAGTGGAAACCCGACGCCATCACATCCGACCAGACCATGTGGGGTCCCACGTTCATTCTGGGTGAGCAAGGGCGCCTTCCCGTGGCCATCACCTCCTGCGGAGCGTGCTGCATGATCCCCGGTCCCGACGCGCCGCCGTTTGGGTTAGGTCTCCGCAAGCCCCACAACTTCATAACCCGCCTCGCTGCCCAGGCCGTCACCGTCGCCCAGACTTTTGTTACCGGCAGCTTCCGCAAACGGCTGAACGAAATCCGCGCACAGTACGGGTTGCCGGCCATTCACACCACCGCCCTGGGACACCTGGCCACCGTCCCGCTCTACATCATGCCGGCCACGCCGGAGTTTGATTACGACCGGCATGACCTGCCGGCCTCTGTGAAGTACGTCGGACCCTACCTTTGGAACAAGCCCGCCAACATCGTTTCACCGGATTGGCTGCATACCCTCAGCCACGCGCGCCCGTGGGTCCACGCCACCGAAGGTACGATTCACGTAGGCGAGCCACTGGTGCTGCGCGCCACGGCGCAAGGCCTGGCCGGACTCGAAATGGAAGTCATTATGACCAGCGGCGGCGCGCGTGATCCCGAGTCCATCAACCTGGGCGCCAGTGCTCCCAATCTGCATCTGACGCGCTGGATCGCGCACAGCGACCTGCTGCCCAAAACCGACGTGATCATCACCACCGGCGGAGCTGGAACGGTGCTGGCCGCCATCGATGCCGAAGTCCCCATGATCCTGATCCCCACCGAATGGGATAAACCGGAGATCGCTCAGCGCATTGTCGAGGCCGAAGCCGGCATCCGCATCATGCCCGATAAAGTGACCCCGCAAAGCATCCGGGCAGCGGTTGAAAAGATCTTGGCCAACCCATCCTACAAGCGCGGCGTAGGCCGTCTGAAAAAAGCCGGAGCCCGCTACGGAGGTGCGGCCCAGGCGGCCGAACTCCTCGAGCAATTCGCTCAGCGCCCCTCCGGCGCAACCTGAATCGGCGGCGGGTCCGCCTGCACCGGCTCCTTCTGCATCTCCTTCGCCGTCTTCTCCACGGCGCGCATTAACCGCAGCGTATTCAGTCCATAAATCTTCCGAACGTCTTCCGCACTATAGCCCTTCTCCAGGAGCGCGCGCGTCAGATTCGGCCATTTGGAAGTATCGTCCAGCCCGATCGGCGTACACTCCACGCCGTCGAAATCACTGCCCAGTCCTACATGATCGATGCCTGCGACCTTCACCGCGTGATCGATATGGTCCACCACATCCTGCAAAGTGGCGCGCACGGCCTTGGTCGCGTACTCAGCGGCCATCGCCTTCTGCGCCGCCAGCAGGCCCGGAGGATCGTTCTTGTATTGCGCCTCCATCTCCGAGAATCGCTTGGCCATATTCGACCCCATCGCCGCATCCGCCGCGGCCGATTTCTCGGAAAGGAATCCGCAGTTAAAATTGATCTGCACCACACCGTCCTTCTTCCCCAATGCGGCCAGCATCTCATCGGTCATATTGCGCGGCACGTTGGTCAGCGCGCGGCAGGAGGAATGCGAAGCAAAGATGGGCGCGCGGCTCACCGCCAGCGCATCCCAGAAAGTCTTGTCCGCTACGTGGGAGATGTCCACGATCATCCCCAGCCGGTTCATCTCCAGCACCACGCGCTTGCCGAAATCGGTGAGCCCGTTGTTGGGCTTATTCTCGTCCCCGGAAGAATCCGCCCAGTGATTGCTGTTCACGTGGGTCAGCGTCATGTAGCGGATGCCCAGCACGTAATAGTCGCGCAAAAGGCGCAGGCTGTCCTCGATCGCGTGGCCGCCTTCAATCCCCATCAAGGCGGCAATCTTGCCGCTCTTGTGCGCCCGTTCAATATCGTCCGCCGTGGTCGCATAGGCAAAGGTCTCCGGATAGCGCTCGATGATGTCGTGACGGACGGTGTCGATCATCTCCAGGGTGCGGTGCGCCGCGGTATGGTTCTTCGCATATTCCGGGCCTACGTAGACCGCGAAGAATTGCGCGCCCATTCCACCGGCGCGCATGCGTGGGATATCGGTGTGGCCATCCGTCCGAGCCTTGCCGATATCAAGCCCCGCGACCGTGGCGCTGGTGACGTCGTTGTGCGTGTCGATAAGGATCGCGGACTTCTGGACGCGAGCCACTTCGGCATCCGGCACCTTCGTTTGACCGAACGCCACGCCGGCGATCAGAAAGAAAATAGGCGAAAAGTAACGGTTCATGGTTTCTATGAAAGCTACCACGAAAGGGGTATAATCCTTAGGCGTCTTGTAAGGCGTAACGCTGAAATTGAAATAAGGAAGGTTCAAATGCGATCGGGAATTCTAAACACCCTGCGGACTCTGGCGCTGGGATTTTTGGCAGTACAGACGTGGTCCGGTGTGGCCAACGCCCAGACCTGGACGAAACTGAAGAACACGTCGCCGATAACTGCCGGCACTTCTCTTCTCTTGACTGACGGGCGAGTACTCGTTCAGCAGTCGGACGGCGGCGAATACTGGACGCTCACTCCCGACGATACCGGCAGCTACGTGAATGGCACGTGGACCCAGGTCGCATCCTTGCCCTCCGGATACGGGCCGCTTTATTATGCCTCGGCGGTGCTCCCGGACGATCGCGTCGTCGTGATGGGCGGCGAATACAATTTTGGCAGTGACGTCGAGACCAATCTGGGTGCCATTTACGACCCGGTTGCTAATACCTGGACGAAGCTTGCCGCTCCGTCAGGATGGGGAAATATCGGAGACGGGCAGAGCGTGATTCTGCCGAATGGCACCATGATGATCGGCTCCTGCTGCGTCGCCGAAATGGCTGCGCTCAACGCCACCACGCTGACATGGACCATCGCTTCCAGTACTGGAAAAGCGGATAACTATAACGAAGAAGGGTGGACGCTGTTGCCCAACGGAGCCGTCCTGACGGTCGACACCGAAGACAAAATGAACTCCGAGCTCTACCTTTCCAAGAAGGGCGAGTGGGTCAGCGCGGGCAGCACAGTCGTGGAACTCCCGAATAGCAGCGCCGATGAAATCGGCCCCGGAGCGCTCATGCCGAACGGCAAGGTATTCTACGTGGGAGCCACAGGCAACACCGCGATTTACACCCCAGCGGCGTCGGGTCCCGGCACGTGGGTCGCGGGCCCAACCTTCCCCAGCATTGGCGGAGAACTGAACGCCGCCGACGCGCCCGCAGCGGTGCTCCCGGACGGCAACGTCCTGGTCCAGGTAAGCGCCGGGGTTTACTCGCCGCCCAGCTATTTCTTCGAATTTAACGGCACTACCCTCACTCAGGTGCCTGCCACTTCGACGGCATCCAAAGACCCGTGCTACGCCGGCCGTATGCTGGTGTTGCCCACCGGTCAGGTCTTCTGGACGGATGGCAGCACGAACGTCGAAATCTACACCGCCGCCGGCACTTACAACCCAGCTTGGGCGCCGGTGATCAAGAAGGCTCCCACCTCCATCACGCCCGGATCCAGTTATGAGATTGCAGGGACCTTATTCAATGGAACCACGCAAGGGGCATTCTACGGTGACGATGCACAGATGGCCACTAATTATCCTCTGTTGCAGATCATCAATACGGCGTCCGGCCATGTGTTCTACGCCCGCACTTACGATCACAGCTCCATGGCGGTTGCCAACCCAGCCGAGGTTCTCACGCATTTCGAGGTTCCAGCCAACGTCGAGACCGGACCCAGCAGCCTGGTTGTCGTTGCCGACGGTATCCCCTCGGCGCCGGTCGCTGTCACCGTCAACTAAGGCCGATCCCAAAGCTCGGAGATCAGCAACCCTCCGAGCGCCACCTTGTATCGCACGCGCGTGAAGCCCTTAGCGCAGAGCGCGCTGCGATATTCAGGTAGGTGGGTCGTCTTCAGACCGGTGGTGAGCCGAAAGACGAAGTAGCAGACCTGAATCAGGAACGCCGCGCAGTACCGCGCGAAGCCAGCGTCGGGCAGTTGGAACTCCGATATCAGCCATCGGGCGCGTGGAGCGGCGGCTTTGGAGATCTTCTCGATGAGGGTAGCGGCCTCTTCCGTGGAGAAGCAATCCAGAAAGAAGTGGGTGACGATCAAGTCGTACTCGCTCACAGGCAAGTTGACCAGAAAGACGTCCGTACAGCGGAATGTGACGCGTTCGCAAGCAGACACCCGCTTCGCAGCCAGGCGTACCATTTCGCGGCTGCTGTCAATGGATAACACGGCTGCACATTCGTTGTGCTGGGCGAAGGCCGCCGTGAACCGGCCATCCCCTTCGCCCAGCATCAGTACGCGGCGAGATTCCCTTACGTCGGGAAGGTATTCAAGTCTTCGACATTCCAACGCCCGGCCGAACGACAAATACTCCAGCCAGCGGTACCATCTCGCGATCCGGTCGCAATTCATCCGTCATTCCGGATGATCTCACTTACTGAACTCCAACCGCGGCTAGTGCGGGCGTGACCAGTTCGCGTTCCTGAGCATCGGCGAAGTCGAGCACCACGCGACCCTGCACTTTGCCATGCCGCAGCCGGTCCAATACGTCGTTGATCTTGCCCAGCCGCTGAGTCTCCACATGCGCGTAAATACCGTGAGAAACTGCCAACTCCAGTGCTTCGCGCATGTCGTTTCGCGTCCCCACCAGCGAGCCGCGAACGGTAATGCGCTTCAACACAACATCGAATAACGGAAGCGGGAACTCGCCCGGCGGCAGCCCCACCAGAGTGCACGTGCCGCGCCGGCGCGTCATGCCGACGCCTTGCCGGAACGCGATCAACGAAGGCGCGGTTATCAACACTCCATGGGCGCCGCCGATCTCTCTCCCGACAACCGTGACCGGATCTTCGGTCAAAGAGTTGATAGTGAACGAGGCTCCCAAGTCGCGCGCCAGGGCAAGCTTATCGTCGGCGACGTCAACCGCAACCACGTGCAACCCCATGGCGGCCGCATACTGAATGGCCAGGTGTCCCAGGCCGCCTACCCCGACAATCGCCACCCATTGACCCGGTCGCGCCTCCGTCTCCTTCAACCCCTTGTACGTGGTAACGCCCGCGCACAGCAGTGGCGCCGCAGCCACCGAGGTTAGCTTGTCGAGGATGTGAGGCGAGTACCGGGCATCTGCTACCACGTACTCCGCAAAGCCCCCGTTCACGGTGTAGCCGCCGTATTGCGCGTGCGGGCACAACGTCTCCCATCCCGTGACGCAGAACTCGCATTCGCCGCAGGCGCTGTAGAGCCATGGAACGCCGGCACGGTCGCCTTCTTGAATGACCGGACACTACGTCCGAGTTCCACCACGGTCCCGACAGCTTCATGGCCCGGTACAAATGGCGGATTCGGCTTGATCGGCCAGTCTCCATCGGCCGCGTGCAGGTCCGTGTGACAGACGCCGCAGGCTTCGGTTTTGATCAGGATTTGGTCCGGCTTGAGGGCCGGAATGGGCAATTCCTCAATACTGAGGGGTTCGTGAAAACGGCGAACGACAGCCGCTTGCATCTGCTTCATATGCGCCTCCGGCTGCACCAAGGCGCAATTGGTCCGCCAGATGACGAAGCCGCTAAGTCGTTTGAAGACCGCAATTCGGGTATGCGCGAACGTGAAGCATTGCGCCAACTCACCCACTCTATGGGCGTAGCTGCTGCAGAATCCTGTAGATCTGCGCGCCATACTTCTCGACAGCTTTGATCCCAATTCCGGGGATCGCCAGCAGTTCCGCGGCGGTCTTAGGCTGCTTCTCGGCGATGGCGAGAAGCACCTTGTCCGACATGATTCGAAACGCGGGTACGCCTTGACGCTTGGCCAGGCCGGTGCGCCAGGCGCGTAACGGCTGCTCGGCCGGGGATCGCACCGCTTCCCTCGGTTCCGCCTTCGATTTTGCAGCAGCCCTCTTCTTCGCCGGCCTCCGTTTCGGTACTGGCTCGCTGCGGTCCCGAATCAGCAGATCGACAATCTCCGCGTCGCGAGTGCTCGTCACCTTGCGGAACGGGATCTGCTTGCCGTCCTTCTCGAACACCTGGTCCTGCAGCCTCACTAGTCCCGCGCGCGCCATGGCGCCGATTACTTCCTCGAACTCATCGCGGTTCAGGCTCCGGCTGCCGCACACCTCGGCGTGCAGCTTGCCCACCGACCGGCCGCTCGTCTTCAGGGCCTGAATGACATCTTCCGCCACAGCCTGTTCCATCGGTGTAGCCGGGCGGAACTGCTGTGCGATGCACGTCTCCGGCGAGCAGAAATCGCAGATGCCGCACGGTTTCAGCCCGTCCGCTACGTCGCCGAAATGCCGCACCAGGCTCGACATACGGCAGTGATTGCTCTGCGCGTAGCGGATCATGTTCTCGATCTGCGTCTGCTTCTGTTCAGATTGCGCGAGATACGAATCACGCCACTCGGCGCCGCCGCGCGATACCATATCCGCGGCATCAACCATGGCGCCGCCGTGGCCCCAGAGCTTTTCGAGAGCCGTCTCAAACACGTCGCCCGGGATACGGCTCTGCTTCTCAAGAAACTCCCTGGGCTGCGGCTCCTCGCTTAAGCGGGAGTAAATCTTGTCGAGCAGAAGAACGTCCGGATAATCGCGCTCGAAGAAGAAGTCGTGCGTGTAGCGGTCGGCGTAGGAGTGCATCAGGATGGCGCGGCTGGCTTGGCCATCGCGACCCGCGCGGCCGATCTCCTGGTAATACGCCTCCACGCTCCCAGGCAGGGCGGTATGAATCACCGAGCGGATATTCGGCTTATCGATGCCCATTCCAAATGCAATGGTGGCGACGATGACTTCCAGCTTTCCGGACAGAAAGTCGTCCTGAACCTTCCGGCGGCGCTGCGCGTCGAGGCCCGCGTGATAGGCCGCAGTGGGGAATCCGGAACTCAGAAATGCCGCCACGCTGGTCGCTTGCTTGCGGCTAGGCGTGTAGACGATGGCGGGCCTTCGATCCGGATCTGCCAGCAATTCCCGTGCGAGTTCCGGACGTTCCGAAGTATCCGTCTCGACCACCTCGATGGCGATGTTCGAGCGGCGGAAGCCGTGGATGAAACTGGCGGGTCTTTCCAGGCCCAGTTGATCGCGAATATCCTGTTGGACCACGGCCGTCGCCGTCGCTGTAAGAGCCACCACCGGCGCAGGGCGCAGCTTAGGCAGGTGGCCGCCCAGCAGACGGTAATCGGGACGAAAATCGTGACCCCACTGCGAGATGCAGTGCGCTTCGTCGATGGCGATCAGTGTGGGCTTGCGCTTGGCGAGCATCTCCGGAAAGCCCGCGACCCGCAGACGCTCCGGCGCGATGAACAGGAACTGCAGCTTGCCCGCGAGATAGTCGAGACACACCTGCCGCGATGCCGCGCGATCCCGTCCGGAATGGATGCATTCGACCGCAAAACCAAGCTCGCGCAGCTTGGCATATTGATCTTCCATGAGCGCGATCAGCGGGCTGATCACTAGCGTCGTGCCGCCGCGCGCGATGCCCGGCAATTGGTAACAGAGCGACTTGCCGGCGCCGGTGGGCATGACCAGCAAAACGTCGCGCCCTTCGATCACCGTCCTGCAAACCTCTTCCTGATTGGCGCGGAAAGAGGTGAAGCCGAAGGCCCGGTGCAACAGATTGGGCAGCGTCTCATTGTTCGCCGCGAGCACTGTGGGCTCCAATGTCGGGGCCGCGGCGCGGGGCGCCGTAGGGGCTGCCGCCGGCGTCGCCGGTGGGATCCGGATCACTTTCCCCACTACCTCTTTCACATAATTCTCAATGCCATCAAGGAACGGGCCAAGCTCAGCCTGCCCACGCTCGATCCGCTTCAGATACGCTTCCCACTGACCGGTCATCGCCGGACTCTTTACCTCCGGATGCACCACCTCGATCAACTGAATGCCCTTCTCTGTGGCCTCCAGATTCTTCCCGTTCCGCGCGATGTATTCGCGCTTGAGCAGTACCTCGATGATGGACGCGCGCGTCGCCGGAGTTCCGAGCCCGCTCTCCTTCATGGCATCCGACAGCTCTTTTTCATCGAGCGTTTTGCCGGCCGTCTCCATCGCCGTCAAGAGCGTGGCTTCGGTCAGCCGCTTGGGCGCCCGGGTCTTCTTCTTGAGGCTCTCGACATCCAGCACGTCCTGCGGCTGCCGTGGCGTAAGTCCGCTGGGCAGGGCCTGTTCTTCTTCGCCTCTTCTCGCCGCGGTCTGGAAGTCCAAGACTTTCCAGCCGACCTGTTGAATGACCTTCCCGGATGAGTGATAGGCATCCACCACAACGTCATTCACAATCGCGGTGATCACCGTGGTGATGGACCAGACGTGATCGTCATGCCAGGCGCTCAGCAAGCGCCGGCAGATCAGATCATAGATCTTGCGCTCGTCCGCGGATAAGTCCGAAGCGGCGGAGATGACGGTCGGAATGATGGCGTGGTGGTCGCTCACCTTCGCGTCATCGACGAACCTTTTCCCCAGTGGACGCTCGCCCGTGCCCGGCGCGAGATGCTCCCGGTAGGGACCCGCGATGACCTGCACGATGCGCGGCAAGGTGGCCGCCACATCCTGCGACAGATGCCGGCTGTCGGTGCGTGGATAGCTGATCAGCTTGCGCTTTTCATATAGATCCTGCGCGACGTCAAGAGTCTTCTGCGCGCTGAAGCCGAAGAGTCGGTTGGCATGGCGCTGGAGTTCGGTGAGGTCGTAAAGCGGCGGCGGCCCCATACGCTGCGTCTCGGCCTTGATGGATTCAATGGCAGCGCTGCCGGTGCGGGCACGCTCGACAATCCAGCCAGCCTCGACCCCATCCGGCGCCAGTCGAGCCGACTTCTGAATGTCCTCCGGATCGCGCACCCACGTCCCGCGATACGATTCCGCGTTGGGCTTTCCCTTCGGCCGGAACGCGGCGACCACCTCTATGTAATCCTCCGGAACGAAGTTGCGGATGGCAAGCTCACGCTCCACGACCATGGCGAGGGTGGGAGTCTGAACGCGTCCGACGCTCATGTCGTTACCGTAGGAGCCATAGGTGAGCGTGTAGGCCCGAGACAGATTCATGCCCACCAGCCAGTCCGCACGACTGCGCCCTTTGGCGGCGGCGGCCAGCGGTTCGTAGTCGCGGCCGGGCCGCACCGCGTCGAAACCCTTGCGAATGGCTTCCGGCGTGAGAGACGAAATCCACAAACGGCTGATGGGTTTCGAACAGCCCGTGGCCTCGTAGATGTAGCGGAAGATCAGCTCGCCTTCGCGTCCAGCGTCCGTGGCGCAGATGACGTTTGAGAGTTTAGGTGAAAGCAGGATCTTCTTGACGATTTCGAACTGGTCTTTGGTCTTTTCGTAGATCACCAGCGGCCATTGTTCCGGCAGCATGGGCAGTAATTCACGGCGCCACGATTTCCATTCCGGCCGAATTTCATGGGGCTGCGCGAGCGCGGCAAGGTGCCCGATGGCCCATGTGACTACGTAGCCGTTGCCATGCAGATATCCATCACCGCGCGTGGTGGCGCCCAGAACCTTTGCAATGTCGCGCGCGACGGAAGGTTTCTCTGCAACTACAGCGACTACGGTTGAACTCAAGCTACTAGTGTGACAAAACTAGAGCATGACGCAATCGCGCAGGGAATTCATTCAATCGACCGCGCTGACGGCTTTGTTGCCGGTGTCTGTTTTGGCCGCAGACGTGAATCGGAAAGGCATGCCGCAGCGAACCCTGGGACGTACGGGCGCGCAGGTTTCCATTCTGGCCTTTGGATGCGGCAGCCGCTTCCTGATGTATAAGGAGGAAGATGAGGCGCTGGCGGCGCTCAATCTGGCTTTGGAGCGCGGCATCACCTACCTTGATACCGCGGCCGATTACCAGGACGGCCTGAGCGAGCAACGCGTAGGCAAGGTGTTGAAGCATCGCAGCAAGAACGGGGCCGACCCGGTGTGGGTGGCGACTAAAATCCCACAGCGCAATGGGGACGAGGCTATGCGAACCATTGACGCCAGCCTGAAGCGCCTGCAGATGGACCGCATCGACCTCATCCACATCCACAGCCTTGCCGGCGCGGATGATCTGGCGAAGATAGAGGCTCCGGACGGAGTGCTGAAGCGCCTCTATCAGCTGCGCGACCAGAAGGTGACGCGGGCGATCGGTATTACGAGCCACACTGATCCGCATGTGCTGAAGGCCGCCTTGGAGCGCAACGATTTCGACTGCACGCAAATGGCGCTGAACGCGGCGCGCGCGGGGATGGCGCGACCCGACGGCAGCTTCGGGATGACGCGGCTGCAGCAGAGCTTCGAGACGGTGGCGCTTCCGGTGGCGAAGCAGAAGAATATGGGCGTGGTGGCGATGAAGATCTTCGCCCAGGAGGGCCTGGTGGATAAAGC
>Ga0326727_10007778_pt1 | contig 27887 bp, 35 predicted proteins | sample MB2enrmetagenome_FD_207643 | JGI IMG/M metagenome (GOLD analysis project Ga0326727, IMG submission 207643) | Lab enriched peat soil microbial communities from McLean, Ithaca, NY, United States - MB29MY | ecosystem: Environmental > Terrestrial > Soil > Wetlands > Peat | place: USA: New York...
GGATGCGGAAAAACTCATCGCTTTGAAAGGGCACGGCTTTACAGGATGCGGAAAAACTCATCGCTTTGAAAGGGCACGGCTTTACAGGATGCGGAAAAAGTCATCGCTTTGAAAGGGCACGGCTTTACAGGATGCGGAAAAAGTCATCGCTTTGAAAGGGCACGGCTTTAGCCGTGCCGTAAGTGGCGCAGAATCAGCGCGGGCTTTAGCCCCTGAGGGATGTTTTTCGGCTCTTTCGACTTTCACATCGGGCTTCTAGAGTTGGGATATCCCGTCGATCATCGGATCTCACCGGATCACTTCAATTTCGATTCCCAACTGGAGCTCTTTCCAAACCAGGTCGGTCGTGTACACAGTAGCTTTGCGCTGAATCGCGAGCGCCAGACATGCCCGATCGCCTAGCGACAGCCCGTAGGACCTGGTGATGGGCATCAGTTCCGCGGCGATCCGTGCCTGCTCGCCGGTATAGGAGCACACGTCGCACTGCAGCGAGGAGATTCTCTGCCAAGTAAAGGGCGCGGACAGCCCCTTCCCGATCAGCTTTGAGCAAACTTCAGTGAGGTTGACCGCGCTTAAGAGCGCACCGTAAACGAGTTGGCCTACAACCGCGGCTCCCGCCTCGTTTTGAAGCAGCGCGAGAACGGCGGTGGAATCCAGGACTGCGGTATCAGCCAATCTTCTCCTCACTTCCGAAGCGGCCCAGTGCGGTTTCGCGATCTAACTCTTCCTGCGCCCGGCGAGCTTCCTCACGCCGCTCCGCGACGAGTTCATCTGCCAGCGAGATACCAGGCGGTATAAATTGTGCAATTTCGCGCTGAATCCTGGCGATTCTGGCCGGATACGACTCGATGCGGAGGACGCCATCTTCGACATCCATGAGGAGCGTATCGCCCGGCGCGAAGCCCATCTCCTTCCGGATGGCAGCGGGGATCACGATGCGGCCATTGTCATTTAGGCGCGTTTTGGCACTAATAACATTCTGGCCTGAAGCTCCCATTATGACCTCTTCCTCATATTATGTCACAGTCCCCTAAAATGTCATTCTCTGGTCGAATGTCATTTTTGGTCGATCACCCGGAAGTACTCATAAACCTCTAAAGGCCCCTGACCGTTAGGCCAAGTGCAATGAAATAATGGACAGCATGCGGACTGAACTGTCTTTCAGCAATCTTGCCGGAATTGAGACTGAGATGCTAGCCGTGCTTGCGGCCGACGCGCAAGCCTCGAAAGGGCCCGACGCCAGGCCCGAGCCGGTGCTTCTGACTTCCGACGAGGCGGTGAAGGCGGCGGCAGCCGCAGTGCTGGCCAGTGGCGAATTTAAGGCTGGCGCGAATGAAACGGTGCTGCTGCATGCTCCTCTCGGACTGGCGGCGAAACGGCTTTTGATTGTCGGCCTGGGCAAACAGCCGAATGCCTCGCTCCACGGACTGCGTAACGCGGCTGGAACCGCCGTCCGCTTTACCAAACCTCGCGCCATAAGGGAGCTGACGCTGGCTCTGCCTGAGCTCGAGGCGCTGTCTTCGGCGGGCAGTGTTCGCGCCGCCGTCGAGGGCGCCATCGTTGGCGATTTCGACTCCGACACCTATCGCAGCGACCGCAAAGATCAGAGCGTGCAGTCGTTCACGCTCGCGGCCCCAGCCAATCCAGATGAGGCCTCGAGCAATTCCGTTAAAGACACACTGCAAGCGGCATTGGCCGAAGGCGTCATTGTGGGCCAGAGCCAGAACTTTGCCCGCAGCCTGGTCAACGAGCCCGGCAACAAGCTCACGCCCATGATGCTCGGCCATCGCGCCGGACAAATGGCCGAGGAGGCCGGTCTAAAATGGTCGCTCTACTCCACCGAGAAAATCCGCGAACTCAAAATGGGCGCGTTCTGGGCAGTGGCTCAAGGCTCTGAGGAACCGCCCGCACTGATCGTGCTGCGTTACGAGCCGGAAGGCGTAAACGATGGCCCCATCCTCGGACTCGTCGGCAAGGGCATCACCTTTGACACCGGCGGCATCTCCATCAAGCCCTCCGAGAATATGGACAGGATGAAATACGACATGGCGGGTGGCGCGGCCATGCTGGGCGCCATGCGCGCCATTGCCCTGCTCAAGCCCAAGGTGCGCGTCATCGCCGTGGTCTGCGCTGCGGAGAACATGCCCGATGGTAAGGCGTATAAGCCCGGCGACGTGGTGACGGCCATGCCCAAGGCCGCGGACAAGGTAGGCAAGACTATCGAGATCATCAACACCGACGCCGAAGGCCGCCTGGTGCTGGGTGATGGTCTGAGTTATGCAAAGCAAATTGGCGCGACGCACCTGATCGACGCAGCCACACTCACAGCCGCTGTTGGGGTTGCGCTGGGCAAAATCAATGCAGGTGTCTTTTCAAACGACGATGAGAGTTACGCGAAGTTTGAAGCAGCGCTCAGTATCAGCGGTGAAAAGTTCTGGCGGTTGCCGCTTGGCGAAGAGTATGCCGAGTTGATCAAAAGCGACATCGCCGACATCAAGAACACCGGCGGACGTCTTGGCGGTGCATCTACCGCGGCGGAGTTTTTGAAGACCTTTGTCGAAGACACCCCATGGATTCACCTGGACATTGCCGGCACGGCATGGATAGACGACTCGAAACCCTATATTGCCAAAGGCCCAAGCGGCATTGCGGTGCGGTCGATATTGGAGTGGGTGAGAAGCTTCTAGCACCCCCTTCCTGCCCCAAAAGAACAAACCCGCGGCAGAGTCCGCGCTGACTCTGCAGGCTCTTGCCGCTGGCTCCGAAACTGCGAGGTTATTCTTCGGATGCGGTAGTTTCGCCCGAATCCTTGTTCCAATGAACAGTGATCTTCGATACTTTGCACAGATTGACGCTGCGCCAGACGGCGGTCTCTTTGTCCGTATAGACAACCTTGAGATCCCAATGGCAGGCGCTTGCTTCGTGAGCGAAGGTGATCTTTACACTTGCTCCGTCAGCGAGAATATCGGACCCCATGATGTCTTCGCCCCAAGTGTCGCTCTTGACAGGAGAGGCATAGACCTGAGCAATGTCATACCCCGTTTTGTTCACAAGCGTGAAATCCTGATCGCCCGCCTCGGCGGGCATCGCGCACAGGAGGGCTACTACAGCGCAACCTGCAAGGAGAAAAAACTTTGTCTTCCCTTTCACAGTTCCTCCATGTTTGACTTGACAACGATGCGTTGTTTCTTGACCTCAATGCGGAAAGGGTCTCCGCATCCCGGGGAATACACAACGTCTCTGGAGCCTAGCACGATGAAGATGGAAGAGACCGTACACTATTGCACAAAGAACTCGTCTCTGACTTGTCCGTTCCAAAACGGTTCCCCTAAGCAACCCGTGGCGAAAGTCGGGTTTTGAATGGGCGCGACTTCAGTCGTGCCGTAAATGCTTGATTACAAATGATGGGCTTTAGCCACTGAGGGATGTTCTTTGGCAATTTGGACCTTTACCACTGGCTGCTATGGATGCAGATACGCGAGCGATATCTTCACATTGCCTCCGGGCTTTCGATTCCCAGCCAACTTAGCACTTCTACTAACTCGCGCAGAGTTACGGCGGTCACGGCTAGTAAGAAGGTCTTCCGCGCCGGGTCTTCTTCGGTGAGGATGTGGTGTTTGTGATAAAAGTTATTGAACTCCTGGGCTAACTGGAAGGCGTGCTTGGCCAGATAGGCCGGCTCGGACGATGTTACGCATTGCTCAAGCACGAGAGTGCGACGAGCAGCGCGGAGCCAGAGCGCCCATATGTCCTGATTGGCCGCGCCCTCGACATATGCGTCAACAGCCGCTAACTCGGCGAACTCCGCCAGTACCTCGTCGGGCGTGGTTTCCCCTTTGCGAAATATGTTGCGGGCGCGGACGACGGCGTATTGAATGTAGGGGCCGGTCTCGCCCTCGAAGCTGAGCGCATCCTTGAAGTCAAAGGCAATGACAGAATTGCGCGTGAACTTGAGCATGAAGTAACGGAGCGCGCCGATGGCGATCTGCTCGGCGATGCGTTGGCGCTCGGCTTCGTCGCGTCCTGTCTGGCGCGCGTCCACCTCGGCGCGCGTGGCGGCTATCAGTTTGTCGATAAGATCGTCGGCCTTGACGCCGAAACCTTTGCGGCCTGAGACCTCAATATATGGCCGGGCCAGGTCTTCCGGAGAAACATCGTAACCTAACTCGACGGCGCAGCGCGGCGTGAGCGCGACCATCTCATACCCGAAGTGCGTATAGCGATCGGCCTGTTCGGTGTAACCCATTCCGCGCAGGGCTTGAATCACGTTTGCCTGGGGATCGCTCTGGCGTGAATCGATGACGTTGTAGATAGCTTGCGCTCCGCCAAAGTGCGGATGCGGCTCGACGCCGACTTCTGCAGATATCCAGCACTCATGGTTCGGGTAAGTAAAGAAAGGCTTGTAACCGAAGTCTTTGCCCAGCAGGCCGAACTTCCATAAGTGGTAGGCGATATCCTTGCCCACGTATGTTACCGTGCCGTTGGAGCGGACGATAACTTTGGCGTCTTCGTCTAAGTCACCCTCGGCAACGCCGGCGCCTGAACGACGCATGACCCAGCAGCCCTTGTTCTTGCCTTCAGTCTCGAAGTAAAGAACACCCTTTTGCTTCAACTGCTCGAAGGCCGCTTCCCAGAATTTGAGGTGGAGAATCTCGCTCTCGCGCGGCAGAAAATCGTATTCAATGTCGAGACGCAGCATGGTTTCAAGATGGCGGCGCAAGATTGCTGTTGAGATGAGCTCGGCAATTTCCGCCGTCTCATTGCCGCCGTGTTCGATCTCGTGGAGCGTGTCAAGGCGCAGCTTCTTGCGAGCTGCCTTGTCTCCGTCGCTGCCCTCTTCATACCATTGCGAGGTGCGCGCGTAGAGATCCCAGCAATAAAAGTCAATGCGCGCTCCGCTGGTGTTGAGATCTTGAAGCAGTTGCCGCACTTCGGCGACCGATCGGCCTTCGAGATGAAGAAACCCCACCACCACGTCGGCCACCTGAACGCCGGTGTTGTCGATGTAGTTCTGCACATCGACCTTTTGCCCGGCAGCGCGCAGCAGACGAACAAAAGTGTCGCCCAGAATGGCGTTGCGCAGATGGCCAATGTGCGCGGCCTTGTTGGGATTGATGCTGGTGTGCTCGACCAGCGAGTGAATGCCGCTGGCGGCGCGCACAAGACTTTCTCCGCTCGCAATATTTTGCACACCCGCAGCGCGATCAAGGCGCGCATTGATATAGCCCGCTCCGGCGACCTCGAATCCCGCAAAGCCTTCGACGTCGCCAAGCGCGGAGACGATCTCCTGGGCAATGATTTTGGGGGCCTTGCGGAGCTTGCGGGCCAGCTCAAACGCAATTGGGGTGGCCAGCTCGCCAAACTGCAGGTCCGGCGGAATTTCCAGCGGAATATTGTCAACCGGGAGGCCGTACTTCTCTTCCAATACGCCGCGCAAGCGTGCGCCTAGCCGTTTTTGTAGTTCTAAATACACGTCGCGTTGCCTCGGAAATCCTTGATTTTCAAGGGTGATTCTACCACCTGCGGTGGGGCGCACTAATAACCGTGCGGTGCGACAAACCTGAGATTCCGGGACAAACACCGGTGGAGATTCGTGGCTTCCCACCCATCCCGCAAACAACGCGGGATGGATGGGGCACCCGGCCATTGTGTCACAGGCCCTATCTATCGAAATGCCGTAAGATAGAGAGGAAACGCAACTTGCCCCATACGCTGATGAGGCTGAAAGTGCGGAAGCACCCCGCCTATGACAAACTCCGATCCAAGCCCGTCCCGCTTTTACCTCACCACGCCGATCTACTACGTGAACGCGCGGCCGCACCTGGGGCACGCCTACTCGACAATTGTGTGCGATGCCATTGCGCGGCGGAAGCGGGCGCTGGGCATCGACACCTGGTTTCTCACCGGCACAGACGAGCACGGGCAAAAAATCGAGCGCTCCGCGGAGAAGGCTGGCCGCACGCCCATGGAGTTTGCCACCGCGATCAGCGCGGAGTGGCGCGGACTGTGGGACCGGCTGGGGCTGACCTACGACGACTTTATCCGGACTACGGAAGACCGGCACAAGCGCGGCGTGCAGCGGCTGTTTTCCACGCTGCGCGACAAGGGATTCATCTACAAGGGGTCGTATACCGGGCAGTACTGCGTCTCCGACGAGGCTTATGTCGATGGCCCTCCCGGCACGCCCTGCCCGGATTGCGGACGTATTACCGAGACGGTGGCCGAGGAGAATTATTTCTTCAAGCTGTCGGCCTTCGAGCGCAAGCTGCTGGAGTTTTACGACGCCAATCCTGGGTTCATGGGGCCGGAGTCGACGCGGCGCGAGGTGATTTCTTTTGTGCGCGGAGGGTTGAAGGACCTGTCGGTTAGCCGAACTAGTTTTTCCTGGGGCATTCCCGTTCCCGGCGATGAAAAGCACGTGATTTACGTGTGGCTTGACGCGCTGGCCAACTACATTACCGCGCTCGGGTACGGGTCGGACGACGCGGCGGACCAGGCGCGTTTCGCAAAGTTCTGGCCGGCGGATATGCACCTGATCGGCAAGGAGATCAGCCGCTTCCACTGCGTCTATTGGCCGGCGTTTCTGATGGCTGCGGGCATCTCCACGCCGCGGTCGGTAAAGGCCAACGGCTGGCTGCTCTTCGATCAGGGCAAGATGTCGAAGTCGCGCGGCAACGTGGTGCGCACCGAGACGGTGCTGGAGGTGCTCGGGACCGATGCGCTGAGGTACTTCCTGCTGCGCGAGATTCCTTTCGGGCAGGATGGCGGCTTTTCTTTTGACGCTCTCATCCAGCGCTACAACGCCGACCTGGCCAACGGCTACGGCAACCTTGTGAGCCGCGTCGTCAATATGTTGCACAAGTATTTTGGCGGCGTTGTCCCGGAGGCTGGCTCTGAAACGGCCGCTGAAGCCGCTCTGCGCGACTGTGCCGTGAGCACCATCGCCGCGTTCGGGCCTGCTTTTGACGAGTTGAGCTTTTCCGATGCGCTCAAGAGCCTGTGGCTGCTGGTCGCGGAGACAGACGGGTACCTGACCGCTAATGCGCCTTGGAAACGGCCGGCGGATCGCACGGAAGCGGAGCATGTTGCGCTTCAGGCGCGGGTACTGGCCACCGCCGCCGAGGCCATTCGTATCATCACTGCGCTGGTCTATCCCATTTTGCCGGAGTCGGCTGCAAAGGTGTGGCTACAGCTTGGTCAGGGAGAGATCGCAGACGCGGCGAAGCAAGGATTCTTGACAGAACTCGCGTGGGGCGGATTGAAGGCCGGAACGAAGTTCGGCGACCCGGCTCCGCTGTTTCCCCGCGCGGAAAAGGATGCGGTCGAACGTATGCAGAACATTGAAGACCAGAACAACAAAACCGTCATTGAAGCTGCCGGCGGCGCATCTTCGCAAGACGTAGCTTTGCCAGACGTAGCTTTGCCAGACGTAGCTTTGCCAGACGTAGCTTTGAAAGGGCACGACTTTAGTCGTGCCGAAATTGCCAATAAACAGGCCGGGGCTTCAGCCCCCGAGGGAAGTCCTTTGATCGCTCCACAGCCGCCCGCCACGCCCGTCACCGCTTCAGCCTTGCCAGCAGCACCGTCGGCACCAGCCGCAACTCCGGAGCCGGCGCCGGTTCCACAGGCGCCTGTCGCCGCCTCTGCTACAACTTCCGATCCGTCCGCCCCACCGCAGGTGGAACACATCGGCATCGACGATTTTGCCAAAGTGGAGCTGCGCGTGGCGCAGATTCTCGTGGCGGAGCGGGTTCCGAAGGCGGACAAGCTGCTGCGACTAGAAGTCGATCTGGGCTACGAGACGCGGCAGATTCTGGCCGGCATCGCTCAGTATTACGAGCCGGAAAAGCTGATTGGCCGCAAGATCGTCATCGTCGCCAACCTGGCTCCACGGAAGATGCGCGGCCTGGAATCGAATGGGATGTTGCTGGCGGCATCGCTTGAAGGCGGCGCGCCGGTGCTGGCGGGGTTCCTGGAAGAGGTTCCGCTGGGGGCGCGGCTGAAGTAGCCACCTGCGGTGGGGCAGACGCTCGCTTCTCGCTCGCAGGAGTGTCGTTGGTTTCCCAGGTCCCAAGTGCGAGACCTGGGGTACCCGGCATTTGCTGCTTCGACACTAACCGGATAGCCCTACTTCGTCCCTGCCACAGCGCGTTCCAGCGTCTCGCGGATATACCGTGTGTAAGGAATGCCGCGTGCGCTGGCGCGAGCGCGCACGGCGGCCATGAGCGAACCGGAGACGCGCAGGTTGATCTGCTCGTCCTTCTTTTCAAACTCGAAATGCACCGGCTGAAACTGGGTGAAGTCGAGACGGGAGAGATCGCCTTCGAGAAAATCCTCAGCTTCCCGGTCGGTCCTCAGTTGCGGCAATCGCTTGCTCATAAGCTCGAATCTCCTTGGCGTGCATAAACCTGGCTGAAATGGCGCGGATCAGCCGGCCACGCGCCGCCGTCCGCAATGTGAATGCGACAAAAAGTGGACGGCCCGCAACGGTGCGGCCTACGGCGATCATGCGGTCCTCGGTGGCGGAGCGGTTGGGTGCAGGAGCGACAAGCGGGCCGCCCCGAAACAAAGCCTCTATCTCAGCGATGGAAACCCCATGTTTCTGACATTTGGCGTGGTTGCCGTCATCCCAATCGAACCCGGCCACCGCCAATCTCATACGGAAAAGTATAGATGAAAGTATATACATTCGTCAATCGTCCGGAGGCGCGAGGGGCGGATTCTCCCTTGGCCCTCCAGCCCGATACACATAAATCGTGTTATCCTTACACATCGAGGTGGGGTGCCCGTGCGGACGAATATCGATATCGACGATGGGCTGATGCACGAGGCGATGAAGGCGACGGGCGCGACCACCAAAAGGGCCGTCGTCGAGGCCAGCCTGCGCAAGCTCATCGCCCTTAAGCTTCACGAGAAACAAGTCGCCGAGCACTTCCGCCTGCAGCAGATTGCCCGGCAGAAAGCCGAGCGCGAGGGAAGGCTCGAAGAGTGGTTCGCCGACCTTAAGAAGAACGGCAACTACCCGGAGTTTCCCGCCGAGGCCCAGGAGTGACCATGCGAACCAACATCGAGATCGACGACAGGTTGATGAGCGAGGCCATGGTGCTTACCGGCAAGGTCGCCAAAAAGGCGGTCGTAGAGGAGGCCTTGCGCCTTACTGTGCAGCTCAAACGTCAGTCAGAAGCCCTCCGCAATCTTTGGGGAATCGGCTGGGAGGGTAATCTCGACGAGATGCGTGCCACCCGCTTCCCTGACTGGGATAAGGATTGGGATTCTGAGCAGAAACTCAACAACAGATCCGTTGCATGATGCGGCCCGTTTGGCCGAGTCAGGTTAAAGCATGGTCATTGTCGACTCATCGGTTTGGATTGACTTCTTGAATCGGAGAGTTACGCCGCAGACCAGTTGGCTACGAGCGCCCGAAAACATCGGAACGATAGGCTTGACGGCCCCCGTGCTTACAGAGGTTCTCCAGGGGATTCGCTTCGACAACCGTTTTCACAATGCCGAGCAGCTCTTTCGCACCATGCCTGTCTTTGAATCCTTGAGTCGGCCATTAGCCGTTCGAGCAGCTGACAACTACCGCACGCTGCGGAAGATTGGTATTACGATCCGAAGCACGATCGACTGCCTAATCGCGACCTTCTGCATTGAAAGCGATTGCCAGCTCCTGCACAATGACAGCGATTTTGACTACTTCGAGCAGCACCTGCATTTGTCTGTGCTCCATCCGCCTGAGCTGCGAATCCCCTAAACTCAAATAGGACTTGAGAATTATTTCCCCACCGAGGTTCCTTTGCTTATCGATTCACACGCTCACTTGGACAATGATCGCTACGCGGACGACCGCGCTGCCATGCTGTCGCGAGCTTTTGACGCGGGCGTGGGCACAGTTTTGTCGATCGGCATCGGTGAACAGGCTGACGGGATGGACCGGGCTCTGAATGTTTGCCGTGAGTTCAATGGGAAGCCCGGTATGCCGCGGCTGTACGCAAGCGCCGGCATCTATCCGCACAATACGCATGAGGCGGACGACGCGGTCTTGGCCAAGCTGGATGGGCTGCTGGCCGAGCGGGAGGTGATTGCCTGCGGGGAGATCGGGCTGGACTACTATCATGAGGGCGCGCCCCACAACGTCCAGCGGGAAGGCCTCGTCAAGCAGTTGGAGATTGCGGCCGGGCGCAGGCGTCCGATCCTCATCCATTGCCGGGGAACGAACGAATCGACCGACGCCTGGGACGATCTTTTCCTCGTCTTGGAAGAACATTGGCGGCCAACCGGTTTGGGCGGGGTGATGCACTGCTTCGGGGGCGGCTGGGAGCAGGCGCGGCGATCTCTCGATCTCGGCTTCCTGGTCTCATTTGCCGGAAATCTCACTTATCCCAAGGCCCAGCCCCTGCGCGACGTAGCCGCAAAGCTGCCGCTGGACGGCGTTTTGGTGGAGACGGACGCACCGTGGCTGGCGCCCGCGCCCGATCGCGGCAAGCGGAACGAGCCGGCTTTTGTGACCCGGACTGCCCAAACTTTGGCTGGGTTGATGGGCGTTACGGATGAGGAAATCGCCGCCGCTACTACGAAAAACTTCTTCAAACTGTTTCGCATAGGGCCTGTCGTGGGAAACTGATAGTGGCGACGCAGAAGCGGTGCGTCGGGGAGCCTCTGAAGAAGTCGATGATTTGAAAGAGCACGACCGGGGGTACTCTCTGGGTCGCGTGCCGCAAACGCAAAAAAGAACGCGGGCTTAAGCCCCTGAGGGAACGAACCGCTGGAATTGGGACTTATCAGTGGTTCCTTCGGCGCGTTCCGCCAACCTTTGAGGAAGAGAAGAAAATGGCCCAGGAGAATTCGTTCGACATTGTGAGCAAAGTGGATGTTCAGGAAGTTCGCAACGCCATCGATCAGGCGATGAAGGAGATCAGGCAGCGCTTCGACCTGAAGGATTCCCATTCCGAAGTCACTCTCGAGGGCAGCGATGCAATTCAGTTGGCCTCGGCGGGGGAGTACAAACTGGAAGCGGTGAAGGAGATTCTTGGACAGAAGCTGGTGAAACGCGGGGTTTCGCTGAAGAATCTCACCTACGAGAAGATGGAGCAGGCCTCGGGGCAGAGTGTGCGGCAGAAGATCAAGCTACAGCAGGGGATCCCGACGGAGAAGGCCAAGGAAATTGTTCGCCTGGTGAAGGATTCAAAGAAGAAGGCGCAGGCCAGCATTCAGGGCGATACGGTCAGAATTTCGAGCAAGGACCGCGACGAACTGCAGGCAATCATCGCCCTGTTGCGGGGCAAGGATCTGGGGCTGGAGCTGCAGTTTACCAATTACCGCACCAATTGACCACCTGCGGTATGGCAGGCTTTTGGGAAGGCTGGGGTCGATTTTTGTTGCAGTTGGTTGGCGGGGGCCGTTTAATACAAGAGCGCGTGGGAAGCGGAGAACTTTGAGCACATTGGCGATAGCGACGGCGAGAGAGGTGTTCGATCTGCTGCGGGACGACCTCGTGGCGATCGAGCAGGAATTGGGCCGCGACGCCGCTTCCAGCGTAAGCACCATCACGGAGATCGCCGAATACCTGCGCGAGGGCGGCGGCAAGCGTCTTCGGCCTTCGCTGCTGCTGCTCTCCGCGCATTTGCTCGGCTTCTCGGGGCAAGGCGCCATCCGCCTGGGCACGGTGGTGGAGATGGTGCACACGGCAACGCTGGTGCACGACGACATTATTGATGGCGCGGACATGCGGCGCGGGCGGCCATCGGCCAATACTACCTGGGGCAATGAGAAGTGTGTGCTGGCCGGCGACTGGCTTTACATGCAGGCCTTCAAGGTGGCCCTTGAGGAAAAGAGTCTGCGCGTGCTCGACCTGCTTATCGGGCTGACGCAGGTTATGGTAGAGGGCGAGCTGCTGCAGATTCAAAAGCTGGGCAAGGCTGTATCGGAGGCGGAGTACTACGACCTGATCTTCCGCAAGACCGCCTGCCTGTTTGCTGTCTCCATGCGGCTGGGCGCGGTGCTGGCCGGGGCCAGCGAGGCTCAGGAGACCAACCTGGCCGCCTATGGCCGGGCCGTGGGTTTGGCCTTTCAGATTGTCGACGACGTGCTCGACCTCACAGCCACCGAGGAGGTTCTGGGCAAGCCCGTGGCCAGCGATCTGCGCGAGGGCAAGGCAACTCTGTCAGTCATTCACTCGTTCGATCACGGCCGCGCCAGCGATCGCCAGATCATTCAGCGGGTGCTTGACGACCGCAGCTTTGAGAACGTGAGCCGCCAGCAGATTCAGGAAATCCTGGCCCGCAATGGCTCCGTCGAATATGCCATGTCCGTGGCTGACCGCTACGCCGAGCAGTCGCGCATGGCCCTGGCCCCGCTTCCCGACTCCGAATTCAAGCGGGCCCTCTTGTGGGTGCCTGACTTTGTGGTGGCGCGGGACAAATGAGGGTTAATACAAAGATTGCCAAACCCGAGTGGATCGCGGTCGACCGCTACTTCTGCGACTGGCTTGCGCCCGCCGACGTTGGCGATGTTTTCGAAGCAGCCAGGGCGAAAAACGAGAAGGCCGGCCTGCCGGCGATCGACGTTTCGCGCCTGCAAGGCAAGTTCCTCGAGTTTCTGGTGCGCAGCTCAGGCGCGCGGCGGGTACTGGAGATTGGAACGCTGGGCGGTTACAGCACTCTCTGGATGGCGCGCGGGCTGCCTGAGGGCGGGCAGATTGTGACGCTGGAGCTCGATCCGCATCATGCGAAAACCGCCCGCGAGAACCTTCGCGGCGCAGGACTTCTGGACCGCGTCGATCTGCGCATCGGCCGCGCCATCGATAGCCTTCAAGCATTGGAAAAGGCCGCCTCCGAGCCATTCGATCTGATCTTCATCGATGCCGACAAAAAGAGTTATCCGGAGTATCTGGAATGGTCGTTGAAGCTTTCGCGTCCTGGAACGGTGATCGTCGCGGACAATGTGGTTCGCGATGGAAAGGTCGTCGATGCGAAAAGCAGCGATCCGGATATCCAAGGCGTCCGGCGCTTCACGGAGATGCTGTCCGCGGAGCCGCGCTTGAGCGCGACGGTACTGCAAACAGTTGGCGAAAAGGGTTATGACGGGTTTGCGCTGGCCGTGGTGCTGCCGTGAGCTTCGGGCTTGGCCCGATAGACTTCACGCGATAGACGGGGTGTAGAATTCGATGCAACATGAACGAGCGCATCGAGAGGATACGTCAGCTACTCAACGAAGTCGAAGCCGAGATAAAGGCCGGATCGCACGCGGGCGATCCGGATTTCTCCGCCGAGCAACTGCCGGTTGTCATTCAGGAGATTGTCGACGACCTGCAGCCGCTGCTCACCCCTTACGACGCCGCCTTCTATTGGTTTCTGTTTCGCCACTCGATTGCAAAGGATGGAAACCCGCATCTCCGCGCCAGCACGCGTTACCTGAGCCGGGCGGTGGTTCGATCTTCATACTCGCAGGCGGCGGAGAACACCATCTCGCTGGGTAAGGTGCAGGAAACGCTGCGCGCGCTGGAAGGGATTGGCGCCATCAGAAAGGAAGGCGAGCCAAATCGCGACGGCACTTTGTACCGGGTGCTGGCGCCGAGCGAGATCGATGCGTGCCGGCAGTTCCGCGCTGAACGAATGTCTTCGGAGCCGGAACTCAAGTTTCCGTCGTCGGGAATCGAGGTCAGCTAAAGTCTAAGCGTCCTGCACGATCGTTCCCTGATGGTAGACAATCTTCCAGCCTCCGGCAGTGCTGCGCCAGATGGTCGCGCGGCGAGTGAGCCGCTGCTTGTCCTGTAGCAACGTGTAAGTGAGCAGATAGGTGTCGGCCGATAAGCGGCGGCAGTGGAAATCTCGCGTCTCCCAGACATCTTCATGCCGGACGGAGAAGCGCTCTGGCAGCATGTCGAGCACAGCCTGCCGGGAGTAGCGGCGGCCCGAAGCTCCGGTCTCCCAGTAATCCTCCGCGGTCATGCGCTCGAAGTCGGCCCGCGTGGTTCCGAATTCGGGGCGATGAAAGATGGGCTCGCGGCTGGATAACTCTGCGAGTACTGCTTGTAACTCGGGTGGGGTTGAAAGCGCCGGCTCCAGTTTCTGAATCCAGGATTCGGGTGCGCTTTCATGAACAGGCTCACCGGAAACGGCGTCGATAAGTTCGTCCTTTACGAGGTGAAGCCTGATGAATTCCGGCAACTGGGGCGCACGTTCAAAGTGACGATTCGCAGCCGCAATGGCGTTCGAGCGCAGCTCTTCCCAGGTTTCAGCCTCAACAACAATCGAGTGGCCCGGCGCTTTTGCTCTGTAGCCACTAACTTCGGATTCGCGTACTTCGAAGATTACTTCCATGGCAGATAGCATAGCGCGGCGTCCCACTATTGGCACGTGATGTGAGGTAGATGCGCAGTGCAATTGCATGAAGAACGACTGGAGGCGACGACTCGATTCGCGCCGCCCCTTACGGGGCTAATTCTTCTCTTTATGGGCGCTGTCCCAGGAGTGCGCTGCGCTTCTCCTGGGCTATTCTCCGTTCGTCCCCTACGGGACGAAGAGCCGAGGCTCATCGGAGAGTCGCCAAAGCGAACGTGTTCTGTCAACAGAAACATTCCTGCGATTTTTCTGAGGTAGATGCGACGCCCGCGGACAGTTCTCTACTCGTCGGCCATCAATTTGCGCAGCGCTTCAGCATGCCGCGCGGGCAGAGGCTTCTTGTTCAGCTGGTCGTCGCAGACCACATGGACCGTCTCGCCCTCGGCAAGGAGCGCTGGCTCTTCGCCCTCGGGGGCTTTGCGCAGAATGCGATAGGCAAACTTGATGACCGATCCGCGCAGCAGCGACGGCCGCGTCTCAATCAGAATCTGATCGTCGTAGCGGGCTGGTGCGCGATAGCGGCACGAAGCTTCGACCACGGGCAGAATGCAATCGTGGTCTATCTCCAGTTGGCTATAGGCGAGGCCGAGCGAGCGCAGAAGCTCGACGCGGCCGATTTCGAACCAGACCAGGTAGTTGGCATAGTAGACAATGCCCATCTGGTCGGTTTCGGCATAGCGGACGCGGACTTCAGTTGTGATCGCCATTGGGGTTTCTTGACAGGGATCAGGGATCAGAGATCAGGGGTCAGAGAAGGAAGCTGGAATTGACGCTAGGACCTTGGTTTCTGATTTCTGGTCTCTGATCCCTGATCTCTGATCTCTGTCTTACGGCTTCAGGTGCGTAAAGACCGGCAGCTTGGTTACGTCGTTGAAGATGATGAAGGCGAAGAAGGCAACAATCATTACAAATGCGGCTTGGTAGATCCGCTCCTTTACGTTGATGCTGATGTCGCGGCGCAGCACGCTCTCGATGAGCAGTAGAAAGATCATGCCCCCGTCGAGAATAGGAAATGGCAGCAGGTTGAGTATGCCCAGATTGAGGCTGATGGCCGAGGCCAGCGCGAACTTGGGTTGCCACTCGTTCATCTGCGCTGCCATTCCGGCCATGCGCGCAATGCCCACCGGGCCGGAGAGCTGAGAGACGGCCACCTTGCGGGTAAAGATGCGTCCGATCACCTCGACGATCAGCGAGGAGTTGTCCACGCAGAACTGCTTCGACTTGACCGCTGCCTTGTCGAGAGGAAGCGGATCGCTCTTGAAGGGGATCGGCACCGGCGTAAAGCCGAGCTTCCAGCCGCCGGCATCGACCTTATCGGACGGGTACGCCACAATGGTCGGCAGAGCGACGCCCTTGCGCACCACCACCAACGAAACCGGCTTGCCTTTGCCCGATTGCAGATAAGCCAGCAACGCCTGCACCGTGTGGAAGGTGTGGCCATCGACGGATTGCAGGGCGTCGCCGTCGCGCAGGCCCGCCAGGGCGGCAGGCGTGCCCGGCTCCACATGCTGAACGCCGATGGGGCCCAAAACAAACTCGGGGATGACTCCCGTATCGCTCACATCGAAGTCTTCGCCCCGGACCGCCGGAGGCAGGTTGAACGACAGGTGAACGATGGCGCCGTCGCGGTCCACGGTGACGGGCACGGTCTGGCCCTGGTTAAGAGCGGCGCGCTGCTCAACATCGTCCCAGGTGGGGTTGTCGACGGTTTCGAAATGGCGAATGATGTCGCCGGGCTGAAAGCCCGCCTGCGCGGCCGGGGAGCCGTCGTTTACCCACTCGACCGTCGTCGTCGAGATCTCATGCCGCGGGGTCTCATTGATCCAGCCGTAGTAAAAAACCATCAAAACGAAGGCCAGCGCGAAATTGGAAAGCGGCCCGGCCACGCCAATCAGCATGCGCTGCCAGCGAGGATGGTTGGTGAAGGCGCCGGGGTCGTCCGATATGTCGGCCAGCGGTGCGCCGGAAACATCTAAGTTTTGCTCCGGAGCTTCGCCGGTCATTTTAACGAAGCCGCCCAACGGCAGCAGACAAACCTTGTAGTCGGTGTCGCCGTACTTGAAGCCGAACAGGCGCGGCCCAAAGCCGAATGAAAACGCCTCGACGCGCACTCCGCAGAGCTTGGCGACGGCGAAGTGGCCAAACTCATGCACCACCACCATCAGCCCGACAAGGACGACAAAAGCGACGACAGCAACTAGAAAGTCATACATACGTGGATTGTTTTTCCCTCGGCAATTTGCTCACCACCCGGCCTCACACCAACAGCTCATGCGCCATTTGACGCGCGGCCCGGTCCGCGGCGAGCACCTCCGCTATGGTGGCGGGATGCGCTTCCGGGGTCGAAGCGAGTACTTTCTCAATTGTACGCGGGATACCCATAAAAGGGGTGCGGCCCTCGAGGAATGCCTCGACGGCGACCTCGTCGGCGGCGTTGAGGGCAATGCAATGCGCGCCGCCTTTTTCCGCCGCTTCAAAACCCAGGCGCAAGCAGGGAAAGCGCTCGAAGTCGGGCTCCTCGAAGTCCAGATGGCGCAGCGCGGCCAGATCGAAGGTCAGCGTTGAAGCTGGCCGCTCCGGCCAGGCCAGAGCGTACAAAATAGGCAGCCGCATATCCGTGACTGAGATTTGCGCCAGAATCGACCCGTCCACATACTCCACCAGCGAATGCACGGTGGACTGGGGGTGTACGGTGACCCGGACTTGACTCGGCTCGACATCGAACAAGCGGCAGGCTTCGATGATTTCCAGGCCCTTGTTGAGCATGGTCGCCGAGTCTATAGTGATGCGCCTGCCCATGACCCAGGTGGGGTGCTTGAGCGCCTGTGCGGGGGTAATATCGGCGAACTGCTCGAGAGGAAGATGACGGAATGGCCCGCCGGAAGCCGTCAGCCAGATGGTCTTGACTTCGGCATGAGAGCCCACCCGCAAACACTGGTGAACGGCGTTGTGCTCGCTGTCTATCGGCAGGATGGGCACATTGCGCTCGCGGGCGGCCTGGGTGAGGATCTCGCCGGCGGCAACCATGCATTCTTTGTTGGCTAACCCGACCGGCTTGCCCGCCAGAATGGCCGCATGAGTAGCCTCAAGGCCGGCCACGCCAACGATAGCGGACACCACGAAGTCCGCTTCGGGCAGGGTGGCGCAGGCGACGGTTCCAGCGGTTCCGTGGACAGCTTCGATTCCGGTAATGCCGGCCTGACGCAGGCGCGCGGCCAAGTCGCCGGCCAGCTCTTCGGTGGCTAGCGAGACCATTTTCGGACGCCAGCGGACAACTTGCGCGAAGGCTTCGTCGAGGTTGCGCCCGGCAGCCAGCGCGGCCACCTGGTAGCGATCTGGGAATTGCTCAACGATGGAGAGGGTGCTCTTCCCAATGGAGCCGGTGGAACCGAGGATGGCGAGTCGCTTCAAAGTCTCTTTCAGATTCCGCGGTTCCAAATATAGCCGTGGCGCCGCCGTCCAGCAAGGTCGTTGAGGAGTCGAAAAGCCTCAGAACCGCTGGTGAATAACCTGAGCGTACCACAGCACCGAAGCGGCCAGCAGCAGCGCGTCGATGCGATCGAGGATGGCGCCGTTACCGGGGCGCCAGAAATCCTAAAATAGGTCCCGAAACGATTCCGGCCAAAGCTGTTTTCCATGAAGCACTGACGCAATCCGCACTTCATCGCCTTGAAGGACGTAAGCAGCGATGTAGGATGTCCCAGGAATGACCAGTTCGCGAGTTCCCCGGACGCGTCCCGCTCTGCCGGACAGCGGAAACCTCTCGAGCCGCTTCATGGATTCCTTGATCCTATTCGCTACCTTGCGCGCAGCAGAGGGGCTGTCCTTGGCGATGTAATCTCGAATCGCCTCCAGGTCGGAAACCGCTGTGGGAGACCAGCGAATCTTCACTTGGGAGCGGGCAACTCATTCTCCGTGCCCCAGCTATCCAGCCACTCGGACACCCGCTCATTGGAGATGCCTTGGCCCGCGTCTAACTCAGCCAATCCTGCGCGAATGCGGCGATGCTCCCAACTGTCGGGCGCAAGGTACATGGAGATAACTTCCGCAGCGACGTCGGAGATAGGTTGCTGACGATCATTCGCCAACGCCGCCAGCCGGGCGCGAACCTCTGAGTCAAGTTGAACAAGAATCGATGTCTGGGACATGACGCTCCCTCTTGACTCAATTATGCGCTAAGTTCGTTCTCTTCAGCTCCCCGCTCAGAACCGCTGGTGAATAACCTGAGCGTACCACAGCACCGGTGCGGCAAGGAGCAGAGCGTCGATGCGGTCGAGAACGCCGCCGTGGCCCGGCAGCAGGTTTCCGGAGTCCTTGACGCCGACCGAGCGCTTGAGCGCGGATTCGGCCAGGTCGCCCACCTGGGCCGCCACGTTCAGCACCACGGCCAGCGCGACCCAATACCAGATGTCCTCGGGGTATGAGAGCTTGGCGGAATCCCACTGCGCCAGCCAGTCGGCAAGGGCCAGCAGGATTCCGGCGGCAAGCAGACTTCCCGCCATCGAGCCCGCCGATCCCTCCCAGGTCTTCTGAGGACTGATGGTGGGCGCCAGCTTGTGCCGTCCCCAGGCCCGGCCCACGTAAAGAGCGGCAATATCCCCGCCCCAGATGACAACCAGGAGAAAGGTCACCAGCGAAGGACCATTTGTTTCTTCGATTAGAGCGGGCACTGACAACAAGGTAAGCCCAACATAAAGCAGGCAAAACACGGATACGGCAGTGCTGGGCATAACCTGATCGACCGTGTTCGCGAAGGTGCAGTAGACCAGAAGTCCCAGGCACATGATGCCGAAGATGACTGCGGTCTGGTCGGGGTAGTGAAAGTTGCCGGCAAACAACAGAGCCAGAGCCGCGAGCACGGCAATCCTCGGCGGTTTGGCCCCGCTTTGCTCAGCCAATCCCAGATACTCCCAGGCGGCCAAAGCTGCGATTGCAGCAACAACCAATGAAATCAGCCACTTGGGCCCCAGGAACACCAGAACCAAGACCAACGGAATCAGTACGGCAGCAGTCAGGATGCGTTTCATTGTCTGGTTGAGGATACACCGCGGGAATGGGGTGTGAGGGAAGCCCTGCTAACAAGACTCTAGCGTCAGAAGAATATCTTTTGTCAATAAGAATGTCTACCTAGACATTCTTATTGACGACATTCTACTAATGCGGTAATATTCTTCTATCGGCAAGATCGCGCAATTCGACGCGCTGCGAAGGAGATGAGATGAATCAAGGACTGAGTGATCAAGTACGCACTGTGGCCCAGGCAAAATACGTGCGGCCAGCCATCAATTCCGGGAAGAAGCAGTTTTCCATCCCCGTAAGGGATTTGCGCGGGGACTTGAGGGCTCAAGGCTTCCCTGGCCGTCATACACCTCAGATCTGCAGCGCACTACAAACGTCGAAGTTCCTCCGCGAGAATGGGCTGGAAATCGAAGGGGTAGATGGTCCTCCGTCCAAGATGAGCTCCAATGTCGTGGTCCGGTATCGTGTGGCAAATTTCGGCGCGTTGTCGGGCAAAGCCGAGCATCCGCGAGGAGCGGGGGAAATGGAGCCTGAGGCAGAAGACCCTTCGGCGCGAGCGTTTCGGCTGACAGAGAAATTGCGTGGCCTTTTGAAAGAGGAGCTTGCAGAGTACGGCGGCGGCGAGGCCTTTCTACGCTGGATCCGGTCGGAAGACGAGGACGCGGCATGAGCCGGATCTTCTGGGATAGCATGCTGTTTATTTATCTGCTTGAAGATCACCCGAGCTTCTCCCCCCGAGCGCGGCATCTTCTTGACCGGGCCTATCGGCGAGACGATTCGCTCTATACAAGTTATCTCGCTCTGGGCGAGGTCTTGGCAGGAGCAGAAAAATCCCCATCGCCGCATAAGAGGCTTGCCATGCGCCAAACAATCGATGAAATGGGGTTCGCTTATTTGCCATTTGACGATGGGGCCGTGTCGCCATTTAGCAGTCTTCGCGGAACTCACAAAGTGAAGATTGCCGACGCAATTCATTTGGCCTGCGCGGCTTCTGCCGGCATTGACCTGTTCCTAACCGGTGACAAAGAGCTTGTAAAGCTGGACGTACCAGGCATCCAGTTCATTGCGGATTTCAATACGCCTGTCTTGTAGGTGCGCCCGGGTTCGGCGGGATGTCTGGGTCCGCCGCATCCCCCCGAACGCGAGAAGATCGGGCAGATTCATCCAGATGAATCCCGTCAGGCGCTCTTTTTGCTGTCCGAGCGCAGCCAGTGCAGGAAGGCTTCTGAACCCCCGCGCTGCGCCGATGCTTCCTTGAGCCGGAAACGCAGCTTGTCAGCCAGACGCTTTGCCTTGGCCGCGGAATTCTCTTCGATTGCCTTGGTCTTATTGTTTTCCAATGAATTTATGCCTCACCATTGCATTTTCGTCAGCAAGCGCTTGGTTGGACACGCCTGAAGGCAAAATAACAGAGGCTTGGAATCACCAAGGTAATCAGCCGGCGGCAATCTTTACCCGTTCGGCCTCTTCGTCCACTTCTCCGGAGCCCTCGCTCAGACCGCCGTAGCGGCGCTCGCGGCGCTGGAAGTCGGCAATGGCCTCGAGCAGGTGGATGCCGCGAAAGTCGGGCCACAGGCGTTCAGTCACGAAGATCTCGGTATAGGCAATTTGCCACAAGAGATAGTTCGATAACCGCATCTCGCCGGAGGTGCGAATCAGCAGGTCGGGGTCCGGCATGTGCGCCGTGTAGAGATGGCGGTGTATATCTTCTTCGGTGATGCGGTCGGGGCTGGCGTGAGTAATCTTCATCTCCACCGCCAGCGAACGGAAGGCGTCTACAATTTCGGAGCGGCCACTGTAGTTGAGGGCCAGCGTGAGCGTGGTGCCGGTGTTGTGGGCGGTGGCTTCCTCGGCCCAGCGCATCTTGTCCTGAACCTCGGGCGGCAATTCATGGGTGCGCCCGATGTATTTCATGCGCACATTGTTGTCCATCATGCGATCGAGGTTGCTCTCCAGGTAGGTTCTGAGCAGGCGCATGAGAAAGTTCACCTCGGAGCGGGGGCGGCGCAGATTGTTCTCAAGAGAAAAGGCATAGAGCGTGAGCCAGGGAAGGCCGATCCGCGAAGCGGTTTCAGTGACCAGTTGAACCGCATCGGCGCCCTGCTGGTGGCCCAGAAATCGCTTCAGAGAGCGGTGGCCGGCCCAGCGTCCGTTCCCATCCATGATGATGGCCACGTGCTGGGGAATGCATTCCGGCTTCAGCGTCGCATAAACAGCGCGCTCCTCCGAGGTCAGCTCATGGATGCGCAGCGTGCCGGTTGGATACAAGGGACTCGCCTCTACATTGCTTTTGCGGCTTCAAAATCAGCGCCCTGACAGCATCGACCTCAGAAAACCGGAGCTGGGTTGGTGGATGCCGGGGGCGCGGGCGACTTGCCGCGACCATGCCGGCAGCGCGGGTAGATTCCCTCGCCGCCGAAGCCGGGATGCTCCATTATCGACCGTAGCACATGCGCCCACGTGCCGCAATTACAGGATACTCCGCTGGGGCGAAACTGCGCTGAATCGAAAGTCTGTGTGCACTTACACAGATTGCAGGCTGCGAGACTTGGGGAAGCCGGCTCCAGATCAACAAATCCCGGAAAGCGTCAACTGATCCGTTGATCGGGTAGTGGTCAGCTTGAAGAGTACGGGCTTACAGGCTGCGGAAAAACGGGGAACAGGAGGCGAATTCGCCGAAAAAATTCCCTCAGGGGCTAAAGCCCGCGTTGATTCTACGCCACTTACGGCACGGCTAAAGCCGTGCCCTTTCAAAGCAATAAGTTTTTCCGCAGCTTGTTTAGCCCGGACATCAACCAAGCAAAATCAACTGGGGATTAGCCCCCGAGGGAATGCGCTTTCAAATGGACGCGGCACCGTCGATCATCCGCGCTGGGCACTCGCGCCAGCACGGCCCGGCACTGCCGCTGCGCCTCGGCATGTGCGGCGTAGGAGCGAGCCGCGTGGCCCCGATCTATGCGCTGCGGCGGCGACCGGTAGCAACATCCCGCACCGCGCCCGAGAACAGCATGCGATGCATCGGCGTAAGGTGGGGCAGCAATGCGGCAACCTCCGCCAGGAATGGATCGGACAGGACGGCGGACACTTCCTCGTCGCGCCGGCTGCGAGCATCGCGCACCAGTTGGCACAGGTCCACGTCAAGCGCCGCAGCCAGACGCTCCAGCGAGCCCAGAGTTGGAATCGCCTTGCCGTTCTCAATCTTTGAGATGTAGGTCCGCGGCACCTGCATGCGCCCGGCCAGTTGACGCTGGCTCAGATGGCGCGCTCTGCGGATCTCACGCACCTGTCCCGCAACCTGCAGCCCGGCCTCGGCAGAAGCCGGAGCGGCGGGCTGGCTGGCCACCAGTTGAGGGGCTAGCGGCGCCGGCTCCTCAATGTCGAGGGGCCTGCGGCACTTTCTGCAAAGTGAGTTGAGGGTCCTGAATTGGACCAGAAAGCAGTTATCGCACCGCACAACTTCGCGTGTCTCCACGCTCACTAGAGTGGTTGCCATGGGTCGTGTGCGGAGTGCCAGAGCAGGAACTCCGTGGCGCTTTTTTGCAGCACCGCGATGTAGGATACTTTCGGGGAAATGAACCATAATTGTCAAGTAGAAACCTAGGGTCATTCCGAAGGTTTCCCTATCATACCCTGAGAATCCCGAAGAAACGCGAACCAAGTTGATCAACAAGGAGAAAAAATAAATGTGCAACAACACAGAATCGGGCAAGTATGGGCGAGCTCAGGCTTGGCAACTGCTGACGGAGTGGACTGAGAGCGAGAGCCTGCGCAAGCACGCGTTGGCCGTCGAGGCCTGCGTAACCGCATGTGGAGAAGCAGAGGCCGATCGGCTGGGGCTGGCCGATGCGGAACGGTCGGCGCTGATTGAGCTCTACACGACCACAGCTCTCTTGCATGACTTCGACTACGAGCGCCATCCCACAGCGGAAGAGCATCCTTTCGTCGGCGTCCGCGAGCTTGAGCGATTGGTCTGGCCCATCGAAGTGCGCACTGCCATTTTGGGCCACGCGCAGTACTCCGGCGTGCCGCGCGTTACACATCTGGATAAGTCTCTGTTTGCATGCGACGAGCTGGCCGGCTTCTTAACCGCCTGTGCCCTGGTGAAGCCCACCAAAGCCATCGCCGATGTTGAAGTGGCCAGCGTGCGAAAGAAGATGAAAGACAAGGCGTTTGCACGGGGAGTCAACCGCGCGGATGTGATCCAGGGCGCCGCGGAATTGGGCGTGGATCTGGACGCGCACATTGGGTTTTGCCTGGAGGCGATGAAGAAGCGGGCGGGGGAGTTGGGGCTGTGAAAGCGAACCGGTGAACACCATCAATGCCGGCAACGTGCAGTGATGTTGCCTAAAAGGGGCAACGATATACTCGACGCACCGAGCGGGTCGGCGTGCATCATTTCGCATCAAATGAGCACGATGGCATACTCTCCACCGGAGGAACAAAGAAGATAGTGATCCACAGCGGACCAGATGGAGACCATGCGGGATTTCCCAAGGAAAGTTCATACGCATTTGCGGTAACGCGGGTCGGTTTCCAACTGAAATTGGCTGTGCCGTCAACTGTCATCGGACGCAAGGCGGCACGCTCGATCGGAAACGTGCATGTCGCCGTTAAGTCTACGGGGCTTCGAACAACATTTGTCGTCAAAAGATATTCCATACGCGGGCCGTTCCCTGCCTCACGTGTTCCAGGAAAGACTCTAGTCGTTGGAACTTCCTTTTGCTGAAGTAAACAGGCAGTGATTTGCGCCTGCTGAGCGGCAACCTGTTGCTGTAATATTCCGATTCCGCCGCCCTTAGCCGCACAGTCTTGTTGAAGAGCAGAAACTCGTGAGCCGAGGTCCGTTCTAACGTCTTGCACCGCGTCCCGTTCGTGCTGAGCATCGACATCAAGTCGATTCTGAAGCGATTGCGTTCTTTTGACCAAGCTCATGTGATCGCTATAAGTTAATTTGATTGCGCACCACAGAAAAAGCAGGGTGTAAGCCACTCCAAGACCCGCAAATCCAACCCAGATAGCCTTTTTCAAATTCTGCCTTACTGCGGTCCAGCCAAAACGCAGAATGCCAAACACCTCGCTGAGTGCGGCGGCCACGACAGGGAATGCAATTCCAAGCCATGTGGACCCCAATGCGCTAGGGATGAAGAGGAAAGAGCGAACGAGCAAATTGAGAAGATGCGCGAGCATGGACCATTCTTCGACTTGCGCCGCATGTGCGTCAAGTATGTAGTTGTCCCAGTTAGTCAATAGCGCTTCCTGTCGCGGAATTCGGTTGAATCAGGAGTTGCGGCAAGTTGTGAGTTCGGAAACGCGCCGATGGCTCAATAACGTTGGAGCGGGAGCCGCAGCCTGTTGTATCGAGCACGAATCTCGGTTGTGCCGCCTGGAACCCGGCATAGGCAAAAAATGAACAATGATAAAATGGTTCCAGGCTGAGTCCGTCGAAACCAACGGTAATGCGGAGGCTTCCCATGCTGCAACGCGACGAAAAGGAAAAGCTGGAATATGGGTTCGCCGAAGCTGAAGCTAGCTTGCGCCTCGAAGGGCTGACACCCACAGAGAACTTTTTTGCTGTTAAGGAGCGCATCCTGGCTGGCGAAATCACGTTTGAGCAGGGGCACGAAGAGATTCTCGCCTACCATCGATCACAGAACTCGGCAGTGGCATGAGCCCGTTTGCGAACGATCCGTACTGCTACCCCGGCACAGACATTCTGAGAAATCTGGAGAACATTCGGGACCAGAAGACCCTGAACAGTTTTGAGGCCGACGCCGTAGCCGCGAGTCTTGTTGCTCTCAAGCTGAGCCCTATCAAAGGCCCGTTCGACACCCTCCGCCTGCAGGAAACGCATCGCCGCATCTTTGGCCGCGTCTATCCGTGGGCCGGCGAAATCCGCAAAGACATTGGCATGATGGCTAAGACCCGCGCTTCAGGCTTTGTGGTCGCCTACGGGCCTTCTCAAAATGTTCCCGCAGCCCTCGCCAATACCTTTGCGGCTCTGAAGGCCGAGAATTGCCTGGCGGGCCTCGATTCCGAGGCAATCGCAAAGCGCCTCGCCCATTACTACGGCGAACTCGATTCCATTCACGCCTTTCGGGATGGAAACTCAAGAACCCTCAGGGTTTTTACGTCTGACATTGCTCAATCTGCAGGCCATCGGCTTGACTGGGCGCCGGCAGCTGCAACGGAGGAACAGCGGCAGCGGCTTTACCATGCACGCGACCTCGCCGTAATGCGCGGCGACACATCCCAACTGGCGCAGGTTCTGAGTGCAAGTCTGCACAGACTTTGAAGGGCCCCACCTTCTAATCTGCTCGCTTGGGCGGTGCCGCGCCTTGGCTCAAAGGTGGGATTGCTGCAGGCGGAAATCGAGCTTAACCTGCACGAGAGCGATTCACTGCCTGCCGAACAGGAGAGCGCAGTTGACGATGATTTGGAACCGGGGACAAAATCCGCAGGCTGGACCCGGGGCTAACCTCGTCCCCAAGAAGCCCGCGGCAAAACTTGGCAAGAATGCTCCCGCACCGGGCACTCCCGGGTATTCTCTGGCCTACATCGAGATGATGTGGAAGGTGGAGATGGACACCGCCATCGCCAGGCTCCATCGCCGGCTCGAACTGGAGAGAAAGAGACTGACCCGGCAGTATTGGGTTCGCTTCTGGCCGGTCGCGGTGGGAATCGTCGCGGCCTGCTTCGCACCGGAACTGAGAGAGGTGCTGGACGCTGTTTTCAAGCCGTGGGGCGAGGTGATGGTGTTCCCCTTCGTTCTTCTGCTCGAACGTCCGGAGATGCACCTGCACGGCGCCTTGGCCTCCGCTCTGCCGCATTTGATGTTGTATGCCGAGTTTCCCCTCGAAGGATTGCTCGCCAAGAGCATCATTGTGGGCAAGGTGACGCCTGTTGCCGTTTTCGGCCGGGTCGCCTGCCTGCACCTGCTGGCCTCAACACTCCTGCTCATGGTGAGCGGCGCCATTGTGTAATTCGGCCCCGCGGCGCCGTTGACCGGCTGCCCGTTTGCCCGGCTCATATTGATCCGTACCGCATAGCGGATTTAGCGTTTGCCTGCCTGCACCCGGCGAAACGAACCACTGGCGTTGCACGCGAAATATGCGCTACGATAGTCAATTCACGCACGGAATTGGTCCGCCATCGAAGGGCGAAAGGAAATTCGCATGCCGCGCTTCAACAACATTCTTACCGAGTCAGCCAACGGGGTAAAAACCATTACCCTCAACCGGCCCGACAAGCGCAATGCGATGAGTCCGGCGCTGATTGAGGAGCTCACCATCGCGTTGCACGAGGCCGAGAGCTGTGAGTGCGGCGTGGTGATTCTGACCGGCGCGGGTCCGGCTTTTTGCGCCGGCCTGGATATGGAGCACCTTGAGACGATGAACGCCCGCACGCCTCAGGAGCATCGCCGCGACTCAGAGAACATGGCACACGTTCTGCGCACTCTCTACGATTTTCCCAAGCCCATCATCGCGGCCGTCAACGGGCCCGCCATCGCCGGCGGCATGGCTCTGGCCACCATCCCCGACTTCACGCTCGCGGCTCCCGAGGCCAAGTTCGGCTACACCGAGGTTCGCGTGGGATTCATTCCAGCCATTGTGGCGTCGTTCCTGATTCGCCAGGTGGGCGAGTTGCGCACCCGCGAGCTGCTGCTGTCGGGCAGAATTCTCAAAGCGCAGGAAGCGATGCAACTCGGTCTGGTGACCAATATCGTCGAACAGGACGATCTGATGCCCGCCGCCCACGCTCTGGCGCAGACGCTTCTGCTCAACAGCCCGCAGGCCATGCAGGCAGTCAAGCGGCTGCTGTCAAAACACGCCAAACGCAGGTTGGACGAGGAGATTGAAGACGCCATCGAGGCCAACGCGCAGCAGCGCTCGACGGAGGACTTCAAGGAGGGCGTGCTGGCCTTCAAACAGCACCGGAAAGCCGACTGGCCCAGCTTGCACGCCAAGGTGTAGCGATTGCCAATCGAGCCGCGATTTACAAGCTCAGCTCACTGTGCGAGCCGAGCCTGACTAGCTCCAGCCTTTCTGAATCCGGAACCCGATAGATGAGCACGAGATCGGGCTTGATATGGCAATCGCGATGGTCGATCCATTCACCAGTCATAGCGTGATCGCGGAATTTCTCCGGCAGCGGCAAATCCGAGGCCAACAGGGATGCAACTTCAAGCAAATCCGCATCCAGCGTCTCCCGACGCTGGCCCCTTGCCTCGCGCTTGTAGTCCTTCTTGAACCGGCTGGTTCGGCTAGTCGTCCGCATGAAGATCGGCCAGGAGATTGTCGACGCTGCCTATCGTGACCAGTTCGCCCCGGCGCGCGGCCTTCATGGCTTCAACCGTCTCTTCGTTCGGGATCAAAGGGTCGAACGGAAGGGCTCTCTCTGCAACCGTGCGCATGAGCATCATGCGAAAGGCGTCCGAGAGCGTCAGACCGGCAGCGGCGTAGATCGCAGCAGCTTCTTCTTTCACGCGTGCATCAATTCTGGCGCGAACTACGGCATTGGCGGGCATTG
>Ga0326727_10007779_pt1 | contig 27884 bp, 20 predicted proteins | sample MB2enrmetagenome_FD_207643 | JGI IMG/M metagenome (GOLD analysis project Ga0326727, IMG submission 207643) | Lab enriched peat soil microbial communities from McLean, Ithaca, NY, United States - MB29MY | ecosystem: Environmental > Terrestrial > Soil > Wetlands > Peat | place: USA: New York...
TTTCATGGCAACTGCCTCATCTTCCAGGAGATCAACGCGGACCTCGGCCTGACATTCGCCTACGGGTGGTTCAACACCGGGCGATTTGGGTTTGCGCGCCGCGCCTGGCTCAGTTCCACGGGGGGCAAGAACGTCAAGATGACAATCCTGGACGGGATTCAAAACCTGATGCCCGCCGGACTGGGCAGCCAGTTGCAGTTGGAGAAAAGCACGCTGGCCGATGCCTATAAGAAAAACGAACTGCTGCCTGAAACGGGCCTGGCCCTTTATACCCTGAGCTCCATTCCCATCGACCGGCCCGAACCGGCCGAGGCCTTGCGGGCCACCGCCGTTTGGTCCGTCGGATTGCCGGGGAGCGTGCGCCTGCTCTCGTCCACCCAATTGGAGCGTTTCCGGGACGGCCCACCCGTGCGGCGGGAGACAGACATTCGCGCCGAGCGGGGGGCTTACTTTGTTGAGGCGGAATTGGACTTGGCGGGCGGGCGAACGGCCTCGTGGCTGATTGTGGCGGACGTCGAGCAGGGCGCGTCGGAAATCGCCGCGACCCGCCGGTGGCTGGCCCGGCCGGCCCGGCTGCGGCGCTGGGTGGAGCAAGACATCCGGCGCGGAACCGGGGAGTTGCGCCGGATTGTGGCGCGGGCCGACGGATTGCAGAAGACGGCGCGGCCGCTGGGCGACGCCCGGCATTTCAACAACGTGCTCTCCAACCTCATGCGCGGCGGAGTGTTTTTGGGCGGGTATGAAATCGACCCCGAAGACTTGCGCCAGTTCGTTGGCCAGGCGCATGGGGCGTCGGCGGAACGGCTCAAGCGCGAGTATCTTCCCCTTTCCTTCAGCCGGCGGCATGGCGATCCGAGCCGCCCGTGGAACCGTTTCCGCATCGCCGCCCACACGCTGGCTTATGAGGGCAACTGGCGCGACATCTTTCAGAATTGGGAGGCGCTGGCAGTGTCGTTTCCCGGGTATGCCGGGGCGATGATTAGCAAGTTCGCCAATGCCTCGACCATGGACGGCTACAACCCGTACCGGATCAGCCGCGAGGGCTTCGAGTGGGAAACGGTCGATCCGCACGATCCGTGGTCGCACATCGGGTATTGGGGCGATCATCAACTGATCTATCTGCTCAAATTGCTGGAAATACTGCAGCGGCACGAGCCGGAGAGGCTGCGCGATTTTCTCACCCGCCCGCTCTTCGCCTACGCCAATGTCCCCTACCGCATCGCGCCATACGATCAACTGGTGGCGCACCCAAAGGAAACCGTGCAATTCGATTCGGAATTGGATCAACTGGTGCGGCGCCGCGTCCGCCAAAACCGAGCCGATGGGAAGCTGGTTTGGGACCGCAACGGCCGGGTCGTTCTGGTCACGCTGACGGAGAAAATGCTCGTGTCCATGCTGGCGAAGCTGGCCAATTTCGTCCCGCAAGCCGGCCTGTGGCTCAACACCCAGCGGCCCGAATGGAACGACGCCAACAACGCGCTGGTCGGCCACGGCGCATCGGTGGTGACACTTCATCATCTGCGCCGCTACCTGGCTTTCTGCGCCGAGGTGTTCCGGCCGTTGGCGGGGACGGAGATCGCGCTCTCCGCCGAAGTCGGGCAGTGGCTGGCCGAGACGGGCGGAATCCTGGAGCGGCGGCGGCGCTGGCTGGCCGCCAGCATGAGCGCGCGCCGGCGGAGAGTTATACTTGACGAATTGGGGCGGGCGGGCGGGTGTTATCGGGCACAGGTTTATGAGCGGGGCTTGACCGGCCGCGGCGCGCGGCTCAATGCCGGCGAATTGCGCGCCTTCTTTGCCACGGCCCTGGCCTGGATCGACCATTCCCTTGCCGCCAACCGGCGGCCCGACGGCCTTTACCACTCCTACAACCTCATATCCCTGGACCGGCCCGGCGAAGTCGCCATCCGGCGGCTTTACGAAATGCTGGAGGGCCAGGTGGCCGCGCTCAGTTCCGGGTATCTGTGCGCCGGGGAATCGCTGGCCGTCCTGCAAGCCCTGCGCCGCGGCGCGCTCTACCGGCCCGATCAGCGCTCCTACCTGCTCTACCCCGACCGGTCGCTCCCGCGCTTTACTGACAAGAATAATATTCCGCCGCGCGAGTTGCGGCGCTCCAAACTGCTGCGCCGCCTCATCGCCGCCGGCGACCGCGCGCTGATCGAGCGCGACGTCGCCGGTCGCTGCCATTTCAACGGCGATTTCCGCAACGCCGGCGACATCGAAGCCGCCCTTGGCCGGCTGGCCAAAAGCGGCTGGGGGCGGTTGGTGAAACAGGAGCGCGGCCTGGTGCTCGATATATTCGAGCGGCTTTTCGATCATCAATCGTTCACCGGTCGATCGGGGACATTCTACGGCTACGAGGGCCTGGGCTGCATATACTGGCACATGGTTTCCAAGCTGCTTCTGGCGGCACAGGAATCCTGCTTGCGCGCCGCCGAAAGCGGCGCGCCGGAAAATTTGGTGCGGGCGTTGGCGGCTTGTTACCACGACATCCGCGCGGGAATCGGCGACCGGAAAAGCCCGCGCGAGTACGGCGCCTTTCCAATGGATCCGTATTCGCACACGCCGGGCCACGGCGGCGCCCGCCAACCCGGCCTGACCGGCCAGGTGAAGGAAGACATCCTCTGCCGCTGGGGCGAACTGGGTGTGCGGGTGCGCGAGGGCCGCCTTTGTTTCGAGCCGCGCCTTCTGCGTCAAGACCAATTCCTGGCCCTTCCCGCGCAGTGGTGTTATTACGACGCGGCGGGAAAGGCGAAGCGATTGCGCCTGCCAGCCGGTTCGCTGGCATTCACTTATTGCCAGACGCCGATCATCTATCGCCTCGCGGACAAACCGGGCATCGTTGTCCACGCGAAAAACGGCGCGCGCAAACAAACCGGACCCGCCCTGGACGACGCCACCAGCCGCGCCATCTTTGGCCGGACCGGCGAGATCCGTCGGATTACCGTGGCCATTGACTTGGCGGTGTCTTAATTTGAAATTCTGCAAACCCGCGCAACAACAAGGTGTTCCTTTGGGTGTCAAATCTCATTATGCAGGACTCAAACGCGTCGCAGCATTTGATTGTTGGTCTTGTAGGCGGGAACCGGGCGGAACCGAAGCTGGGCCGTCAGAATCCAATTTCGAAGAGCCGGTCCACCCGTGAACAGTACAAACAATAGGAGAGCAATGACACAGGATTCTACAGCCGGATACCACGAACCCGAACGCCGAATGATCATTCCTCCGACAACACCAATCAACACGACTGCCAATGGCGTCAAGAAAACCTTGTCAAATCCGGTCAGAACGATTCGCCCCGATGCGATCCGCCCCCACATATTAAATGGTGGCGCGACGCTGGAGCAGTAAATCATCAGGCGCAGCAGCGCGGCTACCAAGGCAAAAGTCAATACCAGCCCAGGCAGCGATTCCATGTCGGAACTTTTAATTATGCAGTATGTCCACCAGCCCGCAAGGACGCTGATGAAGAAGCTCGTTGAGCTCGGGATCGATCGACGGTTGAATTTTGGCGATAGCTCGAGATACGGCCACCCCAGGTAAGTAGGCTCGCTGCCCAACCCGTCCAGGCGCATCTCTAAGTTCAAGCCGGATCTTCCGCCTGCCGCCGTGTTCATTCTATTGGAGTTGCTCAAAAAGGGCCAAGGAAAGGCTTGCAGACTCCTTCGATGTCCCTGCCAGATCACCAAGACCAGAGCCACACCGAGAACAATCGTCGGCCACCCCGCCACACACGGAAGCATGAGCGCCGGCCATAGGAACCCCAGCGCCAAAAACCACGGCCACCTGCGGGTCGCCGCCAACAGAATCGTCATGAGAACCAGGTAGGTCAGTCCGAATGCGATAATGGGCAAGGCCGGGTTTACGTGCGCATGCCACTTCGCAATGGCCGTGAGGACGCCAATCACAACCGCATCCTGCCAAACGGGATGAACCGGCCCCAAAGGCAGTGGCTTGTGGGATGTCCACGGCGACACTCTTAGCCACGCGGCATACGTCCAATTGCAGGCGGGGTGAAATCGCGAAAGACGATAAACGGCATAAACAACAGCCGCGCCTCCCAAAATGACCATCTGTATGTTCTTGAATTCCTGCATGTCAGAGATTTCAAAGGGAGGGTTCCCCATTCTCAGTTCTATGACGCAGAGACCGCCCGTCAACACTCCATAAATGATGCAAAAGAGCGCAATCATCCAGGACGGTGGCCACACAACCTGGGAATGAAATTGCAGCGGACGTTTCATGTCTTGGGGCGGCTGAAGTACTTTTCGATGTGATCCAGCGTCTGCGGATGCACGATTTTCTCGAACACCTCGGGCAACGATCCAGCACATCCTGTTTTGGCCCGCAATCCGTCCAAGGTGTCATACGCAACAATGTGTGTGCCGCTGAGAATGGCAATCCGATGTGCCAGAAGTTCGACCATCTCCGGAATCTGCGACGCCAACACCACAGTAACGTCCGAGCGATCAGTCAGACGTTGCAGCACCCGGCGCAACGCCAGAATCGCCGAAGGGTCCAAACCGCCGGTAAATGGTTCGTCGAGAACCAGGACCGGGGCTTCTGTCACCAGCGCGCCGCAAATCGCGATCTTTTTCTTCTGCCCGTTCGAGCACGTGCGAATGGGTGCATCACCTTTATCCGCCAGTTCAAAGAGATCCAGCAGACGGTTGATATGATCCATTAAATGATCGGCCTCGATGTCATACAATTGCCCCAAAGCCAGCAGCCATTCGCGCGCAGTCAGAAACTCCGGCAGCCACGGGTGATCGGGCAGGAAGGTCATTTGCCGGCGAATCTTCAACTCTGTCTCCTCGCTGGCGCGGCGCCGCAAACCGTTGATCTCGACATTCCCTTTGGCCGGCGCGATGAGTCCCGCGATGATGCCGAGCAGCGTGCTCTTGCCGACGCCGTTCGGCCCCATGATTGCGATCAGCTTGCCATCCGGAATGTCGAGATCGATATGGCTCAACACCGGCCTTAATCCGTAATGGTGACTGACGTCGATGACTTTGATCATAACGCTCTCCTCTTCACGCTGCCTGTCCACGAAAGTGGCAGGCATACACTTGACAATGATGAACGGTGCTCCTGTTGATCAAGTGCAAAAGGCTCGCTTATCATGTTGCGATTATGCCGCCGTTCGATTCAAAATCCCATTCCAATCCATCCGTGCTTTTGTAACCGGGTTGAGGGTCCGGTTGGGGCGTGAACTATTCGCGCTTCATGAAGCATTATGGGCTGCACCCCACACTTCGAATCGGGCGAAATGGTGCAAGTGTTCAGCCTGTTTGGACGCCCAATGGCCAAAAGAGCTTTCAAATTAAGACGCCGCCATTGACTTGGCACCCTCGCCGCGGTAAGATATTAGTCAAGATGCTAGGAGTGTGGATTTGGATTGTGGTCTTGGCGACGGCCGCTGCTTGTTCCGCGGATACGGTTGATTCGTTTCCAGTCCTGACTACCCTTGACGGCCAAAGCTATACCAACGCCGAAATAACCCGGGTCACAGTGTCTTACGCCATCGTCCTTTTCGATGGCGGCGGGAAAAAGATCCCCCTCTCCCAGCTTCCCGTTGAGCTGCAAAAGAAATATCATTTTGACCCGGCCGCCGCCGCCGCCGCCGAGCAGGCGGAAATCGATAAACGCTTGGCGGAACAGCGTCAAGCGCAAGCCCAATTGGCGGAATTCTTTCGCGCCCAAGGCCCGACCGGCGACGCGGTAAAAGTCCATGTTTTGAAAGTCCTGCAGCCGTATCAGTACCAAGTCTCGGTCGCCGGGGCTGATCAAACCATCACGATGAACTCCATGCCGCAAGACGTGATGGATTTCATCCAGCGCAGGGACTCGCTCCACAATAGCATTACCAATCTGCAGGCGCAGATCGAATCCCAGCGCCAATACGCCGCCAGCCAAACCGCCATTGCCAAGTCGATGAAACGGCGCAGTTCGGGCTATGCGGCCCAAAACGCAGTCGCCAAGCAGGCCACGGCGGAAGTGCAACAGCAACAGCGCCAACTGACCGCTCTCCAGGCCGAACTGGATAAATTGAACAAAGCCGACGCGAAGAACACCACCATCCTGGCACGGCCAACCGGCAAAGTTTCAGTGTGGGGCCGGATATGGTTGTATGTCGGGATGGCGCCAGAGACGCCGCCAGAAAAACCTGACGCCTCGCCGCAGCATCTTTCCAAAAAGCAGGCCTCTCAATAACGCCCTCGGCCTTCCAATGTGACTGCGGCAAAGTCGGTCGCATTCATCCTCGGTCGGAGAGTTCTTGTGGCGTCTTGGCGAGACTGCTGACATGACAGATGACAAATTCTCAATGACCAATTTTCAATCGTTTCAATCGCTAAAACCTTTCCCACGGCGGAGATACGCCAAAGAAGGCGAAATGCAGTTGGTCCGCAGTGGATGAAAGCGTCCTTGTCACTTTCCGCTCGTTTGGATAGTTGTGGCGTGTGACCGCTTTGGAACATCCATGCGCCTGACCGAATACACGCTGCTGGCGCTCAGTTCGCTCTTCGTCATCCTCGACCCGATCGCGGTTGTGCCTGCTTTCATTGCCATGACGCCCGGCGACACGCCGGAGGGCAAACTGCGCATGGCGCGCCTGGCGTGCTCGGTGGCCGCCGGCGTGCTTGCGCTTTTTGCCGCGGGCGGAAACTGGATTTTTAAGATCATGGGCATCACCTTGCCGGCCTTTCAACTGGCCGGAAGCGTTCTCCTGCTGCGCATCGCGCTGGACATGCTCTACGCGCGCCGCTCGGCAGCCCGCGAAACCGATGAGGAAGTGGCCGAAGGCGCCGCCAAGGATGACATCGCCATCACCCCGCTGGGCGTGCCGATGCTGGCGGGACCGGGGGCCATTTCCACCGCGTTGATTTTGCTCAATGAAGCAAAGGGGGCGGCGGAGGTCATCGCGCTTTTCCTGAGCATTGGCGTCGTCTGCGTGGCGGCCTACTGGATTTTATGGCTGGCGGTGCGCGGGGCGCACTATCTCAATCCGCTGGCCCTCAAATTGGTCACCCGCCTATTCGGCCTTCTCCTGGCCTCCGTCGCTGTCCAATTCATCCTCAACGCCCTGCAGCAAACGCCGTTTTTTCGGAGATAATAACGGGATGAAATCCGGATGCTTGAACATCTCCGGATGCAGGATGCCGACAAAGGGCAGATTGCGATACCGCTCGGCGTAATCCAGCCCGTATCCCACCACGAAGTGATTGGCAATGGTGAACCCGACGTAATCGGCGGTGACCTTCTCCACTCGCCGCGAAGGTTTGTCAAGCAGGACGCAACTTCGGATCTGGCGCGGCCCCAGCTTGCGCAATTTGGCCGTCACCCGGGCCAGCGTCTTGCCCGTGTCCAGAATATCGTCCACCAGCAGCACATCGCGCCCCCCCACGTCCAGCCGCAACTCCTTGGTGAACACCAGGTCCGTCGATTCCGTCCCTCCGCCGTAGCTGGACACGCCGATAAAATCCAGCCGCAACGGCAAGGAGAGACGGCGCAGCAGATCGGCCAGGAAAACCACTGTGCCGTTAAGCAGCGCAACGATGACCAGATCGCGTCCGGCGAAGTCGCTCTCAATTTCGCGCGCCAGGGCGTGGACGCGCCGGGCCAGGCGCTCCTGGGAGATGAGTACCGACTCAATCTCGTTGCGCCAGCGCGGAGGTGGTTCTTGGATCCGACGCGGCATGACCTTGGAGCATAAGGGGAAAGTTTTGGGTTTAAAGTTAAAAACTTAGGGATTATACATTGGCCATGCCTCACTTTCTGGCTCAAGGCGGGTTGATGATTTGGGTGATCGTGGCCGCCAGCGCGGTGGCCCTGGCCGTTTTCCTCGAACGCCTCCTCCAATTTCATCGCGACCAAATCAACTCGACCGAATTCCTCAACGGCGTCCGCAACGTCCTCAAACGCGACAATATCGTCGAAGCCGTCGCGATATGCGACGCCACACCCGGCCCGGTCCCGCGCCTGGTCAAGATCGCCATTCTCAACCGCGAGCGGGGCCGCGATGCGGTGCGCCAGGCGCTGGAGGATGCCGGGGCTTGGGAGGTGCCCCGCTTGGAAGAGAAGCTCAATCTGCTGGCGACCATCGCCCAAATCTCCCCCTTGCTCGGGTTGCTGGGCACCGTTCTGGGTTTCATCACCGTCTTTCGCGCCATCGAGTCCGCCGGTTTCAACGCCTCTGTCGGCCAGCTTTCCGAAGGCATCTGGCAGGCCCTGATTTGCACCGCCGCGGGCCTGGCCGTCTCCATTCCCAGTTACGCCGCTTACAACTACCTGGTCGGCCGCGTCAACGCCATTGTTCTGGATATGGAGCAAATCTCCAGCGAGATTCTCAACATCATTTCCAACCCCGCCCCCGAATCGGCCGCGCCGCGTCTGCCATGAGATTCGCCCGCAAAGCCAATATCTTCCACGGGCCGCTGGACGCCGCGCCGGTGGCTGCAGTGATGTTTTTGCTGGTCATCTTCATGTTGCTCGGCGCCCTGTTGCGCACCCCGGGCGTCCTCGTCAGCCTGGATGACCCAGCCCTCGCCACCCCCCAAACCATCACCGTCACGCGCGCCGGCGAAATCCTCTTTGCCGGCAAAACCAACGGGCCGCCGGTGGACTGGCCGCAATTGCGGGCCGATTTGAAAAAGGCCCCCGGCCATGCCCCTTTCGATCTGTATGTCCAACCGGGAGCGGACCCCAAATTGGCCGAGCAGGTCCGCGCGCTGTTCCAAATCGACCTGCCGCAGGCCGACAATCTGGCGGGGACAGACAACCCGGCGGTGGTCGTGGCGGTCAATTTTCGCGGCCAATGCTTTTACCAGAACAAGCTGGTGCAGGAGAGTGAATTGGAAACCGCGCTCCGGGAGCGGGCGCAGACCGCCGCGCGCCTTTCCAAAAAGCTGACGATCCTCTTGTGGGCGGACAAAGCCGTCGAGAACGATGTCATCATGCGTCTGTGCATGCTGGCCAAGCGGGCCGGCGTGAGCGACGTCCAGATCGGCGCACGCCCGCCCGTTTTCGGTACGACCCCATGAACCCCGCCCCACGTGTCAGTTCAGGTTGGACGCGGTCGCGTTTCCTCGCGGTCGCCGGCGTGCTCTTCGTTTTGCAAGTGGGGTTGATTATGCTTTTTGGCGGACGCAAGCCGCCGTCCTTGCACGCCGCTGCGCCGTCCATTCGTTTCCGCGCGCTGAGCGGGCCGGTGACGGAGCAGGAGTTGTTGCGCCTGTTTTTTGCCGGTGACCCTGCCGTCTTTCCCGGTCCGGGCCCCCACGGGTTTTCCAGCCGCGCCTGGATGGACCAGCGCCCGGAGCAATACCAGCCCTCCAATCCCTTGGAACCGCCCTCCTGGCTGGCTCTCAACCCAGCCAGACTGGCAACCAACTTCATCGCCTTGCCCCCCGGCAGCGAACCGTTTCCTCTCGGTCTGGCCGAACAACGCACCGCTCAAGTCGAACCGCTTCCTGCCTTCCTGCCACCGGAAAGAATCCGCGCCGGGTCTGAGTTCCATATCGAGGGCGCGCTGGGAGAACGCCTGTTGAGCCAGCCACCCCTCCTGACAGCATGGCCCAGCGCGCAAGTGTTGGCCAGTTCGGTCGTCGAGATCGCCGTCAACCCGGCCGGCGATGTCATCGCTGCCCGATTGCTCCTCCGCAGCGGATCGCCCGACGCGGACAAGGACGCGCTGGCCAAGACTCGCGCCTTGCGCTTCCGCCCATCAACCGCCGCGCCAGCCATCAGTTGGGGCCGGGCCGTCTTTGACTGGCAGACGGTCGAGCCGCCGGCCACCGGCCCGCAAAAATGAAAGAACCTTGACATGTCTCCGGAGAAGCTGGTTTGCGCCTACGTTCTTTCTTTGCTTGCGGCCCTTTCCCTTCTGGCCATATACTCGGAAATTCGCAGCCGGCGTTTTGGGCCGGCTCGCAAGCAGGACCGCATCTTCCGCTGCGAGCGGTGCGGATCGGTCTATACGGACGACGCGGACGAGGATCGTTCGCGCTGCGCGCAGTGCGGAACGCTCAACGAACCGTTCGAGTTTTGAAAGCGGGATGGCCAAACCAGCCGCGTTTCCCGCTCTCTGCGGACAACATACAGTTTAACCTTTTTATTCTTGATTTGACCTATGGGAATGTGGATCGGACGTAACCGAAAAGCTCGCGTCACCTACGGTTTTGACGAAATCGCCCTTGTCCCGGGCGAAATCACCATCAATCCCAACGAAGTCGATACTTCCTTCAAAATCCCGCGCAGGGACGGCGCGGCCATCGAACTGAAAATCCCCATTATCGCCAGCGCCATGGACGGCGTCACCGACGTGCGCTTTTGCGTCGCTATGGGCAAACTCGGCGGCTTGGGCGTGATCAACCTCGAAGGCGTCCAGACCCGTTACGCCAATCCCGAGGATGTCCTCCAGCAGGTCGTCAAAGCCGGCAAGGAAGAGGTCACCGCCATGATCCAGAAAATCTACACCGAGCCGGTCAAGGAGGATTTGATCGCCCGGCGCGTCCAGGAATTGAAAGCCGCCGGCGTGCTGGCCGCCGTCAGCTCCATCCCGCAAAAAGCCGGCCATTACGGCTGCATCGCCCAGGAGGCCGGGGCTGACCTCTTTGTCGTCCAATCCACCGTCTCCACAGTCAAACACATTTCAACCGAATACAAATCCCTCGATCTCGCCGATTTCTGCCGCACGATGCACATTCCCGTCATCATCGGCAACGCCGTCACTTACAGCGTCACCTTGCAATTGATGGAATGCGGCGTGGCCGGCGTGCTCGTAGGCGTCGGCCCGGGGGCCGCCTGCACCAGTCGCGGCGTCCTGGGCTTGGGCGTGCCCCAAGTCACCGCCACTGTCGATTGCGCCGCCGCCCGCGACTATCACCACAAATTAACTGGCCGCTACGTCCCCATCATCACCGATGGCGGCATGAGCAAGGGCGGCGACGTTTGCAAAGCCCTGGCCTGCGGCTCCGACGCCGTCATGGTCGGCAGCGCCTTCGCCCGCGCACAGGAAGCGCCGGGCAAGGGCAATCACTGGGGCATGGCCACGCCCCACGCCAATTTGCCCCGCGGCACCCGCATCAAGGTCGGCGTCAGCGGTTCCCTCAAACAAATCCTCTACGGCCCGGCGACCGTGGATGACGGCTCGCAGAATCTTGTCGGTGCGATCACCACCTGCATGGGCTGTGTCGGCGCCTCCACCATCCGCGAATTTCAAGAAACCGAAATCATCATCGCCCCAAGCATCAAGACCGAGGGCAAGCTCTTCCAAACCGTCCAGAGCGTCGGCATGGGCGCCCGCTAACCGCCCACAACGCCGCGAACCAGATGGCGCAGATCATGCCGTCGCTTTGTGTTTCGCCTTCCGTTCCGCCCGAATCGCCCGCTCGACCCGGGATTCAGTCTTGGAGGTAATTTGCTCCTGGGGCATACCGGCCGCCATCCTGCGCCACTCCTGAAAAGCGCCTGCCATTTCCTCGCGCGCCAGCGCCCTCAACCCCGCGCGAACGACATCGCTGGCATTTCCATAAAGCCCGGAGCGAAGCCGCCGCTGGATGGACGTTTTCAGTTCCGGCGTTAAGGAGATGTTCATTGTTTTGGCTGCCATGATCTCCACAATATCGTGTCCGCCTATATATCCGCGCATAAGTTAATCGACATTCAACGATTCTCAGCACGGGAGGGCGGAGCGCCGCGACGCCCTGAAATAATGGGGCTCGCGGCGCTCGCCCCTCCCGAAAAATGCCGATGGAATGTCGAATTATTTATGCGCGGATATATAGTTCTTTCAAATCCTGTCCATGGATCGGGCGGACAAGGTTTTCAATGTTGAAGCCCAGCGCCGTAGGCGCGGCATTGTTGTAGAACCCGAACCCAAACGAATGATAAGCCCCTCCAGTGGACCCCGTCTGATTGAAATTGCTCATTGAGAATTTATCGTTTGTAATTTAAAAACCACCCGCATGGCACCGCAATATCTCAACAAGCTAATGGACACAATACCGATGGAAACAACCGTATGCGCGGCTTGGCTCGGCCATCCGCCCACAGGCCAAGGGACGCTCTGGACCCAAAAGGGCGTTTTGTGGGATACGCCCAATTCGTTCATCAAGCTGAATTTCACCCCGGCGCCAACGCCGCGCGCCGCGTGAGCCGTTACGCCAAATGGCGCCTCGTGATGATGGCGGCGCTGCCGCTGGCGGTCATGGCGGCGCGGGCGGCAGATGGCGTCTTCTACCCCGGCGCCGGCGGACCGGGGCACGGGAAACGCATCGTTTTCCTGGCCGGCGACGAGGAATACCGCTCGGAGGAAGGGTTGCCGATGCTGGCGAAAATCCTCGCCGCCCGGCACGGTTTCAAATGCACCGTCCTGTTCTCCATCAATCCGGCCGACGGCACGATTGATCCCAACGTCCAGACCAACCTGCCGGGAATCGAGGCGCTTGACGCGGCCGATCTGTGCGTGATGCAATTGCGATTCCGCGAATTGCCGGACGATCAAATGAGACATTTCGTCGATTACTTCCACGCGGGCAAGCCGATCATCGCCCTGCGGACCAGCACGCACGCTTTTTATTACCAGCGCCACCCGCAAAGCCCGTATGCCAGGTTTGGTTATCTTGACACTAACTGGCCGGGTGGCTTTGGCCGGCAGGTGCTGGGCCAGACATGGGTCGCCCACCACGGCGCGCATGGCAAAGAGAGCACCCGCGGCGTCATCAACCCCGCGCTGGCCGACCATCCCATTCTGCGCGGGGTCTCGGAGATATGGGGACCATCCGATGTCTATGCCGTCTCCCAATTGCCGGGCGATGCCCAAGTGCTGGTATGGGGCCAGGTGCTCGCGGCCATGGATCCGGGCAGTCCCCCGGTCAAAGGCCCGAAGAACGACCCGATGATGCCGGTGGTGTGGGTCCGTCAGTACGCGAGCCAAAACGGCAAGCGGTCGAGAATCGTCACCACTACCCTGGGCGCCGCGGTGGATTTGGAAAATGAAGGCCTGCGCCGCCTGCTGGTCAATGCCTGCTATTGGGCGTTGGGGTTGGTCAATGACATTCCGCCCAAGGCAGACGTAGATTTCATGGATCCATACCACCCATCGCCATTCGGTTTCGGCACGTTCAAAAAAGGTGTCAAGCCGGCGGATCTGCAATCCCTCCCCTCCAAATGAACCCGCGCCACGATGATCGAATTTGGATCCAATCGGTCGCGATTTCGCTTTGCATGAGAGCGATTTGCTTCCTGCTCCTTTTGCTTGTCGCGCCGGCGGCTTTCGCCTCCAGCGATGCGATTTCCCTGGCCGGCAAGTGGGCGTTTGAACTGGACCGCGCCGACAGCGGCATCGCCGACAAGTGGTTTGACCGCACCCTCGCGCATGAAATCCGGTTGCCGGGATCGCTTCCCGATCAAGGAATCGGCGATGACGTCAGCATCGACACGCCTTGGACCGGCGGCATTGTGGATCGCTCGTTTTTTGATTCGCCCGCTTTTGCCCCGGACCGGCAGCCCGGCCACGTGCGGGTTCCCTTCTGGCTCCAGCCCGAAAAGTATTACGCCGGCGTGGCGTGGTTCGAGCGCCAGATCAACGTCCCCGCTCAATGGAAGGCGCGCCGGGCAGTTCTGTTTCTGGAACGGCCACACTGGGAGACGCGCGTCTGGCTCGATGGACGGCTCATCGGGACCAACGACAGCCTGGCGACGCCCCACGAATACGACCTGGGCCAATTGACGCCCGGCCGCCATACCGTGAGCATCCGCGTGGACAACCGCCGGATTGTCGATGTTGGCGAAAACTCCCATTGCATCAGCGATCACACCCAAGGCAATTGGAATGGCATTGTCGGCCGGATTGAACTCTATTCCACTCCCTTGGTGTGGGTGGATGATTTGCAGGTTTATCCGCATCTGGCGACCCACTCCATCTCAGTCAAGGGCCGCTTGGGCAATCATTCCGGCGACAACCGCGCCGCGAGCATTGCTTTGGCGGTCCGGCGCCGCGGAAAAACCGTGGCGGACAAGACACTTGAAGTCCAAACCGCCGATGGGGCGCAGTTTGAAACCGAAATTCCACTCGGCGCGGACATTGAAACGTGGGACGAGTTTAATCCCGCCCTCTACAGCCTTGCGGCGACCTTGGACGGAGCGACTCGCGCGGTCACCTTCGGAATGCGCGAGATTTCCACCCGGGGCACGCAGTTTCTCGTCAACGGACGCAAGTCCTTTATTCGCGGCACGCTGGAATGCTGCATTTTCCCAAAGACCGGCCATCCGCCGACCGAGGTCGGAGAATGGAAGCGCGTTCTGCGGGTCGCGCGGGCGTACGGGCTGAACTTGCTGCGCTTTCATTCGTATTGTCCTCCCGAGGCCGCGTTCATCGCCGGCGATGAGATGGGCTTCTATTTCCAGGTCGAAACCTGCTGGGCCAACCAGTCAACAACAATCGGCGACGGCAAGCCCGTGGATCAATGGGTGTATGAGGAAACCAGCCGCATTCTCAAAGCCTATGGCAATCACCCCTCCTTTCTCTTGATGCCTTACGGCAACGAACCGGGGGGAGATCAAGCCTCGGCCTACCTGGCGAAGTTCGTCGAACATTTCAAGGCTATGGATTCCCGCCGTTTATGGACCGCCGGCTCGGGTTGGCCGCAACTGCCCGCCAACCAATTCCATGTCGATCCCGGCCCCCGCATCCAGGCCTGGGGCGCCGGCCTCAATTCGCGCATGAACTCCACGCCGCCCGAAACCTCCACCGATTACCGCGACTACATTGATCGCCGAACGGTCCCGGTGATCAGCCACGAGATCGGGCAGTGGTGCGTCTATCCCAATTTCGACGAAATCCCCAAATACACAGGCTATCTAAAGCCAAGGAATTTTGAGATTCTCCGCGATACCCTCGATGCCCATGGAATGGCTTCTTTGGCCCGCCAATTCCTCCTTGCCTCGGGCAAATTGCAAACCCTCTGTTACAAGGAAGACATCGAATCGGCCTTGCGCACCCCCGGCATGGGTGGATTCGAGTTGCTCGATTTGCATGATTTCCCCGGCCAGGGCACCGCGCTGGTCGGCGTCCTCGATCCGTTCTGGGATGACAAAGGATACGTCACGGCCGGCGAATACAGCCGTTTCTGCAACCGCACCGTGCCGCTGGCGCGTTTGCCCAGGCGCGTCTTTACTACCGATGAACAATTGACCGCCTCGCTCGAAGTGGCCAATTTTGGCCCGAAACCCATCCGCCGGGCAGCGATGCGCTGGAAATTAACGGCCGAAGCCGGCCAGGTTTTGGCCCAAGGAGAACTGCCGGCCAAAGATATTCCTGTTGACAATGGCATATCCCTCGGCGCCATCGACGTCGATTTGAAAAATGTACCCGCGCCGGTCCATTGCCGCCTGGGGGTCGCGGTGGCCGGTTTCCAGAACGACTGGAGCCTCTGGGTCTATCCGCCGAACCCTCCCGCCCCGGCCCCGCCGGACATTTTGGTGACCTCGCGTTTTGACCCGGCGGCGCGGGCGCAATTGCAGGCCGGCGGAAAAGTCCTCTTGACAATTCCCGGCCCACGGGTGCGCAACTTCGATGCCGCCCCGGTCAAATTGGGCTTCTCCACCATCTTCTGGAACACCGCCTGGACGGGACGCCAGCCGCCCACGACGCTGGGCATCCTGTGCGATCCCAAACATCCGGCGCTGGCCCAATTCCCCACCGACTTTCACAGCGACTGGCAATGGTGGTACCTGATCCATCGCGCCGGGGCGTTGCGCCTGGACCTGTTGCCGCGCCAGACCGAGCCGATTGTCCGCGTGATCGACGACTGGGTCACGGCCCGCCCCTTGGCCCTGGTGGCGGAGGCCAGGGTCGGAACGGGCAGGTTGGTTATCTGCGGCTTCGACTTGACTCAAGGGGCCGACGATCCCGTCTCCCGCCAGATGCGGCGCAGTTTGCTGGACTACATGAATGGGCCTGATTTTGCGCCCCGCCAACAATTCACCGCCGGGGAAATCCAGGGCTTGCTGGCGGCGCCCCAACCGAAATAACGGCGCGCGCCTTCGGGCGCATCTCGGAAAAAAATAAAGGTGGACTGAGCGGGAGAAAATTCGCCGCAAATTCCTATCGACTAACCGCCTTCGACTCTGGCAGTATGGCGCCAAGGACGATTCATGTTCGGCGCTTTCAAAAAACTGTTTTCGAAGCCGGCCCGTTCGACGCCCGCGGCGCCACCGCCAGCGCGAGCAACTGCTGCCAGGCCCCCGGCTACGGCAACCGCCCCAACTGTCGCGGCCGTGCCGTTGGCAACCGGCGACACCATCCAATTGCCGTTGAATGACATCTTGTCGATGCTTCCCGGCACACTCGCGCCCCTGGTGGCTTCGCGCCCGGGTGGAACTTTCCAGGTTCCCGTCAACGTCGTTTGGGAGCAGATTCGCTCCGGCGCCATCAGAATCCCCTTTGGTCAACTGCGCCAAGGCGCCCCGGCCGGCACCTTCTCCGACGACTCCAACCAGGACGACTCGTTGATCGACTTGCCGCTCCAGCAGATCCTGGCGGCGATTGGCCCGACAGCACTCCCCAGGCGCACCGATCAAAAACGGGTGAAAGTGCCCGACGAAATAACCGGAGTGTTTGGCGCAAAAGGCCAGCCTGGTCGCGCCGTCGTGACGCCGGCGCGCCCAGCCCCGCAGCCAAAAGCGCCTGCGGCCGCGCCCAATCCGCCGGCCCCGGCCGCGTCGGCTCCGGCGTCTGTTGCGCCCAAACCGCCCGCTCCGCCGCCGCCCAAACCGCCCGCTCCCTCTGCCTCTCCAAAACCCGCTGTCCCGGTCACGCCGCCGGTGGCGCCTTTCAAACCGGCGCCGTCAATTGTGCCGCTGCCCTCCGCGCAGAAACCCCCCGCGCGTGCGCCGTTGCCATTTGCCACGGCACGGCCGGCATCACCCGCGCCGGCCTCTGCCGCGCCCGTTGCGCCCGTCGCCGCTCCAACGTCGGCGGCCGACCCGCTGACCGTCGTCATTGGAAACGTGTGCGCCGCGTGGCCGGAGGCCATCCGCCGGGAAGTTGAACAGTTCAACCTGGCCCGCGCGTCGGTGACCATTCCAATGCACCGGCTGGAAGCGGCGATGAAACTTGGCCGCGTCCAATTCAAGTGGGGCGAATTGCGCGCTTGGTTCACCCCTCCGCTGGCTGGCCGCTCAGCCCAGGCGGAGACCCAGGTGGAATTGCCGCTCAACGTCATCGCGCCGCTCTTCCTGGCCAGGCACCGCGCCGCGCCAGCGCGGAAAAGAACCACCCTCGGCGAGGACATTCCAGACCTCTTCGCGCCCCTGGGCAAACAAGCCGCGCCCGCGGGGCCTGCCGCGCCGGCCGCCGGCCCGGCTCCCGCTACGGCGCCGTCTCAGCCGCTAAAACCCGCGCACGCGCCCAACGTCTTGGGCGAGATTTTCGGCAAACTGTCAAAATCGGAATGGACGCCGCCGGACATTGCGCAAGCCATCACCGCTCTGCCCGGCGTGGCCGGGGCTGTCATTGCCAGCGGCGATGGGCTGTTGGTGGCCGGCCACGCTACGGCGCCGGTCAAAGGCGAAACTGTGGCCGCGTTTTCACCGCAGATCTTTGGGCGCATGGCCGGTTTCGCGACCGAAGTCCAGCTTGGGTCGCTCCATTCGCTGACCCTCAATGCCGGCTCGGCGGCCTGCGCGCTGTTCAAGGCGGGCACGCTCTATCTGGCCGTTCTGGGCAAGCCCGGAGAAGCCCTGCCCCAGCAGGTCCTCCTGCGGGTTGCCGCCGAACTGGCCAAACAAAGTCAAATATAATAATACATTGAGTTTAAGTTTAAGCCCCGATTTTTATGGCCATCATTAATCAAGCCACCAAGGAATTGCAGGTCAAAGTCGTCTATTACGGCCCGGGCAAAGGCGGCAAGACGACCAACCTCGAACAGGTCCACTCCAACGTCCAAAACGTCCGCGAAAAGGGCAAGCTCGTCTCCTTGGCCACCAGCTCCGACCGCACCCTCTTTTTTGATTTCCTCCCCATCGAAGCCATGGCCATCAAAGGCTTCAAAACCAAATTCCAACTCTACACCGTCCCCGGCCAGGTCATTTACAACACCACCCGCCAACTGGTCCTCCGCGGGGTGGACGGCATCGTCTTTGTCGCCGATTCCCAATACGACAAGATGGCCGAAAACGTCGAGAGCTTTCAGAACCTGGAGGACAACCTCAAAACCCTCAAACTCAACATCGCCGATATCCCCTACGTTCTCCAATACAATAAGCGCGACCTCCCCAACGCCGCGCCCATCGAGTACATGGAATTCCTGCTCAACAACCGCGACGTCCAGGTCCCCTCCTTCCCGGGGGTCGCCTGCCGGTGCGAGGGCGTGTTCGAGCCGCTCAACATGATCACGCGCCTGTTGCTCAATAAATTCATCAACGAAAGCTCCCGAAAGACCCTTTGATATGCCCGGCCTCCCGCCGCTCATTGAAGAAGATGTGCTGCTCTTCGACGCCGCCCTGGACGAGTTGCTCGACAGAAGCGAGGCCGATGCCGCGCTCGTCATCGACAAGGGCGGCCCTCTCATCAACCAGCGCGGCGCTGCCGACAGGTTCGACACGACCACCATTGCGGCGCTGGCGGCCGGCTCCTTTTGCGCCACACAGGCCATTGCAAGTGTCTTGGGCGAAGCCGATTTCACCTCCATCTACCAGCAGGGCAAGCGCTACAGCCTGCTCTTTTGCAATATCGATGAAAACGTCCTCCTCGTCGTCATTTTCAAGGCCGACCTGAGCGTGGGCGTCGTCAGGTATTACGCGGCCTCGACCATCCGGCGGATTGCCGAGCAACTGCAACGGGCCCAACAACGCGCTCCCCAAGAAAGCGTGGACCTCGTTTCGATGAACGCCCTCGACGCCTCCGACATCTTCCGCAAGAAACCCTAGTGCCGCCGCCGCTCCACGACGCATTCATTTGACTTATTTTGTTTGCCCGCCAGCAAATATGGTGGATTGACGGACCACCCTTCCGATACGACCATCAGGGAAATGCCTATGCCTTCTAGACTCATGAAGCTGGTTCTCCTCTTATCACTTGCCCTGTTCCCCACCTTGTCGAACGCCCAAACCGCCACCTTGAGCGTATCGGTAAGCCCCGCTGAAGTCAGCGGCGTGAGCATATTCGGAGACGTTTCCGGCACTTCGCCTTTTTCCGTCCAGGAGACAATCCCGTTTTTGCAACCTCTCGAATTGGAAGCGCCGTGGGGCGCGGGTGGCACCGGGGGAGCGTATTGGTTTGATCACTGGGACCTCAGCGGCGGGGCTCAGGAATCATACGGTTATTGTAATGGAATCTGGATCTACATGACAGGCAGCGCCACCGCAACCGCCGTTTACGTGAAACAGCCTGGCGTGACGGTCACAAGCACCATCCCTAATGTGCAAATCAACGGCTCGGACATCCCCAATTGCAATCCGCTCTTGGATCAGTCCGGAAAAACGCCCTACAGCGAGGACATGCCTCCCGGATATGTAACATTGATTGCCCCGCCAACTGCCATTTACAAGGGGACAAACTATTTATTCGATCACTGGGTCCTCAACGGCGTGCCTCTCCAGAGTGATCTGACTACCAACCAATTCGAGCTTTCAACCAACACTACGGCCGATGCCGTCTATCTCGCCGACACCAACGGCTGCCTTACTGTCACGATCGATCCGACCAATGCCGTTGCCAACGGCGCCACCTGGCAGGTTGATGGTGGGGATTGGCAAACCAACGGTGCCACCCTCTGCGGTCTTCCCGCCGGAGATCACGACCTGTCGTTCTCGAGTGCCACGGGCTTTATCACACCTACAAATCAGCCGGTGACAATTCGTGTCGGCAAGACCACAACCGTCTCAGTCACTTACCAGCCTTTCGCCACCGGTTCTTTGCGCGTGACGATCAGTCCACCCGCCGTCACAGGCAGGGCCTTCTGGCAGCTCGATGGCGGATCGCTGGAAACCAACGGCGCAACGCTCACAAACTTGGTCGTCGGCCCCTATACCGTCAGTTTCACGCCGCTCACGGGCTGGAACAGCCCCGCCAATCAGGAGGTCAATATCGCCAGCAACCAGACCACCACCATCACCGGTAGTTATGTTCAACAAACCGGCACCTTGAAAGTCACCCTGACACCGCCCGCCGCCGCAACCGGCGGAGCGCAGTGGAATCTGGATGGCGGCCAATTCTATAAGAGCGGTGTGACGTTGACCAATCTGTTGGTCGGCAATCATCTGGTCTCGTTCAAAACGATTCTCGGTTTTGATGCCCCGCCCAATCAGACAGTCGCCATTTTCTATGATCAAACGACCACGGCCGTTGGCGCATTCTTGGAAACGAACAGGCCGACCATAACCTTGATTTCACCCACAGCCAATTTGCTGGTCAGCAACGCCCTCTTCACCGCGACCGGCAAGGCGGCCGACAAAGTGGGGGTGGTCGCTGTGCATTGCGTTGTCAACGGCACCGGCCAGTATGCCGCAACGAGCACCAACAACTGGACCAATTGGTCCGCCGCCGGCCTGGAACTGACGCCCGGCACCAACACCCTTCAAGCATGGGCAGTCAACACAGGTGGCGTCTGTTCCCTGACCAACACAGTGAAATTCATTTATATCCTCAGCGCCCCGCTGAGTGTTAGCATCAACGGCTCCGGCACCGTCAGCCCGGACTACAACGGAGCGATGTTGCAGATTGGCAAACCCTACAGCATGACGGCCAGGGCCGCCAGCGGCTTCGCTTTCACCAACTGGACCGGCAGCTTCACCACAAACGGCGCCACGCTCAAATTCCTCATGGAGTCGAACCTGGCCTTCACGGCTAATTTCCACGACATCAAGCCCCCGATGCTGATGGTCGCTTATCCCACCCTCGAGGAAAACGTCAGCAACGCCGTCATCACGGCGACCGGCAAAGCCATTGATAACGTCGCGGTGTCGAATGTGTTTTGCGCGCTCAACGGCTCGGATTGGTTCCCAGCCTCGAGCACCAACAAGTGGACCAACTGGTTTGCCAGTGGCCTGGACTTGCGGCCCGGCAGCAACAACTTTCAGGCCTGGGCTATGGATACCAGCGGCAATTGTTCACCGACCGATACTGTGAAATTTGTTTATATCGTCAGCGCCCCGCTGAGCGTCAGCATCAAGGGCTCCGGCACCGTCAGCCCGGACTACAACGGAGCGATGTTGCAGATTGCCAAGGACTACAGTATGACGGCCAGGGCCGCCAGCGGCTTCGCTTTCACCAACTGGACCGGCAGCATTACCACAAACGGCGCCACGCTCAAATTCATGATGGAGTCGAATCTGGCCTTCACGGCTAATTTCCACGACATCAAGCCCCCGACGCTGACGGTCGCTTTTCCCACCCTCGAGGAAAACGTCAGCAACGCCGTCATTACGGCGACCGGCAAAGCCATCGACAATGTGGCGGTATCGAATGTGTTTTGCGCGCTCAACGGTTCGGATTGGTTCCCAGCCTCGAGCACCAACAAGTGGACCAACTGGTTTGCCGGCGGCCTGGACTTGCGGCCCGGCAGCAACAACTTTCAGGCCTGGGCTATGGATACCAGCGGCAATTGCTCACCGACCGACACAGTGAAATTTGTTTATATCGTCAGCGCCCCGCTGAGCGTCAGCATCAACGGCTCCGGCACCATCAGCCCGGACTACAACGGAGCGATATTGCAGATTGGCAAGGACTACAGCATGACGGCCAGGGCCGCCAGCGGCTTCGCGTTCACCGGCTGGACCGGCAGCATCGTCACAAACAGCGCCACGCTCAAGTTCATGATGGAGTCGAACCTGGCCTTCACCGCCAATTTCCGGGACACGATATCTCCGACGCTGACAATTACTTACCCAGCCGCCAACCAGCGGGTATCCAACGCCGTCGCCACCGTAACCGGCAAGGCGGGCGATAACGTGGGCGTAGCGGGCGTCTGGTACCAACTCAACGGCGAAGGCTGGAACCCGGCGGCGACGACCAACCACTACACGAATTGGACTTCTCCCGTCCTGGCATTGGCGCAGGGAACGAACATCGTCAGCGCCTTCGCGGCCGACGCGGCGGGAAACGTCTCGCTCACAAACACGGTGAAGTTCGTTTGCACGGGTGCTGTCGTCAGCTCCGTGTTCCCGATCGTTACCAACGGCACCGACACAAGTGCGAGCGTGGCGTTCGATGGCACCAATTACCTCGTTGGCATCCAAGGCGATTACGTCTCCTCCAATGCCTATCAAATCACAGCACAAATGTTTGGCCCGGCGGGTCAGACGATCGGCGCCCGCATCAGCCCCGTTCCAGGGCATACCGGCGGTAATCCTGCCGTCGCCTGCTCCGGCGCCAGTTACCTGATGGTTTGGCCCGATGATTATTTGGGAGGAAACAACAGCAGCCTCTGCGGGCAGATAGTCAGCCCCTTAGGCGCTTTGGTTGGCTCGTGGTTTCCCATCACGACCAATTCCGCCCAGAACCGCCCTGAGGCGGCTTATGGTAGTGGGGAGTATCTGGTGGTGTGGGAGGATTACAGCAGCGGCAACAATTGGGCCATTTATGGCCAACTGGTCTCCCTCACCGGGGCCTTGGTGGGTTCCGAGATGCTTATATGCGCGCCCACCGACGGCCAGGATGAAAAGGGGGGAGCGGTCGCTTTCGACGGCGCCAACTTCCTGGTGGTTTGGCAACTCAACTCCACCGCCGGTGGTGATCACAATGTCACATACGGCGTCTTCGTCTCCCCGTCGGGAACAATGGGAACTCCCTTCGCCATCGGCCAGACCGTCTCGCGGGACCGCAACCCGCTGAGTCTGGTCTTCAACGGGACCGACTACTTTGTGGTCTGGAACTACGATTCCCAAGTGGACAACGAGGGTAACCCAATCTGGAGCCTCTATGGGCGCTTTGTTTCGCCTGCCGGCGCCTTTCCGGGCAATGAGTTCGCCATTCTCACCAACGGCGTCCCGCGGTATCCTGCATTGGCATTCGATGGCGTCAATTACTTGCTGTGCTGGAATCAAGGTTGGGCCACCGCCAATTCCGATGTGCAGTTCCAATACCTCAACTCCAGCGGCAGGCCCTTTGGCTCGCAATTCACCCCCTTCTCGGCGCAGGGCAACCAACTGCCCTTGCTCGCCAGCCTCCTTTTTGACGGCAAGCGCTTCGTTGCCGTCGCCACCTTGAGCGCGGGCGCTTTCACTCCGTCTCCCACCGATAACGCCGATGTCTATGGGGCCTTTATTCCCGAGCCGGACACGTCGGCTGATTGGGCGCCCGACTCTCTGTCCGGTTGGGAGGCGAATATCAACGTGACCGAGCCGCAGGCAAAGCAGTTTGATACCAGTTTTGGAGGCGACACGTTCGCCCAATTTGGCTCCGGCACGAATTGGGAAAACTACGGCGTCGGCACTTACGCCTACACCAAGCTCGCCAGCAATGTCGCGCAGATCGGCCTCACTTACACCGAGCCGACGTACGGCACGAACTCCACGGTCGTGGACCTCACCTTCACCAGCAAGACCAGTGTGACGTTCACCTATGTGAGCACCGACAATACTGGCAGCGGCGCCATGACCCTTTCACGGTTAACAAATAGCGTGCAGATTCCAAGCGTTCGCATGAACGCCTCCACCACGAGCAGCGCCGGCAACGGCACAAACGCGGGGACGTATGACCCCAATGGAACCTTTTCCATGGCCAGCGGCGGTTGGGGCACCTTTACCGTTGCCCAATACAGCCCGGTGGCACGGTTGAGGATCCTCAACTTTAGCGACCCGGGTGAAGCCGGATTGATCCTCTATAACCAAACGCAATTTGCCACACCAACATCCGGCGACTACTTCATCCAGATTTTCACCGATACAAACTCGCCGCCCGTTTATACTGATGTCGGCACGTTCACGGCCAATGACGATTGGGCGCCCGTTTCGCTGGCAGGCTTCACGGCGACACTCACCAACGGAATCACGATGAGTTGGGGAGACGACACGTTCGCGCAGTTCGGGTCGGATACCAACATTTACGAATACGGGGTCGGCACCAACAGTTATGCCAAAATTGGAACCAATGCCGCGCGCGTGGTCAGCTTTTTCATCGCGCCGCCGACCGATGCGGACATTTATCCCAGCAACGCCACCGTCTCGACGATCACCTTCACCAGCCCGTCCACCGCAAACTTCTCCTGGAAAAACCTGTCCGGCTCGGGCAGCGGGACCGGGACATTCACTGGAGTGACCAACACCGCGCCGGCTTCCCTGGCAGGCAAGACCGTTTACTTTACGGAAAGTGGCGAAAACGGGTACACCACGGCAGTCTTTGGCGACCAGACCGCGACCTTCACGGACCCCAACGCAACCGTTTCCTCCGGCCCATACACCTACATGGCAGTGAGTCCCATTGCGGGGATGCTGCAGATCACCTGGACATCGGGAGACAACGCGGGAGACACCGGCTATGCTGAGATATCCTTCACCTCCTCAATGGCCGGCGGGTTTTTCCATGCCGACTACGGGACCAACGGAACTCTGGTGAAAGTTGGCATCGGCACCTTCACGATGCCCTGAGCCTTTGCCTGTTTCGACATGTGCTTCACCCCTCCCCAATTATTTCTCCGACTATTATGAGAAAAGAATCGAATTCAATGTGGCTCTCTTCCTGCAAGATTTGTGCCGCCATTCTCAGCCTGACACTGCTTGAGTCCGGCTGCGGCACAGCGCCGAAACTGCCGGATTATCGTCCCGGCGCAACCGCCCCCACCGCGCGCATAGGGCGCGACGCCGCCGTGGAAATCTCCCTGGATCCTTTTATTGAACGCCATCGGACCGAGCAGTTTTTTGGAATTGACGCAGTCGGTAAGGGCATCGGGATCGTGTTCGTGCATATCTCCAATAAGAGCCTTGACCGGACATTGCTGGTTGAAAAGAAGAATTTTGAACTTGTTCCTGTGGGAGCCGCGGGCGGCCAAACGGCGAATGGCAATAAAATCGAGCGTGGAACAGGAGGAGCGCAGGCCACCGCCTGGCTGGGCGCTTCGATGGCGAGCCTGGGCGGCCTGGCCTTGATCGGCTTTGCCAGTTCCTCCATCTCTCATTCGACCGAAGTTCAACGCAATTTCGTCGGCAAGGAGATGCCGGATCAAACACTCGCCCCGGGCCAGGCCATGGAAGGTTTCTTGTATTTCACGCCCGTGCCCAAGAATCCAGGGTGGATTCGCGGAGCGGCGGTGAAAGTCAATTTGACCGAAACTAAAACCCGTCAGCCCCTGGTCATGTCAATCCCATTATCTCAATAAACCCAAAAATTCAAACCCAACCTCAACATCTCAAATCCTATGAACTGCAAAAGTTCGTTGCCCACAACTATTCTCTCTGTCTCTCTATTGATCCTGGGCGCCGGCTGCGCCCACGTGGTGCCTACCTCCGTCAAGCCCACCGCCATGTCGGCCGGCGACAAGTTGCCTCTTAACGCGGCTTTGGTCCTCAACAAAGACCTGGCGGACTATAAATATGAATTTCACATGATGGGCGATACTTGGGTCTATCGCTTCGGAGAGCCCCTGCAAGATTACGCTCGGCGAATGGCCGCTGCTTCATTTCAGCGCGTGGACGAGACGTCCTCCGCCGAAAAGGCCTTCGCAAATCCATCCGCCGACATTGTTCTTGTTCCGCGCGCCGTTAAGGCCGACGAAAGCACTGGATTGATGGCCAAAAGCAAGGTCAATCTTACTTTGGTCATCGAATGGACCGCCAAGGATCGAGCCACTCAGAATACGGTCTGGCTCAAGACCATTACCGCTGACGCATCCGAAGTGCAGGGCAGCGTATTCTCAGGTAGCAAACACCTGGCCATTTTGATGCAAAAACTCTTCGACGACTTAAGCACAAAAACGCGCGAAGCATTTCAAAATGCACCCGAGCTTCGCGCGATCGCGCATTGACCCATCGCCGTAAACGCGAATATGAAATTCAGGAATTATTTGATGGCTTCCGTTTCAGGCAGCCTGGCCTTGCACTGTGCCTTGGCCCAACCCGCCGTCGATTTGACAGGCAGTTTTCCCGTCTCCGAATCGTGGTCGGCCACTTTGCAGGTCGGGACAGGATCGGGTATCGCCACCAGATACTACAGCGGAACGGTGACGGGCACATTGATAGTTTCCAACGGCGTCTATTCCCTGATCAATCGCACCGGCGCGCCAAGTTTGCCTCGCGCGAAGCGGACCATCACTTATGACTCCTACTCCGACGATTATTATATCGGCGGCACCGACCCGGGGATTGGCGGCGGTGATGGGGGGTTCTTTGTGGAAGTTCCTCTTACCTTTTTTGCTGTCACAGTACCTTTGGGGACGACGGGTGGCTTTAGTGGCGGAGACCCCTCACAATCGAGTCCTTTTGCCTCGTCGGGACCTGCTCTTGGTGATTTATCAGGATCTGGAACCTATGTTGACGTCAATGCGCCAGATGACACAAGCGGCTACTTTAACGAGCTTGATTGGTCATCGACCGCTGTTTTGACACTCCCGCCGGTTCCGCCGACGATTACCACGCCTCCCATCGGTCAGGTAGTTGCCGTTGGCGCCGATGTGTCGTTCTCCGCGGCAGCCTCAGGCACCCCATCGCCCGCATACAAGTGGAAGCATAATGGAACAACCATTGGCAATGGCGGGGAATATGGCGGCGCGACGACCCCGACATTGACCATCACCGCCGCGCAGACCAGGGACGCGGGAACTTATACAGTGGTTGCCTCCAATTCCAAGGGTTCAGCCACTGCGTCGGCCACGCTGACGGTAGTAACGGGACAGGTCTTTACCAACCTGTACAATTTCCCCGGTGGCGCCGGGGGGGCTGTTCCGACGGGAGAAGTGGTTTTATCGGCAAATGTCCTTTTCGGAACATCGTTCGGTGGTGGCGCTTCTGACGGCGGCATGGTGTTCGCTCTGAACAGCGATGGATCGGGTTTTACGAACTTGCATAGCTTCTCAACGACATTTACCAACAGTAATGATGTCAACACTAATTATGATGGCGCGTATTCGTGTGCTGGACTGGCTGTTTCCGGCGGCAATCTCTACGGAACTACGGAGTCAGGAGGCGTTTATGGCAGTGGCACAGTGTTTGCCCTTAATGCCAACGGCGCCGCCTTTGCCAGCCTGCATAATCTCTCCCAGTCCATCACTAACGGTTATGGATTGAAAACCAACAGCGATGGACTGCGGCCAGTGACGGGACTAATCCTGTCGGGCAACACTCTCTACGGAACGGCCAGCTATGGCGGCGTGGCGGGATGGGGCACACTCTTTGCCGTCAACACCGATGGGACCGGTTTCACCACTCTATATGATTTTACAAACGGCGACGACGGATTTGCCCCGGCTGGCAGTTTAATTCTATCAGGCGGCACCTTGTATGGAACGGCTTCTGAGGGTGGCGCAACGGGTAACGGCACGATCTTCGCTCTGAATACAAATAGCGATGCGCTTGCTGTGCTGTACACCTTTTCAGAAATCGATTCAAATGGATTCAATGCGGACGGAGCTAATCCCCAAACCTGTTTAATCCTCTCGAATAACACACTCTACGGAACAGCGGCTTTTGGCGGCAACGCGGGCAACGGCACATTATTCGCGGTCAACTTGGACGGTGGTAATTTCAGGACCTTGCACAGTTTTTCTCCATCACTCGGCGGTGAAATCGGTTATTACGACGTCACGAACGGCGACGGAGCTGCGCCGTACGGCGGATTGACGTTGTCGGACAATACGCTTTACGGCACGGCTTCGGGCGGTGGCAGTGCCGGTGATGGCACCGTGTTCTCTGTCAATACGGACGGAACGGGATTTACGGTCTTGTACACCTTT
>Ga0326727_10007781_pt1 | contig 27879 bp, 27 predicted proteins | sample MB2enrmetagenome_FD_207643 | JGI IMG/M metagenome (GOLD analysis project Ga0326727, IMG submission 207643) | Lab enriched peat soil microbial communities from McLean, Ithaca, NY, United States - MB29MY | ecosystem: Environmental > Terrestrial > Soil > Wetlands > Peat | place: USA: New York...
ATATTTTCATTACAAAATTTACGCCGGGTTCCAGCGCCTTGTTGTTTTCCACATATCTGGGCGGATCATCCACCGACCGGGCTTTTGCCATGATCTTGGATTCTACCGGGAGTATTTACCTGACCGGCGACACCCAGTCCCCGAATTTCCCGGTGACGACCAACGCCTATCAGGCTACGCTTCTGGGCACCGCAAATGTCTTTCTTACCAAGGTTGCCCCCGGCGCATCCACCCTGGTTTTTTCCACGCTTTTCGGGGGCAACGGAACTGACCAGGCCACCGCGATGGCGCTGGACTCCGCCGCGAACATCTACATCACCGGCTTTACGCAGTCGGGCAATTTTCCCCTGCTGGATTCTTTTCAGAATATCCTGGGCATATCCGGCGCCGGAACCTGCGGGTCAACAAATCTCGTTAATCTGCCGCCCAATTATCTCTGCGCCGACGCCTTCGTGGCGAAATTTGGGCCCTCAGGAATTCCTGCTTACTCGTCGTTCCTGGGGGGAAGCGGCACAGACATCGGTGAAGGCATTGCGGTGGATTCTTCGGGCGCGGCCTACGTGGCAGGCGGCACTACTTCGCCGAACTTCCCCGCCACCTTCGGTACTTACCAGTGGCTTTATGGTGGCTCGGACACATTTAGCAATGCTTTCCTGACCAAGATCAGCCCCCAGGATGCCCCTTCCGTGGCGGTCAGTCCCCAGCAGATTAACTTTGGAAACCAGCCGCTCCTGAGTCCCAGCAATCCCATAACCGTCACGCTGACCAATGAGGGCAGCGCCACGTTGAGCATCAGCAGCATAACCTCCCATGGGGACTTCCAGCAGACCAACACCTGCGGAACGTTCCTGTCTGGGGGGGGGGCCACCTGCACCATCCAGATTACTTATACACCGGCGTCGGTGGGTCTTCAGATCGATCAAATCACCGTTACTGACAACGCCGGGGGGCAGCAGGCTATTACCGTCACAGGGAACGGTGTCCTCACGGCAGGGTCGCTGCTCCTCTCCCCGACCAAGTTGACGTTTCCGGCCCAAACCATTAATACCACCAGCCCCAGCCAGACGGCTCTTCTGATTAACAACGGCAACCAAACGGTCACCATTACCAACATTCTTGCCTCCAGCGGTTTCAGTCAGACCAACACCTGTGGGACCAATTTTCCCACCGTCCCCGCGTCGTTGAACGTAGGCCAGGCTTGCACCATCACCGTCAGCTTTACCCCCACCACGACAGGAACGGAAAGCGGCAATATCAACATCTCGTCCAACGCAGCGAACGGGGCCACGTCCCTTGGCCTGTCGGGCACGGGAACCTCGGTCTTCACGCTTTCCTCAAACGCGCGCTCGAATGTCATTCTCATCGGTTCCCAAAGCGCGACGTTTACCATTTCCGCGGCGGCCCCCAGTTCGTTTCTGGGCTCCATCGCACTGTCTTGCAGCGGCGGCGCCACGTGTTCCTTTAATCCGTCGGGAATTTCTGCCGGACAATCGAGCACCCTTACGGTTTCGGGCCTTACGTCAACCACCGCGAACCCTCTAAATTTCACGGTCACCGGTACTGCCGCTGGGCAAACCGCCACGGTTTCGTTGACAGTCTTTTTTGCTGATTTCTCGCTAACGGCTACTCCCTCCGGCACCACCGTGACCGCCGGGAACAACGCCACTTATACGATCACTGTTACCCCCACGAATGGATTCGACCAGGTCGTGCTCTTGAGTTGTGGCCCTATTCCCCAGGACACCACCTGCTATTGGAATCCCCCTGCCCTGACCATGGCGGGGACAACGGGGACGGGAACGGTAACAGCTACCAGCACCCTGACGATTACGACGACGGCTCAATCAAAGATCCCGCGCCCGCCCCCGCCCCAGAGTATTCCCCCGGGAGGGGGGCGCTGGATTCTTCTTTTCGCCCTGCTGACCTTGTTGGGCGCGATCGGCACAGGCTTTAGCCGCTCCGGGTCGTGGGTGCGCCCGCGCTTAAGTTTGGTCGTGCTGTTGGTTGGGCTCTTTCTGGTTGCCTTGGGAGTGGGATGCGAGAACTATGTGAATCCAATCAATATCAATCCCGTAGTAACAGGGACACCCTCTGGCACTGTGGGTATCGCGCTGACCGGCACCCTGGGAAACAACAGCGGCGTTAAGCGCTCAACCACGGTGAACCTGTCGGTTTTACCGACTACCTAGCAGCAAGGCTTGCTGGGCCTCGTCGCGCCGGGGTAGGGCGCTTGACGAGTTAAAGTAATAGAAACAGAATCTCAGAACCTGGATTATTTCCGAGGAGGACCGTCGTGAGTGGAAGGAGCGGCACTGCCACCTGCGCCCTGGGCGCAAACCAAAGCGCGTTTAAGAGAGGCCGGCGCCTCCCGTATTGCCTGCTACTGAGTGCACTATTGCTCGGCGCGGCCATTCTGCAAAAGGATGGGGGCGCGGGATTCCCCACGGCCACCCCTCGCTCGAACGCCCAATGGGCTCACCTTTACGCGGCGTTGCCGCTGAGTTTCGAGGCGAATCGAGGGCAAACAGACCCGAGCGTGAATTTCCTCTCGAAGGGGCGAGGATTTACTTTGTTTCTGACCGGTCGCGAGGCCGTGCTGACGCTCAAGAATCCTTCGTCCTCCGCCCCAGGCCAGAAAGCACCGGCTTCGGACGCCGGGATCCGGCTAAAGTTGCTGGGGGCAAATGCCCAACCCCTCGTAACCGGCAAAGATGAATTGCCCGGTAAGGCCAATTACTTCCTGGGCAATAACCCCAGCAAGTGGCACACGAATATTCCCACCTATGCAAAGGTCAGGTACGAGGGTATTTATCCCGGCATCGACCTTGTTTACTACGGTACCCATGCGGGGGAGCTTGAGTATGACTTTGTGGTCGCCCCTGGGACCGACCCCCATGCCATTTCGCTGGGGATCGAGACGCAGGCGCTGGCCCCACTCCGGATCAACTCGGAGGGCAACCTTGTCGTCCCTCTAAGCGGCGGCGATGTGCAATTGCATAAACCCGTGGTTTACCAGGAAACCATGGCCGGAGCCCAAGGTTCGAACGCCCAAGTGGCAGGCGACGCTCGGGTATCGAGCCATCGGCAATCTGTCGAAGGTCATTACGCCTTGGACGCCCAAAATCGCCTCCATTTCGAGCTTGGCCCCTACGACCATAACCGTCCGCTGGTCATTGATCCGGTTCTCAGCTACGCCACTTACATTGGCGGCGGGGGAGGCGACATTGGTTACGCCATCGCCGTTGACTCCTCGTTGGACGCTTACATCGCGGGCGTCACGAACTCTTCCAACTTCCCTGCCGTCGGGTCCCCGTATCAGTCTTCTTACCGGGGAAATGGCGACTGCTTCGTAACCAAAATCAATACCGAAGGAACCCAGCTTCTCTATTCCACCTATATCGGCGGAAGCGAATCCGACACGGCCACGGCCATTGCCGTGAGCAACGGGGCCGCCTTCATCACCGGTAACACCGACTCTGCGGACTTCCCCACCCACGCGCCGACCGGCACGACCACCACGAATCCCTTTCAATTGAATTACGGCGGCAATACCGACGCGTTTGTCGCCCAACTCGATGCCACCGGCAGCAGCCTGGTTTACTCCTCGTATTTGGGCGGCAGCGGCGCCGACTTCGGTCAGGGGATTGCCGTCGATTCCTCCGGTAATGCCTACGTTACCGGCGCGACCCAATCAACCAACTTCCCTGTGACTGCCGGCTCCCTGCAACAGATTAACAAGGGATCTTCGGATGCCTTCGTCGCCAAGGTGAACTTCACCGGTGAGGCCCTTGTTTACTCCACCTACTTGGGAGGCACGCAAGCCGACGTTGGCCAGAGCATCCAGGTGGATAGCTCCGGAAATGCCTACGTGGCAGGATACACTTTCTCCCCGGACTTTCCCCTGCAGGGTCCCATTCAACACACGATCGGGGGCGGGGCGGATGCCTTTGTGGCCAAGCTCAACGCTACGGGCACAGCCCTGACTTACTCGACCTTCCTGGGCGGCTCGGGCGATGACCGCGCCTATGGAATCGCCCTGGATAGCACCCTGAACGCTTACATTACGGGCTCGACGATTTCGACTAATTTTCCCACCACCACTGGCGCATTCCAGCCGGCACTTAAAGGATCTTCCGATGCCTTCGTGTGCAAGTTGAACCCGGCGGGGTCTACCCTGGTTTATTCGACGTATCTCGGGGGCAGCGGGGTCGATCAGGCGAACGGCATTGCCGTAATTCCCAGTGGAACCAACGCCGGCGTTGCCTTCGTTACGGGCTTCACGGAATCCAGTGATTTTCCCACGCATAGCCCGGTGCAAGCCATCCTGGGGCTCAGTATCAATAACTTGTGCGGCACAGCTCCCTGTCCCGACGCTTTCGTCACCCAGCTCAATGCCTCCGGAACCTTCGACAATACCACCTACTCCACTTATCTGGGTGGCAATGGCCCCGACTACGGGCAAGCCATCGCCGTGGATAGCACCGGCGACCCCTACATCACCGGCAGCACCTCCTCCACAAACTTTCCCACTGCCGCCCCGGTCAATACCGGGCTCCCTTATGTGTCTGCTTACAAGACCAGCCTGAACGGGACGGCCGGTAACGCCTTTGTGGCCAAATTCGATTCCGCCAATTACCCCTCCATCTCCATATCGCCGTCCAGCCTGGCCTTCGGCAACGAAACGGTAAGTGTCACCTCCCCCTATCAGCAGGTCACCATCGTCAACCCGAGCACGACACCCCTGGTGATTACGCAGATTCAGGTCGCGCAGATCGGCACGTCCACGACCGTGTTTACGGAAACGGACAACTGCGTGGGCACCATCGCCGGGGGCGGCGGCTATTGCACGATGAACGTGGCCTTTACGCCGCCCAGTACCGGTTCGTTCACCACCGGTCAAATCACCCTTACCGACAATGCCGGAGGAGTCGTGGGCTCCACGCAAACCATTGCCCTGACGGGATCCGGGGTGACGGCGGCTTCGGCGGTCACGGTTTCGCCCACCAGCCTTTCCTTCACCAGCCAGGCTGTGGGCACCGTAAGCCCGGCCCAAAGCGTCGCCATTACCAATACCGGCACGCAGACGTTGAATATTACGGCGTTCTCGGTGGGCAGCAGCGGCGATTACTCTTATTCCTCGCAATCCTGCCTCGCCTTGGGCAACACGCTCGGAGTGGGTCAGAGTTGCACCGTGTTGGTGTCGTTCAACCCCACGGCCAGCGGTACCCGGTCAGGTTCGTTGAGCATTACGGACAATGCCACCGGCAGCCCCCAGGCCGTGTCGCTTACAGGAATTGGCGCCGCCGCCTTCGCCCTCACCGCGCCCAGCTCCGGAAACAACAACCCCGTGATCGTTGGCTCCACTCAGACAACCTTCACCATCGTCGCCAATTCCGTGCCCAACGTTTCGTTCAACGGAGCCATTTCCCTGGCCTGCTCCTCGGGCAGCACCTGCGCGTTCACCACCAACCCCATTTTTATCGGCCAGAACACCCAGATGGTCATCAGCAACCTCCAGCCCAACCCCGCCTCCAATCCTTACGCCTTCTCGGTGACGGGTACCAGTGGCTCACAGAACTTTACGCTGCAGCTTAATCTCGAGTTTGAGGACTTTACCCTGACGGCTTCCCCGTCGGTGGACACCATTGAGGCGGGTACGCCAGCCAGCTACACCATCCTCGTCAATCCTCTGTACACCTTTAACTCCCAACTCCAACTGAGTTGCTACTCGGGGATGCCACCGGATGCTACCTGCACCTGGTCAAACTCCCAGCCCACTCCCAATGGCGCCAGCCCCGCCAGTGTTACCCTGACGGTCAACACGGTGAAGTATGTCGCTCCCACGCATGCTCCGCCCCGCTTCCCCTACGATAAGCTTCCGCCCTTGATTCTCGGGCTCCTCAGCCTTGCCGGGCTGGCATCTCTGGCGCTGGGCAATAGACGTCGGGGCCGTCACGGATGGCTCGGGTCAGGATGGCTGGGAGTACGCCTGGCCGTACTCAGCCTGATCCTGGCACTCAACTTGGCGCTGGCAGCTTGCCGCCCCTCGACCCTGGTAATTTCCGGGACGACTACCGGAAACTACGTCATTACGGTCCAAGGCACATTGCTTTCCAACACTGCGGTCGAGCGATATACAACCATGAACCTGTCCGTGACTTCGTCACAGCCCTAAGCCCCACACCATGGGTTTATTGCTTTGATTATTCGGATCAATCCACCAAGGCAGCCGGGCTCAGGCCCGGCTGCTTTGTTATAGAGGGGGATGCAAGCAGTGGCCACCATGAAAGCCATCTACCTTACGGGCTTGAGGAAAATGGAATTGCGCCAGGCGCCCGCACCTCGCCCGGCGGGGCCGCACGACGTCTTGCTGCGGGTTGACACGCTGGGCGTCTGCGGTTCGGATATCCACTACTACACGCAGGGGAAGATCGGGTCGGGAGAGGCGATATTTCCCCAACTCCTCGGCCATGAGCTTGCCGGAACCGTGGTGGAAGTGGGCGCCGAGGTGAAGAGCCTCCATCCCGGCCAGAGGGTAGCCGTTGACCCCTTGGTGGCCTGCGGCGAGTGTGACCAGTGCCGCGCCGGACGCAAGCACACCTGCCGCCATCAGCAATTTCTGGGCAATCCCGGACAGTTGCCGGGCGCGCTGGTGGAGTACCTGGTGATGCCCGACGCCTGTTGCAGCCCCGTCCCCGACTCCCTCACCGACGATCAGGCGGCGCTGGTGGAACCCTTTTCCATTGGAGTTTATGCCGCGCAGTTGGCCCAACTGAAGCCCGGCGCGCGCGTGGGCATTGTGGGCTCCGGCCCCATCGGATTGTGCACCCTGCTGGCGGTTCGCGCCCAGACGCAGGCCCCGGTTTACGTCACTGACCTGCTGGACGAGCGCCTGGCAGTGGCGCGCGCCTGCGGAGCTGCATGGACCGGCAATCCCCGGCGCGAAGATGTGGTGGCGGCCGTCCATCGCCTCGAACCCCTGGGCATGGACGCCGTGTTTGAATGTGCGGGCGAGCAGGACGCCATCGACCAGGGCCTCGAACTCTTGAAGCCCGGCGGTACGCTGTTGATCATCGGCATCCCCGAACTTGACCGCATCAGCTTGAACATCAATCTCATGCGCCGGAACGAGTTGCGCATCCAAAACGTGCGCCGCCAAAACGAGTGCGTGGAGCGCGCCATTGAACTCATTGCCAGCGGTCGCGTCGACGTCCGGCCCCTGATCACCCACCATTTCCAGTTGGAAGAAACCGCCCGCGCCTTCGAACTCGTCAGCGCGCGCGGCGACGGCGTGGTGAAAGCCATCATCCGCATCTCACCGGATAAATAACCGGGCCATCTTGCGGGTCACCTGGTAGTGGTGCGGTTTGACGTAGAGGCGGCTTAACGCCGCCATATGGCGAGGTAAACTCGCCGCTACGATCTCAAACTGCACCACCACCGGTCACCTGCTCCCCTTGACAGCTCTTCCTCAAGCCGCTATTCTTCATTTCGGGAAGTCCGGATTTCCGGCTTCCGGAGATTACATCCATGGGCAGCATCATTAGAGTCCAGCGCAAGGGCCAAGTGACCATCCCCACGCGGATTCGCATCCAGGTGGGTTTAGCGGATGGCGACCTGGTGGAAGCCAGGGCAGAAAGGGGCAAGATTGTCCTCACGCCAAAAATGGTTGTCGACCGCGAGTATACGCCGGGGCAGCGACGCATCATCGATGCACGCCTGGCGGAGTCGCTCGATGACCTTAAGAAAGGACGGACCTACGGACCTTTTGAAACTCACGAAGAGATGATCAAATTTCTCCACAGCGAAACCAGGAAAGCCCGCACCAAGAAAACGAAATCTGTTAAACCCCGTGCCCGATGAAGCGCCAACTGACGCCCGCCGCTGTAAAGGACTATAAATCATCCCTCATCCCAAATGACCCCGACGAGAACGGATATGCCGACCCTTCTTTTTCCCTCATATCTTCGCGCGAAGTTGTCGATAGTAATACTGGAGGCATCGAGACGTCGATGCGCGAACAAGCCAGCGACAAAGCACCCATCGAATCTGAACGGCATACCGGCTGGTTCAACTGGGCAGGGCGGCACCCCGGAGTCGTGCTGCTGGGCGCTCTGGTGATGGCGTTTCTGGCGCTCCAAGAATCGCCGAGCCACGAAGACGTCGAGCGCGATACCAGCGACGAGGAAGTGCCCCTCTTCATCTGATCAGTCCGGAATTTGGGCTTCCCTCCAATGCCCGGAGGTTTGACAGGCCACGCCCTTTGCGGTAGGTTGGGGCGCATGAAGAAGCGTGGAAAAGACATGGGCGACATGACGGTTCGGGAGATGGCTGTGTTGGGTGGCACGGCCCGGGGAGCGAAGTGCCCCCCGGAAGAGTTGAGCAGGATTGGGCGGCTCGGAATTGCCGCAATGCTGGCGAAGTATTCCCGTAAGGAACGGGTGAACTTCCTTCTGCGCGGCGGACGGCCAAGACCCTCTCTGACCGAGAAAAAGATTGCGCGCATCAAGAAACTGTTCAAGTCCGGTTGGACCCAAACGCAGATCGCCGAGGCCCTCGGCGTCAGCCGGCCCACCGTTGGGCGCCATCTCCAAAGGAAGAATCGGCGCAGGCGACTCAACACCCCCGCCCAGCTCGCCACAAAGCGCCTCCCATAGTCTCCTCAACACAGCGTGTAGCGCGGCCCCCCGGTTTTGGGGTCCGCGGCTCTTACTGTGCAAAATCCACAAATCTCAAGGACGTACGCATGCCCCGGCCGGATTGCGCAGAGCACAGCTCTGCGGCTGCGGAAACGCAGAGCTTTGCTCTGCGCAATCCACCCTCACTTCAAATCTCAAAAACGGACGCATGTCGTGGTGTATGGAGCGCAAGGGCCGGTAAGAGCCGCGGACCCCAAATGCGGGGGTCCGCGCTACGGGCTTGCTCCCTTGCACCTGCCCAAATCCAGTGTCAGAATAGGCGTCGTTAGACGTGCGGAGGTCAATGTGTCGAGTATATACAGAACGATTGGGTGTCTCTTCGTCGGATTGGGTCTCTGTTGTCCTTCGTACGCGCAAAACGCCAAAACCATGCAGGTCGACAGAAGTTACAACGGACGCGAAGTTACGCTCGCCATGGGCGACGTGATGGAAATAACCCTGGAGGAGAATCCGAGCACAGGATACCGTTGGGAGCTCAAGGTCAAGCCTGAGCCCGCATGCTCGCAAGTGAAGAACTGGTTCAAGGCAACGGGGGGCCCTCCCGGAAGCGGGGGAACCCACCACTGGCAGTTCCAGGCTGTACGTCCAGGAGCTGCTGAAATCAATTTGGAGTATCGGCGCCCCTGGGAGAAGGATACGCCCCCCCGGGAAACGTTCAAGCTCCGCGTCCAGGTACGAAAGGATAGCGCCACTCCGGGTTCTGCACGGTCCGAATAGCAGCGCGGAGTTAGGGGCAGTTCGCCTTACTCAGCGGTTCTTCCTGTACAAAATTCCCAAATCTCAAACACGCGCGCATGCCATGGCCGGATTGCGCAGAGCGAAGCTCTGCGGCCTCGGCTTCGCATGGATTCGCGGTCATCGATTCGCAGAGCTTTGCTCTGCGCAATCCACGTTCACTTCAAATTTCGAAAATGGACGCAGGTCGTGGTGTTTGGAGCGCATAGGTCGGTAAGAGCCGCGGAGTAATCCCGCTCGAAGCGGGATAACTCGCTACGGGCTTGCTGCTTTGGCGATCTGACCATCGTATAATGACTATGATAAGAAGGCAGGAATGAAGACCATGGTAGCGGGTTTGTTCAAGGCACAATGCCTCGCGGTTATGGACGAGGTTCAGGCCAAGTGTGAGACCGTGGTGATTACCAAGCACGGCAAACCCGTGGCGAAGCTTGTCCCCGCCGACCAGGGTACAGACGAGATCTACAACTTCCTCCGTGGCAAGGGCGCGGTTATCGGCGACGTTATTTCGCCGGCGATTGAAGACTGGGGGAACCGCAAGTGATTCTCTCCATTGCTTGCTCCCCTTGAGTCACCGACCGAGTACAAAAGCCCGCAAAGTCCCCCATGCTCTTCTCCGAAGCGGTTGGTCGGTGAACTGGATTTTACAGTTATTCAAATCTACAATCCGCGTTGTATAATGCGAAGCATGGCGAACCTTCCGACATCCTTGCCAGCTCTCCTCACGGCTTGGGAAGATGGAACGATCCGGGTGGGGTCTTCTCGCGTGCTCCTGGAGTTGGTGGTCCACCACTTCAGACAGGGGGCCACAGCGGAACAGATCCAGCACAGCTTTCCCTCCCTCACCCTCCGGGAAATTTACGGCGCTATCTACTATTACTTGGAGCACACGGAAGAGGTCGAAGAGTATCTTGCGGGCCAAGAGCGTCAGGCAGACGAGGTGGAGCGCGCAGTTCGCGGCACCCAGGTTGCCACATCTCTCCAAAAGCGGCTGGAAGAGCGGCACGCCCGGTCATTCAAGTAAGTCCCGCCATGCTGAAGCTCCTCATTGATGAAAATCTGGACCAACGCATCCTGCGGGGGGTGCAGCTTCACGTTCCGGGTTTGGTATATGCCGTGGTTCAGGAAGCCGGTTTGGCGAGAGCCCCGGATGTCGCACTCCTCGAATGGGCAGCCCAGAACGAGTACGTGCTCGTCACTCACGATCGGGGAACAATGCTCAGGGCTGCGCAGCAGAGAATGCGTTCAGAACAGAAGACTGCCGGGTTGGTCATCGTCAAAAAGGAGCTGCCTCTGTCCCGCGCGATCGAGGCCCTATTGTTACTGCTAGAGTGCTCCACCGAAAGGGACGTTGAAAATCAGGTCGTCTTCATCCCCTTCTAACCAGAGCCATCGGGGGATTTGTCAATTTTTGGATTGACGATTTTCGATTGTCGATTCAGTGCCTCGGACTTCGGGCTCGCCCTTCGCCCCCGCCTTCTGCAGTTCCCACAAATCCCTTCGGGAAATCGCTGACCCCAAAGAACCGGGGTGTGCGCCAGCCAGTGATTCATCGTTGATTCGTTTCTCCTAAACGTCTAGCATGAAGGGATGAAGATCACGGGTAACCTCGGGCTCTACAGGCGTGAGCGTGATTGGCTCATCAGATACTGTGTGTATCAGGATGGCGCCCCCGATAACTACGAAATTGAGAAAAAGGTCTGGTCTGAGCGTGAAGTTAGAAGCCTCCTCATGAAGTCGCTCGCCGACGGGTCAGATGAAACCAAGGTGGAGGCCGTCATTGTGAGCGCCCGGGAAACTGGTGGGGCGGGGATTACAGACCTTGCTCTCACTTTGGAAGAGGTTGAGAAGTGGGCAGGGGTTCTTCCCGAAAACGTGCAAAAGGAAATCGAATAACCACCCTTCACCGTACAACCTTAAATTGAAGATAAGCGCTGAGTGATGCGCCGCATACACAGCTCTGCTGTTCACATTGACAATGGTCTAAGAAGTCCGCGTGCTGGCAAGTCAGAAAATCTGAGTCCCGCGCGACCGATGGAATTCTCCTGGCCATCCGTATTTAGAAACTCTCGCGCTTCTTAAGAGTGTGCCATCGAACGCTTGGGGCCTTTGGGATGGATAGTAGTGCCACGGGCAGGCCTTCCATTCTCTCCCTTTTTCATCTTCAATACAGTAAAATCCTGCCAGCATGGAGGCAAGGCAGATTCGGGTTTCCCGCGCGGAGTTATCAAACCATGCGCGAACCTATTACACGCGTCCCGCTCACCCTCCTCGGCGAGTACAGCGCCGCGACTGGCTGGTACCATTGCGGCTGGTGCGGGGATGAAATCAGCGACGATCCTTGGGCAACTATGTTCCATGAGCTCGGGCATACGCTTTCCGAAGAGGAAGTCCAGGAAATCATCGCCGATCACGAAATGGACGTGAAAGACCGGAAGCGCGCCGGCCGCGAGGCGCAAAATTCCTCTTCTGCCTCAGCCGACCCAGCCCAAACCACGAAATCCGATCCCAATTCCGTGGTCGGCGATGTCGCACCTTGGGTCACCGAACTGGCCGCTAAACGGGCGCTTGTGCAGACCCTGCACGAAAGGCGCTTGGCGATTCCTTTCATGGGGGTCGTTCGCGTCGCGCACGCTATAAACTCAGGCCACGCCGGGCAAATCACGCGTGCGATCGACGGCTTGAACCTGAGTCAAAAGCAAGTCGAAAGACTCGGCAACTTGATTGCCCGCGGCAACGCTACTCCCGCCGAAGTCGCGGAGGCGATTCTGGGTGGTCCAGGGGTCCAGGTTTGGCTCGGGGCCAAGGATAACGACGCCGGATTGGGCGATCACACCCAAAACGTCAAGCATGGCCTAATCGACCTCCAAAAAGCGATGAAGGAAATCGAGCAAATCGAGGGAATTTCTGAAGAGGAGCGCTCAAAGCTCAAGGCAGAGGCTTGCGAGGATTTTTTTGAAGATTACTCCGGCGACCTCCAAGACATCATCTACAATCCCCCGCCCGAGTACAAGCACTTCATTCCCCTGAAAGTCGCTAAGGAGTGGGACGACCTCCTCCGAGCACTGAAGATTCGCCGACTGAGCGAACGGCAGTCAAAGGATAAACCTGTGAGTGACAATAACTTCAAGCCCGTCGTCCTGATCGCCCTCCTCTTGCTTGTCCTTTTGGCGCTCTTTGATCGACCCAACCCCGCCCCGCACTTCCTGCCGGCATCCCCCGGATATGTGCTGGATACCCATACAGGAGTAGTTTACGACATCGACGGCAAACGGGTGTCTAAGGAGACTCCCGCCTCTTGGGCGTTCCAGTTCGACCCCTACACGGGAACCCTTGTCGTGGGTCTGGCTTCCCTTATCTTCGCCCTTGGCTGGCAGCTCACCTCGCACCTTCGCGCCAAGAAGAGACAGACGTGACACTTTGTCACGGTTTTCGATTATCCCCCGCGACATTTAAATGTAGAAATAACGTGATCCACGTTCTTCTTTGCTTCGAAAAGAAGAGCCGGGAGATGCCCAGAAGAGAATTTGAGAAGGCAATCAGGAGGGGGGCGGGATGCTGATCCCAAATTCAGAATCGCAGATTCAAAATGGGATAAGCAACCACTCACATCCGACAGCAAAAGAAAGTTTTCAATTCTCAGTTTTGACTTGTCAGTAAAAGCAGAAAGAAGCAATCGTAAAGTCGAGCGGACCTGTTACGCAAACACCAATCGGCCCTTGGGGGCAGGGACGGGGCGGCCGATTTCTTTGGCGGTTTCGATCCACTCCTGGATCACCACTTCCACGTTCGCGAGGGCTTCCCGATACGTTTTACCATCGGCCGCGCAGCCGGGAAGTTCCGGGACTTCAGCGAGGAAGGCCTTGTCCTCGTCGCCGCGCGCAGCCCCGCTCAGCGATTTCCTGACCTTGGACCCTTTACAGCCCCTTTCCTGATCTGGCGCCCGACAGCCTCGCGCAGCATGGCGTTTATCCGCGTCTGGTATCCCTTTCCCTGCCCTCTAAGCCAAGCAAGAATATCGGCGTCGATACGTATAGTCAGGGACTCTTTAATGGGCCGGTAAAACTTACCCCTGACGGCTTTGCTCCAATCTGTCTTTTCCGGAATGTCGGAAAAGTCGATGTCTTCATCCTTCAAACGCCTTAGATCTTCTATCTCTTTAGCCAAGCGGCCAGTTACCTTCCCCATAGGCTCTCCTCTCCGACGGACTGGCTTTTCGCGCTGAGATGATGCGGATCACCTCTTCGCCGTCCTCTTCTCTGTATGTGTAAGCAACTACCACAGTGATCGAGCCACCGATCACTCCCACGGTCTGCCATCGCTCCTCATCGTCTACCTCGCGGTCCCGATCGGCAAGCGCTTGAGGGTCGTCGAAAACCACCTTTGCGCTCTCGAAAGAGATTTTGTGTTTCCCGAGATTGCGGCGGTTTTTGACGTCATCCCACTCAAAGCGCATTCCGCGTATCCACCATTTCGTAGTTACATTATATCACCTCACCGGCTGTGTCAGAAGACTGCTTCGGATTCGGCCCCCTGGATTGCCGGATTGCCGCCGGATTACCCCCGGATTGCGCAGAGCGCAGCTCTGCGTTTTAGCGCGGGAGATGAACACGAATCGCAGAGCTGCGCTCTGCGCAATCCATCGCGAATCGACCATTTCCCGCTCCTGCCGATTGAAATACGGCGTAATATGCCGTATTATTTGACCATGCAGAACGCAGCCGTCAATAAGAGGACCATCTCCTTCCGGCTGGAGCCGGAGAAAGTTGCCGCGCTCGACAAACTCGCCAAGGCGCAAACTCGCGATCGCACTTTCCTGCTCAGTCAAGCCGTGGACGCTTACTTGGAAGTGCAGCGCTGGCAGATTGAGCATATCCAGGAGGGTTTGCGGCAAGCCGACGCGGGGATGGGCACGAATCATGAGAAAGTGCTCGCCAAGTGGCGCCGCCGGCGATGAGCCCCGAATACCTGCCATGAAGATTCGCTGGATGCCGCTGGCGGAACAGGACCTCGAGGCTGCCTACGATTACGTCCGGCAGGACAATCCACGGGCCGCCTCACGACTCGTGGACCGCATCTTTCGCGCCGTGGAAATGTTGGGTAAGTATCCCTCCGCAGGCCACCTTGGCCGTGTCACGGCGACCCGTGAACTCACTATCTCCCGTACCCCCCACATCGTCGTCTATCGCCTTAGCGGGGATGAAATTCAAATCCTCTCCATCCTCCATGGCGCGCGACGATGGCCGATGACCTTCGGTGAAAGCGGGTAGGGCTGCAGATCACCATCCAGGAACCAGCTAACGGTTCATAGGCAGGATCTGGGATTTAGCTGGATTCTAGGTGAACCGTTTCCTTTGCAGGAAGAAGAGGGCGAGAAGATAGAACAGCGCGGAGACCGCCAGCGTATAGCCGAGGGAGTAGAGCAAGTAGATCCAGGCATGGGTGGGAACGCGAAAGCTGGAATAGATGGATGTGGTTTTTGATTCGAAGGCGTGGCTCATGGGCACCATCAGATAGAGAAACTGGAAGATGTCCTCCAGGCCTTTCAAGATGAATCGGTGAGTGGCAGTTTTCAGGGCATTATGCATGAACATCCGCAGGTAATAAAAAAAGGAACCGTTGAAGATCAGGGCAAAGGCCACGGCGATGGCAGGGTGCAGGAAAGTGGTCAGGAAGATGAAGAGGCCGGACATTTCCACCGCCGCGAGGAATGTATCGAGGGAGATAAAAACCAAGCCGGGGCGAACCGCGACGTGCCAGATCAGCGACAGGCCCACGGCGCAAAGCAGGACGAATCCGATGAGCACCAGCGAAACCAGGGCGGAAGCCAGAAACGCCGAAGCCAGCCAGAGCGGCGGCGGGCAGGGCTTGGTGAACACCATCTTCAGGCTGCGGTTGCTCAGGTGGGATGACATGACAAACAGGCCGAGGCCGGCGCCGAAATAAACCAGAAACGTATTGAAGGTTACAAAAATCTCCCGCAGGGAATCGAAGCTGGCAACCCGGGAATTGGAATAAATCGCCGGCAACAATCCCAGGGAAGCGAGGAGCAGAAAGACCAGCACAAACGCCAGCAGCAAACGGCTGCGGCGAAAGTACGCAAGATGCGTCAGCGTGTTGGCGCGCAGAAGCTCACCCATCAGACTTCCTTCTTCTCGCCCGGGGCGTCGCCTTTGAGGATGCGCACAAAAGAGTCCTCCAGCGAGACTTTCTGCAACGAGCATTCGAGCACGCGCAGGCCCGTCTGCCGGGCGTAATCCATGAACTCATAAAGCTGCGCTTTGGGAATGCGGCCGCGCACCGTGTTGCCCTGGCGCTCCGTCACCGTCAGGTAATCCGGCATGCTGCCGTCCGCTTCCACCGCCACGGCGTAAAGGTCATGGTCAAGCGTCATCAGGTTGTGCAGGTCGTCCTGGGCGATCACCTGGCCTTTTTCCAGGATGGCGACGCGGTTGGCAAGCATCTCGATTTCCGAGAGCACGTGCGAGTTCATCACAATGGTGGCGCCGCGCTTGTGGAGGTCGCGCAGGATTTCGCGGAATTCCCGCACGATGATGGGGTCAAGACCGCGCGTCGGCTCGTCGAGGAAGAGCAAACGTGTTTCCCGGATCAGGCACTGGGCAATTCCCACCTTCTGCTTCATACCTTTCGAACACTTGGCCAACGACAGTTTTTTGAAAGGTCCCAGTCCCAGACGCTCCAGAATGTCGTCCACGGCTTTCCGCGGCAGGCGCTCGCCGTAAAGCGAGGCGTAATATCGCGTCGCCTCCTCCACGGTGAGGTAAAGGTGGTAGTGCGGCTCTTCCGGCAGATACGCCACGGAGGAATAAAGCGACGAGCCCAGTTCCGGCGTCCGCCCCATCACTTCGATCTTGCCGGAAGTGGGCCTGAGCAAACCGAGGAAGCAATACATTGCCGTCGATTTCCCCGCCCCGTTCTGCCCCACCAGCGCGAAGAAGTCGCCCTCGCGCACCTGCAAGCTCATGCCGTCGAGGGCGCGAATCTTCGCTCCCACCATGCCGCGGCGAAAATGCATGTGGACGTTTTCCGCAGTAATCACATCGGCCCCATGCAGTAACGTTTGTTGAGTGCCATCATGATCTGGGCATCCGTCTGGTTGGCAAATTTCTCGGTCGCCAGCGCCTTCTTGATTTTCTTCGCCGTGTTGCACGTGCAGGCCTCAACACGGTTATCGCACCCGCAGGGACAATCCATGTGGGCGGCGATGCGCTTGCCGCGCTCGTCGAGCTTGAGCGCTTCTTCCTTGGGCGGCGGTGGCGGCCCGGGCCCCAGTAGAGGCGGCTGCTTCGCCACCTGCTTTTTGTATTCCTCCGCCGAAATGACAACCCCGCTCTTGGTGAGTTGACGATTCATCCTGAGGAGATTGTCAAAGGCCACCTCGGCATTGGCAAGGCCTCCCACTTCATAGAACTGTACCCTGCCGTCCACGCCCACCAACACGGTGGTGGGAAACGCGCCTACGCCGTATTGATTGCGGATTCGACCATCATCGATGCCCACGGGAAAATCCAGTTTCAACTCCGCAAAGAAACCGTCGACGGCGGCGGGCTTTTCATCGGCATCAATGGCCAGCAGGATGAAATTATCGTTCTTATGGTCGCTGTAATATTGGTTCAGCTCCGGCATCTCCTCGCGGCAGGGCTCACACCACGTGGCAAAGAAATTGATGACGATGACCTTCTTGCCGATGTTTTCGGAGAGCTTGAAGGTCTCGCCCCCGGTGGTCTTCAACTCGAAGTCGGGAGCATACTTGCCCTGCCAGGCGGCGCGGCTGCTCATGCCCCAGTCGGCATCTTGAAATTCCTTCTGAGTCGGCTCCGGCTTTACCTTCCAGTGGATGACGCCCACCAGCGTTGCCATCAACACGATTACCACCGGCAGGAACGGAGGCTTCATGATGCCTCCCGCGAGGTATCAAGCTGACCGGAGGTCAATTGTTTGCTGAATGCTTTGGGCAATGCTGCCACCCATTCGCAAGAATGTGCTGCGGGCCGAGATTTGCGTGCGAAGTGTGAATCCACAGCGGTTATGGGGCTATATATATGCGCAGTCGTCTCACCGGTGTCAAGTTAATGTTGGGTGCTGCCCTGAATCCGGGTGTAGCGCGGGGCTTCAGCCCGGCACTTCCATTTTGCCTTCCGTCTGCCCAACCACGATCACCGAAGACGGGAAGTGCCGCCCTGAAGGGCGGCGCTACGCTACCAATGTACGGTCCTCGTAGCGCCGGGCTTCCGCCCGGCACCTCCACCGAAAACGCGCCGACTGCTTTGCCGGCCTTTTTCTGCGATACCCGCTCCGCATAGTGCCCTCCAACCGAGGGGCTACGATGATGGGCAAGTAAACTCAAAAAAAGCTCTTGACATGAGATTACGATTTGGCTAATATCAACGTGAGTCCCGGCATCCTGCCGGCACTCGGCGCCTCTCGGATTCTCCCTTCCCCGAGAGGACAAAATACCGAGAGGAACTTGGTCACGGCTGACGGAGTGCGGCCCGGCATGCTTGCACTGGCGATCGACTTGTCGTCTTGGCGGTCTTTCCGTGCCGTTGCGTCGCTCGCTACGGCCAGCGAGAGGGGCCGGAAAGTCCCTCACCTCCCGGATAACTTTATGAAAATAAATGGTGTTAACGGATGATGAGGAGAATATCAGTGGCCGAGGCTGAAATTCAAGTAATTGAAAATAATGGTGTTACGCTGACAGAACTCAGGGACAGGACGCTGACGCAAAAAGATGTTAAAAATGAAGGTTGCTCCTCAGAGTTTATTGAAAACAAAGGGGCAAAAAAAGTGATCCTCAGAGTTTATTGAAAACAAGCAAGTTAATTTGTTTTCACGATGAGTTTATGAAAATAAAGGAGATAACTGTAATTTTGACGTCCAAGAGAGTTGGGGCTCTGCACGAGCAGCCTGCCCCAACTCGTCGGCGCCCCGTTCCGTCACCGCCAATGAATGGTATTTTCCATATATAATTGAAAACAATATGGATAGACTATGCCGTCGGTCGGGAGTTTTGGAAAGTGGCGAGGAGTTGCGGGAAATTTCGGAATATCCACAAAGCTTTTGGAGCGATCGGGGAAAGCGGTGAAAACGAATTCGAAAAAAAGCCCTAACGAAGCGAGGAAAGCGGCTTCAGCAAACTTACTCCTGCATCGGATGCTTATGCTTCTTGGGCCGCTTGTTGTACTCCAGGATCTTCTTCCGCAGACGAATGGATTTGGGCGTGACCTCCACGAACTCGTCTTCGGCAATGAACTCAATGGATTCTTCCAAGGTCAACGGGCGAAAGGGGATGAGGCGAATGGCTTCGTCGGCCACGGAGGCGCGCATGTTGGTTTGCTTCTTTTCCTTCACCACGTTTACGTCCATGTCGTCCCAGCGCGCGTTTTGGCCCACCACCATGCCTTCATAAACCTCCAAACCCGGCTGCACGAAAAGCTCGCCGCGCTCCTGGAGGTTCCACAGCGCGTAGGCGGTGGTGCGGCCGGCGCGATCGGCAATGAGCGAGCCGGTAAGGCGCGTCGGCAGATCGCCTTGCCAGTCGACGTAGCCATCAAAAAGCGTGTTCATTACGGCCGTGCCGCGTGTTGCTTTCAGGATTTCCCCGCGCAGCCCGATGAGTCCGCGGGAAGGAATGGTGAATTCCAGGCGCACGCGGCCGCTCTGGGCGTGCCCCGTCCCGTGGCTCACAATCTTGGTATTGACTCCCTTGCGCATGCCGATTTCCTGCATCAGCACGCCCACAAAATCCTGGGGAACGTCGATGATCAGTTGCTCGGAAGGTTCCTGGAGCTTGCCGTCCACCGTTCGCGTGATGATTTCCGGCTTTCCCACCGCGAGTTCGTATCCTTCGCGCCGCATCATCTCAATCAGGATGGCCAACTGGAGTTCGCCCCTGCCCATCACCTTGAAGGAGTCGTGGGTGCCCATGTCTTCCACGCGGATGGACACGTTGGTAAGCAGTTCCTTGTCGAGCCGCTCACGCAAGTGCCGCGAGGTCACGTAGTCGCCATCGCGCCCGGAAAAGGGCGAGGTGTTTATGGTAAAGACCATGGAGATGGTGGGTTCATCAATGGGGATATGCGGCAGCGGCTCGGGCGATTCGGCGCTGGTCACGGTCTCGCCGATGGTGATGCCCTCCACCCCGGCGATGGCCACGATGTCGCCGGCCTCCGCGGATTCGAGGTCGATGCGCTCCAGCCCCTCGAAACCGTAAAGCTTGGTGATGCGCGTCTGCTGAAGGCTGTGGTCCAGTTTGGCGATGGCCACTTCGTCGCCGCGCCGCAGCGTACCGGAAAAAATGCGGCCCAGCGCCAGGCGTCCGTGGTACTCGCTGTAATCCAGGTTGGCGACGAGAAGCTGAAGCGGGGCGCCCGGGTCTCCCGTCGGTGCAGGAATGGCGCGCAGAATGGTTTCAAAAAGCGGCTGGAGGTTTTCCGAAGGCCCATCCAAAGTCTCGCGCGCGATGCCGTTCTTGGAGATGCAGTAGAGCACGGGAAAGTCGAGTTGGTCTTCCGTGGCGTCGAGGTCGATGAACAGGTCGTAGACTTCGTTCAGCACTTCCTGCGGCCGCGCGTCACTGCGGTCGATCTTGTTGATCACCACGATGGGAGGCAGGTTGGCCTCCAGCGCTTTGCGCAAAACGTAACGAGTTTGCGGCAGCGGGCCCTCACTCGCATCGACCAGCAGCAGGACGCCGTCCACCAGCTTCAGGGCGCGCTCCACCTCGCCGCCGAAGTCGCTGTGGCCGGGCGTATCGACAATGTTGATGCGCGTGCCGTGATAGGTGATGGCGGTGTTCTTGGCCAGGATGGTGATGCCACGCTCGCGCTCCAGTTCATTGGAGTCCATGACCCGCTCCACCACGGGTTCACCAATGCGGAAGATACCGCTCTGGCGGAGCATGGCGTCCACCAGCGTGGTCTTGCCGTGGTCCACATGCGCGATGATGGCAATGTTGCGAATCGATGGGCTCAAGCTAATAGAATAGCAGTGATTGATGAAATGTGCCGGAAGAATGTCGAATGCAGCACGGAGAAATGCGCAGGGGTGGTTCGCGAACCGCCCCTACTTAATCGACGAGGTCAAGTTAATACGACGGACGGTGCAATGGAATTATCAACTCCCTTAGTCCACCATCTTGGCAATATGCACCTCAAACCCTGTCCCCGGCAAAAGCGAGGTGAGTGCGAAGGCGGTGAAATCGCTCCCCGTAAGCTCAGTGCGCCGAAAAACGCCGGGTTCGGTTTCCTCGGTCTCATGCCGCGCGCCGAAATCATCGAGAAAAGCCTGGGCATCCTTCAGATCGGGGCGCCCGGAGTTCCTGCCCTGCGTGAGGGCTTCGGCCGCGTAGGAGCGGATGAGTTTGGGCCAGTATTTTTCCAGCAGCGCGGTGCTGGCAAAAAGATCGGCCCAGATCATGCGGCCGTTCACCGCCACCACCACGCCCACAGCGTTCCGCTCGCGCAATTCGCGCATCAGCCCCAGGTAGGATTGTTCGATGGGCACGGCGACGGCATCCACGCGCTGCTTCACGTCATCGTTGTCCATCACGCGGGCGTACGAAGAGGTACCGGCCAGGGCGGGAGCAGCGGTTGGGGCGGCGCGCATAGCCATGGATTCCTTTGCGGCGCCGACCTCCGCCCAAACCTTCTGCTGATCCTGATCGGCCATGGCGCTGCGCCGCACGCTGGGCTGGGCCATTTGGGAATGAAAAGAGCCGAATTCATATTGGGTGGCCACCCAGCGCCCGGGCTCAACGCAAAACACCGCAAGATCGATGGGGTCGCTCTTGGGCGGAACAATGCGGTCCTTGCCCACCACGCGGTCCTGCTTGCCGCCGGTCACGATTTCGCCCGCCAGCAGAATCAGGGGGCGGTCGGAATTGTTCACCAGAACCAGGCGGTTCACCTCCGCGCCGTCGCGGGGAATGTAATCCTGCCGCCGGCGAATGAGCGGCCGCACGCTGCCGGCCTCACTCACCACCACTTCGCCGGAGCGCACCCCCTCATCGAGCGTCAGGAAATTTCGTGTGTCGTGCGTGCGGTCGGCAACCACCGGGAAGACGGTCAAGTTGCCGTGGCTGATGGGCGCAAGCACTTTGTAAGTGGATCCAACCTGGCCCGCCTCACCACGGCCCGGCCCTATCGACAGGACCAACAGCATTGCCAAACCTATTGTCAGACCCAAAGTCAAAAACCGGTTTCTCGTCAGCATCGCAATCTCCTCCCTGGAGTTCTATGTGCCGAAGGTACCTTGGACTGCGGCGGCTCGACGCCGCCTTGGTCCTCCTCCTCGGCGTTATTGCAAGGCGGCGTCGAGCCGCCGCAGTCCAAGGCGCTTCGCGCATCCTCATTGACCGAGGAAGTAAGTCCCGGTCTGTGGAAAGAACGACTCAGGGTATAATTCTTGCAGCCAAGTCTAAGGTCGGATTCCATGAGCGGCGACCAGGAAACCGCGGCGCACTCGACGAAGATCAGCATTCCGGAATCGCTGGCGGCCCAACTTCACCGCCAAGCCGGGGGGGAGAAACTCGGCTTGACGCCGCATGCTTTTGCCGGTGTCCTGCAAGAGGTCGCCGGCAAATATCTGCCTGCCGCGGCCAGCCCCTCGGAAGTTTCAGATTTCCTCACCCACCTGCGCGTGGAGGAATTGGCCTTGGCACGCGCCTGTGCCTTGGGCAACGAAACTGCGTGGGAGATTTTCCTGACGCGGTATCGCGAGAAGCTTTACAACGCGGCATACTCCATCGTTCCGGGCGATGCGAACGCGCGCGAACTGGCGGATTCCCTCTATGCCGATCTTTATGGAACGCGGACGGCGGATGGCCGGCGAATTTCAAAGCTGAACTCCTTTACGGGCCGCGGCTCTCTGGAGGGCTGGCTGCGGGCGGTTTTGGCGCAGGAGTATGTGAATCGCTTCCGCCGCCAACAGCGGTTGGTCAGCATGGAGGAACAGGTCGAGGCAGGAGCGCAGTTTGAGGCGGAGGCGCCCGACCCCACCCAGGCCATCGACGCGCGTTTGCGCGAGGCCACGGATCAAGCGCTCGTTCTCCTGGCGGCGGAAGACAAGTTCATTTTGGCCAGCTATTACCTCGATGGCCGCACGCTGGCGGAAATCGCGCGCACGCTGGGCGTCCACGAATCCACCATCAGCCGAAAGGTGGAGAAAATTACGGCCTGGACGCGCAAATCCATCCTCTCCGGCCTGATGAAACGCGGCATGAGCCGGAAAGAGGCGGAACAAACCATGGAGGTGGAGGTCACCGAACTTTCCCTGGATGTTCGCCGCCGATTAATGCAAGAAAAAGGGTAGGGAAACGTTCCATAATAGAAGGCAGGAGGCAGGAGACAGGAGTCAGGAGTTAGGAGTGTGGGGTCAGTAGGCAGTGGCACGAAGTGTTACCACTGCCCATCTGCCCGATAACTTTATGGCTGGATTGCCCAAAATCGCGCTTGCACGAATGAAGGCAAACTCTGGTACGCCGAAGTCTTCCGGCGATCCTCAGGGGATTGCCGGGATTCCGGGCGCGCATCATCCCGACGCTAACCTGCTCGCGGCCTTCGTGGAGAAGACCCTTACGGAAAAGGAGCGAACGCGGGTGCTGCATCATCTCGCCCAGTGTGCGGAATGCCGCGAGGTGGCAGCCTTCGTACTGCCCGCGGAAGTTGCGGTGGCCGAGCCCACTCGCGTGCCGGAAGTGCGGCGTTGGAGCCCCTGGCTGGTTCTGCGCTGGGGCGCCATGGCAGCGGTGTTGGGAGTTCTTACCGTCGTCGTGGTTCGCCACCCCGACGTGTGGAACACCCGGCAGGAAATTTCGCAAGTAACGCGTCCCCTTGCCCCCGCGGGAAACCTCACAGGCGCTCCCCAAAGCGTCTCCACTCCGCCGTTAGCCCAACCGTCCGCCGAAACCTCACATGCCAAGGCGCCGGCGGAAGTACGAGAATCCCTCGACAAACTGGAGGCGGTCAAGAAAGCATCGGAGGAGAAGCAAGAGTTGGCCGAGCGCGATCAGGTGGCGCGTGCCCAAACCAGGCACCAAGAGGCAACCATGGCATCCACCCAGCCGCCCGCCACGATTAAAACTGAACATGTTCCCACCATGAAGTCCGAGCAAAAAGAAAGTGAGAGAGGGAACGTGCTCACCGCGGAGGCCAAACCCGCGCCTCCCCCTGCTCCCTCCACTGCCGGCGTGGCTGTACCCTCATCCGAAGACGCGACCAAAACAATCGGTGTGCCACAAGCTGGTCCCCAACCCTTGCGCGTGACAACGCAAAGCGTTGTAGTCACCGGAGAAAATGCCGGCGCCAGTTCCGCGGAGCCCGCCCCGGCGAATGCCGCACCCCGCGTGGCCGCTCAGACAAGCCCCCGAATGGCGGCCCAATCCCCCATGCCGCCCCTGCGGACAGACCGCAAGGGCACTGAACCTTATGCAGGTCAACCTGCTGCCCACTGGAGTCTTTCATCGGACGGCAAAGTACAACGCTCCATGGACGGAGGGAAAACGCTCGAACAGGTTCATGTTGCCCGCGGCATCAAATTCCAGGCGATTGCCGCCTTCGCCAGCGATGTTTGGGCGGGCGGCGCCCACGGAGCCCTCTTTCATTCCGCCAATGGGGGCGCCACCTGGACACGCACCAGCATCAAGTTCGAAGGAAACACCGTCACTGAAACCATCGACAGCATTCAATTGCGCGACACCCAGCACCTCACCATCACCACAGCTTCCGGCTCTGAATGGCTTAGCGATGACGGCGGCCAGCATTGGCAAAAACCACAGTGACGTTGTAAGGTTGTATTTCATGGCCACGCTCCAGGATGTTCTTAACGCCAACGTTCGCGAAGGCGAGCTGTACGAGATGCTCGACCGCGGCTTTGTGCGCTGCTTCGCCTGTGGCCATTGCTGCCGAATTCCTGAAGGGCAACTGGGCATCTGCAAAGTCCGGTTCAACGAAGGGGGCAAGCTTCAGGTTCCCTGGGGTTACGCCGCGGGAGTGCAATGCGACCCCATCGAAAAGAAGCCCTTTCATCACGCCTATCCCGGCGCGCTCGCTTACAGTTTTGGCATGCTCGGTTGCGACCTGCATTGCGCCTATTGCCAGAACTGGGTCACTTCCCAAGCCCTGCGCGACCCGCACGCCGTTTCACGGCCGATGCACTCGACGCCCGAAGAGATGGTGCGTGACGCCATGCAGCAAGGCGCGAAAGTTCTGGTCAGCACTTATAACGAGCCGCTGATCACCAGCGAGTGGGCCGTCGCCATATTCAAGGAAGCCAAATCCGCGGGGCTCGTCACCGGCTATGTCTCCAACGGCAACGGTACTCCGCAAGTGCTCGAATACCTGCGCCCGTGGGTGGATCTCTACAAAGTCGACCTGAAGAGCTTCGACGACCGCCACTACCGCCAGCTCGGAGGACGAATCGAACCCATTCTCCAGACGATTCGCAGCCTGCACGAGATGGGAATCTGGGTTGAAATCGTCACGCTGCTGATCCCCGGCTTCAACGATTCCGACGATGAATTGAAGCAGCTTACGGAATTTGTGGCCGGCGTTTCCGCCGACATTCCCTGGCACGTCTCCGCCTTCCACAAGGATTACAAGATGACCGACCCGGCCAACACTCAGCCGCGCGACCTGGCGCGGGCAGCGGCAATTGGCAAAGCGGCCGGACTGCGGTTTATTTACGCGGGGAATCTGCCCGGCCAGGTGGGCGATCTTGAGAACACTCACTGCCCCCAATGTCATGAATTGCTTATTGAACGGTTTGGATATCACATTCTGGATTATCGCCTGACGTCGAAAGGCGCCTGCCCCAAATGCGGCACCGCCATTCCCGGGCGCTGGGCGGAAAAGTTCGAAGGCCAAATCGCCGACCTGCCTTATTTGCCACGTCGGCGGGGCAGAAGGCAGTAAGCGGAACGCAGTGGGCAGCAGGTAGAAGGTTTTGCACCGAATAGGTCCATGAGGTGAAACAAAGGAGCGGATGATGAGGCGATGTGCATTGTGCAATGTTCTGGCGCTCGCATTTGGGTTGCTCACTTTTGGGGCGTCCACTGGATTATTTGGAGAGACGGCTCGTGCCGTGTCGGTCGGCGGCAGCGAGATCGCCACGCTGGCCAGCCCGGCAAGCGTCGCGCAGTACGTTCATGATCGACTCCAGATCCCCGAAACCGTTACGGTCAACGCCCAACCCGTAAAACACTCTGCCGTGCCCCATTTCTACCAGACTCTGGTGACGGTGAATGATGGCAAACAAACGCGCGCCTTCAACGCGTTCATCACCGACGACGCGCGCTGCTTTGGCCTGGGAGCTGTTTTCGCGCTCAACGGCGCTTCGGAAGCCGACATTATCCGGTGTGTTCGCCAGGCCGCTTCCCTCCCTCCGGCAGCCAGGATAACGGTGGGGGCATTTTCCAAAACCCGCCTACAGGGCTTCCTGCGGTCCAAGGTGACCGTCGAGTTGGGAACAAAGACTGAGACGGGCGAATTATTCGTGACGCAAGACCGGCAAGCAGGAATCCTGGGATTGCTTTTGCCTTTTCGGCGCGATTTTGTTGAGCAACTCATCGACACCAAGGACCAACCCAGCATCGGCCCTGCTCGCGCGCCGGTGACGATTGTCGAGTATGCGGATTTGGAGTGCCCGCGTTGCGCGGTGGTCCAGAAGTTCCTCGAAACCGAATTCCTGCCGAAGTACAGCTCGCAGGTGCGGATGGTCTTTAAGGAATTCCCACTTTCCTTTCACCCCTGGGCAAACACTGCCGCGCTGGCGAATGAGTGCGCGTACCAAATCGATCCATCAATGTTTTTGGGATATCGATCGGTGATCTTCGGAGCTCAGACCACCATCAGCCCCGGCAACGTGCGGGACCGATTGCTAAGTTTGGGAGAAAACGCCGGGATCAACCGAGTCAGGCTAACTTCGTGCCTCGACTCTGAAGCATCACTGGGGCGGATCGAAGCCTCCCGCGCGGAAGCCGAAGCTCTAGGAATAAACGGCACTCCGGCCTTTGCGATTAACGGCAGAGTGGTCGTGGACATGGCATCGCCCGCCGCTTTCTATAAAATGGTCGATGAAGCGCTGGCGGCAGCAAGGAAGTAGTACGTATTTCTGCCTTTTGCCTTCTGCTTTTTGCCCTACCGTATCCCGTAAAAGAAGTACCCCGGCCCCACGCGCATGTGGTGGATCATCGTGTCCGGGGCGACGGCGGCGAGGAGGAGGCCGCCCACCGCCTGCGCCAGCGCCAGGGGCCAAATGTTGCGATAGCGGGAGAACACTTCCGCGAAGACGAATCCAGCAACCAGCGTGGCAATCATCAGAATGAGGTTGGGAATGTGGGTGGCGCTGAACATGATTCCGACAATAGCGGAGCTCACGTGGCGATTGCGGACGACCAGCATCAAGCGATTATGAAAGTAAGACTGGGTCAGGTATTGCTGAAATGCACACCAACTGCCATAGCCAAACAATGGAATAAGGGACTGCCAAGTCGGATGAAGAAGTATTAAGCTCCGGTGTGCAAATCCATACCCAAGCATGGGGAGGCACAGGAGGATTGCCAACGGCAACACGCACTGCGCGCTGGCTCGGAGGTCGGTTCGCCCCAGCCCCAGCCCGCGCAGGGTGTCGTGATGCCATACGTGACTTACCAGAATCAAAGCCCAGAGTGCCACCCAGGCATAGGGGATGGTATGTTGCCAGCGCCAGATGTAGGCGAGAATTCCGGCGAAGATCAGCACGACCTCTAATACCGTGACGGTGGCAAGCGAACCGCGAATTTGGCCACTGTCTTTCATCTCTTCCCCCGAGGCAGCCTGACTCATGAATGTTCCAAACTCCTCGGCGGCTCGGTAACGAGGGGCGGGGAGGAATCCGGTGCGGCGGGCGTCCCTCGTCGAAAGGGAAACACATACCGGAAGGTGAGGTACAAAACCAGGGCGAGAACAACCCCCACGCCCTCCAGAACGGCCATGCGCAAAAAGCGGCTGGCGGGCAAGCCCAGGTGGGCGCGGAGCCAAACCCACATGCAATCATCGTAAACGTAAGGAGCAAGCCGGCAATCGCGGGTGGCCAGGTCCGCCGCATGCAAAACCAGGCCTACGAGGACGACTCCCAAAATGATGCGCAAGGCTTTTTTCATGATTCTCAGGACCCGTGCCGCGTAACCATTCCCAAGTACTGAATGTTACAGCACAAGTCCCTTCCCGCATAAGTCGAATTACTTTTCTCTGTGGACTCTGTGGTGAACTTGTTCAGCGCAGAGCCGCGGGTTCCATCCTGGGCGTGAACAAGTGGACCGCCATCACGGCGGCCATATAAACGCTCCCCGCCACGATAAACATCGGCAGATAAAGACTGGGATCCCGCTCCAAAACGCGTCCGGTTAATTCCGAAGTCAGCACCGCGCTCATGCTCCCCAGGAAGC
>Ga0326727_10007782_pt1 | contig 27879 bp, 39 predicted proteins | sample MB2enrmetagenome_FD_207643 | JGI IMG/M metagenome (GOLD analysis project Ga0326727, IMG submission 207643) | Lab enriched peat soil microbial communities from McLean, Ithaca, NY, United States - MB29MY | ecosystem: Environmental > Terrestrial > Soil > Wetlands > Peat | place: USA: New York...
AACCAACCAGTAAAATGCCTCCTTATGCCCGCATTTCGGACAATCAACTTTAGTCTTAGGCAAAGTGCGAATCTTCTGTTCTTCCTTGCCGATCACGACTACGTTCTCCTTCTGTTGCTCAAGTATCTGCACAGTGCGGTCTGAGCGCTTGGTTTCGTAGCCGCACTTTGGACAGCTAAGCACAACCGCCTTCTGCTTCTTAGTGGGTAGAAGCGCGAGGCCGCACTTTGGGCAAAACTGCACTGTTGATAACGACCAGCCAGCCCAATCAATACGAGCGCCATTTAAGCGTTACTTGGTTCCGGCCCCTCTTAACCGAAGAAAGCGCGTGTTTCGCATCGCCTGACGAGCCTATCGCGCCGCCTCCCATCGAATTCTCTACAATAGAGACTACTGAAAACTGCCGGCAATCAAACAAACGAGTGGTGTTCTAGGAAAACATTCAGGGAGTGTTATTCATAGCCGTCGAATCATAGGTTCGACTTCTTTGAAGACCTCAGGCGCGTCGGCTCGGTCTGCTGAGATAGCTAGATACCCACCTCTAAGCGGTGCCAGCAATACCGAGTCTTTCTCGAGGTTTACGATGAGACTTTGCACTTTCCCAGCGCCGCCGGTTGGGGAGAGTCGTTCAGCGATGCCGGTCATCAACTGGGGCCCGAACTCCATGAACGCCCTATCCTCCTTTTCGGACGTATAGCTTGAAAGACCCGGCCGCATTTGAGAGAATGCGATTCTGCCGGATTCGGTAGAGAATGCCGCCCATCTGATTTTTGTGTGAAGCCGAAAAACTTCTTCAGGAGATAAGAGCGTAGACAAACTCTGAAAGAGCTCCGGAGCTATCCTTCGTCGTTGCGAACTTATGAGTCTTGGGCGCCGGTACGTTTTTCATTAATCTTAATCTTCCGTCGTTGGCAGAGAAACCTGCGCTTTGAAGCTTGTTTAACCAGTAAATTTGCAACCCTGACCGCCTCCGGTATTCCGCTATTGGGACTACAACCAATGCTAAACACTTGTTCCGCGCCTGTTCTGCTTACCCCAGCTGCTAGAACTGACAGATGTCGTCTATTGATCATGATATCATAACGTTCTATACCACCGGCACCTCTCCTCCCTTGCGGCGCCCTCGGGATGCCGCGGTTGACAGGCGCGATTATCGGACGTTTCACCCGGCGGGCCAAATCGGATAAGTTTACTTTCCAGCCGGCAACGAGTTGGTCCTTCAGAATTATTGCATGAAGCTGCGAATACTGTCTTGATTGTTTTATCGCTCTGGATAGCGCGGAATTCTGGTTTGTTTCATTCACTTCTAGGGTGCAGCTGATTACTCCATCCAGCCATAGGGAGCCCCTGAAGACCACGCCTACCACTAGTATGGTGTTACCTTTGCGGGCGGCGCTTAAGCCCATTATTCTAGCTTCTTTCTTAATCAACCTCTAACAGCTACGCCCGCGGAAGACGCTCCGCCGCTAGTTTCAGGAGGTCACTTAGTCCTGCCTGAACCCCATCCGGGTTCTGGCTCAATACCCGAACACTTTCTTCGATCGTCAGAAGCTGTTTGCGGTAAGCTTCCATTAGCAGCGATTCGGAAGCGTTTGCAAGGTCCTTCTTTGATAGTCGCGTACCCAAGTATTGCCTCAGGCCAGCTAGCTTGAACGCTTCCGATAGAACCTTGTCGCTAACCTTCACGCCCTTCGGGTGGCCGCTAATCTGTGTTAGAGCGAGAGAGTATACGAAGTTAACGAATGCGTCTCCTAGGCTCGCCAACTGTCGATCGCGCAGGGCGCGTTGAATCGGCTCTAAGTTACTCATCAGGCAGGCTCGACGGCCTTAGCGAACTTCTCATTGAACTCCTTGTTGAGTTCCTGAACATTTGCGAGTGCGTTTAACAAGGTCTTCTCAGGCGAGACGTCGCGCTTTGTTCTGACATAAATAATGCTCGAACGAATGAGGGGATGTGGCTGATCGTAGCCAGCGAGTTCAACGTTCTTGTCCTCGAGTAGAATGTTCTGTAGTAGATTGCAGAACGTGTGATCCTCACCGATTATCTCGAGCCTAAGCTCATTTTTCGACTTTGACAAAACCTTAACCTCCATATTTTTACCCACCTCTACTCTGGTTTCATTAGTTCTTCCGCCAGTCTTCTCCTTTCAATGTTTCCGCACGACGGACACTGTAATCTTCTGTTTGTAAACTCCAGTACGCTTCCGCACCTTGAACAGAACGCCCTGATTACCCCTAGGCCGCGTCCCGCTGTGGTTAGTTGTGGGATCCGGTTAGTCATATCAATTACTCGAGCCCGCAGGATATCTCCAGACTTACACACGTCTGACATGCTTCTTTCATAACGCGGGCTGGATGACGAGATGTGAAGTATTGCTGTGAACGGAGTCTGGATAGCTTTGTCGTCAATTTTCCAGATGTTTACGGTGGCCATCTTCTCTTGAGCATGAATCACAGAGGCAATGACTGTCGCTCCTTCCTTCGGAAGTAGGACGGTCCTTGTTGTGGGCACGACTGTCACTCTCTTGTTCTTTAGGTCGATTCGTGCGTTACCCGTATAGTTGGCATAAATTGTTCCCTCAGTTTCGTATGTCCCGGCGCCAGGCAGAAACTGTTCTATGACTCCTATCTTATCACCTGGCAGTACGGGTTGAACCATTTCGCTTGGTGCCTTACTCAAACCTCATTACCCCTTATCTCGCAACCACTTCTCTAATGATCACATGCCGACTAAAAGTCGGATGAGTTGGGTCAATGATTGCAGATTCGCGAGCGTTAGCTGCAGCCTAGTATATAAGCACGGGTTCAAACTGCCGCTAAGTTCGGCTGATTCGGAACACATCAACTTCAACGAATCGTTTCGTTTTTCTGTGGAATGAAAACTGATGCGGTATCTCCATCTTCGTGCTCATAATTCGTTCCGCTTTGAGCGCTTGATTCTGTAACCACCGTCCAAGAAAGTTGCGCGTTGAGGACTTGTGAATACTGTAGACGACTGAAGCTAGATTTTGGGCGCATTGTAGGAATTGAAGGTCCGCGTGAGGTTGCTTCGTGCCGAAAGGCGGATTCATGAGAATCGTGTCAAAGCGACCCCAAATGGCCCCGATGTCTCCAACAACCCATCCCGCGTCTACACGAAGAACTTTCGCACTTTGTGATGCAACACGAATGCTTGAATCATCTATGTCCACACCAACAACGGTTCTTGCGCCGAGAATTGAGGCGCCCAACGCCAGTCTACCGGTTCCGGTTCCAAGATCGAGGACGCGCTTCTTCTCTATGTCATCGTATTCATAGCACGCTGTGAAGAGAATTTCAGCGGCTAGATTTGCTGGAATAGTGTATTGTTCGAGGGCGACAGAGGGTTTCGGGTGAGGATTCACTCTCTGCAGCGCGATTGCTAAATCGTGTTTGCGAATTTGGATGGGTCGGGTTGGCAAGGCAAGCTGCCTTAGTGCCATTCTTCCAACGTCATACCTTTAGTGTAATCCTCCCAACTCTTCTTGCCGAGCGCTATCATGGTCTCCTCGGGGTTTAACATCGGTTTGCGATACCGTTCTTGGTCATCGGTACTTATCCGTGGGCATGAGATCTCCACGTAGGCCTCTAGGTCCGTAAATGACTCGAGGGTTTCAGGAATCACTTCTGTAGCGCATATGAGGATCGTCGATTGACCGTTTGCCTCTAACAATTCCTTGAGTCGACGCGCCAGGGAGATATTCATCTGGCTACTCTTCATGCCTACGATGATACCGACCTTCTTCGTCTCCTTGAACCTCTCGATGCTGATCCACCTCTTCCTGAGCAGCCTACGACAGACTTCGGTCATGTCTTTGGCTGTCTGCTGAAATGGATCCACTACGATAGTCCGTTTGCCTGTGGCTAGAGGTATTCCAAGGGCGTGAAAGTCTCCTCCGCTCAAGACGACGATGGCATCTACTTTCTCCGCGATCGCGCGCACGCTACCATAATCACACCCCAGGACCTGACCGGGATACCGGAGCCAGCCTGACGCTCGTCCTACGAGTACTTTCTTCCCATTCTTCTCCAGAATTTCTTTCGCCCTACCGAGCTGGTGGATGTGTTGAATGTTCGAAGCAAGGCCAATCGTGTGTTCTTTCCCTAACATACTTACGGCCTGCATCATCGGGCCCTCCACAGGCACGTCGGCGTGCGCCTCTACGTACAGAACATTCTCTTCAGGGAACTCACCCGGTATCTCTGCATGGCCGATGTGCACAAGCAAATCAGCGTTAACATGCGCCTTCGGAACTAGTGCGAGGTCGCAAGCCCCATAGCATGGATCGCCAGAGACGAAGACCTCAACATTCACTTCATCCTCGAGACGTCTAGCGAGTTTGAATCCAATCGGTTTCAGCCCTTCGGGAATTTGGAGGAGGATGCGTTTCGAGCCGCGCCTTCTTATCTCCTCAATAATCTTAGCTTCTTCAACCTGATACATAGTTAAACGGATGTTAGCTGACTAACTGCCCAACTTAACCGTTCCCTCGTACGGAGTGGGGTCACAAGCCATGTCGCTGATGGAAATCCCAACGAAGTTCGTGGAAAAAGTAAAGTTCGTTCAGACAATCTTCACTGACGTCGAAACTGAATATGACCGCCTACTTCACTTGATGACCTTCACATTCGACTCCGTATGGCGAAGTCGAATGCTATCCAAGATCGATTTCCGCGAGAAAATCAACGTATTGGATCTGGCATGTGGAACGGGATTGGTCACGTTCGAGCTTGGCCGTCGCGCCAGAACGGGAAGCATAGTTGTGGGCCTAGATCTCAGCCCTGCAATGATCAGTGTCGCTAGAAGAAAGAACAGAACAAACCAGAGTAATTGTGCGATAGAGTTCGTTAGGGCGGTAGGAGAATCCATGCCGTTCCGCGAAGGTTTCTTCAGCTACATTACCGTAGGCCTAGCGTTGCGTAACTTCGCAAACAAAATAGCCATGTTCAAAGAGAGTCTGCGAGTTCTGACGGGATCGGGGTGGTTCTTCTCGGTCGATTTTGTTCACCCCGACAACAATGTAGTATGGTTGATCTACAGATTTCACATATTTCATGTTCTTCCAACCGTAGGCCGGATCGTGTCCACCTACTGGAACCGGACTCTCATCTACCTCGCAAACTCAATCTTGATCTCGACTCGAGCACCCGAGACATGCAAACTTCTCGAAGAGGTAGGCTTTCAGAGCACGTTGGTAGAGAAAATGAGTTTGGGGATTGTGGCGTTAATTGGAGGCACGAAAGTAACCCGTATTTCAGATTAGTTTTGGAATGATCAAGCCGATCGCTAACGCAATTATCGCATAACATTCCAATTGCACGACTGTCCATCCCACCTTTCGTGCATAACGCGAAAACTGAATTAGACCTGAGTCCGGGGCGGTGCCAAGTTTCTTGGACAACTCTTGCGGGCGAAACTTATGTGTTAGAATGACGATGCTGACGCTGAGAAGCGTCGCCATAGCTGAAACAACCAGGGGTTGGAAAGCGATGGTTGGGGACTGAACGTAGTATGCGGCGAATGTTGTCAATCCACCCCAGCTAACACCGAACCAGCCTACACCATGAAATCGCCCACCGAAGAGTTCTAGGTTGTATGCCAGGATGAAGAAGGTGGCGACCGCGGCGAGAATCACGATTCCAAGACTAACAGTCCACGTTAGGTAAAGAGCCACAATAGCACCACCAGATATTCCAGCTACAGCAAAACAACGAAGCGTTGCATCTTCGAATCGCGTATGGTAGGGCCTCCCGCAGAGTTCATCAAGGCTGTACGCCCCTAAGCAGAGAGCCAGCAAGATTCCGAGGTAGGTTAACAGCAGCCGATCCAAGTAGACTCTTTCCGAGAAGGAAGCACCAATCGTAGCAAATGCTAAGACGCAGAATGGTAGCGGAAGGTGCATCAGCCTAACAAAGTCCGAAAAGATTGAACGTTGCACATTCGTCACAGGCCAGTTCTCGACTGGCAGCGCTAAAGAAGCTTATTTTCCGACTAGGCTGAGCTACTTTCCCATCTTCTTCGCGAGTAAACCGTCGACGCTTAACAATTGACTGCCGTTCATTAGCAGGACCAAGGCTCCTGCCATCAGCCCAAAGTCTTTGAGCAAACCTGACGATCCCGTCATAAGACCCATGGTTCCAGTAATGGCGAATTCTACGATCGCCCACACACTCACCAATCTAGTGAGCAGACCCAAAATGAGCGCAATCGCTCCCAGAGTTTCCAGGAGTGTAAAGAGATAGGTTAGCGGTACCACCATGCCCGAACCGAAGAGGCCGCGAACCATACCGTTGGCTACCGGATGCCCCATCGTCAAGGCAACCCAACGCGGCGCATCGGAGTTCAACCAAAAGGCTGCAATAACTATCCTCAGCACGACGTACGCGTATTGTCCCCACGGCTTGGGAGGACCAAACATGAAGGATCTTAGAGTCAACGCTCACGCCAAATTGCGGCTGATGAAAATCAATATTTTAGTCTTCCTAAGTCCTCAACATATGTTTCGAGGTTTGACTTAGGCCCTCCCCTTTCATCGTCCAAAGCCGATTGGTAATCACGGGATGAAGATGAACATGATAAATTCGACTGCTGCCACAATCATCGTGGCCAGCATAACCCAGTTCGATATACTCCTCCCGCGCTCGTACCGCCACATGAAACTAACTAACAGCCCAGTTACTGCTAGGACAACGCCTGTTACCATTATAATGACACCGAGTCCCGACCGGTACAACTGAAGTATCCAAACGATGCCGTTAACCATGAAGAGAAAGATTGCGTCGGAGTACGTGACTTGATGAAAGTGTGGACCTAGGAGCTTCTTCAACTTTTGAAAGTGCGCGCGGTCGGCTTCTTGAATCTCATCGTAGATAACCTTCTGGAACAAATAACCCCAAGGGACCGTGATAAAAAAGAACAGTGTAGGTACTAGAATCAAGATTCGATCTTCGAGATTCAACACTTAAACCTGGCAGTAAGCAAGAAGGCTGTAGTATAATTATCATTCTTTGGATGAAGCATATTCCCGGCGCCGGTCACGCACAAGACTCATAATTTGTCTTCGCAACGTTACTGAGCTAGCGTTCATGAGGACTAGGATTGGCGGGTGCTTTCAAGGGTGAGCAGATCCTTCTTTCTCTTTTCGCCCCAACGGTAACCTCGTAGATCGCCATTCTTCCCAACCACTCTGTGGCAGGGTATAATGAGTGAGACGGGGTTCGTCGCGCAGGCCTTGGCCACTGCTCTCGCGGCGTTAGGCTGGCCTAAGTCTGAGGCAATTTTGCTGTATGTGCTCGTGCTGCCGTAAGGAATCGACCGAATTTCTTTCCAGACTCTGCGTTGGAAGGTGCTCGCTTGGATGTCGAGCGGTAGGTTGAGGCTGACTTCTCGGCCGCCAAAATAGTTCATGATGGTGTTGATCCATTTCTGAAGGCCAGAGTTGGTACGATATAGCTCTGCGTGCGGATACTCTTTCGACAGTGCAGATTCGACTATGGCGTCGGTGTCTCCCATGAACACGGCGCACAACCCCCTTGGGGTTGACGCAACCAGGAGACGCCCCAACGGACAGTTCACGATTGAGTAACTAACCCGCAACCCCTCGCCCCCCCGGCGAAATGCACCGGCGCTCATGCCAAATTGATCCGAACTATCGTAGAACCGGCTCCTAGAGCTGAACCCGGCACCGTAAAGTGCTTTGGTTACCGTGTGCCCGTTCTTCAGCAAGAGTTTCATTTTCGCTAACCGCCGGCTTTGGACGTACTCGCGGGGAGAGAGGCCGACCGCTTGCTTGAACGTTCGTTGTAGATGGTATGTGCTAATCCCTGCGTGGGCGCTGAGATCCGAGAGCGCAAGTCTGCGATTCAAGTTGGCTTCAATGTACTTGCGCACACGATCGATCGTTTCAACTCCGTGATATGATCCATTGTCTCTTGGGTGGCATCGGTGACAGGGACGGAATCCGGATTCCTCTGCTTCTGCCGGCGCAGAGAAGAATACCACCCGTTCTCTTCTTGGACGTTTGGCTGGGCATGACGGCTTGCAGTAAATCCCAGTCGATCGCACTGCGAACACGAAGCTACCATCACAACGGTTGTCCCTGGCTAGGACAGCGGCCCACATTTGAGAGTCCGTGTGCAAACTCTCTCGGCCGTCAGCTACCAATTGCGGTTCGACCTCACTCGGGTTGATACTTGACATGAGCGATTATTGGGGCTGACGAAATAAGTAGTTTGACTCCGAATCTTGCGATCAAAATATGTTTTTCTATCCAATTAGTACGATAAATTTGGTACGTGTCTAGAGGGGACAAGGTTGTTTACTATACCTGAACTGTATGCATATTCCGCCCGCGTGAGAAGAAACTTCGCTGAGAAACTCGCCGAACTGCCCGTGGACGTTGTTGTCAAGAACCGGGAAGCCAGCTTCTACACCATGAAGAACATTCTACTCCACATAATCGACAATGAGGATTGGATCGTCAACTGGGTGATCCACGGGAAATCGCGAGAATACGCGCGGAAGAAATCAGAGGAGTATACAGACATGACACAGGTCCTTCAGCATCTCGACGAAGTCGAAGGAAAAACCCGCGCATTTCTGAAAACTGCTAACGATCAAGAATTCAATAGACGAGTTGACTTCGTTCTATCTTCAGGAAAGTCCTTCAACCTCTCAGTCGAAGAGTGTCTCTTCCAATCGTTTACGGAACAACTCTACCATTTGGGTGAACTTATCGCCCTTCTCTGGCAGGATAACATTGAGCCACCTAAGATGCAATGGTTCTGGAACAACCCCAGAGAACACCCGACCTAGCGTGCATCCCTCTGCAGGAGCCTGGATAGAATTACGGATCCGACGAGATTCTCGTTATGCCTTGACTTTGCGTTCTTATTACAGATAAGCAGCATGCCCGCAGCGACTAGTTACTTCTCCAAAGCGGCTTCGAGGTTCTTACCAATTCTAAGGACGAGACATTTGGAGCCGAATCCTAAGTTCCTCATACTGCATAGTCGAATCTTGCGAACCTACCGGAACCATTTGGTAAAAATCGCAGTTTGGTAAGCCACGATTACTTGGAACGCAAGCCCTTTGCAATTAGAAATAATCCTGCGAGCATCATTAGTAGCCATTCTGTTATGTAAGCTGTTATGCCCGAGTAGTTAGTTGCCCCTCTTGCCACCATTCCTAGGACGTTAACTCCAACGCCATATACAACACCCACTAACCCAGCAAGAAATAGAAACAATCCCGATACTAGGATCAGTTTGTCCATGCGTTTTCCTTTCAACCCCCGTTATTACATGTTACCTTTGACGATTCCTCTAAGACGGGGCTACGTGTGTGCAATAGTCGCGCGGAGTTTGAACCGTCGTCGTCCGTCTTTAGACAAAATGTGTGTGTAGTAGCGGACCCTACGGTCACCCGTATTATGGAGGGATTATTCTTTTGCCGCTTCTCTTGTCGAACATAACAGTCCACCCGCCCCTGGGGGAAACGCCTTTGATAACATAGAAATCCGTATCTTCGTACTTGTCGGTAACCGCTGCCTGATGCCACTCGGTTCTAGCGAATAGCTCCGCACGCCTAGTAGCTTCATTCAAGTCCAGACTGCTCTCAGATTCTACTCTACTTCCGGGAATCATTCTGTGCCGTTTCCTCTGCCATTCACGTCTAGCCAAGACAGTCCCTAATCGCACTAACCTAGAGATGTGAATAGAGCTTTCTACTCGGAGGCCTAGACCTAGGCTAGGGTGTTGGTTCAAACTACGACGCCAGCAACAATAGAAACACACAATTTGGTAACTCATCCGTAATTGTATAACAATCATGCCGCAATTGATATACAATCACGATCTGTCTAATCGGGTGTAAATCTTTGTGCCCGGGGAACAAATTCAGTTTGGCGAGCCGCCTTCCACCACATGTTAATGGGGCAAAGCATGAATGTAAGATACGATGACTTGCCGGTTTTTCTCATCTGTACAGGTTGAAAATGTACACCGAAGTATCGCGCACAACATCCCTAGAAGGACAGGCACGTGTGGGTTTCCCGTGGCGTACTACACACTTAGGATCACATACTCGGATGTAGCTGGAACCGACGGCCACCTCTTCTATGCATCCTACGCTTGGTCCTAGGGCGAGGTGAGGTACCTATCTTTGAGGGGTGAAGTACACTTATGAGCGGGGAAATCGGGCGGCCTTTAGAAAGCCCAATCTCGATGACGTCGACTAGGCCTCGGGCTTCGAGACGATACAGAATAGGTTTCCTTCTGGATCCGCCAGTACCTCGAAGTCTTCGTCTAGTTCGGGGGGCCGGTGACGGGTCGCTCCGAGCGATAGGAGTCGGTTCACTTCGTGCTCGCGATCGTTCGTGTAGAGGTCGAGGTGGATGGGACCAGGGCTGGGGTGTTTCTCGGGGTTCCAGTTTAGTGATACATTAGGACCCTGCCCGGCGGGGTCCCGTAGGGTTATCCAGCCCTCCTCGGGCGGCTCTCTTGGGACGTAACGCAGCGCTTCACGCCAGAACTTTGACATCCGGTGGAACTCGCGGCAATCGATGACTACGGAACCGATTCTCATGGGGACACTCGACTGTGACAGTCCTTGGCGTAGGATATAACGGCCCCGCCCGTCGGCCCTCGGACCTTGGGAAGATGTATCAATGGCAGGGGTAGCCGACCCGGAGCTTGTCTGGGCGGAAGCCAATCTGTTGGGTCCGGTAGTGCGCAAATTCGTGGAAAATTGACGGTAACCGTATAATTCGCCAGTGCCCGTAAGGCCGCAAGGAGAGAAACTTGGTTACGATCAAGAGACGTGAATGGGTAGAAGAATTCCCAGGCGCAATTACTGTCTGCGATTTAGCAGGCACGATATTGGAGTTAAACAGGAGCGCGGTTGAATCGGTTCGCACGCAAGGAGGGAAGAAACTCATCGGTTCAAATCTAATGGACTGTCATCCAGAACCTGCCCGAAGCAAACTGAAACGATTGATGAAGAACCGCCAAACCAACGTCTACACTGTCACTAAGGGCCGAACAAGAAAGATCGTGCTCCAGGTACCATGGTATCGGAGGAAGAAATATCGGGGCTTCGTGGAAATTAGCTTGAAGATAACCGGCAAGATCTCCCACGTTGTTCGCAAACCCTAAACGTGCAATTATGTGTGGGCCCGGTGATGCAACCGACCAAAGACCCGTTCAAGGTATAAAACCAGGCGAAGCGTAAACTCTAACGACCTACCGAGCAGGTCGTATTGGTAGAATAATCCTTAAGATGAGAAAATTACCAAGTTCAGCCTGCCGAGGAAAGAGTTGTGGTACTGAAAGTCTCAACGACAACGGTCATTGGTATCCTTGCCGGTCTTGCCATCGGTATAATCGGGCTCGGTCGAGCCAATAGCATTAGTCCTACTCTAGCGAATGTTGCACCGAAGATCCATCAGTACATGCTGTGGATTGTACTCTTGTCTCTGCTTGTGCCGTTAGCTGATTATTTTATTTCAACAAGTTTGCCTGCAACAGTTATTGGTTACGTGGCACATCAACCGTTTCGTCATGTGGCCGGGTTCTGCACAGGGCTCGCCGTAGGTTTACTTTTTCTAGTTCTCATAGCACCTCATATGTTTCAAACTCTCGTTTAGAGACGAATTGGTTGCAACGCTTCACCTGGACAGGATATACTCTAAATAATCGTCGCTACAATCAGGGCGCTCTGCCCACGGTATTTCCTCCAGGGAAATAACCTGCTGAGAAAGAATCCAGAAAACTGCTGCGGCGTTGCTTAGGTCGATTTGGATAGCCCAAGGCCAGCGAGTATTCCCGTAACGATTCCACCCAAAGTGCTCAAGACCTGATCATACTTGAGATTCTGAGTATACAAGCCACCCAATATGACGACTACGTATACAAGTACAAACAATAGTGACAATAGCTGCGCAAAGGTGAGATGGATTTGGTTAATCTCGGCGTTTAGTTTCAATTTCATCTATTATAATTGTGCAGATTTCATCAATATCTTTTTTGATTGCGTGTCTCGAGGGGGCTAGACATCCTAGGAACGAGATCGCATATCCTGTGCGATCGTAGCTGGGTACTATGCAGCCGGAACTGGGACTGCAAGTGTCTCTTGTGTAATTACACATGCGACTGGAAGTTTTGTTGTTCCTACCCTCAGAGCTTTCTTGGCGGTTTCTACGGCGTTGCTGTTTACATAAATGTCCATTATTGATTGGCCGGTCTTGATTCTGGCGGCTCTGCCGGTTGGTTTTCCGAACGACCTGCGCATGCCCTCCTGAAGCCTATCAGCGCCCGCCGTTGCAATCATGCGGTTCTCCCGCAGGATGACGTGCGGATATACCTTCAGATGAATCTTGTAACCTGTCTCTCCCAAGGAATCGAAGAGCACCTTGTTCGCGGAAACACGTGCAGCCTCAAGCGCATTGTGCCTTACCTGGACCGGCCCTTGAGCGATAAGCGATAGTCTGTATTCGAATTTGGCCTTGAGATCGCCACTCGTGAACCTTGATATCTTTGAAGGAGGAGTTCCGTGAATGTACTTCAACCTCGTATACGGCTGACCCTTTGGCTGCCTATAGTTTCGACCCCTCATGGCCCTAATCCTCTTCGAGAGTTTAGCGAGAATTGCCCTGACTGTTACTTAAGTTTGCATCAACCTGGCCGACGCCCTTCTGAACACACCGAGAAGGAGCGATGCTTCCCGCCGAGTCATGAAAGATCGTGAGATAATGTTATGGAAGGATCGTTGGACTAGGGTCCGTTTATGCCGCTGCACCCCACCTCGATTCACTAATCGACCAAACTCTAGGAGCAGCCTCTCTTTCACAGCCTTGGACGCCAATATGGATCCATGTCGGCCGGAGCGCGACCTGAATAGTTCATAGAATATGATCGACGCCGCTGACGAGATGTTTAGAACATTGTATTTGCGGTTGGCGGGTATCGTTACAATGAAATCGCAGGCCTCAACCTCTTCGTTACTCAGGCCGGAGCTTTCTCTGCCAAAGAGGATTCCCATATTACCCTTGAAAGCCGAAACTCGTTGCGCAAGTTCGAAAGGTGTAACGGGTACGCGTGCAAGATTTGAGTTGCTAGTTGCGACTATCGAGCTGGTTCCGACCACGAGGTCTAAGTTTCTCAATCCCTGTTTCAGCGTCTTGACTTTTTTTGCTCGAGTGAGCACGTCATATCCGTGCATGGCAAATGCTCTTGCTTCAAGAGTCAGGGGTGTCTTCGAGTTCACGATGCACAAGTCGGACAGGTTAAAATTCTTCATCGAGCGCGCTACCGCGCCAATATTTCCAGGTTTCTCCGGCTCGACCAAGACAACTCTTACCTTCATGTAAATCAGGTCCGCGTCATCACTTGACTGCGTCTGCGATTAAGTTGGATAGGCTAATGAACTCAGTTGGGGTGAGTTCGTAGACCCGTTTCTCGGTCAAGTCCAGGTCAGAAAGAGTCCGATCCTTAATCGTGTTGTATTTGGCGGTTAAGTACCGGGAGAGGACGCCCCGTAGTTTTCGGCGGCGCTGAGTGAAGAGGGTCCGGACTAGATCCTCGAGCATTTTCGGGTCCAGTATCGGTATTGCAGGTGAGGCTGGTCTGATGGTGACTAAGGCGGAATCAACTTTAGGTTTCGGGTAGAAAGACGAGGCTGGGACTTTGGTCACGTATTCGGCAAGTGCTTTAGTTTGTAACATGACAGTGAGCCTTCCGTAATCCCGAGTGCCGCTCTGAGCAGTCAACCTTCTGACGAAATCCTCTTGCAGCAGCAGGCTTGCCAATTCGAAACGGCTACTCAAGATGTGCAACGTAAGCTTCGATGAAATATTGTAGGGTGGGGTTGAGACAACTTTGGCACCGACCGGAATCCGGATCCCCAGCGCGTCCCCCTGGACTACTGCCACGTTCCGATATTTTGCGAATTTTTCGGTTAGATACTTGGCTAGAGTCCGATCCTTCTCAATCGCGACCAGATGACCCGCCCGAGATGCCAGGGCGGTCGTGAGGAAGCCGAGGCCTGCGCCCACTTCGACAACCGTGTCGCTGCTCGATAACTCCGCTTGGTCAATGAGTCTGTCGCGAATCTGCTTGTCTAGGAGAAAGTGTTGACCGAAGCGTTTCAGAGGAGGGATTCCTATCTCGTCAAGTTCGCGTCGGACCCAACCCAACTCTGAATCCTCGCATTACCAGAGACTTGATTATGGGCTGAGGTATTAGGTGGTTAGGAATTTTGAGATATCTGTTTGACCCGTTGGTTTCATTAGATCCGAGACTCTAACGCCTACCCTTCGGAGTATAGCGTCAGGCATGGATTGAAGGAGGTCCTCCAACAACTGCTTCGATGCGGGTCGGATTACTGAGCCATCAGAGGTGGAGGATTCTAGTGTCCTGGATTTGCTGTGCATGCTCAGGTCGGTAAGTATGGCTATGACCGCGACGGATTTACAGGTCATGCCGTTTGCTTTCGTCTTCTCCACTACGCTGTCCGCCAACTCTTCTAGGAGGGGAAGAATCTCCTCTAGTTTTCGCGTGTTCTGCTTCAGGGTGGCGATGCGGCTGAATTGAGTTGGTTGTTCCCTCTCCTTAACGGGCTCATCATTTTCTCCCCTCGAAGCTTGATAGAGGTAGCTTCCGAGGCTTTTTCCGAATATTTCCACGAGAACGATTGGGTCTAGTGCCGAAAGTTCAGCCACGGTCGAGACATTTAATTGAGTTAGTTTTTCTTCGGCTATTGCTCCAACGCCTGGAATCCTACCTATCGGTAAGGGAGAAAGAAAGCCCGTGACTTCCTCGGGTTTCACCACGGTGAGCCCGTCAGGTTTTGTTTGATCAGAGGCCATTTTCGCCACAACTTTATTCGGTGCAATTCCAATCGAACAAGTGACCTGTTCTTCCGCAAACAGTTGACTCTTTATTTCGTAAGCTGTGTCGCGGGCTGCGTCGTAGCTTAGTTTCGTCCTGCCTGAAATGTCTAGGAAAGCTTCGTCTATGCTCATCTTTTCGTAAGCATCGCCGTGGGCTCGAAGAATCTCCATGACCCTCGCGGAGACTTGTTGATAATACGAACGATTCATTGGGAGGAAAGCCGAGTCTACTGATTCTAACAATTTTCGTGCGCGTACGATGGGAATTCCTGCCTTCACACCGTATTTTCTGGCTAGATAGTTGGAGGTACTGACTGCACCGCTCTCCTCTGTTCGTCCTGAATATACGCACACGACGACGGGTTTCCCGCGGATGGCAGGGTTAGCGTTCTCTTCGCATTGGGCGTAGAAATAATCGAGGTCAACGTGCATCACTACCCTAGGCGGCAATGGGAAGGCTCTCTATAGCGCCCGGGAAAAGATTCGGTACTTTTCTCCTCCGCCCAGCTCATCCATTATTCGCTTCGCTATGACTTTGATCGGATCTCCTACGCTTGTACGGTCTTTGATGTCTTTGAAGCTGGTGAAGGCTTTCTTATCTCGAGCGTTGATTATTTGCCACATAGACTTCTTACCGATCCCGGGCAACAGCTCCAAGGCGTGCATGCGAGGAGTGATCGCTTGGGAGTTATTGAAGAAAGCGACGAATCGTTGTTCTTGATTCGCAATCAACTCTTCAAGTACCGAGAGTACTTCGGCTTTGGCGTTGGCGGTTAGGTCGTTGTACCCAATTCTTCCGATGATTCGATTGATCTTCTCGCGACGATCCTTCCCGATGTAAACACGCTCATGAAGGTTGACTGGCGCGCCGGCGCGAACCTCCGCCTCAAGCAACGTAAAGTATGTCTCACCTACGACCTGGACCGTGGGAAGCGCTAGGTGTCTAGGTTTGTCTGTGGCCGGCCTGCCGTACTGCAGATAATCGAGCACGTAAGCGTACTCCTCATACAGCCTTGGAGGAAGCCCGCCTTCCGATGCACCGCTACCAGATGACCTGAACCTTGAGGCGCTCGAGCTCATGCCCCCGCTGTACTCTGAACTTCTTGTACTCTCACTCAACTTTCATGTCTCCAGAAATAGGCGCGTCTTACGCGCGTTAAGAGAGCCAGCAGACGATTGGCCTGTAAACCTTCTCAGTAGTAGTGTTTCGGGAAGGACGGCCAAAGTCTAGCAAGGTTCAGCATATCCGCCCAAAGAAGTGAGTTCGGAGGGAAAAAAGCTTACTGTCCTACCGTTAATGGCGTGTTCGGACGCCTAGTCTTCCCTGTACCCCTTGACAAGTTTGAGAATGTCTTCTAGCTGTGTAGCACTGATTATTCTGCCTTTGACGGTGAGTATTGTGCGAAGTTCTTCTATGTAGCGCGGCATTGTGTTAACGATCTGGATTGCGTCCTTCCTATCGAGCTGAAACTTCTCACCGAGCTCCCGGACCAATTTTTCAGCCTTCGGAGCAGGGATCTTGGAAAACTTTGTTGCGTAGTCCAGTGTGCGCCTTTGAAATTCACCCAGCTCGTCTTCCTTCGTGCGTTCCAAGGTCTTCCTAGCTTCGGCCGTAGTAGTAGGTTTTGAATCCACAATTTTTCTTGGCAAAAATGTCCACTCAGCGTAGGGGAGTCAAGTGTTCTGGGCGGGCGATTATCTGTTTGGTTTGCTTTCCCATCTCGACATGAACAACGTATGACTTGCCGCGTTTTTCGTGAATTACGCCAACTCTTCCATGGTACCGTCTATGCGGCATTCCTTTGTGAACAGATGAATCGAGCAGTATAGTGACCTTCTGTCCCGGCTCGTATGCTCTCAATATCCTGCTCAGCCCGATCTTACCTCTCTCGCGGGGATGCTTATGGAAAAGGGACCTCGTCCTTGACCGGTAACCCTTCGAGCGCCTAACCATAGGGCATAACCTTGAATTTTGCTAGCAGACTACCCGCGGGCTAATTAACTTACAGGCGGCGATTCCGGCTCGACCGCGGTTTCCGTGTCTGCACTGGAGCTTAATGCGAAAATCTAAAGGGGAAAGTGCCTCAGTCGGTCACTTCATCTTGTCGGGAAAGGCAATTTGCCCCCTCTTCCTAGAGCTCCACCTCTGCGTCTCATGCTCTTCATCATCTTTTTCATCATGAAATATTGGTTAATCATTTCCTTCACTTCCCTATCGGGTCTTCCCGAGCCTCGAGCAATTCTCCTCGCTCTGGATGAATCGACGAGTTTGGGGTCTTCGATCTCATCTCTCGTCATTGACTGTATAATTACCCGCCAAGCGTCAAGTCTCTTCTCCGCGGTTTCCATGGCATCATCAGGAATGTTCATCCCGCCGGGCACCATCCCCACCAGCTTCTTGAGCGGGCCCATTTTTCTCACGGCCACCATTTGTTCGTACATGTCCTTCAAGGTGAACTTGCCCTCGAGAAATGCCCTAGCTTTCTTCTGGGGAATCTCAACCTGTGCCTCACGCACTTTCTCAACGAGCGACTTGATGTCGCCCATTCCAAGAAGTCGCCCAACAAAGGTGGCGGGAATGAATTGCTCTATGTCATCGATCTTCTCACCCGTTCCGATGAACTTGATCTTCGCGTGTGTAGCTGCGACGGCGGATAATGCGCCTCCTCCCTTCGCCGTGCCGTCAAGTTTCGTCACTAGGATGGATCCGATCTTAGTGCTATCGTTGAACGCAGTTGCCTGCGACGTTGCCGCCTGTCCAATCGAAGCGTCGATTGCTAGGATAATTTCATTCGGCTGAATTTGCTTCGCCAAATCCTTCATTTCATTCATGAGTTCTTTTTCGTCTTTGTGCCTCCCAGCAGTATCAACGATGATCAAATCATATTTCTCGTTCGTAAACTGCTCCATTCCCTTCCTAACGATCTTCAACGGATCTTTCGAGTTCGGTTCGCCGTATACTGGGACGCTAACTCTATCCGCAAGCTGCTTGAGCTGGTCGAAGGCGCCCGGTCGGTATGTGTCCGCGCAAATAATTGCTGGCCGTAAACCGCGTTTCTGGTAGAATCGAGCCAGTTTCACTGATGCCGTTGTTTTGCCGGTCCCTTGGATTCCGACGAGCATGATTACCTGGCGATTACCTGGCTCGACAGTGAGTTTCGCTGGTTCCTCGCCGAGGAATCGTGTCAGTTCCTCGTACAGCACCTTCACGACGTGATCATGGCGGGATATTCCCGGAGGTAACTTTTCCTCCAGCGATCTCTTCTCTACTGCCTGAGAAATCTGTAGAACCAGATTTACATTAACGTCGGATTGAAGTAATGCCCGTTGAAGGTCGCGTACTAGCTCCTTAACGGCTTTCTCATCGACCACCGCCAGCCTGAGCAGTTTCTTGACCGCGTCTCTAAGCGATTGACCCAGGCCTTCAGGAGCACTCATTCAATTTCCGCTCTGAAACAAGTTCATGCGTTGTTGACCGTAGCCTAAAAGTTCTCTCGATTCCCTGCAAACCGTTTAATTAGCCGCAAAAGGTTGGTTTCTAACGTTCTCGTTAGAAGGTCTAGATGGATGTCTCACAACCTGTCTGCGAATGACGGGTTAAGAATCATTGAAACTGGTTCAGTTCCTAAGGGCGCGGTTGTCATTAATGGTCTACCAGATGTTGGCCTAGTAGGTCTCCTCGCTGCCTCCCACATAATCAGCTCTCTGAAACTTCGGGAAGTCGGCGCGATAGAATCAGACTTACTACCACCTATGATCGTGCTTCATGGAGGAGAACCCAAAGCGCCCTTCCGCATCTTCTCAGGCGATGGGCTCGCGGTTGTGATATCCGAGACTGTAATCCCAGGTTCACTCATCCGTCCTCTCGCCAATGGACTCGTGGATTGGGCTCGCGGCAAGAATGCCAAGTTGATGCTGTCGTTGGGTGGGATGGCTGTGGCTAATCGTCAGGACATAGACGTGCCGAAAGTGTTTGCTGCTCTTTCAGCAAAGGGACTTGAGCCTCAATTGCATGGAGCCGCCGAGATCCTAGAGGAGGGCTACATCGTCGGTGTCTATGGGTTGCTACTCCGGAAATGTGCTGAAACCGCTCTACCCGCCATCACCTTGATGACGCAATCACACTACAACTACCCCGATCCAGAAGCAGCCGGTGCGGCTTTGACCGCAGTTAACAGGATTTTGGATTTGAAGGTCGATGTATCAGAACTGCTGAAGAGGGGAGAGGAGATCCGCTTGCGAAGCAAAGATATGATGAACCGAACACATGAAGAGATGAACAAGATGAACAAGTCACATGAATACGACTTGCCCCCGCTCTACGGGTGAGAAGAATGAGTTCAGAATCAAGGATCAATACGTCACCACCTCATGGCTCAGCGTGGAACGTTGTGGCCTCCTCCATTCAACCCCTATACAACTTGTTCGTTGCAGCAGGCGAAGTAGTCCTAACAGTTGACCTGCCCTACGTAAACCAAAAGTCTGTGAAACTAAAACTCCCCACCAATGACTCTATTGAGGTCTTCGCGGAGACGACCAAACCGATCACGTTTCATGATCTCGGAGCAAAGCACAGGCACGGAGAATTCACCTCTTACCACGCAATCATCCGAATGCCCGTACCCGTCAACGAGAAGAGGGCTTCAAGAAAATTCAAACGTGGCTTGTTGGAAATTCACTTGCCTAGAGTGAAATAAGACAAACATTCCAGGGCCTGCTATCCATCAAAAGCCTTCAACGGAAATTATTTTTTGAAGGAACGTTAAGCAAAAGCCCACGGTTAGCTGTGGGCCATTGCCTTCAAATTCGGGTAGGCTAGCTTCTCGTTCGCTCTAAGGCCGCCGCTGTTAGTAGAGGGAATAGGATTGTAGCGTCTCCGACAACCGTAACCAGTTTGTTCGGGCTTTTGATCTTGCCCCAGCTTATTGCTTCCTCAAGAGGGGCTCCGCTGAAGCCTCCTCCGTCCGCTCGATCTAGAGTGATCTGTATGGCGGCGTCGACGCCACCTCTGTATGTGTTTGCGATCAGGGCCTGATGTTTTGGCATTCCTCCTCCCAGAATTACTACGCCAACCTTCTTTCTCTCGTATGTCATATCAACGAGTTTCGAGAAGTCCTTGAAGGAGTTAACGAGAAGTGGGTGGAGTCGGCTGTAGGTCCACAGGTGGAGGCCTAACATGGAATCAAAGATTCCGGGACAGAAGATTGGGGCTTCGCGCTTCTGCGCCGTGTGAAGAAGTGAACTCTTATCTCTGATCTGTCTGCCGAATTCCCACAATAACTCGTAACTTCCGATGTTTCGCCGTTTGACTTCGGGGATTCGGCCTAGCATACGGTAGGTGGCCTTCTCAAGTGCTTCAATTGACTCTTGAGTCACCAATAGGTCATAGATTCTGGAGAGTCCGCGTTTTCTAAGCTTCGTATCATCTGCTGTTTCGGATCCGACGATATGCCTATGTCCTAACGCTTCGAGCACGTCGTGTGTTACGTTCGCACCCGTTGTAACGACGGCATTAACGTATCCTCCATCCACTAGGTCTCTGATTACGGTTCTAAGGCCTCCTGGGACCAGTGGTCCGGCGAGTGAGAGAATAGTTGTGTAATTTCTGTCTTGGAACATTTCACCGAGTAGTCTCGCTGCCTTGCCGAACCTACCCATACCAAGAACTTTTACGGTTTCCATCTGTTCGGCGAGTTTGGAGACTGTCATTCCTCTCTTGATTTTGATTTGGGACACTAAGGGCATAGTAGGGCACGTAGAATAGGAGCTTAGAGAGCGGGATTAACCCTTGGTTCGCATGATCCTGTTTTGTCCTAGCATTTGCCAATATTCAACTTCGACGCCTGGCGCTAACTTAGACTTGATCTCCTCATCCTCAGGAGCGGGGGTTTCGAAGGTTTCGTAGGATTCCATGTCCATTACCTGCACGTTATTTCCCATGAAAGCCAAGACTTGCCCAGTTTTCTTTTCGATCATGGGAACATCTGCACGCGCATCCACTGCGCCGATCAAGTTCTTCTTCGTCCCAGTTGTTACGCTAATAGCTACAATTCTGGCTTTAGCAGCACCGTGCTTTCCCGGCTTTGACTTTTCGTACTCCACAATCTTGCAAGGTTCCCCATCGATAATCACATAATGACCGATCTTTAGTGATCCGATGTCTACTGGTTTGCTCAGTGTTCTTCGCCCTGTAAGCCTAAACTCAAAAGCAGTCTACGTCCACTCTTCTTCTAAAAGGTTAACTCGTCCCGCATTCTCCGGGCAAATTAAGCACTTACCTTTGGAGAATTGCCAATTAATCTTTCAGAGATCTCGCTCTTGACAGAAATCGTGGCCCATCGGGTCAGGAGGCCCTCGCCGTTTTCGTGAACCCCGAAGTCATCCAATATTCGCTTCCATTCTTCTTTCGTGACCGCCTTAGGGTCTTTCCTTCTCAACCCTTTTGTCACGCTGAGGTAGGCTAGTCCCTGAAGTTTCAGAATGCGTTTGATCTCCGCAAGCGCGCCTGCGTGATCAACCATGCAGCAAAGGACCGCGTTTGCGAACACGAAGTCGACCGACCGATCAGGTACCGCTCCCAAGTTTGCAGCAGAAGTGGTATGCGCCTCGATTATGTGTTCAAGGCGTCGCGCGTTTGATTTCGCTCTCAGTACCTTGATTGATTTTGGATCCGAATCTACGGCGTATACTTTCCCCGTCGACCCGACCCGCTCAGCGATTGGAATAGTGAAGTAACCCGGTCCGCAGCCGATGTCTGCGACCACGCTCCCAGCTGAGAGATATTTCTCCATTTTCTTGGGTGGGAAGAGCAGGCGTCGTACAAAATTATCCATGATAAAAGTGGGAATGTGCCTGTCCTTCGTTTTGCAACATGTGGATTGCATCACTAGATTCGAACCCTGGCTTACGCTTTGTCGCCGCTTGACCATCTTGCCCTGAGGATGAACTACCGTAAAATGAACTTTGGCTATTCCAGAGCCGTCTGTTACACCGTTCCCTCTCTGCACGTTACCCTCCATTACTCATTAGGGCTCTATCGTGTAGCGAATCTCTAGGACTAACCACTGATGAGTCGCATATGTCTGACAAGGAATGTAGATACTGTAACAGCCGTGGGGGCGAATGGATTCGGGTTACGTTACTCCGCAAACGTTCATTCATCTTCAAACCGTGTCCACATTGTCAAGAAATTGTGAAACGGAAAACTGGGCAACTGACTCTACACGACCAACCAGTTTGTTGAAGTCGCTAAGACCCTTTAGGGTGTCAGCGGGAACAATATGATCGAATCGCCTGAGGTAGGAATCGATGACGTAGCCCAATTATCCGTCCCAAAACTTTCCATCGCGACCAACGTAGGCCTGGATGGTTGTTCGGTTAGGATCTGCCAGGGCTAGTGCAAGGGCTCGGTGGTTACCGTCTTCAATGTAGCCTTTTGATTCATGAATTTTCCAATCCTGCTGTCCCCAAACTCGAACCATCTCGTCTGGTCGTCTCTGCTCGCTTCCTGGCTCGACCACCATGATTGGGGTTTCTTCGAGGACTTCTGCAAGAGGAGACAGTGAATAGATGTATCTGATGCTTATGGAGTTGCTTTGCGAGTTTTGTCTGACGTAGTTAGTGACTTCGACAAAGCTTCGTACGATGACTTCAGGAGGTAGGTCTCCAACGTTGGGAATGACAGTCCCAAGCTCGGATACCGGATATTCTCCAAGACTCCATTGCTTTTCTTTCAGAAGCAGAGCACGCTGTGTAAATGGCGAAAACAACTGAATCATCTTGAGCTTTTCGTTGTGTGAGAATCCCGCGATCAACTCTCTCGCCAAAGCCATCGAGTTACCGATGCGGTCTCGATCGACCGGGAAATGTTTAACCTCGCCCCGAACAGTGTCCTTCAAGAATTCCCAGAGTAGGTATGAGTCAAGCACCGAACTTTCCAATTCGGACCAACCCTCTCTTTCAACTCTGTTTCGTAGGACTGTGAGATATATACGAGCCGTATAGGCTCAGGGTTGAGAAAGAGTTGTTCTTCTGATTTTCTTATCCTGGTCTGATTAGACTAGGGTAGCGCGCCGAGAAAGTGCCCAATTAGGAAACCTGCGAAACCGGCCGCCAGACCAAAAAGATTCCTAAATTACTGACAAGACGATCCTGGCTGCCCAAAATAAAATCAGAGAGGGAAGAGGCTACTGAACGCCCGTCAGCCTTTACTGGGTTCTTAGACATAGAAGGCAGTTCCTAAAATTGCGGGTTTCGTAAGATGCTGTTAAAGATCCGCTGCTCCACGGAATAGGAGAAGGAGGGGGGGACTGGGTGTCTCTGGCCCTTTTCATTCTATTCCTGAAATAATGGTTTCAATGCCGTTCAGGAGGAATGCAACCGAAAGCCATACCACTAGTGTTACGAGCCCGATGCCGGGGAAGACGAGTACTATGAGCGAGAATATGATGCTGAGCGCACCTACTATGAGGAGAAGTGCCCGCTTCCATTTTGATACGAGACTTGCAGCTGCAGACGCTCCTATGACTAAGCTTACAATACCATATGCCAGTAGCGCGAATGCAAGTAAGAATACTAGCGTAGCAATGCCAAGCAGAGGAAATGCAAGGACTACAACACCTAGGATGAGCGCCACAACACCGGCAACTGCGTAAAGTGCGCGATGCCCTTTCGACCACAATTTAACTTTGACACTGTGAGCAATCCTGGCAATACCCAAGAAAAGCAGCACGAATGAAAGGAGGAAAAGAAGAGTCAAGACTGCGAGGCCTGGAAGAGCAAGAGCAAATACTGAGGCCGCGATCGCGATGAAACCCACGATTAGAAATAGAGCTCTCAACCAATCAGACTTCTGCATATTCTTGGACAAAGCAAATCGTCAGTTGAGTGGATCGCTGTTGTATTAAGACTTGCGTACTCTTTGTGCTTCTTTGTAATTCGAAAGAAAATGAATTGCGGCTAGGAATTTAAATCAAGAATAGCCCCGAGACGTTCCAAAAAGTCACGCAGAAGAATTGACATGTGTCGTTGCGATTGGGTCGATTGTTCTTGAGTTCTAGGAGTTGTGTATCCTTTGTGATATTTTGTGACTCTTTGCGGACGTACTCGTAATTAGCTCCCTTTCATGATGCAGTTCTTGGCGAATGAACTGCAAAAACCTAGCAGGAAAGAAATGGAAAACGAGATGGAAACGATCGAGCGCTGGCTCCCATTCAAAGAGTATACCAAAGACGAGAAAATACTGAGACAGCACATTGAGCGACTAGAGAAAGAATACGACGAGAGAGAGAAGGTGATCAGTCGTATCATGGGGTACGGTACGGGCCTCGAAAGCGAAAAGGCACTGAGAATGTACTCAACTCGCGTACTGGAACAATGGGAAGCGAGCTTAGAGAGATCTCTAGCGGAGAAGAAATGAGCCCAGGAAACTTGTCTTCTTGGGTCCCACCTTTTCCTTACGAAAAACCTGATTAGGCATCCGTGTTGGAATTATTAGTGTTAGAGGGCGGTTGACATGTGGGAGTTTGGTGAGAGAGGATGGGCGTCGATTACAGTTGGTGTGGCCGCGGACGGAGTTACTGGCCAAGGTCAACCAGGGAGAGACGACAACCACAAGGGTTTGGCGGGATGGAACTTTGCTGGCCTCGACTGGTACTTTGTTATCGGTTTGATATTCGGGTTTGATCTGGTTGTAGAGAAGTTTGGGGTGTACGTGGCGCCTTTGATAATGATAGGATCGGACTCCGTCGTACCTGGCGTAGGTGTCGGAATCTCGTTGTTCCGGCGTCTTGGTCTGGGTGTGATAATTCCATTCTGGATGTTCGGCGTCATCGTACCAGCTATCGTCGCCGTTATTGGATCAGCGGCTATAGGAGTAGTGCTGCTGTTTTTCATAGCGGTGGCAATCTTAGGTATCGCCCGCTGGGCTAAGAACCGTACCGAGTGAGGCACAAAATGCCGCGCAACCTTTCCCTGAATCGCTTCGGAGGGTATTGCCAAGTTGACGGTTGATAGGCTGTCACCTTCTTGTCGTCGAAAGTCAGGTGATGAGTTTTCTTGGGGATCCTATTGGCTTCACATCTCATCGAACACGAGCAGCAGAGCAGCGGCTAACCGTCAGGTTCTTTACCATTTGGCTAACTGTAAGTCGGTTAGCATAAGTTTCGGGAGATGAAGAAATGCCAGAGGAAGAATGCATATGCGGGGCAGGCTGTCCACCTGGAGCATGTGCGACTGCGGTTGCTACTGAATGCGGATGCGCAGCAGCCGGGCTCTTTGGGGTACATGATCGCCATTACAGGATGACACCTGAGCAGAAAGAACGAGAGCGACAGGTGGTGAAGGAACTTAACGACCATGTCGAGGAGCATGTTAACGAACTCGCAAAGCGTCACTTCACCTATAAGGGATGGAAGCTCACGCCCTACGTGTCCTATTCCGAAGGCTTTGCTGAAATGAGGTGGAGAGCAACGAAGAAGAACGACCGGAGTTTTAAGGGAAACAACTACGGTGAAGTGAAACTTCGTATTCTGCGATACGTAGATGCGCCCAAATGGTTGCATATGTTAGAACACCGCATATAGGCCAACGCAACACCGACTTTTGACAATCATAAGAAATAGGCGTAGCAACCGTCGAGTTGAGGGCACTCTGGAAGTCCTCCGGCCTCCCTCTCTCGGAGGGATAATGAGTAGATAAGCTAGACTCGGCGTTTTACGAGGTAGTAGCCCGCTGTCTTAGCAACCTTGTTCGGACGCTGCGAGGGCGAGAAATTCTCGCTTGGATCCAACCCTTTCTTCTAAGAATCCGGCTGCATACGAACGAAGACTGCGCAGTCTGATTCGCGAGAAACAGTCTAACATCAGGTTGAGACGAATCGAGGACTTTCTGTGCGAAAGGGTCGGTCCGCAATAATATGTTTGGGAGAGTTTTGAAGTGTCTGGTACCTAGCTTTTCTGTAGCTGTTTGAGGCTTGTAGTGGACTTTTTTGATTCCTTCCGGATGTTGGTGATCCGTGCTTTCAGGGCGGCCTTTGCGTGACCCTTTGCCTTTGCTGCTTTCTTTTCTAAGGCCTGCACTTTAGCTTGGGTCTCTCTTTCTTGTTGCTTCGACCTCTGTTTTACCTTCTCTAACTTTGTATACAGCTTCTCTTGTAATTTGTCGATTTTGGCCTGTAGCTTGGCTTTTCGCTCTGTCCGCGCCCTAGCTTTCTCTGCTTTCAACTGAGCAATCTCCGCTTTTCGAGCTGTCACCTCTCTGGCGTCCTGTTCGTCTTCGACATTCTCACGCGGGGAGCGAAACACGGTGCCGCCGAGGGCTTCCATTCTGCTATCGACGGGGGTCACCCACTCTTCGCTGATGTCTGAAACTATCGCCCACTTGCCAGGTGTAAGTTGGGCAGATACATCGTTGAGGAACTCTGCGTCGACTCCGGCTCGGTTCACGTCCGCGATACCTCCCAAAAGAGCCCCGGCTGCGGCGCCAACGCCTAACCCGAATGGCCCCCCGAGAAGTCCGATGAGAGCGCCGATCGCCGTTCCGCCCACAGTACGAATCGGAAGATTGTCTCCCGATTGAGTTATGGAAACCGTTCCATCAGCATTTTTCTTTATCACTGCCTCAGCGTGAATGGAGATGCTCCCATCGGAATCGAGTTCGTTTAGCGCTTTAGCTCCCTCGTGAGTTCTTGACTCGTCGCCAAAGACTACTGTCAACATTTTCTCCATCGTGTGGTTCCTCTTCATCTTACGAAACAAGAGGTCTTCATTCTACTTAAGTTGGTACGAACCGTTTGTAGTTACCTGTAGCCATCAGAAAACAAGTCAAGTACAATAGACAGCTAACAGAATTAAGCGGCAGAGGGACATTAGGAGATGGCTCTTGAGGATGTTCTTCAGCAAGTTCGAGTACAACTAGAAGAAAAGATCAAACGGCAATTAACCGGTCTCCAAGGTTTGGTGGCAAGGCCATTATACAATTCGAGAATGCCGTTGCATCTTGAATTATCGACGGGTCACGAGACGTTCCAACTTACTTTCCTTAACGACGGCGATATTCAGCTAAGTCGCGGTCACGACGCAAGTCCGGACGTACGCTTAGAAAGTGACGCTCAAACGCTTGGAGAACTCTTCCAAAATCCTACTCCCACTCGGTTCAAAGAGATGGAAAGCCGAAACATGATTAGAATCACCGCCTGTACAAGAAAGGGTAGAGACGCCGAAGCATACATCCGTCGTTATCTAGCTGCGTAGGTTTGCAGCGGAGTCGTTCGATTGTCAAGAGCCTTGATGTCATAGTGATAGGCGGCTATGCCAGTAATCGGTAACTCCAACACTGATATGACTACTCGAGTGAGTAGGGCAGCTGAAGCGGCGACCGCAAGGGGAATCGAAAAGAGAGAAAGCGAAGCGGTAATGGCGGCTTCGTAGATTCCTAGCGTTCCTGGAACGTCGATCGGAATCATTTCTATCATCTCACCAACTGCGACTGTTATCACCACAGCCGAGAAGGGGACGTAAACGTTCAACCCCAACAAAGCTACCCACAGCACCACAACCCCGCTACTCCAATCACCCAAACTAACTAAGAATGATAGCGCGACGTAAGGTTTAGCCGCGAGCATCTTCCGAAAACCTACACCGTATTCATCCAAGAACTGATCCGCCTTCGCTTCAACATTCGCCTGCTTCTGCACGAGTTTGATCAAAGGTTGAACCAATCTTAGCAGCCCGTCAAGAACATGCCGCAAGGCATTTGGAGAAAAAGAAAGGTACAGGAAGATTACGAGTACCATTATTGCAATCACAGGTACGATTGCTAACTCCATAATTGCTGAGCCGGTGATGAATCCGCTGACAATGAGCGTGAGTATAGCGAGCGCTGTACTCGCTAGAACTGCGCCGATATACAATGTGCGATGAAGAATAACGGTGGCGGTAGATTCACCAAGCTTCATGCCGCTTGCTTTCGCGCC
>Ga0326727_10007783_pt1 | contig 27877 bp, 27 predicted proteins | sample MB2enrmetagenome_FD_207643 | JGI IMG/M metagenome (GOLD analysis project Ga0326727, IMG submission 207643) | Lab enriched peat soil microbial communities from McLean, Ithaca, NY, United States - MB29MY | ecosystem: Environmental > Terrestrial > Soil > Wetlands > Peat | place: USA: New York...
ATTGTTCGGAGGACAGTTTCTGTTTCAACTGCGCCGGCTCCGGCTTTTTGAAATCCTTCATGTGTTCTGGATCATAGGTTGAATTGTTGGCCGGCTGCGCGCGCCCCTGACGCACCACCACGGCGAGCCCGACCGCCAATAACACCGCCGCTGCAAGGGCTGCAATTTTAATTGAGGTCATAGGCTTTCCATTTATTCAGTTTCACTCCCATTCAAGGTTCCCGGCTGCAGAATTCCATTCCTGCGCCATAAGTAAGTCGCGCGGCCCGCTGAAAGCTTACACAGGAAGATGAAAAAGCCTTTATTTACCCTGCGCGGGCGAACGCAGGGAGGGTTTGCTTTTCCCGCATGAATAATTAGATTTTACCTGTGGATGCTGACAAGGATTTAACCGGGGGCCAGGCGTTGCCGGAGGAGGGCGCGAAAGAGGCCCCTGGCCTGTCCGACCCGGAACGGTGGGTGGAACTTCACGGCGATTACCTTTTCAGGTACGCCATGATGCGGCTGCGCGACGCGACCAAGGCGGAAGACGCGGTCCAGGAAACATTCCTCGCCGCTCTTAAAGGAGGCAAAAGTTTCGCCGGCCGGTCGGCGGAAAAGAGCTGGCTGGTCGGCATTCTTAAAAACAAGATTTCCGATTATTACCGCAAGGCCAGCCGTGAGACTTCGTTCACCGACATGGAATTTTACTCGGATGAAGAGAGTGACTGTTTTGTCCCGGAAGGCCTGTTCAAAGACGGTTGGATTCACGAACTCGGTCCGCAAGAGTGGTCAAATCCCGGCGCCAGTCTGGACAGCGAAATGTTCTGGCAGACGTTTCGCGATTGCTCGAACAAGCTGCCAAAGAAGGTCGGCACAGTGTTCACTTTGCGGGAGGTTGACGACATCGAGGGCAAGGAGATTTGCGCCATGCTGAACATTTCTGAAAGCAATTTATGGGTGATGTTGCATCGCGCTCGCATGGCGTTGCGCCGCTGCATGGAAGCGAACTGGTTTGGGAGAAAGGATCTGCCGCAATGAACCGGGCGTGTGCTGGCATGGCGTTGGCGGCATTCCAGTGGTTCTTCAAAGGGCGGGACAAATCCGAAAGATATCGTAAGGATTCGCGCCGTCTCTCCGACGAACTGGTGGGCGGTGCTGCGTTCGACGCGGGTGCGGCGGTGCAATCGGCTCAAACGTTGCTGGTTCGCTGGCGGAAAACAATATGAATTGGCCCTCTAACAATATCAAAACCCTCGTCCGGGGGCTTGGCGACCTGTCACCCAGTTGCAGGGAGGCCATCCGCCTGCAATCAGCCGCGCTTGACCGCAAGCTCGCGCTTCTGGAGAGGATCGGTTTGCGTTTTCACCTCGTGTTGTGCAAATGGTGCCGCGCTTATGGCAGGCAGATCACGTTTTTGCGCTCGGCGGCCAGGGAGCATGCGCTAGACGACCCACATTCACCGCAGCAGGCGCTGTCATCTGAAGCCCGCGAGCGAATCAAACGAGTGCTGCAATCCGGCAGGGAATAAGTTTTGTATAGATCGTTCATGGAGTGAGGTTTCGCTTTCGGCTGGTTCGATACGGCACGGCGTCTTCTTTGATGTGAAAGCCTGTTTCCGGCCGGGGCGGATCGGGAGGCGGCGCCAGAAGCGGTTGCAGCTTCGTCCAAATGGCGCGCAAGGCCGAATCATGTTCCAACAGCGTCTTGTCAATCTCCGCCCCCGCACAATTTCCGCCTTATTTGTAAATACTAATTTCAGAGTTGTTTTGTAACTTCCCTGCTGACAACATCTTATGATTATTCAAAATGTCGAAAATTTCACAGTTTGTTGACAGGGCGCTGTGGCGGTTTTAAGGGTTCGACGCCCGCCGTCGCCGAAGGCTATGGCGCGCCAAGGGAGTCTCACCCTACCGGAGTGTTACCATTCGATCACGGCGGCGCCCCAAGTCAGGCCGGCGCCGAAGACGATCAGCAAGACCAGGTCGCCCCGCTGGATTCGGCCGCTTTGCACGGCGTCGTCGAGCGCAATCGCCACGGAGGCGGCGGAGGTGTTGCCGTATTTGTGCAGGTTGATGAAGAGTTGTTCCTGCCTGGCCCCCAGCCGTTCGGCCACGGCGTCGATGATGCGGCGGTTGGCTTGATGGGGTATGACACACTTGATTTGTGTGATGTCCAGTTCGCAGCGCCGCAAGACTTCCTTCGCCGCGGTGTACATGGCGGTGATGGCGCTTTTGAAGGTTTCCTTGCCGTCTTTCATGTGCAGGTAATGCATCCCGGCGGCCAGGGATTCGCGCGTCGCCGGGCACCTTGACCCGCCTCCGGGCATGCAGAGGAGGTCCGCCCGGCTGCCGTCCGACCCCATGCAGGCCGTCAGGAGGCCGTGGGCCGCCGGGCGATGGCGCAATATCGCCGCCCCCGCGCCGTCGCCGAAGAGGACGCAGGTGTTGCGGTCTTTCCAATTGACGATGGAGGAAAGTTTCTCGGCGCCGATGACCAGGGCGGTGTCGTAGGTGCGGGACATGATGAATTGCTGCGCGACTTCCAGTCCGAAAATGAAGCCGGAACAGGCGGCCTGGATGTCAAAGGCGACGGCGCGCCGGGCGCCAATTTTTTCCTGGACGAGGCAGGCGGTGGATGGAAAGGGCATGTCGGGCGTGATGGTGGCCAGGACGATCAGGTCAATTTGATCGGGGGTGATGTTGGCCCGTTTTATGGCGCGCCAAGCGGCCTTGGCGGCGAGATCGGAGGTGGATTCGTTTTTGGCGGCGATGCGGCGCTCCTTGATGCCGGTGCGGGTGGTGATCCATTCGTCGGAGGTGTTGACGATTTTCTCGAAGTGGGCGTTGGCCAGCACGCGTTCGGGGACGTAGGAACCGACGGCCAGGATGGAGCAGGTGCGGCCCTGGAAATTATGCCAGGCGCGGGGGTTGTTGAACTGTTTTGGCAATGATTTCACGGGGTTGGGCCGCATCTTGACGCTGCTGGCAAAAAACGGCAGCGGGACGCTGCCAGAACCCGCAGGCGATGACGCCTGCGCCACGCTTCCGGCGGCATTTGCATATAGTGGCAGTGTCAAGATGCACCCCATGGTTTGGCCGCTTCCGCCGCCACACGTTCCTGTCCGGCTTTTGATTGGGCTTCCTCGCGGGCCCTGGCTTCCGCCACGCGTTGGTTGGCGGCGGCGGCTTCGCTACGAATGATGTCGGTGATGTGATGTTCGACGGCCTGGACGGCCTGGCCGATGCCGTTCATGATGGCCCGTTCGCGGGCGGAGCCATGGGCTTTGAAGACGATGCCGTTGAGGCCGAGCAAGGGCGCTCCACCCCGGGTGTCGGGGTCCGTGCGGCGTTTGATGGCGCGCAAGGCGCCTTTGACGAGGAAGGCGCCCAGCATCCGTTTGGGATTCATGGTGATTTCGTCCTTGACCCACGAGGCCAGGCCGCTGGCAAAACTTTCCAGGGTCTTCAGCACGATATTGCCGATGAAACCGTCACACACGACGACATCGACGCGATCATGGAACAGATCGTGTCCTTCGACGTTGCCGATGAAATTGAGGTCAACCATTTTGCACAGTCTGAAGGCTTCCTGGGTCATTTCGGTGCCTTTGTTGGGTTCGGTGCCGTTGCATAAAATGCCGACGCGCGGGCTTTTACAGCCCAAGATTTCCCGCGAGTAAATACTCCCCATGATGGCAAAGTGCAAGAGATGAGTGGGGCGGCATTCGACGCTGGCGCCGGCATCCAGCAGGACAAACTCGTTCTTCGGCGCGGGCATCACCGTGGCGATGCCGGGCCGGTCCAGACCGTCCAGAGGCCGGAGGCGGATGGTGCTGGCCGCGACGATGCCGCCGGTGTTGCCAGGGGAGATCAAGGCATCGGCTTTGCCATCCTTGAGCAAGTCCACCGCGCGGAGAATGGAGCAATCTTTTTTGCGGCGCAAACCCTCCACCGGTTTGTCGTCCATGGTCAAGGTTTCGCCGGCGTGAATGATTTTGACGCGCGGATCGCGCAGGCCGGCGCGGGTCATCCCGGCCCGGATCTCATCCTCCCGCCCCACCAGATACAACTCGCTGATGGAGGGGTGGGATTGGAGGGCCAGGCGCGCGCCATCGACGACAACCCCCGGCCCGTAATCCCCGCCCATCACATCCACAACCATTCGCATAAGCAAAAGAGCGCGAAGGAACCCGGCTTCCACGCTCCCAAAGTGCTTCAAGCCGCGGCTTTGACAGTGATGACCTGGCGGCCTTTATAAAAGCCGCACGCGGGACAGACCCGGTGAGGGACGTAGGGGGCGGCGCATTGGGGGCAGGCGCTCAGTTGGGGCAAGGTCAGGTTGCTGTTATAGGCGCGCCGCATGCGTTGACGGCTGTGCGAAGGTTTGCGTTTGGGTACTCCCATACTTTTAGTCTTTCAAAACTTGAGTTTGTTTAATTCTGACCAGACAGACGAACCTGGCGTCTGGCTGGCGCCTTTTGCCGGCCTGGCATTTTTCTCCGCCCGATTGAGCAGACCGGCGCAATCGGCTTCACACAACGGATGTTGTGGAAACTCCAGGAGAATATCTTCCCGCAAGAAAGGCGTCAAGTCCACGCCATCGTCCTTAATCCTGGCTTTTTCCGGCCCCGCCAACGGCACCAGAGCCGTCCAATGGTCCAATGCCACCCTCTGCTGGAAGGCTTTGAGGCACCGGGCGCACTCGCAATCCAAGACCAAGGCGAGTTTGCCCTGAACCAGGAGATTGCGGCCCGACTTTTGGGCCGTCAAATCATACCGCAGAGGCTGCCGGGCATGGACCAATTCATCCGGGACATCCAGGCCGGCCTCCGCCGGCGAGAGTTCGCCGCGCAACAGGACGTCGCCCGCTTCCAAATGCCGGATGTTGACTTTCAAGGACATGACAGTTCATTGGAGCAATTTGCGCGCCAAGGCCTTCCGGACATGTGCCGGCACAAAACAATCCACATTGCCGCCCAGGCCGGCGATTTCCTTGACGATGCGGGAACTGAGAAAAGTGTAGCTGGCCTTGGGCATCATAAAAATGGTCTCCACCCGCTCGTTCAATTTACGATTCATCAAAGCGAGTTGAAATTCAAACTCAAAATCCGACACCGCCCGCAAGCCGCGGATAATCGCCTGGCCCTTCTGTTTTTCCACGTAATTGACCAGCAACCCGTCGAAGGAATCGGCCTTCACCTTGGGGATGTTGGCGACCGCGGCCCGCACCAGGGCCAGCCGCTCCTCCAGGGTGAACAGCGCCTTTTTGCCCTCATTCCGCGCCACGGCGACGATGACACGGTCAAAAAGTTTGGCGGCGCGGTGGACCAAATCCAGGTGACCATTGGTCAGCGGATCAAAACTACCGGGATAAATAGCGGTTCGCATGGCACAGAATACGCACGCCCGCCTCCAAATTCCCATCGAAAAATGTTTGCAATACACCCGCCGAAGTGGGTGACTCATTTATGACACAACTCCGCAACATATGACCGGCCAGCAAACTCCGGCAAAAGACCCCGCTGGCGCGGGCCGGTGGGAGCGACGCTGGCGGGTGCCGGCGGTCTGCCTGGTGCTGGCCGCGATCACGTTTGCCGTGTTTGGACAGACGGCGGGTTTCGGGTTCGTCAATTACGATGACAATGAGTATGTGTATGAGAACTCGGTGGTGGCAAAGGGTCTGACTCTGAAAGGAGCCCTCTGGGCGTTGACTTTTGGACAGATGGGCCACTGGCATCCATTGACATGGCTGACGCACATGGCGGACTGCCAGGTCTATGGCATGTGGGCGGGCGGCCATCATCTGACCAACGTCGCACTGCACGCAGTGGCGGCGGCGCTTTTGTTTCTGGCGTTGAGAGAGATGACGGGGAGCTTGTGGCGCAGCGCATTTGTGGCGGCGGTGTTTGCCATTCATCCGTTGCGGGTGGAATCGGTGGCTTGGATTTCGGAACTAAAGGACGTGCTCAGCGGAGTCTTCTTCATGCTGACGCTGTGGGCTTATGGGCGTTATGCGCGCCAGCCTTCGCGGGGGCGCTACGCAGTGGTGGCGCTGGCGTTTGCCTTGGGACTTTTATGCAAGAACACGCTGGTGACACTGCCGTTTGTGTTGCTGTTGCTGGATTGGTGGCCGCTCCATCGGGTGAAGCCGGCGCCTTTTTGGGGACTGGTCAGGGAGAAGATTCCGTTGTTCCTGCTTTCGGCTGGGTCATGTGCGGCAACTTTTCTTGTGCCGGAAAAAGTGAATGACTTGGACCGGCTCCCGTTCCTTGAACGCCTCGGCAACGCCGTGGTTTCTTATGGCGTTTACCTGCGGCAAATGGTTTTTCCGGCGCGGTTGGCCATCCCTTATGTCAATCCGCCAAACGGTCTGCCGTTTTGGAGGGTTACCCTGGCCTTTGTCCTGCTGGCGGCGATCTCCATAATTGTGGCGGCGTGCCGAAAAGGCCGTCCGTACCTGCTGGCGGGCTGGCTCTGGTATCTGGGAATGCTGGTTCCGACGATTGGGATTGTTCAAATATCGTACTATGCCCATGCGGATCGCTACACCTATCTGCCGGGAATCGGGCTGGTTCTGGCGGGGACATGGGCGGTGGGGGATTGGAGCTTGGAGTGGAAACATAGGCGGGCGATGCTGCGCGGTGTGATGGCCGCCATGATGGGCGCGTTGATGGTCTGCGCCTGGATACAGACCGGGATTTGGAAAGACAGCGAAACCTTGTGGACCCACACGCTGACCTGCACCACTGGCAATTACGTGGCCCACCACTCCCTTGGCGCCACTGCTTTCGAAAAAGGGAGAGTGGATGAGGCGATCACGCAATTCCAGGAGGCGTTGCAAATCAAGCCCGGTTATCCGGAAGCCTGCAACGGCCTTGGACAGGCCCTTCGCCGGAAGGGAAGAGTGGACGAAGCGATCGCCTGTTACCAAAAGGCGCTGCAAATCGAACCAGACTACGTGTTAGTTCACAACAACCTCGGCAACGTCCTTGTGCAAAGGGGAAGAGTGGACGAAGCCATCACCCATTACCAAAGGGCGCTGGAAATCAGGCCCGACTATGTGGAGGCCCACAACAACCTCGGCAACCTTCTACTGCAAAGGGGAAGAGTGGACGAAGCGATCACCCATTTCCAAAAGGCGGCACGGATCAATCCTGACAATATGGATGCGCACTACAGCCTCGGAAACGCTCTCTTGGAAAAGGGAAGACTGGACGAGGCGATCACGCAATACCAGGAGGCGCTCCACATCAAGCCCGATTACGCGCCAGCCTTCAACAACACCGGCAATGCTCTTCTCAAAAAGGGAAGAGTGGACGAGGCGATCGCCTGTTTTCAAGAGGCGCTACGAATCAAACCCGACTACGCGACTCCGCACTTCAACCTCGGCAACGCTTTTATCCAAGAGGGAAGAGCGGACGAAGCGATCTCCCATTTCCAGCAAGGCTTGGAAATCAACCCAGCCGAGTCATCGGCCCAAAATAATCTGGCGCGGCTGCTGGCCACTTGTCCGCAGGCCTCGCTGCGCGACGGCGCCAAGGCGGTGGAACTGGCCCGGCAGGCCAATGCGCTCACCGGCGGAAAGAACCCCAACTTTCTTCGCACCCTGGCCGCCGCCTATGCCGAGGCTGGGCGGTTTCCCGAAGCGGTGGAAACGGCGCAACGCGCCTTGCAACTGGCCGGGGCGCAATCCGACACCAACCTGGCCGGGGCGCTTCAATCAGAAATGAAACTCTATCAGGAAGGCAGCCCATTCCATAGCCCTGAACAAACACATTAAAGGAATGACGCAAAATATGAACGGCCAACAATCTGCGCTGGAAGTCCCCGCCGGCGCGGGCCGCCGGGATCAATGCTGGCGGGTGCCGGCGGTTTGCCTTGCGCTGGCCGCGATCACCTTTGCCGTATTCGGACAGACGGCGGGTTTCGGCTTCGTCAATTACGATGACGGCAAGTATGTGTATGATAACCCGATGGTGGCAAGGGGTTTGACCCTGAAGGGAGCCGCCTGGGCGTTGACCTGTGGAGAAATCGGCCACTGGCATCCTCTGACGTGGCTGACGCACATGGCGGACTGCCAGGTCTATGGCCTGTGGGCGGGCGGTCATCATTTGACCAACGTGGCGCTGCAAGCGGCGGCCGCAGTGCTTTTGTTTCTGGCGTTGAGAGAGATGACGGGGAGCTTGTGGCGCAGCGCATTCGTGGCGGGGGTGTTTGCCATTCATCCGCTACGGGCGGAGTCGGTGGCCTGGATTGCGGAACGCAAGGACGTGCTCAGCGGGGTCTTCTTCATGCTGACGCTCTGGGCTTATGCGCGTTATGCGTACCGGCCCTCGTGCTGGCGCTACGCGGCGGTGGCGCTGGCGTTTGGCTTGGGACTTTTATGCAAGAACACGCTGGTGACTCTGCCGTTTGTGTTGCTGTTGCTGGACTGGTGGCCGCTCCACCGGGTAAAGCTGGCGCCTTTTTGGGGACTGGTGAAGGAGAAGATTCCGTTGTTCCTGCTTTCGGCCGGGTCCTGCGTGGCGACGGTTCTTGTGCCGGAAAAATTGCTTGACTCCTACCGGGTCCCGTTCCTTGAACGCCTCGGAAACGCCGTGGTTTCCTATGGGGTTTACCTGCGGCAAATGGTTTTTCCGGCGGGATTGGCCAACCCTTATCTGAATCCGCCGAACGGTCTGCCATTCCGGGAAGTTGCGCTGGCCTTTGTCCTGCTGGCGGCGATTTCCATGGGTGTGGTGGCGTTCCGAAAAGGACGTCCGTACCTGCTAATGGGCTGGCTCTGGTATCTGGGAATGCTGATTCCGGTGATTGGGATTGTTCAAATATCCTACTATGCCCATGCGGACCGCTATACCTATTTGCCTGGAATCGGGCTGGTTCTGGCGGGGACGTGGATGGCGGGGGATTGGAGCCTGGGGTGGAAACATCGGCGGGGGGTGCTGGGCGGTTTGATGGCCGCCGTGATGGGCGCGTTGATGGTCTGCGCCTGGAAGCAGACGGCCTATTGGAAGAGCAACGAAACTTGGTGGACCCATACGCTCGCCTGCACCCCAGGCAACTACATTGCCCACAACGACCTCGGCAGCGATCTTTCCGACAGGGGGAGATTTGAGGAGGCGATCAACCATTTTCAAAACGCGCTGCAACTCAAGCCCGACTACGCGGAAGCGCAATACAATTTCGGCAATGCTCTACAGCGAGAGGGAAGAGCCGACAAAGCGGTTCCCCATTACCAAGCAGCCCTGCGAATGAAGGCAGACTTCGCGGAAGCCTGGAACAACCTGGGCCACGCACTTCTGCAAAAGGGAAGAGTGGATGAAGCGATCCCCCCTTTGCAAAAAGCGCTTCAACTCAAGCCCGACTACGCGGAAGCGCACTACAATCTGGGCAACGCGTATGTGCAAAAGGACAAAGTGGAGGAAGCGATTGGCCATTACCAACAGGCGCTGGAAATCAAACCAGCCGATCCGGCAACCCAAAACAATCTGGCCTGGGTCCTGGCCACTGGTCCGGACGCATCGTTGCGCAACGGCGCCAAGGCGGTGGAACTGGCCCGGCAGGCCAATGCGCTGACCGGCGGAGAAGATCCGATCATTCTCCACACCCTCGCCGCCGCCTACGCCGAAGCCGGGCGGTTTTCCGAGGCGGTGGAAACCGCGCAAAAGGCCATTGAGCCGGCGCGGGTGGCGGGGCAACAAGATTTGGCGGGGCGGCTCAACATTGAGTTGAAACGATACCAGGCGGGACTCCCCTGGCATCAATAACAGGCACGGATTATGCTTCAATGGAATCCAGGCAAAATGCGATGCGACGGCAATGCACAAATTTCAATGTTCCGGGCATCATTTAATGAATGAATTTGATTGCTTTCGCTTCGGGAATGGGCGAAGATGACCATAGTAAAACAATGCCCTAAAAACTATACGAACAACGCCTTACAACCCATGAAAAAGATCTTAAAGACCGGTGTTTTGATGACGCTTGCGCTGGCCGCGCCGCAGGCCATGATGGCCCAAGTCACTGTTTTGAGCGATAATTTCTCCACCAGCACGATGAACGGAAACGACGTCGGCGCGGTGACATCGACTTCGACCAGTTACGATTTCGAGGGATCCAAGATTGGAGGGGAAACCATCGGGTCCGGTGATCTGGACATAACCACTGCCGCCGGAACCAGCTCGGGAGAGGTCGAAGCCCAGGCCTTGTTCACCACCACGCCGGTCCAGTTGGCGACACCGGGCGACTACATTGATCTGACCTACACTTTCACAGATGAAGGTGCGATCGCTGGCGCGGCTTCCTCTTCCTCGTCGCTCTACACTGGTTTGTATTATTCCGGCGGAGCCGTCCCAGATTACGGAACTGTCGGCACTTCCGGCAATGCGATTACCATTACCCTGGGTGCAGCGACCGCGACCTATAACACAGGCGGCGTCCAGGGTTGGGAGGGATACATTGGGCGCATCCAGGCGACGAGTAGTGGACTTAACGAGATCTACTCGCGTTCGCCACAAGGGAACAACGGGACAACTGCCTCGGCTCAGGATTTGGTGGGCAGTTCCGGTACTGCTTTTACCGGCGCTTTCAATAATCCGAATTCCTCCGCCAATCTTGCCGGCACCCCGGCAGTAGGTGTGACTCTTACCAGCGGGAGCGTATATACGCTGGATTACCGGATGACGCTTGCTTCTGCCGGTTTGCTTACCATCGCCGAAAACCTTTATAATGGCACCGGCACCGGAGGCACGGAGGTCATTACGCCCCTGACCGCCTCTTCTGTCACCGCATTAACCACTGAATTCGATGGATTGGCCATTGGTGCTTACGAGAAGGCCGCCAGCAGTTTATATCCCGGGATCGAGATCAGCCAGTTAACTGTTACGGACGACATTCAGCCGGTTCCCGAACCGGACACTTTGGCCTTGCTTGGCGGCGGCATGGTTTTGTTGCAGATGGCACGGCGTCGCCTTCAAGCACGCGGCTGACACACACACACATCCGGTTTTCAAGGCGGGCGGCGGCAAGAGTTTGCCGCCGCCCGGCTTTTTGGGGCCGACCGGTTTGAGCAGTGATGGGCGCCTCCAGGCTCAGGGCGCGGACGTCGCGGCGTCTCTTTCCGCGTCCGTGAGGAAATGGTCGAAGGTCTTGTCAACCTTCAGGAATCGTCAATTCCATTGCTCCACCTTGATCTTGACGTTTTTAGAATCCACATCCCCGGCGTAGATCAGGCCGGCGATTTTGCCACTGGAGGTTCGGTAATTGGCGAATTCCTGTATGCCTTGAAGAACGGCCCCTGCGTCGAGTTGAAGCGTGGCATGGATACATGAATTGTCAGGGCATCTTTTGGGCGGCGGTTGCTGGCGTGACAGGATTCCGCGCGCCGCGAGGAGGTGGGGGGGTGTATTTTTCGGCGGATTCGAGGCCGGACCCGGTGACGTCGTTGGTCGCCAATAGCGGCCCGGTCAGGCCGGTCACATGGATGCCGCTCAGGACGGCGTTATTGACATGCTGCAGGGAGATGCCCTTGGTGCAGGTGCCGCTGATGTTTTCCAGCACCAGGCCCTGAAGCGGCTTTTCGGCGGAAATCTGCGTGACATCGGCGAGAGTCCCGCCAGCGACGCGGATATTGGAGAATTTGAAATTCCTTCCCTCGGGAATGCCGGCAGGACCCGCCACAGGATCATCCGCAGTGTTGGTGTTTCCGGCACTCATCAGATTGACGCGAAGAAAGCTGCCGTTCGACACGTCCAGATCCTCGCCCACAATGTTCTCGTTGACGCCGGCGCGGCCGATGCGGCTTTTGATGTAAATCGCGGAGGAGCGCGGGGCGCTCAGTTTGCAATGTTCCATCCGCACATTGCGGACGCCTCCGGAGGTTTCGCTGCCGATGCCAACGCATGCAAATCTGCGGCAATGCAACGTGCAATTGGAGATCAGGACGTCTTCCGTCGGTTTCCCGATTCGCGCGCCGTTCATGCCACGCCCGGATTTGATGCTGATGGAATCATCGCCCGTATCAACGTCGCAACCTTCAACGCGGATGTTTTTGCAGGAATCGATGTCGATCCCGTCGCGGTCTCCCCGAATGTTGATGTTGGTGATTTCGACGTTGGTGCAATAGGTCGGATGGGTGGCCCAATTGCCGCCCTGGGTGAGGCTGAAACCCTCCCAGCGCACGTCGTTGCAGGAGATCGGCTCGAGAACGACCGACCCGCGCGGGTTTTGCGGAGAGGCAACGCCGGGATCTCCCTCAATGCGACCGGGGCCGATGATGCCGGTGTGATTCACATTGGCCGAGTAAATGAGGGCGCGCCTGCCCGGCTGCCAGCGTCCTTCCCAGCGAATTTCCAACATCGGATAATCCGCCACGTCGGGGCTGCCTGTGATGGCGCTGTCGGGTTGGAGGCGGAGAATGGTGCGGTTTCCCATCTGCACGCTGCCGATGAGGTATTTGCCGGCAGGCACGATGACATCGCCGCCGCCGGACACAGCGCAGGTATCGAGCGCCTTTTGAAAGGCGACGGTGTCCTTGTTCGTTCCATCGCCGGTGGCGCCGAAGTCGCGGACGTTAAACGTCTTGGGAGCCGGCGCGGAGGTGGCGGCATCTCCTTCCGCATCCGTGAGGAAATGATCGAAGGTTTTGTCCACCTTCATGCCGCGGGAATACTTGTCGAAAAAGTCCATCATCGCGGTCCAATCCTCCTGCGTGAAGGCGTGCGCGTGGTGCGAATAGTGAACGCCCAGATTGTCCTTCGCCCCCAGAAATTCATAGACCTTTTGCGCGGCTTGGATGGAATGTTTGACTGCGTCGGGCAGGGAAATGGTGTCCGCATCGCCTTCCAACGCAATGAAAGGCCGGGGGGCGGCAAGAGCCAGGAACCAATGCTGGTCGAACGGGAGCTTTTCCCGGTGTCCCCAGAACTCGTGCAAATGCGGCGAGAACCAGTTGGGATATTTTTTCTGCATGATGTCCAGGGTTTCGCTCTTGCGGGGGCCGGCGAAACGATAAGCGCCGATGCCGCCGCCGCCGGTGACAACCGGCGCGCCCAGGAGCCGCGGGTCAAACGCCGCGGCGATCATCGAGGATTTTCCGTTGCGCGAGGCGCCGGTGATGATGAGGGTTCGATTATCGATTGCGGGATCGGTTGCCAGATAATCGGCGATGCGTGACGCGCCCCACGCCCAAGCCGCCAGAATGCCCCAGTCATAGCCCGGATAAGCGGGAAAGAAGCGGGTGTTGCGAAAGGCCCAACTGCCGTCCTGGTTGCGCAGGGTGGTGTCCTCGGCGCAATCATTTGGGTTGTAAATCACAAGGGCATAGCCGCGCTGGAAGACATTGCTGTTGCGCGTGGCGATGCCTTGGGCGCCGCCATCACCGAATCGATCGCGATGTTTGTCCGCAGCCTCCGAAGCCGCAGCGCCGGGGGCCGGGCCGACCATCATCAGAACATCCTGTCCGCGCCCCTGGTTGGGACCGTTCGGAAGCCGGGCCAATGCCTTCGCATAAGGCGGCGTTCCGCCTTGCCAGATAATCGTTGGGAACGGCCAGCCTGCGACCGGCGTGAAGATGCCGATGTCCAGAGAAAGCCTTTCTTTGGGGCCAAAAGTCAGATGCACGAGGCGGTATTTGACCTTGCCGCCGAGCACGGTTTGGTTGGTGACCCCGAAGCCTTTCACGTTCCCAGGCGGAGGCGGCATTTCACCGATGGCGTAGTATTCGAGCGCGTGCTGGATTTCCTGGCGGCGTATTGCCCATTGTTCGGGCGTGGTGACCCTGGCGCCGTCGTTCATGACCATCGGATCGGGCAGATCCGCGCGGACGGGCAACTCATTGACGCCGGGCATTCTCCCCAGGCCGGTCTTGATTTCCGGGATGGGGATTTCCTTCGGGTCCGGTCCCGGGGCGGCAGCGGCGGCGAGCGCGATTCCAGCCATGATGAGCGCGGCTCCGCGCGTGGATGTGTTCAGCAGTTGGCTCATGGGTTTCAGAGTATGATCGGGGAATGACGAAAGTCCAAGCGCGAATCAGCATCGCCTTGAAGAATCCGTTGGGTTTTAATGGCGCCATGTCAGGCAGCGCAAAATCGCCGTTGACCGCCATGGGGATGGCGCCCGGAGCGCGCCCGCTCCTGTTGTTTCTCTGCGGGTGGCTGGCGGCCGCGAACGGCCTTTGCGCCGCGCGCATCGACCGCCATGCGCTGGTGACGCGCCATGACCCGGAACTGCGCGCGTTGGATCCCTGGAATCCCATGTCCGTCGGCAACGGGGAGTTCGCCTTCACGGCCGATGCCACCGGCCTGCAAACCTTCGCCAACTCCTTCACCAATACGATCGCCCTTTCCACCCTGTCGCAATGGGGCTGGCACAGCTTTCCCAATCCGGCGGGCTGGAGCATCGACACGTATGACTTCAAGGCATTTGACGCGTTCGGACGGAGCGTGCCTTACGCCGACGCTCCCCGCGGCCGTCTCACTCCGGAAACGGCCTGGTTGCGCGAAAATCCCCACCGCCTCGACCTCGGCCAGGTCGGATTCGTGTTGACAAAGGCGGACGGCGCGCCCGCCGGGACCAATGACCTGTCCGGCATCGATCAAAAGCTGGACCTCTGGAATGGAATCCTGCTGAGCCGGTTTGCCCTCGAAGGCCGGCCCGTCGAAGTCCAGACCGTCTGCCATCCGGAGCGCGATGAGATCGCGGTGCGGGTCGTTTCGCCGCTGCTGCGGGAGGGGCGCGTCCAGATCGCGTTGCGCTTTCCTTATGGCACAGCAGGCGCCGCCACAGCGGACTGGACGAAACCGGAGGCGCATGAAACGCGGTTCCGGCCCGCCGGCCCGGAGGCCGGCCAGTTCGACCGCCGGCTCGACGCCGCTTCCTATCACGCCGCCGCCCGTTGGAAACACGGACGGCTGGCGCAAACGGCCCGGCACGAATTCCTCCTGACGCCGCTCCCGGACGCCGGCGACCTGGAGTTTGTCTGCGCGTTTTCCCCCGGCCTGACGGCCGGAGCGCCGCCAGGTTTCGAGGCCACGCGCAAGGCGGCGGCCCGGCATTGGCAACACTTCTGGAGCACGGGCGGCGCGGTGGATCTTTCCGGGAGCAAGGACCCGCGCTGGAATGAATTGGAGCGGCGCATCGTTCTATCCGAATATCTGACCGCCATTCAATGTTCGGGCGGCCTGCCGCCGCAGGAGACCGGCCTGACGTGCAACAGTTGGGGGGGAAAATTCCATCTGGAAACGCACCTTTGGCACGCCGCGCATTTCGCGCTTTGGGAGCGGCTGCCGCTGCTGGAAAAAAGCCTCGGCTACTACCAATCCATCCTCGGCCGCGCGCGGGAAACAGCGCGGCGCCAGGGTTATGCCGGGGCGCGCTGGCCCAAGATGACCGATCCGTCGGGCCGGGAATCGCCTTCGGCCATCGGCCCCTTTTTGATCTGGCAGGAGCCGCATCCGATTTTTTACGCGGAACTCTGCCACCGCGAACATCGCGACCGGGCCACGCTGGAAAAGTACGCCGAAATTGTCGCCCAGACGGCGCAATTCATGGCCAGCTACCCCGTGTGGGAAAGCAACGGAAACCGCTGCGACCTCGGCCCGGTGCTGCAATGTGCGCAGGAGATTTTTCCCAAGGAGCACACGCTCAATCCCGCGTTCGAGTTGACGTATTGGCGCTGGGGCCTGGAAACCGCGCAGCAATGGCGCGCGCGGCTCGGCCTGCCGCGCGACGCCGGCTGGGACCGCGTCTTGCAACATCTGGCCGCGCCGGCGCTTGAGGAGGGCAAATATCTGTTCGCCGAAACCGCCGCCGGAACCTATTCGGAAAAGCAATGGACGCGCGACCATCCGTCCGTCACCGCCGCCCTGGGTCTGCTGCCGGGCGCGGGGATCGACCCGCGCGCGATGCGCCGCACCCTGGATTGGATTTGGGAGAATTGGGATTGGGCCGGCACCTGGGGCTGGGATTATCCCATGCTGGCGATGTGCGCCGCGCGTCTGGGCGAACCGGCGCGGGCGGTGGACGCCCTGTTGCTAGACACGCCGAAAAACCATTACGCGCTCAACGGCCACAATTATCAGCGGCCCGGTTTGGGCGTCTATCTGCCCGGCAACGGCAGCCTTCTCTATGCGGTGGCGATGATGGCCGCCGGATGGGACGGCGCCCCGGCCAGTTCCGCCCCCGGTTTTCCGTCGGACGGCCAATGGAGCGTGCGTTGGGAGAATCTGCGCCGCGCCCCATGATTCAATGCCCATCACTCCGGGGATTCCAGGGGTGGTGATACGACAAGACTTTGGCCGGATCGGACCATTCGGCCGCGTCGGTTTCGGTGAGCTGTCGCGAAGCCGGATGCCGCCGGCTGACGTCCACAGGTTTTCCCTGAGCGTCGGTGCTGTGAAATTCTCCGAAGCGCAGATGACTGACATTCGTGCCCCTGACTTCCCAGCCGGCGGGCGGAACCTGCCCACCCATCCGGCAGTTGATGAACAGCACCTGGCTGCCGGGAAAACGGTCGGCGTCAATCCGTGCCAGCAGGCAACTGGCGACTCCCGGCGCGGCCGTCAGTTTGCATTGGAAAAAAACATAGCCGGGACGTTCCGCCGGGTTGCGCGCCTGCGCGTAATAACCATTGTGAAGGGCCTTGATTTCGCACTGGTCAAAGAAAACGCCGCCTTGTCCCCAAATAAAATCCACGTCGCCTTCGACGCGGCAATTGGTCGCATAAACACTGCCGCTCAACAGCAGCGTATCCTGAAAACTGTGGAAGTCGTCATTGCGCAACACGCAACGGTCGCCTCTGACGCGCAAGGCTTCGGCTTGCGAACCGCCATAAGGCGTCGTGTTGCGCAACGTCATGTTCTCCAGCACAAAATCGTCCGCGTCCACGCTCACCAGGGAACGCCCGACGCGGCCGGAGTTCAACCGGTCGTTGTTGCGCCCGGCGATGATGGCGCCTTTGCGGTCTTCGCCGATGAAATGGATGCGGCTTTTGTCCGGCGCGATGCAGAGCATCCCGTCATACACGCCCTTGCGGACAAAAATTTCGACCGGCAACTGGTTGTCGTCCGGGACATAATCCACCGCGCCCTGCGGGGTGCAGAAATCGCCCGTGCCGTCGGCGGCCACAATCAGGTTGGTCCGGCCTCCGGGCAATGCAGGGCGCGTGGAGAATTGCCATGCGGAGCCGTTGGTGAACCCGCCGAATTCATTGCCGCTCCCGCTTTTGAAAACCCCCGGCTCAATGTTGACGTAATAGCTTTGGCCGGGAATCAGCGCGCGCGAATGCAACGCGACCGACACGACGCTGCCCTCAATCCGGATCGGATCGTAGCGCAGCGTTTTGCCGCCAAAATTATTCGTGAACCCGGCGGCGCTCAAATCAAACACGTCCGCCAGCTTGTTGTTCGCGGCGCGAAAGACCGCGATTTTGCCCCTGGTTCCCAAAACAACCGGCTCGTTGAAAGCCAGCCGCAACGGCGTGTCGGCGCAGACATTGGCGGAGTGACTGGCGGGAAATAATTGGGTGACGGCCGGCTCCGCACGGCACCAATTTGGGATCAAAATCGAAAAAACCAGGACGGCGACAACAGGCTTTGCGGAGCCGGGATTCATGCGCGGCCGGATCATTGCCAAAGCCGTTGATCCAGAGAAGAGACCCGGCACACGTGAGGAGCCGCCATACCCCGCGCCCAACCATCAAATTCGCGGGGCATGGCGAAAGCTGCCGCCATGTCTGTTATGGCGCCTGCAGCTTGAAGAATTGCTGCCGATCGCCCGGGGTCACCACGTTGGTGGCGGTAATGGAGAAACTGTTGCCAATCACTGGATTGGTGGCCACAGGTGTCCAATTGGTCGAGTTCAAATTGGTGCTCATCAGCACAATATAAGATCCGGCTATTCCATTTGTCCCGTTGAGGAGCAAGTTGGTTGTGCCGGAAATGCTGAAACTGGTAATGTCCGGCTGCGGCACCACGGGAACGGCGTAGTGAAGCAGAACATTCGTGGTTCCAGTGACAATGCTGTAATTGTTGCTGTTGGCGGGTGCGTTCGTGAGCCAGGCGGGCGTGGCGATAAAGGCGGAGGCGGCGATGGTGCCGCCGCCGGTCACATTGAAGAGCACATAGTCGGACGTGGCCAGCGTCGTGAGCGGGTTGATGACAATTTGAGCACCGTTGGGATGCAGGATGCTGCCGTTAGTACCGGGACCGTTAACCACTATTTGGTCGTTAGCACCTGACGGGCTGCTGGTCAGGTTGAAAATACTGGTGGCGGTTGCGCCGCCATAGGTGAGAGTCCCGCTAAAAGTGAGCGCGGCTCCGCTATTGGGATAGATGACTGACGGGGTCCCTGCCGTGAAGTCGCCGACGATCTTGCCGGAGCCTTCCAAGGTGTTATTCGCGGCAAAAGTCCAGGCGCCTTCCGCCGCTGCCGTCAGATTGATTGTCGAGTTTGGACCCAAAATAATGGTGTTGCTATTGCCTGAAAGCGTGCCTTTGGCGGTAAAATCGATGGTGCCATTGTTGGTGAGGAATCCAGTGCTTGGCACACCGGCCACAACGTAAGCTCCAGCGCTAACGTTCAATGCACAGTCCAGGTTGACCGTCGCGCCGCTGTTCACCGTCCAATTCCAACCGGCATCGCTTGCATTAAGGCCGTAAATGCCCAACGTTTGCGGGCTGGATCCGGTGAAGTTCACATTACCAATGGCGGTGGCATTGTTGATTTTAATGGCCGCGGTGGTGTCCACCAGGAAATTTCCACCCACGTTCAAGGTGACGGTGCCGCTGGTGCCGGTGGGGACCCATGCGACGTTAGTAAGCCCAATATTGCCGCCGACGGTCATAGTGTAACCCGAATAGGGAAAATCCTTGTTCGTACACGTCGGGCCGCTTGCAGTCATGTAAAAGTTATGGGCCACGGTGAAGGAGCCAGCGTCCTCGCTCTTGCCGAAGCTATTGGGGAGCGGTCCTTCATTGGTCCAGTTCCAAATGAAGTCGTAAAAGGTCTGGCCTCCCAACCCTTCGGGAATAAAGCCGCCTACCAGCGAGACGCCTGTCGTCGGATTAATCGGAGCAATCAGGCAGGTGGAACCGGGTTCCCAGGTCGCATGCGGGATGAAGCCTTTCTCGGAGGCGCCATTAAACTGCTGCGAATACGTGCTGCCGCTTTTGAACGTGATGGCATTGGAAACCCAGGTGTTTGATACGGTGTTGGTATAGCCGGGTCCGGCGAAGTTGTCATAGCCGGCGTCGCCGTTGTTGGTCATCGTGGAGCCGCTTTCCATGACAATGGTCGCGCCACTGTTCATAAAGAATAAAGGTTCGTTGCCATTGGCCAGTGTGAAGTTGCCAGAGACGTCCAGATCAATGCTCTCCTGGCCGCCCAGGGTGAAGGATCCGGTCCCAAACACGAACGAAGCGCCGTTCTGGACAACGATTCCGTCAGCGATATTCGTGGCGGTGCCAGAGGAAGCATTGGTAATGGTGGTGCCGGTCAGAATGGTGATCACACCGGTGTTGTTGCTCGGATAGCTGGTGCCCCCGTTGGTGCCGGTTTCGGACACCCACGCTGAACCGTTCCACATTTGCCAGGTGGTGAGGTTGTCGAGCGAATTATTGGTGGAATTATCCCAGTAAGCGTTGGCCAGACTGGGCACGGTTTGCCAGTCGCCGACGCTCTGAGCTTGGGCGAGAGTGGAGGCGAACGCAAGAGTCGCCAAAAGAGCCGTCCTGAAGATATTGTTGGTAGTTTTTAAGGCAGTCATAATGTTTAGGGTATTGTTTACTGTTCGCATATTCCACTATTCCCGGCGCGAAATCAATTGAATTCACTGGTGAAATTGTCCCCGGCACATTGAAAATTATGCACCGCCGTCCCGCGGCATTCATGGGCAGCGGCCACACGCCCCGCCCCGCCGGTTGCGGCGGCATGGCAAAGAGCCGCCCCGTCCGTGATGGCATTTGCAGAACGAAGGATTGTTCCCCCCTGCACAACCCGTTGAACCAAAAGGGGTTCTAGGAGGCGACTATGGGCGGCACCGGGGCGTCAAGATGTCCGGCAATCCACTGCGGCTCTTCGTCGAAGGCAAGGACCCGGCAAGGATATTGTTTCTGATTGGCCACGGCCACGGTTTTGCAAAGAAACGTCAACCCATTTCCCGAGGGTATCTGCCACACATTTGGGGCAATCCGTTGCACTTTTTGGCCGCCTTCCGAAACGGGGGGTTCCAATTTGTGCAGGAAGTCCAGCCATTCCGCCTGCCTGTGTTTGTGCTCGTTGCCGGGTGGCTTTGGCAATTCGATTATCAAAAGGAAAGAATTCATGCGCGGCATCAGACGCCAAAAACGCCCCGGTGTCAAGGGTTCAAGCCGGGGCCGCCGATTTTCCTTGCGTTCACCGCGGAAGTCTTTGATTATCCGGGGCCAGAGACTGCGATGAGAGCATTGACGTTTTGACACGCAGCCACTTGAATTTCACAGCAACCTGTCGAATCGGGACATGCAAAAACGAAGATGCCCAAATCCGACTGAGCCACTGAAAAACGCAAAAAACAGAAAGCACAGAACATATGAACAAACAAACACAGGCAACCAGCAATGAGATGGGCGCGCTGGCCGACGATGCGCGCGCCTTGATGAACGCCACCGCCGACGTGGCCGGAGAAAAAGTCGGGGAAGCCCGCAGGCGTCTTGCCGCCGCACTGGAACGCGCCAGGGAAATCGCGGGCCGCGTCCGCGAGAAGGCGGTCGAAGGGGCCAAAGCTGCCGACGAAGCCGTGCATGAGCATCCTTATCAAGCCATCGCCATCGGCGTCGGGGTCGGGTTGATTCTCGGTTATCTCCTGGCCCGCCGGTGCTGCCACAGCCGCGATTGATGGCGCCATGGAAGAATCCACTGCCAGCTTCAGTCAACTGGCCGCGGCCTCGAAGGATTTGGCGCGGCGGCTGTTGATCATCGGGGAAAACCGGCTCGAACTGTTGGCGGTGGAGGTGCAGGAGGAGCGCGAGCGTCTCCTGCACGCCTTGCTTTTGGCCGCCGGCATGGCGGTCTTTGGCCTGCTGGCCGGCATGACGCTCACGGCGGCCATCGTGTTTTTGTTGCCGGCTTGCCCACCGGCGGCCGTTCTCCTGACATTAACCGGCCTCTACGGGGCAGCCGGGGTTTATCTTTGCTGGCGGCTCATGGCACTGCTGCGCGGCTGGGAGTTGCTTTCCGCCTCACTGGACCAACTCCGAAAGGACCGCGCCTGTCTGGAAAAAATCCTCAAATGAACCCGCTCGAATCGCGCAAACAACTTTTGATTGTGGAAAGCGAACTCAACCGCGCCCAACTGGCCGGAGAAGTGGCGGCGCTGAGGGCGGACGTCCGCGCGCTCACCCGCCGCGCCAAATCCTTCAGTGCGATCGCCTCGTCCGCCGCGGCGCTGGTGGCGGCCCTGGCGGCCTTCCAGCGCGGCAAGTCCGCCGGGGCCGGCGCGAAGCGATCCTGGCTGCAAATCATTCTCAAAGGGGCGGGCCTGATTTCCACAATCTGGCTGGCATTGCGCCCGCAGGGCCGGGATCGGGACGGAATTTAACCGGCAAAACCAGGGGGCGGGTGGATTTGGCGGAAACCGGAAACATTGGAAGCATTCAGAAATGAGATTCTTCAGTGCCGAGACGAACGCGCAGAAAGTCAAGATGTTGAAAAGCATCCCGATCTTTCACACGCTGACCCGCAAGGAGATTCTTGAGGTGGATGAACTGTTGTATGAGCGGGTTTACGAGAAAAATGAAATCGTTTTCGAGGAGGGCGACCCCGGACACGGAGTCTTCATAGTCGTCACCGGCAAGCTTCGGGCGGACCCTGGCCACCAGTTGCTCAAGACGGCGCTTCTGGACATTGGCCCCGGCGAAACGGTGGGTGAGCTGGCTCTGTTCGATGAGGGGCCGCGCAGCGCGACCGTGGTTGCCATCGAGCGCACCGTGACCGTTGCGTTGTTTCAAGCGGAGTTTTCCACCTTGTTGATGAAAAACAAGAGCATCGGGGTCAAGGTGCTGGTTGAGCTGGCCCGAATCCTCAGCCGGCGGGCGCGGCAACTTCTGCAACACGAGAAACACCTTCCGACTTTATGAAGCCATTCCCCCAGCCTGGCGCCGTCACTCTGCTGGTGGTCATTTTAAGCACCTGCCTGCTGCTCCTGTTATTCCAGAAAATGATCTGGCTGGTCCTGCCCGTCCTGCTGGCGCTGCTGCTTTACTACAGCCTGCGTCCGGTCGTGGACGCCCTGGTGGTTTACGGGGCGCATCGTGAGACTGCCGCCAAAGTGGTCTGCCTGGTTCAAATGATCGTGGCGGCAAGCCTTCTGGTCCTGGTGCTCCTCTTTCTGTCAAAGGCCGGGGCATCGCAAGACAGTCTTGCCCGGTATCTGACGGGCGGGCAGAACTTGCTGAAGAAAAGCACCGGGGCGCTGGAGCGGGCTGTTCCGATATTCCAAAGAATGAAATTGAGCGAGCAGGTTAACGACCAGCACGTCCGGGACTTCACCGACAAGTTCGTGCAGAAGAATCTTTTGCCGATCTCCTTGCAGTTGCTGGAGTGGCTGCCGTCCTTGTTGCTGGTTCCCTATATCACCTACTTTATGCTGACCGACTCGACGCGGCTCAAGAAATACATCATCAAGAGCGTGCCCAATGCATTCTTTGAAAAAGCGCTGCTTCTGTTTTCCCATTTGGACACCAGTCTTCAAAGCTACTTTCAAGGGTTGCTTGTACTCACGTTTTTGGAGGGCACCACTCTTGCCATCGGACTCTCGCTGGTGGGAATTCCCCACGCCCTCTGGTTGGGATTCGCCGCCGCGGTGCTGGCCTGGGTTCCTTATCTCGGATCTGTCGTCGGGTGCATCATGGTTGTTTTGGTGGCCGCGACTGATTTTCCCGAAAAGCCCGGGATGGCTTATGCCTGCCTGGCGCTCTTCCTGGGTGTCCGGTTAATTGACGATTTTATTTACCTGCCGTTGACGATAGGCCGCCAACTCCACGTTCACCCTTTGTTAAGCGTATTGATGCTCTTCCTCGGCGCCACGGTCGCCGGAGCCACCGGGCTGGTTTTTGCGCTGCCTTTGTTCGGGGTCGTCGCGGTGATTGGTGAAACGGTCGCCCAGGTCGTGACTGACCAAAGGCTCAGGGCGCGTTACAGGGCCGCGCGCCAACTGGCCGCGTTGTGCGAACGGATTTGACGCCCCGGTTCCCTCCACCCGGCCCGCTTAATTCAAGGGCAGCCGCTTCAACTCGGAATTGATGTCGGCCATGATGCCGCGAAGGTCCGCGTCCCAGGCGGCCGTCAATGCCCCGGGCGCCGCCCTGGCCATCGGGGCGCGGCGGGCGCAGACTTTGTCCATCAGGACCCGCCCCGGCCCGCCCCGGTTGAGTTCGTAAAGCATAAAATGAATCTCCAGCACCCCGGCCGGCCGGGCCGTTTTTCGAAAATCGCCATAAAGTTCGTTGACCGAAACCTCCGCCACCAGCGAAGGCACCAAGCCAGTCCCAGGCTCGACGACGCAACCAAACGCCCCGCCCACACGCAGCCAGGCGCAAATGGGCTGCTCGAGCGCCCGCCCGGGCGGAACAAAGAACCCGGCGTAAGGATCATGTTCATAAGTGTTCTCCCCCGTCCTGTAAGTAAATGAACGGCTCTGGAAAAGCGGTGAAACCGTCACGCGCCGCAACGCCACAACATTCGTCTTCGACACGGCGGCCGGAGGATCCGCCGGCAGGGCGAAGGAGAAACTCTGCCTTTTCCAGGCCGCCTCGGAAGCGCACCCGGACAGGGCCGCGGCGCCAAGCGCCAAAAGGGCCAACGAGCCAAAGCGGAGGCGCGCCGCAGGCTCCGGCATTGGGTGGTTTGGATGGTCTTTAGTCATGAGTCATTTCCTGGGTGGTTCTTCAACGCTGCCCGCCGGCCTCGGCGGTTTGCTGAACAACACCGAGGAGGGCCTTTCTTCCAGGTTATGGAGCAAGAGAGTCAACTCGTCGGTGGCGGACCCGATGTTGGCCAGCGAGGCGTTCAATTCGACCGTGTCCACGCTGGCCAGCACGCGGCGCAGTTCGATTGCCGCGCTGGACAACCGCGCCTCCAGCAATTGCGCCTCCCGGCTCACGGTGGGCAGGTCGGCTCCTTTGATCGCGTCCTGCGCGTCCGCCAGTGTGTGCTGCAACCCGCGATTGGTTTCGCGGATTTCGACGACGAGCGCATTGGCGTTAGTGCCCAGGCGGTCGAAATCGATCCGGTTGATGTTTTCGACCAGGCGATTTGCCGTGTCGATCAGCTTTTGTGTGCGGGCCATCAATTCGGGCAAATCCAGCTCCTGCGTGTGCAGGAGGATTTTCTCCAGGGCGGAGAAGGCATGGGCGAACTGGCTGGGAGCGGAGGGGATGTAATAATGTTTCGGAGTCCAGGGCACCGGCGTCACCGGGTAGAGTTTGGGATCCACGTATTCGAGCATCACGAGGCTGGGGCCGAGAAAACCCTGCCCCTGGACTGTGGCCCGGAGACCGCGGGCGATCTCCCTGTCCAGCATTTGCTGGACGTTGTCCGTTGCAATGATCATGCCGGCGCGTCGGGGCACCTTGAAAAGAACGACGACAGACTGCCCCCTGTACTGCGGCTGCTCCTTGTCAATAAAATTGATGGCGGTGACCTTCCCTATCGTCACTCCGCGCAGCTTGACCAGCGCCCCCACGGACAGGTTCTCCACCCCCCCCTCGATGTAAGTTTCGAACACGTCCCCCTTGACAAAAGAGCTTTCCAGCCCCAGCGCAAACAACGCGACGACCAGGAGGCCGATGCCGACGAGCACGAACACTCCAATTTTGAAATTATTGGCCTGCTCGCTCATGCCGCCTCCCTTTTCAGAAACTGCCGCACCCAGGATTGGGCCGCATGCTCGCGCAACCAGGACGGCGGCCCTTCCGCCACAATGCCCCGCACCCTTGGGTCCAGCATGATGACACGATTGGCCACCGCATAAATGCTGGCCAATTCATGCGTCACCATCACGAATGTGACGCCAAGTCCTTTGGCCAGTTCCCGAATCAACGCATCCAGGCCGGCGGACGTGCAGGGATCCAGGCCGGCCGACGGCTCATCCAGAAACAGGATGCAGGGGTCAAGCACAATGGCCCGCGCGATGGCGGCGCGTTTCTGCATGCCGCCGCTCAAATCAGCGGGCATCTTCGTCGCGGCGGATTCCAACCCGACCAGGCGCAATTTGGAAAGCGCAATGAGGTCCTTGGCGTCCTCGGACAGGCTCGTGAATTCATCCAGCGGCAGGCGGACGTTTTCAATCGCGCTCAGCGAGCCAAACAGCGCGCTGCTTTGATACATCACCCCGAACTTGCGCAGGATGCGCAGGCGCTCCGGCCCTTCGGCGGCAGCCAGGTTGTCCCCGGAAATGAGCACTTCCCCGGAAATGGGCCGATGAAGCCCGATCAAGTGTTTGAGCAGCGTGCTTTTGCCCGAGCCTGAAGAGCCGAGAATCGCGAACACCTCGCCGCGGCGCACCTGGAAATTGATCCGCTCCAACACCACGCTGCCCCCATACCCAATGGTCAGGTTTCGCACCTCAATCAAGCTGGAGGCCGGTTCCATCATTTTCGCAACGTGTAAGTTATCGACGCAATGAGCGCGTCGGCCAGAATAATCAACAGAATGCTGCTGACCACCGACCGCGTGGTGGAGTCTCCGACGGCCCGCGGACCCACGCCGGTCTGGAGGCCCCGCAGGCAGCTCACGGAAGCGACGATGGTTCCAAAGACGACGCTTTTGCAGAGGCCTTCCGCCAGATCGCCATAGTGAACCCCGGATTGAATCTGCTGCAACACCATTTGCAGGGGAAATCCCAACCCCAGCATCACCGGCACCCCGCCCAGCAACCCCGCGAACATCGCGTACAGCGTCAGAATCGGAGTCAACAAAATGCCGGCCATGACCCGTTGCACGACCAGGAACTGGATCGGCGACAAACCCATCGTTTGCAGGGCGTTCAATTCCTCGTTCACTTTCATGGTCCCCAGCTCCGCCGCAAACGCCGAGCCGGAGCGGCCCGCCAGCATGATCGCCGCCATCACCGGCCCCAACTCGCGCGACATGACCAACCCCAGCAAATTGGCCACGAACACCTGCGCCCCGAGTTTGGCCAGCGGCTGCGCCGATTCAAACGCGATGACCATGCCCACCAGCATCGTGATGAGGCACACGATCGGGAGCGCGTCCACGCCGGCAATCTCGAACACCCGGAAGACTTCCTTCCAGCGCATCCGGCGCGGCCGGAAAAGGCTGGCCGCCAAATTCACGGCGACCTCGCCGATGAATTCAACCTGCTCCCGCAAATCGCGCAACCACGCCCCGGTTGCGGCGCCCATCTCTTCGGGAAAGGATCGCCGGGGCGGCTTGTGCGCCCGCAAGGCTTGAAAGTCCGCTATCGAGAAACTGCCGGAGAGGTTCTGCATCTCGGAACTCAGCCCGCTCATGCGAACCGTCGCTCCGGGCGTCATCCGTCCGGCGTAAAGATAGTAAAGCAACGCCAGGCCCGCGCTGTCGCAATAGGTCAAATCACTCGCATCGATTTCCAGACTGGAAACTCCGGGGCCTTTGAGTTCCTTTTCCAGGGCTTCCCACGCGGCGGGTGTCGATGCCGCGTCCAATTCGCCGCGCAGCGTCAGCAACACCGCGCCCTCGGCTTTGAGCACCTCCCAGCGAACAGAAAGGCTGGCTGCTTCGTTGGCCGGCATCAGGCAATCCCTTTAGAGCGATCCGACTGCTTCAGTTGCCGTCCAACCCGGCTGGCAAACCGGGCCGTCCAGAACCGGGAATCTTTTCGTTTGACAATGCTCGCCATAAACAAAGAAGAGTAATAGCGGGAATAAAAACTTCAAGATATAAATGGCGCACAAAAGGACTAGAACCTGTAACCTTCCGATAAATTATTTTCGCTGATAGCCTTCCGGCAGCCGATCCCATTCCGGCGGCTCCGCGCTCGGAACCTGAGCCAGAAACTCATCCAAGCCTTTGCCGGTCGCGCGGGCAGCCCGCTCCTCCAGAAGCGGCTCCGCAATCAGGCGCGACAGGCTTTGGGTCAGGGCAATGGTCACGAGCGCGTCCATGGACAAGTTCTTCGAGGCGGCCACTTCGCGGGCCTTTTGGTGGAGGTTGTCCGGCAAATTTACGGTTAATGCGCTCCTATCAAATGATTCTCAGAAACTCGCCCGGCGTCAACACACTCACGCCGAATCGTCCAGCATCCCGGAAGTCCCCCCGGTTATGCGTGACAATATAGCTCGAACCAGACGCCAATGCCAGTTCCAAAATCAACTCGTCATCTGGATCAGCCAAAAAGGGACGAGAAAGAAGCCCCCGCGTTGGACCTCGCGGCGGCGACCAGCACGTTGGTATCAATGACGACTTGAATGGGCATTGCAATTGCGCTGCACGATACGGGAGCAACCTTGATTCAACCAGAGTTTTCCGGCCGGCTGAACCGAACGACCGCAAATGAGAACCGCACGAACCGACCGCGAACGAACGTATTTGATTTTAATGGCGCACCCAATAGGAGTTGAACCTATAACCTTCTGATCCGTAGTCAGATGCTCTATCCAATTGAGCTATGGGTGCGGCAATTGATTACCAACGACTTGCGTGGATAAAATATATCCAGGCATTGGCAATTTGATGCTGTGTCCTGATACTGGCCGCATGAACGGCGAAAAAACGCCGCCAGAGGAGAGCCTTTGGCAGAAAACACAGTTTGCAAATCTTGTCCGTTACATTCCATCCGGCATTTATTTTGCCAGATTCCGAGTCAGAGGCAAGTTGATTCGGAAAAGTCCCAAGGAGCAGTTCGATGTATGCCTCCGAAA
>Ga0326727_10007784_pt1 | contig 27869 bp, 25 predicted proteins | sample MB2enrmetagenome_FD_207643 | JGI IMG/M metagenome (GOLD analysis project Ga0326727, IMG submission 207643) | Lab enriched peat soil microbial communities from McLean, Ithaca, NY, United States - MB29MY | ecosystem: Environmental > Terrestrial > Soil > Wetlands > Peat | place: USA: New York...
CGCATATGCCCGACCCCGACCTGCTGATCCGCACCTCGGGCGAGATGCGCTTGTCGAGTTTTCTGCTCTGGCAGATCGCCTACACCGAGATCTACTTCACCGAGCGGCTGTGGCCCGATTTCCGCGGCATCCATCTGCTGGAAGCCATCGCCGACTTCCAGCGCCGCGAGCGCCGCTACGGCGGCTTGACCGGAAGCACCGGCGAAGTGGACGAAGAGGCGGAACGGATCAAGATCGCGGCGGGGTGATTACCTTCGTTGTACCTTTGTTCTTTTTAACGTTTACAAGGTTGATCTTGCCGGCAGATTTTGACGAAGATCGGCAGTAGAGGCAGAGTTCATTGGAAAACGTGAAGATAGCGCCGAAGGCAGGGGATTCCGCGGCCAAGGCGAGGGAGTTGGCCGAGAAGTTGCGCTTCCGGCTGAAGGAAGCGATGGCGCAGCGCGGAGGCTCGGACGCATTCCTGCATTGGCTGCGATCGGATCACGGCAAGAGGAGCGCCTGATCCCGGTTTGTCCGGGAGGGATGTCGCTTATTTCCATCGGGCTCGGCGGGCTGACGGCGAAGGATACAGCCAACTCGCCCTCCCGAGACCTACCTACAAGACAGGCGTTCTGAAATCGGCAATGAACTGGATGCCTGGAACATCCAGTTTTGCTAGCTGTCCGTCGCCGGTAAGAAACAGGTCCATGCCGGCGGATGCCGCACAAGCCAAATGGATCGCGTCGGCGACTTTCAACCTCTCTCTCGATCGCAGCCTGCCGAACGGAACGACTGCTCCTTCGTCGAATGGCAAGCAAGAGAATCCCATCTCTCGGATGGTCTCGCGCACGGCCCGCGTCTTGTTCGGGTGGGGCGATTTTTCCGCGCCGGCCATCACCTCTCCCAAGGCGAGGTAACTCGTGTAGAGGGAGTCGCCCCGGCGATAGGAACGGTCGAGAAGATGCCGGACTCTCGAACCGAATACCGGATGGTCCTCCAACAGATAAATAAATAGCATGGTATCCCAGCAAACACGGCTCATGCGGCGTCCTCGTCCTCCGACCTTACCCAGCGCAGGAACGCTTCACCGCCGCCGTATTCCGCCAGTTCTTCTTTCAAAAGCCCGCGCAGCTTCTCGGTCAGCCGAAACGCTCGTGCAGTGGGGTCTTCCTCATGCGGTTCCCTTCTCCCCCCTTCCAATGGAGTGTTCTTCGCATCGGAATCAACGCCGCGATTGGCCACACGATACCGCACGACCACAGTAGTACTCATCTTGGAAGGAGGACCGTCAACGCCTTCGATCTCAAGCCCGTTCTCGCGCAGAAACTTCGATGTTTGCAACGCTGTGCAGACCTGAGGTGTGTTTCTGGCTGGAAAGCCGTCGGTTTGCAGATCCTCCAACAGAGCTTTCACAGGGATCGAGAACTGCCTCTTCCCAGCGATGATGGCCGGATGCACGTACTTCGCTTGGGCCATTGCCCGCACCTGATCGCTCAATCCGAGGTTGTTCATATCAGAATCTCCTTTTCCAGTTCGAGAAAGACGGTCTTGCCTCTCTGAACCTTGAAAAAGAATAACGCGATTCAGACAATGTGTCAAGTCTGTTATTAGACTGTCTGTCTCATTGTTTAGAGAGGCTTGATCTTCTCGCCGGGTTGGCGCAAGCAATCCGGGTGGTCACCCGCACCCCACCCCGGCAGTGTATTCTCACCCTGGGCATGAAACGCATCCTTACAGCTCTTGTCTTGATTCCGTCAGTCCTGCTGCTGGTCTTTCTGTGGCCGAGTTGGCCGTGGCTGTTTACCCTGGCCGTTGCCGCGGTTGCCGCACTGGCCGGCTGGGAGTATCTGGGTCTGGCGGAGCGGAGAGGGGCCAAGCCGCCGCGCGTTGCGGTGCTGGTGGCCATTTTCGTGCTTTTTGCCGGCAACTTTGAATATCCCGACCAGACCGCGCCCATCTTCGGCGGTCTCAGCCTGGGCCTGCTGGTCTATTGCACCTTCCGCTCGTCCATCGACCGCATGATGGCGGATGCGGCGGCCTCTGTCTTCTGTCTCCTGTACGTGGGACTCACCTTGATTGCCCTGCCTGCCCTGCGCGAGCAGACCAATGGACCCTCGCTGGTGGCCTTTCTGCTGTGTGTGGTTTGGGCGGGAGACATTGCCGCGCTTTACGTTGGCCGTGGTTGGGGCCGGCTCAAGCTGGCGCCGTCGCTGAGCCCCAACAAGACCTGGGAGGGCACACTGGGTTCGATGGCGGGCAGCCTGCTGGCCGCCGGAGGCCTGCTGGGCCTGGAACATCTGTTGACGACGCAGTGGAACAAGGTCTGGCTCTCCTTCCCCGAGGACCCGTGGTATTGGCTGGGGCTGGCCGTGCTGGTAAACGTGGCTGCTCAGGCGGGCGACCTGGCCGAGTCGGCCCTCAAGCGCTCGGCCGGAGTCAAGGATTCCGGCTCCCTCTTGCCCGGTCACGGCGGCGTCCTGGACCGCGTCGACGCCCTGCTGCTGGCCGCTCCGGTGCTGTGGTACGCCCAGGTTATTCACCTGCGGTTCTGAACTGGGGACCGGGAACCGAATGCGGGCGGATCGGGTGCATTTCGCGCTATGATTTGCATAGGAGTTGGCCCAATGACAACCCGAATCGTTCGCGTGGGAAACACCCTTACCGTCGAGATTCCCGAGGAGTTGGCCGCTCAAGCCGCGCTTTCTGCCGGAGAGCCGGTGGAGTGGATCTCGAACGGAAGCGGCGGGATTGCGCTCGTGAAGCAAGCGGATATTGCTTCCGGAAGTCCGCGGAAGCGCAAGACTCTGGAAGAGATTTTGGAAGGCATTCCAGAGGGCGCTAGTATGGAGGAGATTGACTGGGGTCCTCCGCGCGGGGCTGAGGTTTGGTAAGCTCATACATCCCTGATTCCGGCGACTTGGTTTGGTTCGATTTCGATCCGCAGGCCGGTCATGAACAGGCTGGGCGCAGGCCGGCCCTGGTACTTTCTTCCCGGCAATTCAATCTGAGGGCGAACTTGGCTTTCGTTTGCCCGATCACAGGCAAAATCAAGGGATATGCATCCGAAGTTCCGCTGCCTCCGGGGTTGCCCGTGCACGGCGTTGTTCTTTGTTCGCATATGCGAAGTCTGGATTGGCAAGCACGCAACGCAGCATTGATCGGCAAAGCCTCGGACGACGTTCTTCTTGAGGTTCGCGAAATTGTCGGCTCCATCGCCGGCATCACGCCATAAGAGGGCTGGGATGGTCTCTGCCGCCGCATTGACTCACGATCCTATGGAGATTCAGGCAATACCATGAAGCGACTCGTCATTCTCGGTTCCACCGGCTCCATCGGGCAGAGCACCCTCTCCATCGTCGAGCAGTTCCCCGAGCGCTACCAGGTGGCGGCGCTGGCCGCCGGGCGCAACCTCGACCAGGCGTTCGCGCAGGCAGTCCGCTGGCGGCCGCGGGTGGTCTCAATGGCCAGCGAAGAACTGGCCGGAGAGCTGACCGCGCGCCTGCGCCGGGCCGGCGTTAACGGGATTGAGATTGTTCACGGGACCGAAGGGACGGTCGCCTGCTCGACGCTGCCGGAGGCCGACTTTGTGGTTTCGGCGATTGTAGGCGTGGCGGGCCTGGAGGCTACCCACGCGGCCATCATGGCCGGCAAACCCGTGGGACTGGCCAACAAGGAGTGCATGGTGGCCGCCGGCGAGATTCTTACCCGTGCCGCCCGCGAGCGCAACGTGCCCATCCTGCCCATCGACAGCGAGCACAATGCGGTGCATCAGTGCTTGCGGGTGGGCGCTCACTCCGAGGTGAAGACCATCTGGCTGACGGCCTCCGGCGGCCCGTTCCGGCAGCTTCCTCTCGACCAGTTCGCGGGGATCACGCCGGAGCGGGCGCTCAAGCACCCCACCTGGGTGATGGGCCGGCGCATCACCATCGACTCGGCCACCATGCTGAACAAGGGCCTGGAAGTGATCGAGGCCTGCCGGCTCTTCGATGTGCGGCCCAGCCAGGTGAGGGTCACGGTGCATCCGCAGTCCACGGTTCACTCGATGGTGGAGTACGTGGACGGCTCGATTCTGGCGCAGATTTCGGTTACGGATATGCGTCTGCCCATCCTGTATGCGCTGGCCTGGCCGGAGCGGCCGGCCTCCACGCTCTCCTTCGACCTGGCGGCGCTGCGCCATCTGGACTTCGAACCGCCCGATTTCGAGCGCTTCCCCTGCTTGCGGCTGGCCTTTGAGGCGGCGGCAAAGGGCGGAGCGCATTGCATCGCTCTGAATGCGGCCGACGAGGTGGCCGTCGAAGCATTCCTGGAGCGGAGAATCCCGTTCACCGGAATCCCGCGTACAATTGAAAGGGTGCTCGCGTCCACGCCGGAGGCGCACCCCGCCACCATTGCGGAGGTGCTCAACCACGACCGGGAGGCGCGCGAGACAGCTCGTTCGCTGTTGGAATAGGTTCGCTGGCCGGCCGCGCTTTTCCCCGAGGAATATTCGTACATCTATGCATGAGTTTCTAATTTCCGTCGTCGCTTTCATTGTGCTGATTGGCGTGATGGTCGTGGTCCATGAGTTCGGCCACTTTGCCGTCGCCAAGCTCTGCGGCGTGCGCGTCGAGCGGTTCTCCATCGGCTTTCCTCCGCGCCTCTTCGGCATCAAGATCGGCGAAACCGACTACTGCATCTCCGCCACGCCTCTGGGAGGCTACGTCAAGATGACCGGCGAAACTGCGGAGCAGAATCTGGAGGCGCCCGGCGCTGTAGCCGCGGAGTTGGAGGACGATCCTGGAAGTCTCCTCGCCCATCCCCGCTGGCAGCGGATGCTGATCGGCTTTGCCGGACCGTTCGCCAACTTCGTGCTGGCCTTCGTGTTGATGGTCTTCTACTACGGCTGGATCAACGAGGTTCCCAAGTACGAGGTGACGACCACGGCCATCGAGTGGGTGGTTCCAGGGTCGGCGGCGGCTCAGGCCGGGGTTGAAGCCGGCGACATCGTGCTCCACATCGACAACGCAGAGCATCCGGATTGGGAAAAGGTCTACGAGCGGCTCAAATTCAACGCGAATCAGTCAATTCCCATTACTGTAGAGCGCGGCGGCAGGCCATTCAATCTATCAATGCGGGTTCCTGCGGACGCCAAGTCCGACGACTTCGACTGGAGCGACGCGGGAATACTACCCCAGATTGCTTCCGCCCCGATCGGCGTGAAGGAAGTGCAGCCGGGCACACCCGCGGAGCAGGCCGGCCTCCGCGCCGGCGACGCGATCCAGTCCGTGGACGGCCACGCATTTCATTCCGTGCAAACCCTGCTGGCCTACATGCAGGCCGGGCAGGGCAAGCCGATGTCGCTGGTGCTGCTGCGCAATGGCGCCAGCTTGCCTCCGGTACTGGCCCATCCGGCCAAGCTCGATGGTGGCTGGAAGCTGGGGTTCGCGCCCGTTCAGATTCCGCTTCGTAGCGACCCGCTTCCCATCGGCAAGGCGATCGTCAAGTCGAGGGCATTTTGCTCCGCCAACTCCTCCCTCATTTTGGAGTTTATCGAGCGGCTCTTTTCACACAAGGTTGCCGCCTCGCAGATTTCCGGTCCGCTGGGAATTGCCCGCATGGCTGGAGACGCGGCGGAGACCAAGGATTGGCTTTCGAAGTTCGGTCTGGCCGCAGCCATCAGCCTCAACCTGGGGATTATCAACCTGCTTCCGTTTCCCATCCTCGACGGAGGCATGATCTTCATTCTGCTCATCGAGAGCGTGCGGCGCCGCGATATCAACATCGATGTGAAGGAGCGCATCTACCAGGCGGCGTTTGTGGTGATTGTCGCCTTCTTCGCCTTCGTGATCTTCAACGACGTGAGCAAGCTGCCGATCTTCACGCATTTGAAGCCGTGATACAGCTATCGGTTGTCAGAGATCGGCTATCAGGGGCCGGCATTGCCACTGACAACTGACGACTGAAAACTGACAACTCGTGGAGAGTCTGCCGGATGCCAGTGACGACCGAAGTGAGGGTGCGCTATGCCGAAACCGATCAGATGGGCATTGTCTACTATGCCAACTACCTGGTCTGGTTTGAGATCGGGCGCGTGGAACTGCTGCGGGCGCTGGGCCTTGCATACAGCCAGTTGGAGATCGATCACCAGTGCATCCTGCCGGTGATCGAGGCCAGTTGCCGCTATCGCTCGCCGGCCCGCTACGACGATGAGATTCTGATCGAGACCCGGCCCTCGCTGCTGCGCGCATCGGTGATCAAGTTCGCCTACCGCATCCTGCGAAAGGCTCCGGAGGGAAAGGGACCCACGGTTCTGGCCGAGGGCGAGACGGTGCACATGGTCTGCGACGACCAGATGAAACGCAAGCCCCTGCCGGCGAACTATGCGGCGGCGCTGCGCGCGGCAATGACACAAGGGTAGAGCGCCCCAAGCAAGCCTGAGTTTGGAAGTCCGCATGTCCTCGGGGGCTAAAGTCCCTCCCGGCTTTGTGCCGTTTGCGGCACGACTGAGGAGGTTGCGGAAAAAGGCCTGCATTTGGCCGAATGTCCGAAAAGCATGCCTCAGGGGTCCGCCGCGGCGGCCCCCGCGTTGATTTTGCTGCACTTACGGCACGACTGAAGTCGTGCCCTGACACAGGGCTGGCTTGTTGAAACACGCTCTACAAGACCGCCAAAGTTTCCGTTTCGGCGCCGAGGGTCTCCGGGGTTACTGTTTTGTGGCGGACGTAGTTGTAGGGAGGGACCGTATAGCCGCGCAGGAGGGCAATGCCGAGTTGGATGAGGCGCGGCCCGTAGGTTTCGACCTCGTGGGAGATGGAGCCGACGAAGGCGCTGGCGCCGGAGCGCATTTCGTCGAGAGCTTCGGGGATGCAGTCCTGGCCTACAATGGCGAAGTCCGCTTCGCGGCCCGACTCGCGCGCCGCGTCGAGGACGCCGAGGGCGCTGGAATCGGTGGCCGCGGCGACCAGGATGTGCTGGCCTTTGGGCTGGTTGCAGAGGAACTCGGCGGCGGCCAGGTAGCTGGGCTGGCGCATACCGCGGCCTTCGATAGTCAGGAAGCGGTCGGCGGGAAGATCCTTGAGGCGGGCGCGAATCCCGTCGAAAGCGCCGGTGATGCGGTTTTGGACGAAGCTGCCAGCCTCGGCGAAACCGATGCCGAGCACCAGGTCCACCTTACCCTTCCATTTGCGCAGGGCGTGCTGGCCCAGCACGGAGCCGGCTTCGACGCCCACCTCGAAGTTATCCACACCAAAGTAAGTGGCGTTGGGATGGGGCACATCGATGGCCACCAGCGGGATATCGGCCTTCTTGAAGATGTGAGCGACCCGCGGCGCCACGCGCTCCTCGACCTGGAACTCGATGGCCAGGTCCACGCGCTTGGCGACGAACTCTTCGGCGTTCTGAATGGCAACGTCGGGGTCGTAACGGTTGTCTAGGGTAAGCAATTCGACGCCGGAAGCGGCGGCGGCGGCGGTGACGCTCTGGGCCACCGCCACGGAGAAGGGCATCTCGGCGCTCTGGGCCGCAAATCCGAAGCGCAGGCGCCGGGGGCGCGAAACCAGGCGGTAAAGGCCGTTCTGCGACTGGGCCACATAGCCGCGATGCACCAGGGTCTTGAGGATGCGATAGACGCTGGTCTTGGAGATCTGCGTCTTCTGGTACACATCCTCAAGAGCCACAGGGGCGGGATTGCTCTCCAGCTGTTCGAGAACGTCGAGCGCTTTGGACAGAATCGGAATCAGGTACAGCCGCTTGATCTTAGCTCTCGGCAACCGATTGCCTCCTCGCGCGCAATTCCAATAGCGAAACTGCGCTTACCTAAAGATAACGCCTTTCAGGCGTAACTGCTGACGGCCGATGAACGGCTGCCGCGTTCCTGGGCAGCGCGCTCGACGTAGCCGCCTTCGCGGAGGGCGGCCAAGGGGTCGGCGTGCAGTCCGCGGGCCTTGCGCCAAGCCGCGGCGAGCGGGCGGACATCGGTCCAGAAGGCGCCGCGGAAGAGCTCCTCGGCGGCGACAAGGTCGCAGGACTGCTGGTGAACGGCCAACTGCTCGCGATCGACGAGGGCGGCCTTGAGCCAGAGTTCCTGGGCGGTGACCACGGTCTGCACGGAGGCCTCGATCTTGCCCTTCAGGTTGTGGCTCTGGTCGATCATGAAGGCGATCTCCAGATTCGGCTTCTCGGCCAGGGCGGAGTGAATCTCATGGAAGATGCGGAAGATCTGGTAGGGGTCGATGGAGCCGAGGGTGAGGTCGTCGTCGGCGTAGCGGCGGTCGTTGAAGTGGAAGCCGCCGAGGAGGCCCGTGTGCAGCAGCCAGGCGACGATCTGCTCGATATTCTGGGAGAGATAATGGTGGCCGGTATCGACCAGAACGCGGGACTGCGGGCCGGACTGGCGCGCCAGGTGGGAGGACATGCCCCAGTCGGCGATATCGGTGTGATAGAAGGCCGGCTCGAAGGGCTTGTATTCGATCAACTGGCGCTGGCCGGGCGCCAGGTGGTCATGCGTGACGCGCAGAGCTTCCTCAAGCCAGCCGATGCGCTTGCGGATGCTCTGGGTGCCGGGATAGTTGGAGCCGTCGGCCAGCCAGACGGAGAGATCGCGGCAGCCGAGGCCTTTGGCGATTTCGATCGAATCCAGCATGTGGTTCACGGCCTGCTCCCTGATCTTCGCCGAGGGGTTGCAGAGGGAGCCGTACTTGTACTCCTGGTCCTGAAAGAGGTTGGGATTGATGGAGCCGGCGCGAACGCCGAAGCGGCGCTCCAACGCCTTGACTTCGGGGATATCGGCGACGCCGTTGGGCAGATCCCAGAGCACATGCAGGGCGAGCGTGGGAGTGACGCCGGTAAGGCGGTTGACCTCGGCCGCGTCGGCGAACTTCTCCTCGATAGTGGAAGCGGCGGCGGCCTGCACGAACTTTCCAAAGCGGGTGCCGGTGTTGGCGAATCCCCAGGAGGGAATCTCGATCTGGAAAGAATCCAGAGCCTTAACTGCCAGGTCGTAAGTTGCGGATTCCGAATGCGTCATGGTCCTTTACTCCTTACCGAGCCGGTGGGCTGCGGTCACAATGCAAGTTCGTCGTGAATCAAACCTCATCGCGCACCAGGATCACGTGCAAGAAGCGTGGTCCGTGGACGCCTTTGATGCGTGTCATTTCAATGTCTGCCGTGGCGCTGGGCCCGGAGATGGTAGTGACTAGAGCAGGCGGCTGGGGGCAGCCGTCGAAGTACTCGGGCAGGGTTTGGACCACCTGGCTGGCGCGGAGGATGCAAAGATGCCAGTCGGGCAGCAGGGTAAGCACCCTGCGGCCTTCAGCCGGAGAGTGATGGAGGACGATGGTTCCCGAGTCGGCGACCCCGCAAGTGGCGGCGGTGACCACGCCTTCGGCCTCTTCGATCTCGGCGGTCGAAAGGCCGCGATCGATCTTCCAGTTATAGCCCCCGGCGAGCCACTCGGCGGGCAGGCCTTCAGGGGCGGCAAAGGTGCGCTTGCCGCTGGCTTTGAGCTGGGCGGCGATGGCGGCGGGCAGGGCCGCGGGCGTGGATTCAACGACCTCGGCGTCATACTCGCGCAAGCGTTCGATCATCAGCTCGATGCGGGCCGCGGGGGAAAGCGCGCCGCGGCGGATATAAGCGCGGGGCAGAGCCCGATAGGCATCCGCCAGTTGAGAGGCATCTTTCTTGACGGACTGGGTCGCGGCGCCGATGCGGTCGAGGATCAGTTGCCGCGACTGGGCTGGGACAGGCGCGCTCATTTCGCCTCCTTTCCCGATGCCGGGCTCGACTGCCGGGCGCGGGCGGCCCACCAGCCGTGGAAGGTCTGTTTGGGAAAGCCGCGCAAATCGCGGGTCTGGGTCCATTTGCCTCCCACGCTGGGCAGGGAGTGAATCCACCCGTCTTTACGCGTGAAGAGACGAATGCCGATGCGCCCAAAAAACTGCGAGGCATGGAAGAGCCAGGCCCAGGCAAAGAGCAGGCTGGCGACGCGCAGGCCCAGGTACATGGGGTCGAAGAAGCGGGCAAGATCCTTGCGCTCCTGGTTGACGACCTGGGCGCGCAGTTCGAGCAGCACCTCGGGAATGTTGATCTTGACCGGGCAGACCTCGAAGCATGCGCCGCACAGCGAGGAGGCAAAGGGCAGCGACTGCGCGTGGTGCATCTGCATCAACTGCGGGGTGAGAATGGCTCCAATGGGGCCGGGGTAAACCGAGCCGTAGGCGTGGCCGCCGGTCTGGCGGTAAACCGGGCAGGCGTTCATGCAGGCCGCGCAGCGGATGCACTTCAGGGTCTGGCGCTCCTTTGGCTTGGTGAGGATGGACGAGCGCCCATTGTCGAGCAGAACCACATGGAAGCGCTGCGGGCCGTCGCCGGGGGTGACGCCGGTCCAGATCGAGTTGTAGGGGTTCATGCGCTCGCCGGTGGCGGAGCGGGCCAGCAACTGGAGCGTGACCTCGAGGTCCTGGAAGCGGGGCAGCACTTTCTCGATGCCGGCCAGGGTAATCATGGTGCGGGGGAGGGTAAGGCACATGCGGCCGTTGCCCTCGGACTCGACCACCCCCACGGCGCCGGTCTCGGCGATGAAAAAGTTGGCCCCGCTGATGGCCGTGGGGACGGTGAGGAACTTTTGGCGCAGATAGGTGCGGGCGGCGTTCGTCAGCTCCTGAGGGTCGTCGGAGAGATCCTTGAGGCCCATGGTGCGGGCGAAGATCTCGCGCACCTGGCTGCGATTGATGTGCAGAGCCGGAACGACGATGTGGGAGGGCTCCTGCTCGCCCAACTGCAAGATGATCTCCGCCAGGTCGGTTTCGAAGACGTTCACGCCCGCGGCCTGCAGGAAGGGATTCAGTTGAATCTCGCCCGAGGTCATGGTCTTGATCTTGATCACGTCGCTCGCGTTTTCCTGGCGAAGGATATCGAGAACGATGCGGCGGGCTTCGGCGGCGTCCGCGGCCCAGTGAACGACCCCTCCGGCGGCGGTGCACTTGGCTTCAAATTCTTCGAGATAGGCGCCCAGGTTCTCGATGGCGTGCATGCGGATGGCGGACGCCGCCGTACGCAGCTCCTGCCAGTCGGTCTTTTCGGCTACCAGCTTGGCGCGCTTGGCCTGGATCACGTCGATGGCGTGGGCCACATTCTTGCGCAGTTGCGGATTGCGCAGAACCGTCAGCGCGGCCTGGGGAAAGGAAGGCGCGATGGTGGGGTCGAGCACGGGGTGGTTGGCGACGGCGGCGCTCATAGAACCCCCTCGGCGGGCGAGGCTTCCGTGCTGGCCAGAATCTGGGCCATGTGAATGGTCTTCATGCCCGCATACTGGCGGTGCATGGCCCCGCCCAGGTGCATTAGGCAACTGTTATCGAGCGCGGTGCAGAAGGTGGCGCCTGTGGCAATCACGTCCTGGAGCTTGACGGCCAGCATGGCGGAGGAGACCTCTGCATTCTTGACGGAGAAGGTGCCGCCGAAGCCGCAGCAGCGGTCCACATTGGGCAGCGGCGCCAGTTGGAGGCTGCGCACCTTGGCGAGCAGGCGGTAGGGACGGTCGCCGAGGTGCAGCGCGCGAACGCCATGGCAACTGGCGTGGTAGGTGACCCGATGGGGAAACCAGGCGCCCACATCCTCGACGCCCAGGCGGTCGATGAGGAACTCGCTCAACTCGTAGACCCTGGGCAGCAGGGCGGCAAAGTCCTTGCGCAGCGACTCGTTGCCCAGTTCCTCGATCAGGCCGGGATACTGTTCGCGCATCATGGCCACGCAGGAGGAGGAGGGAACGACGACGGTTTCGGTGTCCTGGTAAAGGCGAACCAGGCGCTTGGCCTGGGAGAAGGCCTCGGCGCGAAAGCCGGTGTTGGCGTGCATCTGGCCGCAGCAGGTCTGTTTGGGATGGAACTCCAACTCCACCCCCAGCCGTTCGAGCAGGCTGACTACGGCCCTGCCCGTCTCCGGGTAGAGGGTGTCGTTATAGCAGGTGATGAACAGCGATGCGCGCATAAGCAACTCAAAACGGGATTACAATTTCAAAGGTTGTATGGTATTCGATAGAGACACGATTTGTCTATTGCATTTTCGTTTTTGGAAACGGAAAGTGATTTTAGCCCCGTTCGAGGAGCTTTTGGGCCTTCGGCGAACTCCCGCTAAAGAGTCATTTTGGAGTCCGGCACAGGCCGGGCCCGGGAGGCCGCGGAGCCGGAAGAGGGCTGCGGCAATGCGGAGGGGCTGACCGTAAGATTTTCTACGTTGGGGTTCGCGCTTTCCCACCCTTTCGTCCGCCGCGGCGGACGAAAGAGCGGGGCACGGAGAAGGGAACCGGACCCGTCGCTATCGTCCTATGGGTGTGAACAAGTCCTAGCGTCCACCCGTCTGGCTTGCGGCCTGCTGCTTTACGAAGTCGAAGGTGCAGGGGCGGCCAACGATGCCCAGGCCCTCGTCGCGGACGCCTGTGCCCTCCGTCTCTTTGAATCGGGCCTTGATGCTGTAGCTATAATTCGAACCCTGCGAGGTGAAGACTCCGCGGGCATACTGCCTGGACGCGACGATGCCGTTGGCGGAGAGCTTGGCGGCGCCGTCGTCCCCTATTTTGCCTTCGATCAGCAGGTAGCCGGGCTGGCCCGCCGCGCCGTGCTCCCCGCGGAAGGCGCCATCCTTGATTACAGCGGGAAACTTCCAGGTGTAGCCCTCGGTCTTTCCCTTGTCCGGGCAGGTGAGAGTGGTGAGCCAGTTGCCGTCGAATTTCTCCGCTGCCGGCAACACTCCCGGCAAAAGCATGAGAGCGCAAACAAAAAGAAGCCGTACCGCTTTCCGCATTACCTTCCTCCCGTATGGGAAGCAATTCTAGCAGGGCTCTCCCGCGACGGTCACGAACGCGGGCCGGGTGGAGGAGGGGAACGGTCCGGCGCGAGGCCGGACCGTCTGCCGCTTCTACTGCAGGGAATAGACGGTCTTGAGAACCTTTTCCGCGACGTTCTTGGGGAGCGGCGCGTAGGAGAAAGCCGAGACTTCGCTCTCGCCGGAGTTGACGATCCAGCTCAGCAGATCCTTGAGAACCTTGCCCTTGGCGGGATCGGCGGAATGAACGGGAATGAGCAGGTAGGTGAAGCTGGAGATGGGATATGCGTTGGCGCCGGGGGCGTTGGTGATGGAGACGCGATAGTCGGCGGGGAGCTGCTTGATGCTGGCCGCGGCTTCGGTGACGCCCCCAATCGAGGCTCTCTCCCAGTTGCCGGCGGCATTCTTCACTTCGCCGAAGCTGATGTTGTTCTGCAAAGCATAGATCAGCTCGACGTAGCCGATGGCGCCCGGCAACTGGCGCACCAGGCCGGCCACGCCCTCATTGCCCTTACCGCCCACGCCCACCGGCCAACTGGGCGAGGAACCCTTGTTGGGTCCGCCCTCCCACTCCTTGCTGACCTTGCAGAGATAGTCGGTGAAGATAAAGCTGGTGCCGCTGCCGTCGGAGCGGTGAACCACGATGATCTTCTTGGAGCTTTCGGGAACTCCCGAGAGATTCACGCCGGGGTTGTCCTTGGCGATGCGGGGATCGTCCCAGCGCGTGATCTTGCCCAGGTATATGTCGGCCAGCACATCGCCGCTGAATTTGATGTCCGCGACGCCGGAGATGTTGAAGATGGGCACAACAGCGCCGAGCACGGTGGGAATGTGGACGAGCTTGATTTTGGAAGAGGCCAGCGCATCGTCGGTCATGGGCATGTCGGAGGCGCCAAAGTCCACCAGGCCCGCGGTAACCTGGCGGATTCCGCCGCCGGAGCCGATGGACTGGTAGTTGATCTCGACGCCGGGATGCGCGGCGCTGTACTCGCTGAACCACTTGGAATAGATCGGATAGGGGAAGGTGGCGCCCGCCCCGGTCAACTTCTGGGCCTGAGCCGCGCTCACGGCCAATACGAACAACACAATGGCTAGCAACGTCTTTTTCACGGATAGCTCCCTTGCAGATTTACTGCCGGATACGATTCTCTACGCGGAATGTTAAGGGGAGTTGAATAGACGACGGCTGGAGCATTTTCGGGAATGCTGTAGTCCGAGAATCCATTGACTTCCCACCCATTCCGCAAAAAACGCGGAATGGATGGGGCACGGAAGTCTACAGTAAAAGCGAAAATGCTCTAGAATCCATGAATCATTCGTCCGGCAGCGGACCGCGGCTCAGCGGCGCCGTCACGGCATCTCCGCGTTTCCCTTGTCCCGGTTGAGTTTCGTGACAGGCTGACGATCCCATCACCGCAACGAAGCGATGGTCCCGAGTACCTTTTCCACAATCGGCTTGGGCAGCGGCGCATAGGAGAGAGCCGGGGCTTCGCTCTGGCCGGAAGTGACGATCCAAGCCAGCAGATCCTTGAGGGCTCTTCCCTTGGCCGGATCGGGAGACCTGAGCGGGACCAGCAGCCAGGTAAAGCTGGAGACGGGGTAAGCATTCGCACCGGGAGCGTCGGTAATGGAGACGCGATAGTCGGCGGGAACGTCCTTCACGCTCGCGGCAGCCCCGGAGACGCCCTCAATGGATGCCTTTACCCAGTTGCCGGCGGCGTTCCTGATGGCGCCGAAGTTGATGTTGTTTTGCAGAGCGTATGCCAGTTCGACGTATCCAATGGCTCCAGGCAGCCTGCGAACCATGCGGGCCACGGCGGCATTGCTCCTGGCGCCCGCACCGACAGGCCAGACCGGCGAGATGCTCCTGCCGGGTCCGTTTGCCCACTCTCTGCTGACCTTGCTCAGGTAGTCGGTAAAGATGAAGCTGGTGCCGCTACCGTCGTAACGATGAACCACGATGATCTTGCGGCCGGGCAGGTTCACCCCTGGGTTGTCTTTGACGATGCGCGCGTCGTTCCAGTTTCGGATTTTGCCCAGATAGATGCCGGCCAGCACGTCCCCGCTGAACCGAATGTCGCTGACTCCGGGGAGGTTGAAGATGGGCACCACCGCGCCCAGCACCGCGGGAATATGAACGAGCTTGATTCTGGAAGCCGCCAACTGGTAGTCGGCCATCGGTCCGTCGGTGGCGCCAAAGTCCACCAGACCGGCCGCAACCTGGCGGATGCCGCCGCCCGAACCGATCGCACGGTAGCTGATCCGCACCCCGGGATGCGCCGCACTGTACTCGCTAAACCATTTCGAATAAATCGGATAAGGGAGGGTAGCCCCAGCCCCGGTTAACTTCTGGGCTGAAGCGCTGCTCAGAGCCAGGACCATCAGCACAACGGCAACCGAACTCTTTCTCAAGATGACTCCCTCGCAAATTGACCGCCTCACCCAATTGTCGATGGCGAATGTTAGGAGGATTTGAACTGACAGCTACTTGAATGTATTTAACCATGCGCCGGCGAACCGGCAGCCAGATCCCCAGCCGCACCGGCCCCATGCGGATCGTCTCCTCCATGCGCCAGGGGGAGTGTGAAGTGGAAGGTGGCGCCGGCGCCGAGCTCGCTTTCGGCCCACAGGCGTCCGCCGTGGGCCTGAACGATGTGCTTGACGATGGCCAGGCCGAGGCCGGTGCCGCCGGATTCGCGGGAGCGGGCTTTGTCGACGCGGTAGAAGCGCTCGAAGATGCGATCGAGGTGCTCGGAGGCGATGCCGGGGCCGAAGTCCTGGACGAAGAATTCGACCTCGGAGTCGAGCCGGCGGGCGCCGGCGCGGATGCGCCTGCCTGCCTTGGCGTACTTGAGGGAGTTCTCGATGAGGTTGCCGAAGACCTGGTGCATGGCGTCGGGGTCGGCGGTGACCGGCGCGTCCGGCGCGCCTGCCGATTCCAGTTGGACCCCGGAGTCGAGGACGATTCCGGCCAGGGATTCTATGGCGTCGTGGAGCAGGGCGGGGGCGCGGGTGGGCCGCAGGGCGAGCTTGTAGTCGGGGCTCTCGACGCTGGCCAGGGCGAGCAGGTCCTCGGTGATGCGGTTCATGCGGGTGGCGTTCTTGAGGATGATGCCGAGGAACTCACGCGTGGTTTCCTGGCGCGGATCGGAGTCCTCGATGAGCGTCTCGACGTAGCCCTGAATGGAGGTGAGGGGGGTGCGCAGTTCGTGGCTGACGTTGGCGATGAATTCGCGGCGCGAGGTCTCCGCGGCCTCGATGCGGGTGATGTCGTGAAGGACGGCAAGGGCGCCGCCGGAGGGCAGCGGGGCGGCGTTGATCTCGAAGATGCGTCCGGGGGCGAGCGAGCTGGAGCGGCAGGAACGGGTCTCGCGCAGATCGAGCGCCGCTTTCACGCAGGCCAGCATTTCGGGGTCGCGAACGGAATGCGCGAGCGCGCGGCCGACGCGAATCTGGGTGCCGGCGATGCGCTGCATGGCGGCGTTGGACCAGCGGACAAGCCCTTCGGGGGTGATGGCGACAACCGCCTCCTGCATGGAGTCGAGCATGGCGGCCAACTCCTGGCGGCGGCTGTCGAGCTCGGCAAATCTTTCACCAAGCCGCTCGGCGGTCTGGTTGAGCGCGGAGCCAATGGTGTGGAGATCGAATTCGTCAGGCAGATCAAGGCGGGCGCTCAGGTCGCCGTCGGCGATACGCCGGGCAAAGGCGGCCACCCGCTCAAACCGCGCCGAGATGCGGCGAGCGGCCCACAAAGCGAAGGGCAGCACACATAGCAGCGCAATGAGGCCGGCCCAGATTAACTGGCTGCCGAGGAGAAAGAAGGTCTTGCCGGGGGGCAATTCCGGCACTTTGCCGGCAAGGATGGGGACAAAGACAAGCTCCATCGCCGCGACCTGCAGAACCAGCAGCAGGAGCAGGAGGCCGAGCAGCTTTGCAAAGAGTCTGGAGGTCAATGAGCGCCGCTCCCATCCGGCACGTTCCGGCGCACGGCCAGCCTTCTATTCTCCCTTGGGCAGCTCGAAGCGGTAGCCGGCGCCGCGCACGGTTTTCAGGTAGCGAGGGTTCTCCGGGTCGAGCTCGATCTTCTCACGAATGCGGCGCACATAGACGTCGACCGAACGGGGGGTTACAAAGCGGGCGTCGCCCCAGACGGCGTCGAGCAGGCGGTCGCGGCTGAAGACGCGGCCTGGGTGGCGCGCCAGGTAGTCGAGCAGGCGGAACTCGGTGGCCGTGGTTGTGGTCAACTCGCCGCGCACCTTCAACTGCATGGCGTTGGCGTCGATGACGATCTCTTCAAAGCTGATGATGGAGGGCGACGAAGGCCGCTCAAAGCGCCGCAGCACGGCCTTGACGCGGGCCACCAGTTCGCGGGTGGCAAAGGGCTTGGTGATGTAATCGTCGGCGCCCAGCTCCAGCCCCAGCACGCGGTCGTTTTCGCTGGCGCGCGCGGTCAAAAAGATGATGGGAATGGTGGAAAGGGCGGGGTTCAGGCGCAGACGGCGGCAAACATCGAGGCCGTCTCCGCCGGGGACCATGATGTCCAGCAGAAACAGGGCCGGCGGCTGGCGCTCGGCATCGGGAATCAGGTTGGTGGGGGTGAAAAACAGGCGCGGCGCAAACCCGGCTGCTTCCAGGTGATGCTGCACCAGCCGCGCTATATCGGCGTCGTCTTCAAGAACAAATACGGTTTGGCTCAAACGGTCTGCCCCCGCCCTGCGGCCGTTGACTGCGCGATGCGGAGGCCGCACGGAACCATTAACAGAGTAATTCAATGAGGCAAACAGATTGCAAACGTTTGATGAATTCGGCTGGGAGACGGGCCTCCGGCGTCAGAAGCCCGTCTTGGCCAGGTAAACCATCGTCATGCCGTTTCCGCCCGATGCCAGATAGTTGGTGGACGCAGACAAGAACACGACGTAGTGACCGTCCGCGCTGATATGCGGATAATCATTGATGGCGTTCGACTGGGTTGCAAAATTGTTCGCGTAGTTGGCCACCGAGACCCGCACCGTGCTGGGTGTGCATCCGGCGGGCGCGCCGAAGCATGTATCCCGGACGAAGATGTCCTTCCAGCCGTCGATGGCAAAGGTGTCTCCCGGAACAAGATTGGAGGCGAGCGATGCGAAGGCCACGAAACGGCCGGTCCCGCTGATGGCGGTGTTGTTTCCGCCCGCGTTGGGGATCGATCCGTCGTTCGCCACGCCCACAAGGCTCGTGGCGGGCGTGCAGCCAGAGGCCGCTCCGTTGCATGTATCGCGCAAGTAGATGCCGCCGAATACATTCGCGGGCTGCGGGGCCAGGTTATAGGCGAGTGTCGAAAAGGCCAGAAATCGTCCGTCGTTGCTCAAGGCGGGATTTGACTCGGTGTCAAGGGCTCCCGCTGCTTGCGACCCGCTGGTCGAGACATCTTCCTCAGTGGTAGTCGAGGTGCAACCGGCCGGCGCCCCAACGCAGGTATCGCGCAGATAGAGGTCAGGGTCGCCGGCGTTTGTGTCGTCGGCAATGAAGTTGGTCGAGTATGACGCGAATGCCACATAGCGCCCGCCCGTGTTGACTGCCTGCGTTTCGCTTGTCTCGTTCCCTTGTTGGCCCGAGGTGGACTGAGACACAAGGGTGGTACTTGGCGTACACCCTGCGGGGGCGCCGTTGCAGGTGTCGTAAACGTAGATGTTGTTTACGCCAGGTCCCGTTCCTGTTGAATTGAACCCGACAAACCTGCCGTCGGGACTGATTGAGGGATTCCCTCCCCCTGCGGGCTCCCCGTTCAAAAGCGTTGAGACCAGGGTTGTCGCTGGAGAGCAGCCAGGCGGGGCGCCAACGCAAGTGTCGCGTAAGTAGACGCAGTCGGCACCTGCATACGCGTTGCAAAGCGCCGATGCCCCAGGGAAATTCAGGATTTTCGACGCGCTGGAATCGAATGCAACATAGCGCCCGTCGCTGCTCACCGATGAGAAGCGGCTCTGGCCGTCAACGGGTGATCCATCATAGGTAACGGATATGGGAATCGTGGACGGTGTACACCCCGCTGGAGCGCCGATGCAGGTATCTCTTTCATAGATTTGCTCGTAAGCGCTGGTGACTCCTGCCCCCAGGTTAGTGGCGGCAGACTGAAATGACACATAGCGTCCGGTACTGCTGATCGCCGGCGCTACCAAACTGCTTTGATTTGCCGGTGTCCCGTCGGGCGCAACCGTGATCATCGCGATCACGCCGGCGGTTGCGGCTGCGGGAGACGCGATGCCAAACGGTAGCGAATTGGAAGTTGCCCCGGAATCCGTTATCGTGATGGCGGCCGTCCCCGGCGCTGCCACCATTGCGCTCGTCACCTGGGCCGCCAACCCCGTACTCGATCCGAACTGGGTTGCCAGGGGTGTTCCGCTCCAATTAATAACTGAGTTGGCGGTGAATCCCGTTCCCGTAGCAAGGAGCGTGAAACCTGGAACCCCGGCGACCACCCAGTTGGGGCCGCTTAGAGTTGCGTTGTATGGTCCGATCTGCGTAAGAGCAAGGCTCGTGCCTCCTCCTCCTCCTCCTCCTCCTCCTCCTCCGCCGCCGCCGCCGCCGCCCGTGTTCGTCGCGGCTCCGCCGCAGCCTCCCAAGGCCAAACTCACCAAGCCGGCCGCAAAGACAGCGAGAGCAGCCCTCGCTCCCCGAGCGTTGCTCCGGAACGGGATCATGATCAGTTCGTTCCTCCGGTCAGCTGGGACCCGGAGGCGACCGCCGTAAATGCCGGGCTGTAGAAAAGGCACGCGCTGCTCCCGTATGTGAGGTTGCATTCCTGGTTAAATGTGAAAGAGGTCGAAAGCGGGTAGTTTGTGTCCGCTCCGCTGACGGTGGACGAGATGTTGATTGTTGAACCTGAAACAGTCGCGCTGATTGGAGAAAGCGGCCCGTTCATCTGCATAGCAAGGGCGGCGGCCAGGTTCGCGGTGGAAGGGTAGCCGCCGTAGGTTGTCGAGAACGTAATCCCGGCTATTGTAATTGAAATTGTGCCGGTCTCGGACATGGTTTCCACGCACGTTGCGTGCGGATTAGGCGGGCATGGACTGAAGGTTCCCGTTTCCCCAGCCCCCTGAACCGTTACCGTTGCGACGCCCGGGGTCCCTACCGGGCTGCCGTCGATCACATTAAGCGTCGCATTCATCGACTGGCCCATCAGGAGGATTGAACCTTGCCGGTCGCCATTCGTAGTGTTCGGCGCAGCGGCGAACGTGAACGACCCGGTGCCCAGCCCGCTGGAGTTCGCCGTTATGGAGAGCCAGCTCGTTGTGGTACTGACGGTCCACGGGCAGTTCATCTCGGTGTTGACTGTGATGGAGCTAGTTTCCCCGGAAACGGGCGACGCAACTTCCGGCCCCGGAGAGAATGCGTAAGTGCATACGCCTGCCTGATAGAAATAGACCGCTGTGCTGGAGAGTCCGTTCCCGACCTGAATTGCGCCCTGGCGAGGGACAGTGGACGGATTCGCTTGCACGGAGTAGTCAATGGCGCCGCCCGATATGCCGTTGATGCCGGAGGTGACGCTAAGCCATGGAGCGTTGCTCGTGGCCGACCACTGGCACCCCCCGCCCGTGACCAGATTGAAGCTTCCCGAAGCTGGAAGGTCCGATTCCGAAAGTGATAAAACCGAAGTTCCGAAGGTGCAGCTTGCCTGGGTAGGCACATGAAACTGATTTGCGAGAATCGTATCGAGCACCGGGTGGTCATAGGTGCTTCTCAAGGCTGCGGAGTGTGAGTCTGCGCCTTGAATCGGATATTGCACGGCGCCCGCGTTCGCGCCGAGATAGATTTGGCCCGGTCCGTCCACGACGGCGTCTGAACTTCCGTCGCCCGGAAAATCAATTAATAGATCCCAACCAACATCGGCAACCTCCATCCAGAATAGGGTTTCTATGAGGTAGGGCATCAGAGCCCAGGCTTCGGGGTCGAAGAAGCCCACTATGACATCCACAACGAGGGCTATCGCGACGGCGTCAAAGAAATATTCGGTGGCTGACGCCACAGCACGTTCCCCGCATGCGTCTTCCGGGTTGCAAGGTTCGGGCCCAAGCTGCCCGGTCGAGGCAGACCAAGCATGGCCAAGAATCACTTCAGTCAAAAACCTTGTAACGGCCCAGCGCTGTGGGGTGTAGCCGATCACTGCCGCGCGATTGAAGTTCTCCGGCGTGCCGTTCAGGGAGGAGAGGAAGCCGCTCCCCGGAACCATATCTGGAATCGACTGCTGAATCGCCGTGATGTCGGTGAGTATCCCTGCCCCACCTACCGTCTCCATGAGCGCGACATAGCAGCCCATAGTCTCAAACCCAGTGAAGCATCCTTCTGCTCCAAGGCTTGCCGCACCCCACGCCACGAGGGAGGCGCCTGCGACGAATCCATTCGTTGCGAAATCGGCGCCGTTGTTGGGTGAGTCGATCGTAATTACGCCCGAGACGGGGTTGGTCGGTGTTCCTTGGAAGTACTGTGCGGCCCATCGGGAAACAAGCCCTCCCTGACTGTGGCCCATGAGAATGTACCCGGTCCCAGGATACTGTTGAATTACTCCCACCAAATCGCTCCCCTGGGTGGCGAGCGGGGCGTTTGGCGGAATCGATGGGATAATCTCGGTGCCGAAGCGAAAATCCTGATTGAGCCAATTCGCCATGCGGGTCCATGTGCAGGAGCTGGAATTCAAGCCGCTCGTCATAACGACGTTTTGCGGCCCTCCAAGGTTATATACATTTGTGTTGCAATTTGTGGGATTAATGGTCGCAAAATTGGCCGTGTACTGAGCATCTGCCGCTGGGGTCGGTATTGCGCTGGGTAGGTTGGTGCTTGCAGGGGGAGGAGCCACGACGGTAGGCGCAGCCGCCGCTCGGACGGCGTCATTCGCAGGGTTGTCGTTCCAGCCGACGTTGGAAAAACTCAGTGTTCGCGACGAGGTGGCGTTCGCAATCGATGTGGAGAGCGTCACCGACTGGGCGATCCAGTATGACCCAACCGATGCATAGCTCCAGACCGCGTTTCCTCCGGACGATGCCATGCCCTGAAGACTTGCTCTCGTTCCGTCTGGCGAGTAGGTCACGGACCCGTTCGTCAGCGTGGAAACGAGCGGGAATCTGCTAATACTTCGTGGAACCACGATGCCTGAGATAACGGAGGAGCCGGGATTTGTGCCAAGGAATGCCAGCGGCGAGGGAATGGGAATGTTGGGATTCGGCATGACGATGGGAATCAGATTTCCATTCTGATCGAATAACGTCATCTGACCACCTGCGTAGCGGATGCAGCTGACAAGGCTCGCATCGGCGGTGGTCGGGTTTGCAGGCAAGATCGGGTAGAGGTTCACGACGAGCCCGCCATTTGCATCGTATCCAGCCTCGAGATTGAAACTCTCGCTGGAGGAAACGGGCAGTGTTGAGGAGGTGGTTTGGGTCTCAGGATTGTAGGCTGGGGCCGCCAGCGTCACCGATCCGTTCCCGGCGACATTGACTGTTGCGGCGATCCAGGTATCGGCGCTGTTGATACCGGAGTTCTGCGAAAGCGTAGATTGGGCAATCGCAGCGGTGGAGCAACAGCAAACCACAAGAACCAAAAATGGCAGCGTGATGCGTCGGAACATGGGCGTACCTCGTAATGAACACGGATCCCACGCTTCAGTGCATTTTCGGCATACTGGCAAGTATGGCACGAACCGTAACACTAAAGTAACCATTATGAGATCCGTTGGTTCACCCTGACGGTAACCACCGAATGCCCGGATTGTCAAGCGGAGCTTTTGGCATCGTCTCCTGTCACTGCCCTTCGGTACTCTGGAAGGGTACGCGGCACTCCCCGCCGCGCCTCAAGGAGGCTCGTGTGACCTGGATGATTCTGCTGATCGGGCTGGTGGTGGGAGTGTTTTCCGGCGTGGTGGGCATCGGCGGAGGCATTCTGTTCGTTCCCGCGCTCATCTGGCTGCTGGGGATGGACCAGCACAAGGCGCAGGGAACCTCGCTGGGCGCGCTGCTGGCGCCGGTGGGCATCTTCGCCTTTTTGGAGTACTACCGCAAGGGGAACGCCGACCTGCGCGTGGGGCTGCTGCTGGCGGCGGGTTTTCTGGTGGGCGGATACTTCGGCGCCGTGGCCGCGCAGTACATTCCGGAGATCTGGCTGCGGCGCATCTTCGCCATCGCGCTGGTGGCTGTCGGCGGGAGGATGTGGTTCAGCCGTTGAGGCCGCGCGGCTGCTGTCAAGAGGTCAAGCCGAGGCGATGAAACGCAGGCGCACGTAGTAGGCGGTCCAATTCCCGTCCTCGTCGCACAGGACTGGCGCCAGCAGAGCGGTCGTCTCCTCGACCACCGTCTCGCGAAGCGCCTTCGGCAGGCCTTCCAGCAAGCCGCGGCGGAAGGTCCAGAGCCATCCCGGCATTCCGCTCTCGGGCAGCAGCGTGGGCCGCTGAATGAGGGCAATCTGCTGCACCTTGAAGCCACGCTGGTTGAGCCGTTCCGCGTAGCTCTCCGGGGTGGGATAGTAGTTGCCGCCGTCTCCCAGGCCGGCGTAGCCGTGGCGCGCCAGCACCGAGGCCAGCGCCACGCGAATGGCCGCAATGTTGCCATGGCCGCCCATCTCGGCCACAAAGCGTCCGCCCGGCTTGAGAACGCGCCGCACCTCGGCCAGCATGGCGTCCTGATTGCGCACCCAGTGCAGGGTGGCATTGGAAAAGGCGGCATCGAAAGCGTGGTCGGAGAAGGGGAGCGACTCAGCATCGGCCTCCATGGCCACAATGCCCAGTTCGCGCGCGGCGGCGACCATCTCCGGCGATGTATCCACACCCACCACGGTGGCGCCGTTGGCGGCGATCCGCTGGGTCAACTGGCCGTCGCCACAGCCCAGGTCCAGGATGCGCTCGCCGGGCTTGGCTGCCAGCCATTCGAGCACTCCGCTGGCCAATCCATGCACAAACTTGCCGTTCTTCCCATAGGCAAGAGGATCCCACGTCTGCGTCGTCACCATCACCCTCCGCTCCCAAGGCCGATGAGGCATGGAAGCACAAGACAGAATCATTCTAACCCGTCCGGCGCGGCAAGAGCCCACAATTTTTGGGAGCGCCTCAACGCGGGCTCGCAAGGGCCATGGCGACGATCCGCTGGGTCCGGCCCGGCTAGGGCAGCCGCTGCTCTGCCGGGCGCACGCTCTCGCCGAGCGCCGAATCCGGTTCCCTCTTCCAGGCAACGCCGGGCAATCGCACCATGCACTTGAAGGCAATGGCCAGGTTGGCCGACGCCTGCGTTGCCGTCAGTTTCGGGTTGAGCCGGGCCGGATCGAAACCCGCCACGGAATTCGCGCCGATTTCCGCCTCATCTTCATCATGCGGGCCATTCGCCGGACGTTCCGGGACTGCCGGAGCCGCATGTGACCGCGTAATCTCAATTAGTAACCGCATAGCCTATCTTATTCAAGATTGAGTAACTAACCTCCCGCAGTACCGGCGCACTCTCCAGTATTACGGGAGCGCCATCGGCCTCTGACGCGAAACAGGTATTGTCACCGTGGCAGTCTGGTTGGGACCATGATGATAAGCCGCCATAACTCCGTTGCGCGGCCTGCGTGAGGTCGGTGGAAGGGTTCACGCAGTCATGATGGAGACTTTTGCGCCTTGAGTCCGAATTCAGCGGCTTTGCGCGGGCTTCGGCGATCGGTTCAGGCGGAGCGGCCGTTCGGGGCCGCTAGAGCGGGGTGAAACATGAGAAAGTTATCGTTAGCTTTATTCGCATTGGCAATGGCTCTTGTGATTGCGCCGGCCGTACACGCCGACACCTTTGAATACCAGATTGCTGGAACAAACTTCACCGCCGATCTCACCTTCATTACCGGCAACGCAACTGTAAGCGTTCCTGGCCCTGACTCCGCTGTGAATATCGACGCCTATGTCGTCACAGCCGTGTCCGGAACCTTCGACATTGCCAACGGCCCGTCCGAAACCTTCGCTGCCACATCGACCGTTCCGGCCGGCAGCGGCGCCAACGCTTACAACCTCACCTCCGGCAGTGGGTTCCTCTGGGACAATCTGCTCTATCCGGAGTATGCAGGGGCTGGCACGGGGAACGGCATTCTGGACTATGGCGGCTTGCTCATTGAGTTCAGCAACGGCTACCTGCTCAATCTCTTCTCCGGCAGCTTCGGCAGCGGCGCTCCCGGCGACGGGTACTTCTATTTTGCCGACAATGGGAGTTTCTACTCCAACAATCCGATTACAGAGGGCGGCGGCAGCGGCGGTGGTGACGGCGGTGGCGGCGGGCCTGCTCCAGGGTCACTATCAGCCCCGGAGCCTTCCTCGCTGCCGCTGTTCGGGACTGGGCTCTTTGGCCTGGCATTCGTCCTCTTTCGAAAGGCCGCCAAGTTGTCCGCGCGCCCGGTCTTGAACAAATAGTCGCTTTTCTTCTCCTCGAAGCGGCCTGCCGGGGTTTTCGGTTCAGCCGGATTGATCGAGTAACAAGGCTCGCGAGGGTTTTTCGGTCGGGCGTAGGACTGGGCGTGGCCTGTCCTCACACAGCTTTCGATCCTGCAAATCTCAAAACCAATCTTCAGCCACCGACTCAGAGCGACTGAACGGGCAGGAGGGTCAGGTCGTCGACCAGGCCGACTTCCTTTTGCACAAATGGCTCGCCGTAGCGCACACCGGCCAGCAGACCGTAGTGGCGGGCCTCGGCAAAGGTGCGTTCGCGAATCTCTTCTTCGGGGACGAAGAGGGCGCTGCCGGCGGGCTGGTTGGCGTACTGGGAGCGGTAGGCCATCAGAGCGGCGTGGCGCTGCTCGATGAAGGGCGATATGTCCACGATGAAGCTGGGGCGCACGTCGGCGTAGAGGCTGGCATAGACGATCTTGAAGGGGCGATGGGGAGACAGGCACCCCAGCGACGAAGACCTGTCGCTGGGGACCCCGGCGGCGCCGGTATCCACCTTGGCGAGACCGGAGAGGAAGCAGGCTTCATATCCCAGGGCGGCGGTAACGGCGTGATCCGGGTGGCGGGCCTGCCAGTAGGGCAGAATGACCACGCGGGGGCGGAGCAGGCGCAGGACAGGAACGATCTTGAGACGGTTGTCGAGGGTGTTTTCGATCGCGCCGTCGGGTAGATCGAGGGCCTGGCGCCAGCCGACGCCCAGCAGGCGCGCGGCCTGGGCCGCTTCTCCGGCGCGCTCCAAGGAAGTGCCGCGGGTTCCGGCTTCACCCTGGGTCAGATCGAGGATGGCGGTGCGCAGGCCGCGCGAGGCCATGCGCAGCAGAGTTCCGCCACAGGTCTGCTCGACGTCGTCGCGATGGGCGGCGATGGCGAGAACGTCGGCTATCTGGGGATCGGCCAAAGGAGTGGCGGGCATTGGGAATTGGTCCGGGTCACAGTTGGCGGTTGCGGTTCGAGTTCCCACCCTGGCCGCAAAAACAAAAGCGCGGCGAGGGTGGGGCACCCAGCTTTGTTCAAAGATGACAGGCGAGGGTGGGGCACCCTGCATCTCTCGGCAACACCCAGGATCGTTCAGTAAACGGTGTTGTCGGAGTCTGAAGTTGCGTCCATGTAGGCCACGTCGTAGGCCGTGCCGGTGACGGTGACGTACTGGTTGTCGATGGAGGAGCCGTCCACGGTGGAGTGGATGTAAACCTGCCCGCCCTCGGCTGTGTAAATCTTGTGCAGGCCAGTAACCGCCGCGATCCCGGTGGCATCGCCGATATACGGTTCGATGAGGGTCACGGCGGGGCTGGTGGGGTTGGCGACGTTGAGCATGGTGAGGCAGCCATAGCCGGAGGTGTAGACGCTCGGGTTGTGCGCGCGCTCCCCGTTGGTGCACTGGGACATGCCGATCCACAGCGTATTGTCGTCGGCCAGCAACATGCGGCTGATGGCGCCGGGGGCTCCGTCGCTGATGGCGATGGGAGCAGAGGCTGTGTTGCTCAACAGATTCACCACCGTTAGGTGGCCGCCAAAGTAGCCGTCCGACATCAACTGCTGGCCGACGACGTAGAGCGTGGAGGAATCGACCAGAGCGTTGCTGGCGCCGCCAGGTATGGCGATGGTGGAGCTGGAGAGAGCGGCGCTGGTGGGCAGCGTTCCCGACTGCTGACCGATGACGAAGATCATGGGCCCCACCGGCAGCGGCGAGATCGCAGCCTTGGAACCGCCGCACTCCGGCCCGCAGTTGAGCACATACGCGGTGCCGCCATCGGCGGAGAAGACGGCCTTGACCGGCCGGTCGAAGACCAGCGGAGCGCCATAGTAGTTGCCGGTGGCATCCACATTGTCGGGACTTTGCGCCTGGAAGAGACACCATCCCGGCGCATTCTGCGGCTCGCAGTCCACTGCGGCTTTGGGCCAGGTGCTGGAGCCGCCGGAGTACGCAATTCCCTGGCCGGCGGTGAGTTTGCGCGGATAGTAGATGTAATTCGAATTCTGGACGAAGGCCAGGGCCACGGAGCCGCCGGGATTCACGCTGACGCGGTACACGCCGGGAACGCTGAGCGGGTAGGAAGTGCCATTGGTATGGTCAAGCACCGTGAGCACGTGGGAGGCCTGGCTGGCGGCGAAGACGTAGGACTGGTTCCGGGTGCCGAAGATGCTGGAAGAGAGGCCATTCAGGCCGGACACCGCGCTGCCGGTGGTCCCCTCAGTGGCATAGTTGATGGTGGAGAAGCTGCCGTCGCCGGCGCAGTAGACAAAGCCCAACTCCTCCTCCGGCATATTCTGAATGGTGGAGGGCAGGGCGCCGGAAAAACCGGAGATGGAGTACGATGGGGGCTTGCCGTTATAACCGCTGCGGGTGTCGTAGTAGGCATCCATGAACACCAGCGCCCCCTTGGAGAGGGCGCTGGGGTTCTGGACTGCGACCAGAACCCGATTGGTCAGTCCGCTGGGGGGCAGCGTCCGACCCGCAAAATAGGTGGTGCCACCACAACCTGCCAGCGCGGCTGCAACTACCAAAGCCGCTGCGGCGGAGATCGAAAGAGTTCTCTTCTTCAAAATCCCTTACCTCGACGAAAAGCGCGGAATGCGCCGCGGATTAAGTCCGCGGCCGCATCGTGAACACAGAAAAGGCGACTGCCGGCGTACAAGGCAGAGCGCGAATTTCTCCGCTCCGAAACCGGCG
>Ga0326727_10007785_pt1 | contig 27868 bp, 15 predicted proteins | sample MB2enrmetagenome_FD_207643 | JGI IMG/M metagenome (GOLD analysis project Ga0326727, IMG submission 207643) | Lab enriched peat soil microbial communities from McLean, Ithaca, NY, United States - MB29MY | ecosystem: Environmental > Terrestrial > Soil > Wetlands > Peat | place: USA: New York...
ATAATTTGCAGTGTCTTCCGGAGCAAACACGACCGTGGACGTGTGGGTTCCGGCCGAGAGCATGGAACCGGAAGACGGCATGTAGGTGAACGAGCCCGGAACGGATGCGCGAGCGTTCAGTTGTTGTACACCGATAGCCGCTCCATACTCGATCGGCTGGGGCGTATGCCACTCGATTGCGGGAATGGCCTTCTCCACCACCAACGACGCCGAGGCATCTGCTTCCGCGTAGTTGGCGTCGTCCTCGGGGAGGAAGGTCGCGGTGAGTTGGGTTGTGCCGGCGGGTAGCACGGCGCCGACTGCCGGACGATAGACGAACACGCCGGGAATGTCGGTTTCGGCGTTCAGTTGATCGGGCCCCAGCGTGGTTCCGTAGACGATCGGCGAAACCGGATCCCAGGTAATCGAGGGCGTTGCGCGGTGGACGGTAATCGAGGTCGATGTCTCCACCGCCGCGTAGTTGCGGGAGTCTTCGGGCAGGAAGGTGACCGACAGGGTGTGGTTGCCGGCTCTGAGCCGCTCGTCTTCGGCCGGCGTGTAGACGAAGCTGCCGGGTACGCTGGCCTTCGCATTCAACTGGGCGGGACTGAGCGGCGTGCCCCATTCGATGGGCGCCGGATCGGACCAGGCCAGCGTGGGAATGGCCTTGTTGACCGTGAGTTTCACCGCCGCCTGCGTGGAGACGTAGTTGGCCGTATCGAGCGGGATAAAGACCGCGGTGAGCCGGTTGATTCCAGCTTCCAGAACCCCTCCGGCGGGCGGAGTGAAGGCGAACGAGCCGGGCACAGAGGCTCGGGCCTGCAACTGCCTTTCGCCAAGCTCTTCGCCGTAGGTGACGGCTTCGGGTTCCGGCCACTCGATGGTAGGTACAGCTTTCTCCACGGTCAGCTGCACGTTGGCCTGAACACTTTGATAGTTGGCCCCGTCGTCGGGAACAAAGGTGGCGCTGATGGCATGCAGGCCCGCTCCGAGCTTCTTGCCCAACGCGGGCGTGTAGGTAAAGTGCCCACCAACGCTCGCTTGAGCGTTCAACTGCTCGGCTGTCAGCTCCGCGCCATAGAGAATCGCCTTGGGCGGCTCCCAGGTAACGATGGGATAGGCCTTGGCAACCTGAACCCGCACGTCGGCTTCGGCCGACAGATAGTTAGCCGAGTCCGCCGGCACAAAGACCGCATGCACGACATGCGAGCCAGCGGGAAGGAGTTCGCCCTTGGCCGGCGTCAACGCAAGGCTGCCTTCGACGGTAGTGGAGATGCGGAAAACGCGGTCGCCGAGCGGCGTGCCGTACACCATCGAAATCTGCGCCGGCCACTCGACCGCCGGCGTGGCCTTCTCCACGGCAAGGGGCAGGCGGGCTTCGATGATTTCGTAGTTCTTCGCGTCAGCCGGCGTGAAGCGGGCTGTAATCGTATGTCTGCCCGCGGGCAGCACTTTTCCAGGCCCGGGTGTGTACTCAATCGAACCCGGAATCGAAGCCTCAGCATTGAGCTGATTGTTGTCCAGCGGCGTTCCGTAAACGATCTGCGCGGCCTTGTCCCAGGTCAGGGTGGGTGTGTTCTTGGCGATGTTGAGCGTGGCCTCGAACTCGGTCTCCGAATAGTTGACCGCGTCTTCCGGGGTGAAGTAAGCGATCAGCGTGTGCCGGCCGGCGCAAAGCACTTCGCCGACATCAGCGCTGAACTCGATGCTGCCCGGAACTCTCGCTTCGACGGCGAAGTGCTCGGTGCCCAGCGGCGTGCCGTAGACGATATCCGGAGGCTGCTGCCAACGGGCCTCCGGCGTGGCCCTGGCCACAATGAGTGTCACCGTGGCTTTGGTTTCGCTGTAGTATTCGCTCTGCTCGGGCAGGAAGGTCGCGGTCACCTTGTGCACACCAGCCGCGAGCAGCGTTCCCTCCTTCGGGGCATAAACGAACGAACCGGGAATCGGCGCCCTGGCGTTCAACTCCGTTCCACTCAGGCGCGCGCCGTAGAAAATCGGCGCGGGATCCGGCCACTCGATGCGCGGAATCATCCGCGAAACCGTAAGGGAGGCAACGTTGACGGCAGTGTTGTAGTTCACCGGATCGTTGGGGATGAAGATCACCGAGAGGGCGTGTACGCCCTCGGGCAGGATGGTCCCTGCCGGCGGGTTGTAAACTAGCCTGCCTTCGATATTGGCTTGGGCGTTCAGTTGTTCTTCGCCGAGCGCTGTGCCATAGGAAATCGGTTCCAGTTGCTGCCACTCGACCACGGGCGACAGCTTATTGACGGTGAACTGAACTTCGGCCTCGATCGGATTGTCGGGGTCGTGCTGGGGCGTAAAGAGCACGGTCAGCGTATGCTTGCCGGCGGAGAGAATCTCGCCTGCCGCGGGCCGGTACTCAAACGTACCCTCGACGTTGGCCGTGGCGTTGAGCTGACCCTCGTCCAGAGCGGATCCATAATCGACAGGCCGGGGCGCCGACCACGCAATTTGCGCTTCGACCATGGGCTCGGCTGGAGCCGTCTCGCGCTTGCCTGAATCCTGCGCGTGCCATTTGTTGTCCTCGCCCTTGACATAAACCACCCCGCGGTACACGCGGGTCTCGGGCGCGGGAGTGGATTCGGGTGGCGTCTCCGCCTCTTCTTCACGATTCGAGAAGATGCTCAGCAGCCCGCCAGACTCGCCCTTTGCTTTGCCCTTCGATCCGGACTTTGCCTTGCGGCTGGCTGACTCCTCCTCGGCAGCAGCGGCTGGCGCCGCGGCCTTCTCCGCTCGCGGGACCAGCTCTTCGGCCATCTTGCGGATGGCCTTGGAGATCGGGTTGTTGCTGCGGATCAGAGGCACGCCCTGGGAGTGCATCGAACTGACCGCGTCGTCGTCGGCAGGGATCTTCCAGCGCACGGGCACGGAAAGCATCCGGGCAATTTCCTTGTCGTCGATGGCCAGCATACTGCGCTTATAGCGGCTCAGAACCACTTCGATGTTGTGGAAGTCGCTGCCGAAATACTGAGAGATGAGCCGGCTGCAGTTGCGCAGATCGGCCACGTCGACCCTTGTGACCAGAAAAACCGGGTTGGCAATCTGAAACACCCCAGTGCCGCGCAGATCGAGGCGCGAACCCAGGTCGACGACCACGTAGTCGTAGCTGCGCGCCACCAGCTCCAGAAGGGTCTTGATGTCGCTGTCGGAGGGTTGCAATGAGACGTAATGGCCCGGAGCCGCGAGCACCTGCAAGCCGCTGCGATCCCTGACCGTCAATCGCGAAAGCATGTTGGCGTCGAGGCGATCGATCCGCTCCAGCGCGTCAACGGTGGAGAACTCCGTGGTCATGCCGAGGTTCAGCGCGGCATCGCCCAGCGGCAGGTCCAGGTCCATGAACAAGGTCTTGGCGCCGGTGTGCTCAGCCAGCGCGATCGCGAAGTTGGTTGCAAGCGTGGTAACGCCGGCGCCGCCTTTGGTGCCCATGAACGCCATCAGCTTGCCCATGGCGCGCTTCTCTGGCTGCAAGGGCTGCCGCTTGGCCGCAGCGCGGACCATCGCGGCCACAATCTGTTCCCGGTCGACGGGCAGATTGAGAAACTCGCGGGCGCCCGCACGCATGCAGCGCATCAACAGATCCGGCGCCGGATTGGCGGAGCAGACCATGACCCTGGCCGTGGAGGCGTTGCCAATCCGCTTCACCAGGCCCAAGGCTTGATCCGGATCGCTGTCCAGCTCGACAATCGCTACGTCGCACTCGCCGCCAAGCACGTCGTCGTGACCGACCGGAAGCGATGGATAGTAGGTCTGGGATCGCACCTCGCCGCATTGCGCGTCATACAGGCAATTCGCCATCTCGGTGCAATAGTGATCATTGGGGCAGATCAGCACAATCTTCAGCCCGAATGCGCCGACAGGGTGGTTCAACTCGTCGTTGCGGTGTTGCGACGCGACGTCATACTCGCCGGGTGTTGTCGCCATATCCTTCTCCGTTCTGGGAATACGGATTTGCAAGTTCAAGGGTTCGGGCCGTTTTTCCATTGGATCGCCATCATGGTCTGGCGTTCGGAATCGGTCTTCCATCCCTTGGCTTTGGCTTTTCCTCAGTTGAGGTCCTTACTTGGGCGCAACTCGCCGGTCGTGGGTCTGTGTCTCAACTGGAGACGATTCTACCCTTCGGGGAAATTTACCGAAATGACACAGAATGACGACGGAAGTAGTACTTTTGTGGAGAATGGCATTGAAGTTATGACCCGAATGGGTCGATATAGCGATTTCCATACCCTGTCCGAGTCATGGAACCGGCCCGGAAATGCCAGATGGGAAGCTCGGAATCCGTCCCGCAGGGTATTGCAAGACCCGCCCAGGGGCCTCTTCCGAGCACGTTCTCTGCGGGGCCGGACGCGGAACCTGAGCTGTTGTCATCGTTTATCTCTCAGAAAAACAATCAGTTAATGGAAAAATTCGGCGGACGAACGACGGCGCTGGAACTGCGGGACGGGGATCGACCGAGGGCTCTCAGAGGGCTTCGATATCCCGCCGATTCCCGAAATGGAACCGCGCCTTCCGGGTGCGGGCCTTAAGGGCTCATCCCGGACCCACGCAACGAGCTGGAAGGGGAGTGGGCGCTCGCATTGTCGAACCCTGAGCCGGGCTTGACTGAACCCGTTGCGTTTTTGGCGCCGACGGCGGAGCGCCAGCCGCGATTTCGTTCCCGTTCGGCTCGCGTCGCATTAGAATCCAAGTATGTGCGGAATCGTCGGTTACGTCGGACCAAAGAAGGTTGTCCCCGTCATTATTGAGGGGCTAAGACGGCTCGAATACAGAGGTTACGACTCTGCGGGCATCGCCGTGGGCAAGCCGGGAAGCGACCGGCTGGAAGTTTGGCGCGCGCCTGGCAAGCTCGGGAATCTCGAAGCCGTGCTGCGCGAGCATCCGCCGGAGGGGACCTTCGGCATCGGGCACACGCGCTGGGCCACGCACGGACGGCCCACGGAGGAGAACGCGCATCCGCACCGCGACTGCACGGGCCGGATTGTCGTGGTGCACAACGGCATCGTGGAAAACTACCTGGAGCTGAAGCGAGAGCTCACCGCGCAGGGCCACAAATTTGTCACCGAGACGGATACCGAGATCATTGCGCATCTGATCGAGCAGGTACAGAAGGAGGCCGGGGCTGCGGGCAAGCCGATCGCTCTCGAAGACGCGGTGCGGCGAGCGGTGAAGCTGCTGACAGGCGCATTTGCTCTGGGCGTGTTGAGCGCCGCCGAACCCGACAAGATTGTGGCGGCGCGGCTGGGCCCGCCGGTGGTCGTCGGCGTGGGCGAGGGCGAGGCCTTTGTGGCCAGTGACGTGCCGGGAATTCTGCACCATACGCGCAACATCTATTTCCTGGCCGACGGCGACATGGCGATCCTGACGCTCAAGGGCGTGACGCTCACCGATTTTGACGGCCAGCCCGTGAAGCGCGAATTGACGCGCGTGCAATGGGACCCCATCCAGGCGGAAAAGGGCGGCTACAAGCACTTCATGCTCAAAGAAATCTGGGAGCAGCCGCGGGCGATTACCGACACCACGATGGGGCGCGTGAGCCTGGACTCAGGCTCCGTCTTCCTGGCCGAGATGGAGATTTCGGACGAAGAGCTGGCCGCGGCACAGAGCATCAACATTGCGGCCTGCGGCACCAGTTGGCATGCGGCGCTCACCGGCAAATACATGATCGAGCGGCTGGCGCGCCTGCCGGTGGACGTGGACTACGCGAGCGAATACCGGTACCGCGATCCGATCGGCGGCCCCGAGGCGCTGGGTCTGCTGATTACGCAAAGCGGCGAGACGGCCGACACACTCGCGGCGCAACGCGAGATGAAGTCGATGGGTTCGAAGACCGTGGCGATTTGCAACGTGGTGGGCGCCATGGTAGCTCGGGAGGCGCACGGCTCCATTTATACGCACGCGGGGCCGGAGATCGGCGTGGCGTCGACCAAGGCGTTTACGGCGCAACTGACGGCGCTGTTCCTGCTGGCCATGAAGCTGGGCCAGTTGCGCGGCAAGCTGGATACGGCCCAGTCCATCGCCCTGATCGGCGAGCTGGGACGCATTCCTCTCAAAATTGAAGAGGTGCTGCGCGGCCGCTCGGCGCAGTGCGAGAGTTTGGCCAAAGAGTTTTCGACGGCGAGGGATTTTCTCTACCTGGGGCGCGGCATTCATTTCCCCATCGCGCTGGAGGGCGCGTTGAAGCTCAAAGAGATTTCCTACATCCACGCCGAAGGCTACCCGGCCGGCGAGATGAAACACGGGCCCAACGCGCTGATCGACGAAACCCTGCCGGTCGTGGTGCTCGCCACGCGCGACGCATCGGATCCGGCGTCGAAGCTGCGCTACGAAAAGACGCTTTCGAACATTCAGGAGGTCACGGCGCGGAGCGGGCGCGTGATTGCGGTCGCGACCGAGGGCGACGAGACCATCGGCGGCCTGGTGGAGAAAGTGATTCACATTCCGCCAGCGCCAGAGCTGCTCTCGCCGCTCATCGAGATCGTCCCCTTGCAGTTGCTGGCGTATTACATTGCCGTGCGCCGCGGATGCGACGTGGATCAGCCGCGGAATCTGGCCAAGAGCGTGACGGTGGAGTAGCCGATTGAAGTAACGATAGGCATATCGTGCAGTCCAAGCTTTTAGCGATGGTTTTGTTGCTTAAGCGATGTACCTGCACGCTCGAAATGAGCTAGGATCAAGAGCGATGGCACTGAACCCTCAGATTCTTACGTGGGCACGCGATAAGGCGGGCTTGTCGGTTGAAGAGGCAGCGGAAGCGCTCGGATTCAAAGACGCTCGCGATCGCACAGCAGTGGAGCGCCTACTATCAATAGAAGCCGGGAAAGAGGAACCGTCGCGGAGCGTCCTTCTGAGCATGACGCGGAAGTACCACCGTTCTCTTCTCGTTTTTTATTTGAGCGAACCACCCATCGCAGGCGACAGAGGCCAAGATTTTCGCAGGGCTCCTGGCTCGAAACCCCTTGAGTATGATCCCACGCTCGACGCACTCATCCGCGATATTCGTGGACGGCAAAGCATTGTGAGGGATCTGCTCGAACAAAACGAGCCGCGGAGGGTAGACTACGTCGCTTCGGCAACGATTGATGTGCCGCCCGCAGACTTAGCTCGCCGCATAACTGACAGGCTCGGCTTTTCTCTCGTCGAATTCAGGCAACAAGCGACGGTGCAAGCGGCCTTTGGTTACCTACGGGAAAGAATTGAGGCATCGAGCGCATTTGTGTTGCTGCTCGGGAACCTCGGCAGCTATCACACGAACATACCCAGCGGAGTTTTCAGGGGATACGCTATAGCCGATCCCGTCGCACCCTTTATTGTCATCAACGATCAGGATGCTCCTGTAGCGTGGGCCTTTACCGCGCTTCATGAGCTAACGCATTTGTGGCTCGGAGCTACCGGCATAAGCGGTGGAGACATCGATACGCAGCTTGAAGGCTATTGCAACAGTGTGGCGGGCGAAATGCTCCTACCTGAAGCCGAGATGAACGAGCTGCGCTTTTTGCATCGCGCTCCGCTCCAGGAAACTATCGAGGCGATTGCTCAATTCGCAAGCAGGCGGAATATCAGCCGCGCGATGGTCGCTTATAAGCTTCTACGCGTGAACATTATCACTGTTGCCAGATGGCGAGAGCTGGACAAGCATTACGAGGATGAATGGGCGGCAGCGCAAGCGCAGCCGGGGAGCAAAGGCAAAGACGATGGTGGACCGAGCTACTACGTTGTGAAGCGACATCGGCTCGGATATGCCCTTTTGGACCTTGTAAGGAATTCGCTTGCAGAGGGATTTCTGACCCATACGAAAGCAGGGCAGGTACTCGGCGTTAAACCCCGCAATGTAGATCCTTTGATCTACATGTCCGGAATGCGAGGTGGCCTGTAAGTGATTTACCTCCTCGATGCAAACGTGCTCATCACCGCAAATAGCGCTTATTATCCCCTTGACCAGGTTCCCGAGTTTTGGGGCTGGGTACATGATCAGGCCGTTTCAAACCGGGTAAAGGTTCCAAGAGAGGTCTTAGAGGAGGTAAAAGCTGGACGAAAAGATGACGATCCGCTTCTTGATTGGATATGTACCGCCGAGATCGAAGCCGCCCTATTGCTCGACGAAGTAGTCAATATAACGCTTGTTCAACGCGTCGTCACTATGGGCTATGCGCCCGACCTTCGCGACGACGAAGTTGAGAAGCTTGGGCGCGATCCGTTCCTGATTGCATATGCACTTGTTGACTCTGCCGAAAGAACTATCGTTACAACCGAAGTATCGAGGCCATCCGCACAGCGCGCCAACCGCAGGGTTCCAGATGTATGCAAAACCGTAGGCGTAGAGTGCTGTGGGCCATTTGCGCTTAACAAGGCGCTTGGCTTTAAGACGGGATGGAAAACATCCGGTTAAGCGGCGCGAGTTCTCAAAAACTAGAATATGGGGCGGGGCGTAGTCTCCTTTGCCGCAGACGCGATCGGCAGCCGGACGATGGCGCGGGCGCCATCGCCGTCTTCGCGATTGACAAGCGAGATCTCGCCGCCGTGCGCGCGTGCAATCTGCTGGGCCAGGACCAGGCCAATGCCGCTACCGGCAGACTTGGTTGTATAAAAGGGAACAAAAAGATTTTCCGGATTGGCGATGCCCAGGCCGCGGTCTTCGATGACGATCTGAACCCCCGCATCTGCCGGAATCCAGCCTACTCGTACAGGTTGACTGCCGTTGGCTAACGAAGCGTCGACAGCATTGGCGAGAAGATTGATCAGCATCTGCTCCAGTTGGTCGGGATCGGCATCGAGAGTGACTTCTGGGCCGGGGTCGATCTCGACAGCAAGGCGCTGCTCGAGAAGGGTGACACGTTCCATCAAGGGCGCTAGTGCGACGGGCACGAGGCGCGGCGGGGGCAACTGGGCCAACTGCCGGTAGGACTGGACGAAGCGATGTAGCGCGTCGGCGCGGCTCTCCACCACGCCGAGACCGCGGCGAAAGTCGTTGATGTCGCCTGCGTCGCCGTTCAGGTTGTCGACGCGCGCCAGCAGGCTGCCGGCGATGGACTTGATGGGCGCGAGCGAATTCGAAAGCTCGTGCCCCAGCACGCGAATCAGGCGCTTCCAGGCGGCCTGCTCCTCTTCCTGCAGCGGAACGCTGACATCGGCCAGCACCAGCAGAGTGTGGGGCGCTCCATCCTGCCGGAAGACGGCCTTGCGCAGCAGCCAGCGCGCCGGCGAGGCGCCGAAGGAGCGAATGGACTGATCGGGCGCGGCCAGCAGGTTGTCGAGGCCGAGCTCACTTGCGAAATGGCCAATACATCGCGCGGAGGGGCGATCGAGCAGTTTGAGACCAGCTGCGTTTACTAGCTGCAGGCGGTTTTCGCGATCGAAAGCGAAGACCGGCGCGTGCATCACTTCCAGGACGCGCGCCAGCAGCGCGGTAGCTTCAAGCGAGCGCACGCGCTGCTTTTGCAACAGATCGGCGAGGGCGTTGATCTCGCGGGCGAGTTCGCCCAAGGCATCGCCGGATGCGGCGCCGCGCGCGCGAAAGGAGTAGTCGGCCTCGCGCAGCGACGAAACCACGTTGGAGAGCGTTTGCAGGGGACGAACGAAGCTATCTACAAGAGCGGAAGCGACAAGCGCGAGGTAGATGAGAAGGCAGACGCCGATGAGCAGTGCCGGCACAAGATCGAACTGGCGCTGATAGAAGAAGATGCCGAGAAAGAGGAGCGCAGGCAGAGAGAGCAGCAGGGAATAAAACCATGCCCGGCGGATAGCCTGACGCGTATGCCGGCGCGATCTGGTTTCATAGGCCATATTTTTCCATGCGGCGGTAGAGCGCGGCGCGGCTCAACCCCAGGGATTCGGAGGCTTGCGAGATGTTGCCGTCGCAGCGACGCAACACTTTGCGGATGAGCATAGCTTCCATTTCGTCGATGCTCATGTTCTCAAGCGACAGCGCAGCCGGGCGCGCGGTACCGATGGAGAGATTGGCCGGCTCAATCTCCTCGCCTCTGCAAAGTAGCAAGGCGCGCTCGATGGTGTGCTCCAGTTCGCGCACGTTGCCCGGCCAGGCATACTGCATCATGAGCTGCATGGCGGCTGCCGAAATACCATTCACCTGTTTGCGATAACGCATGCGCAGCCGGGAGAGAAAATGCTCGGCGAGCAGCGGGATATCTTCGCGCCGGTCGCGCAGCGGCGGCAAATGAATCTCCACGGTGTTGATGCGGAAGAGCAGGTCTTCGCGGAAGTTGCCTGCCTTGGCTTCCTCGTGCAGTTGCGCGTTGGTAGCGCACAGAAGGCGCACGTCGACGCGCCGCGTTAGCGACGATCCCACGCGCTCCAATTCGCCTTTCTCCAGAACGCGCAGCAGCTTGGCCTGCTGGCGCATCGGCACGTTGGCAATCTCGTCGAGAAAGAGCGTGCCGCCGTTGGCCAGCTCGAAACGGCCTACGCGGTCGGTGCGCGCATCGGTGAATGCGCCCTTGACGTGGCCGAAGAACTCGCTTTCGAAGGTCCCTTCGGGCATCCCGCCGGCGTTGACCGCGACCAGAGACATGCGGGCACGCGGCGAGGCGGCGTGAAGCAGGCGCGCGACGATCTCCTTGCCCGTGCCGTGTTCGCCGGTAATGAGGACGTTGGCCTCGGAGGGACCAACCCGCGCGATCAGGTCGAGGACCGGTTGCATCGAAGGAGCGGATGCCACAAACTCAGGCATGCCTTCGGCGCGGAGCAGGCGGTTTTCCAGTTCCAACTGGCGGGCGCGGCGCAGCGCCTGATGCAGCTCGGCGTGCACGCGGATGAGGGAGAGCAGCCGCTCGTTCTCCCACGGCTTCTGGATGAAATCGCGCGCGCCGCGCTTGATGCTCGCGACGGCCAGGTCGATGTTGCCCCAGGCAGTCATCACAATCACCGGAAGCCGCGCGTCGAACTCCTGGATTCTGGCCAGCAGATCGAGCCCTTCCTGGCCGGAGGTCGTGTCGCGGGTGTAGTTCAGGTCGATGAGCACGACATCGTAGTCGCGCTCGCCCAACGCCTCCAATAGCAGCCGCGGCGAGCGCGCGCAATCGATATCGATCCCCTGCGGCTTGAGCAGCAGCTCCACCGCTTCGAGTACGTGCGGCTGGTCGTCGGCAACCAGAACCCTGATTTTGTCTTGCTTGCTGGAGATGGTGTGCCTCCACGGCGCATGGATTTTTCCTAAAGATGGTTGCATGGATCCGCGCAGCCGATCGAAAAACATCCCTCAGGGGTTAAGACCCCCATCTTTTTTGACCCTTTCCGGCACGACTAAAGTCGTGCCCTTTCACGGAGCCCGATTTATGCAACCAATTCTCGCGACAGGGTCTCGCCGCGCGCCGCCCAGGATCTAGGGCCCATGCGATACGACTCCCATTCTCGCATCGTCGATCGAGACCCCGGTTTGTTCGAGTGTCTCGCCGGTGGCCCGGTCGATGTCAACCTTTGCTTTTTCAAACGCCGTCTGCGTGGCTACAAGAAGGGATTCGGCTAGGGACAGGTCGTGCTCGGCGGCCAGCGCATCGCTGCTGGACTTGGCTCCGAGTTGCCGCTCCTGCTCGGTGACGTCGAAGGTATGCTGCGCCAGGTTGCGAGCTTTGGTCGCGGCATCGACGCGTGCCTGCGCCTGCTGCAACGCAAACAGCGAGTTGCGCACGTCGAAGCGGATGCTCTTCTTCTGTTCTTCGAAGGTTATCTGGCGCTGCCTGAATTCCAACGCGGCGCGAAACTGGTCGGCCTTGGCGACGCGGTTGCGAAGATTGATCGACAGATTCATTCCGAACTGATAATCCGGCGACGAATAGTTGAAGGTGTTCTGGAGCATGCCTCCGAATCCTATGGGGAGATCGGAAGAGCACTCAGCAGCAGGGGACAGGTTGCAGTTCGGGTTTTTCGGTCCCGCAATGCCCGCTCCGGCATAGTAGCCATAGACGTTCAACGTGGGCAAAAGCTCGCTCCGGATCGATTTGAGACTCATCTCCGCCACCTGCATGGCGAGTTGGTCTTGAGTGACATCAGGGCGGTTCTTTTCGGCTTCGGCGATGAGCTCGTCAATTGATTTCGACGCGTTGGGATCGGACGGGCCCGAGCGATCGAGAGGGATGACCGGCATCTCGTCGATAACCGCATCGTCGGTCTTGGTGATGGCGTTCTTGAGGAGCAGCTCGTTCAAGCGCAGAGTGGCGCGCGAAACCGTAAGGTCCCCTTCGCTGGTGGCCACGTCCGACTCGTCCTTGTCGACCAGCATCGCCGGAATGGCCTGCAATTCGAGCTGCTTCCGGTCGTCCTGAAGCGTGCGCTGGGCAAAGGAGAGCGATCGCTCCTTGACCTGTTCGTCCTGATAGGCGTTCACAAGATCCCAATAGATGTTCTCGACCTGCGTGACGGTGGCAATCACCTGGGCGCGAAAGGCCAGGTCGGTGATCTGGAGATTCTTCTTCGCGATGTGCATGTAGCGTTCGTTGGCGGAGATACCGAAACCGGCGAGAAGCTGCTGCGTGAGGATCACCTGAAAGTTCGAGTAGAGCGAAGGATTGATGGCTTCGTAGGGGCTGTTATTGGCGTAGCGCTGCCCCTCGTAGTTGACGGCCAAACCGGTTCCCAAGGGAAAGTTCTGGGTATAATTCGCCAGAGCTTCGATAGTGTTCTGTTTAAACGTGAGGACGCCATTCGAAAAGGCGTTGCCCTGCTGGGCGACGTAGTGATCCGTGAAGCCCTTGAAGTTCAGGTAGGGATCGAAGGAAGCGACGGCAGTGCCGGCGCCGAGCGTCGAGGTGACGATGCCGCCCGCGCCGGCAGCATTCGACCCCGAGCTGGCGCTCCCGGAGCCGGAACTCCCGCCGGAGAAGCCGCCTTCAGTGGACGACTGCGCGATTGCGGTGTTGACGCCATTCACGCTGCCGCCGGCCCTGGTGCGCGCATAGTCGGTTTGCGCAATAGGGAAGTTGTAGCGGAAGTAGGCCAGATCGAGGTTGTTTTCGATCGCGAGGGCGATCACATCGTGCAGCGAAACGTACAGCTTCCCGTCGTGGATCAGGTTCTCAAGGCGCGGCGAGTTCGCGAGGTCCAGCGGAGGCGCTTCGCTGGGCCTGTAGGGCGCGAGCGGCTTGTGCGAGTGCGGAAGGTCCACGTGAAAGGAACGCTGCGGAGCGATGGCCGCCAGCCGCGTCTGCTCGTTCTGCTCGGCCAGTGTTGGCGGCGGTATTGCTGCGCCATTCGCCGCCGGCGCCGGGGCCTCCGGAGCCGGTTGTGCTGCTGGTGAGTTTGCCGGCGCGGTCTGTGATTGCGGAGCCTGGACTGCGAAAGCCAAATTCGCTTGGAGAAGCAGAATCGCGGCGATGGCTTGAAGACGGAAAACAACCGATTTGGAGGAGCGGGAATTCATGCGTGTCTCTCTGGAGATCTGCGTAGGACGATCGCTCACTTGACCTCCGTTGCGGCTGAATGCAAGGCTTCGTCGCGTGTGAGCCAGCCGTCGCGGAGTTCGACAATGCGCTTACCGTAGCGCGCATTTTCTTCGGAGTGCGTCACCTGCACGATGGTCGTTCCCTGCTGGTTGAGCTCGCCAAAAAGCTGCATGATCTCGCGGCCTTGCGTGGAGTGCAGGTTGCCGGTGGGCTCGTCGGCCAGAAGCAATGCGGGCGCATGCACCACCGCGCGCGCAATGCCGACCAACTGCTGCTGGCCGCCGGAGAGCTGAGAAGGGAACAGGTCTTTCTTGGCCACAATCTTGAATCGGTCGAGAATGTCGGCGACCATGCCGGCGCGGTCCTTCGACGGCAGGTTTTTGTAGGAGAGCGGCAGGTCGATGTTTTCGGCGACCGTGAGGTCGTCGAGCAGATGGTAACTTTGGAAAACCATGCCGATGCGCTCACGGGCGAGATCGGCGCGCTGCTTGCGGTTTAGGGTATGAACGGCCGTCTCGCCGAACCGGTACTCGCCCTTCCAGCCGTCATCCAGCATGGCCAGGATGTTGAGCAGCGAGGATTTTCCCGCGCCCGACGGACCCATGATGGTGACGAAATCGCCTTCGCGAATGGTGAGGCCGATGCGCCGCAACACCCATTCCTCGGTGTGTCCGGTCTTGTAACTGCGTTCGACGTTCTTGAGTTCGATCATGACTGCGAATTGCTCCAATCCGAGCGCCGGCCGCTCTGGCCACGTTATTCGGTTCTCAATGCCTGCATGGGTTCGATTCGCGAGGCGCGCCACGCTGGCGCCAGGCTTGCGGCGGCCGCCACCACGATCAGCCCCAGGCTGACCAGCACGAACACAGCGGGGTCGAAAGGGGCAGTTTCGAACAGCATCGACCGGATCAGCTTCGCCGCGGCAGCGCCAGCCACCAGTCCGAATGCCAACCCGGTCAGCGTCGGCCTCAGCCCGTCGAACAGAACATTCATCAGAATCTGCCCCCGCTGCGCGCCCAGCGCTATGCGGATGCCGAGTTCGCTGGTGCGCTGCGCTACCATGTACGACACCACGCCGAAAACTCCCGCTGCGGCCAGCGCCAGCGACAAAACCGCGAAGCCAAGGAGTAGTGTGGCGTCGAAGCTCGCGTCGACAGTGTTCTTGCCAAGGAGTTGATCCATGGTCAGCACGTCCGAGACGGGCAGGTCGCGATCCAAGTCCTGCACGATGCGCTGGACGGGCAGGGCGAGCTGCTCCACGCCGCGGTTGGAGCGGATGACCAGCATGGCGTTGTTCAACTGCCCGGCATACAGCGGGTAGTACTGGATCGGCTTGGGATCTTCTGCAAGTGAATAGCGCGTGTCGCCCACCACGCCGACAATCTCCCAATTCCGGCCGGCGTAACGCAGGTGCTTGCCGAGCGGATCCTCATTGGGGAAATATTGCCTCGCGAACGCGGCGTTGATGATGGTTTCATTGGCCTTGTCGAGCCGGCGGCTGGCATCGAAGGTGCGCCCGCGCAGAATCGGAATCCCCATCGCCTGAAAAAAGCCCGGATCGGTCTCCCGGTCGATGGCGTACTGCGCCACGCCCTGCGGCAGCGGCGGGTGCTCGACAACGGTAAAGGACATGTCACCCCAGTAGCCGCCGCCGGGCACGGTAGGCGAGATGCCGGCCGCCGCAATGCCGGGCAGTGCGCGTACCCGCTCCAGCAGCGCCGCGTAAAAATTCACGCGCTGGGCGGGCTCGTTGTAGTTGCCGCCGGAGAGACTGATGCGCATGGTGAGCACGTTCCTGGTCGTGCAGCCCAGATCGCTCGAGCGCAGCCGCGCGTAGCTCTTGAGCAGCAGTCCGGCCGCGACCAGCAGCACCACCGTCAGTCCCACCTCGACGGCTAACAGCGCGCGGCGCAGCCGCGTCCGTCCGTACCTGCCGCTCGATCCCCGCGCGGCGTCTTGCAGGGCCGTCAGGAGATTGTTGCCAGTCGCGCCCAGCGCTGCGATCAGTCCTGTCAGCAACGCGCAAAGCACGACCAGCGCGAATGCGAAAGCCGCCACCTCGCCGTCGATGTGGATCGTCTCTATGCGGGTGAAGTCCTGGCGCGTGCGTACCAGCCATTGGACCGCTCCGAAGGCCAGCGCGAGACCCGCCGCGCCGCCCGCCGCGGTGAGCAGCAAGCTCTCCACGAGCTGCCCGCTCAGCAGCCGCAGCCGTCCGCCGCCAAGCGCGGAGCGGATCGCCAGATCCCTGCGCCGCACCGTCGCCCGCGCCAACAGCAGGTTGGCCACGTTCAGGCAGGCGATCAGCAGCACACAGCCGGTGGCCGCAAGCAGCACCCAGAGCGGACGCCGCACGTCGCCAACCATATCTTCCATCAGCGGCTTGATGTTGGCCGCTTTGCTCACGAAAGGATCGTCGAGGTGATTGTCGTGCACGCTGCGCGTAATTGCCGACAGGTCGGCCAGCCCTTGCGCCTGGCTCACTCCGGGCCGCAGCCTGCCCACCACGTTGAACTGGTGCGTATCGACGGCGGTCATCCTTTGGGCCGGGTAATCGTTGTAGATCGGGGTCCACACCTCGGTCGCGGCGTCGGGAAATGCAAACCATTCAGGCATCACGCCGATGACCGTGCAGGGCTGCTTGTTCAACCGGATCGTCCGGTTCACAAGCGACGGGTCGCCCCCGAAGCGGCGCTTCCACAGGCTCCAGCTCACCAGCACCACATGATTGCCCGAGGGCTGATCTTCAGCGGAGGTGAAGTTGCGCCCCAACGCCGGCTCGACGCCCAGCGTAGGCAGCAGGTTGGCCGTGAACGCCGCGCCGTGCAGCATCTCCGGCAACTCGCCATCCTCGGTCGAAAGGTTGAACTCGGTTTCGCCTGACATCGCCAGGCTCGAAAAGCTGCGATTCTGGCGCACCCACTCGGTGTACATGCCCGGCGCCACAACGTTGAAGGGCCATGCCTCGCTGCTGTTCTCGTAAATTGCCATCAGCCGCACTGGGTCCCGAAAGGGCAGCGGTTTCAACAGCACGCTCCGCACTACGGTGAATAACGCTACGTTGGCGCCAATGCCTAGCGCCATTACGGCGACGACCGTGAGCGCGAATCCGGGCGTGCGGCGCAACTGGCGAAATGCGTAGCGAAGATCGTGAAGAAGAGCGTTCATTCGTGTTCCTCCTCGGAGTTGGCCTATTCCGTGCGCAGAGCCTGCATGGGGTCGATGGAGGCTGCGCGGCGGGCGGGGATAAAGCCTGCCACGGCGGCACATAGGCCAAGCGCGAAGACTGCGCCGGCCATGGCGAGGGGATCGAAGCCGCCGACGCCGTAGAGCAGACCGGCCATCAGGTGACCGGCGAAGAGCGCTGCGGGAATGCCCAGGGCCAAGCCAATAAGAATCTGCCAGAGTGCGCCGCGCAGCACCATGGATACTGTGCTCGAACGTGTTGCGCCGAGCGCCATGCGGATGCCGATTTCGCTGGTGCGGCGGGCCACAAAGTAGGACATAACACCGTAGAGACCCACAGAAGCGAGAATGAGAGCGAGAGTCCCAAAGAGGCTGGTGAGTTGGGCGATCAGCCGCTCTCCATTGAAGTTGCCGGCGACCTGGGCGTCGAAGGTGCGGATGTCAATAATCGTAAGATTGGGATCGATGCCGGCCATGGTGCGGCGGATGAGCCCGTCAACATTCTGCTGCGGGGCGTCGAAGCGCAGAATCACGGAATTCATAAACATGGATCGCGTCTCTGCAGTGATCGCCTCCGGCTCCTTGAAGCCGGCAAACTGTTGCGGGAGAGGCCGCAGATAAACGGGGCGCACCGGACTGTGCGGACTGTTCATCTTGAAGTCGGCGAAGACGCCCACGATCTCAAAGCTGCCCGAGTACAAGGGAAAGTCCGGGCCGAAGTGCTTGCCTACCGGATCCTGGTTGGGGAAGAAGTGCTTGGCAAAGGTCTGATTGACGATGACGACCGGCTGTGAGCTCGCCGTATCTTGTGCGGTAATGCCGCGGCCGCGCAGCATGGGCACGCCGATGGCGTCGAGAAAGCCCGGGCTGACGCGGTCAAAGGTCGATTGGTTGTCTTGAGACTCCGGCTCTCCCTGCGGGAATACGGAGCCGCTCCAGTTCTCCCCTTCCAGCGGGCTGTAGAGCGCCATGCCCACACTGGCCGCACCGGGCAAAGAGGAGAAGCGATCCTCGATCTGGCGGTAGAGTGCTGGGAGCCGGTCGGCTGTGTAACCTGCGCCTTGCGGGTCGAAGTGCGCCACATAACGGTTGGAAGTGGCGACGCCGAAGTTCTGATGTTCGAGGTTGGCAAGCGATTTGGTCATGAGAATCGCCCCGGCCAGCAGCACCACGGACAAGGCCGCCTGCACGACGACCAGCGTCTTTTGCGGAACGGAAGAGCGGTCTCGCGTGGAGCGATTCGCTCCGCGCAATGCCTCGGCTGGCTGCGCATGAGACGCCAGCCACGCCGGCGCTGTGCCGAACAGCACGCCAGTGGCTAGCGAGACGAGAAAGGCAAAACCCAGCACGGGCAGCGAAGGACTGGCCGCAACGGGCAGATTCGGAGCACCGGGAAAGACAAGGTCGAGAATGGCGCGCGCCCCGGCATAGGCAACGGCCAGACCGGCGAGGCCGCCGATCGAGCTCAACAGCACACTCTCGGTGAGAATTTGGCGAATGACGCGGCGGCGTCCGGCGCCGAGAGCCATGCGCACGGCCACCTCCGCGCGCAGCGTGGTAGCGCGGGCCAGCATCAGGTTGGCGATGTTGGCGCAAGCGATGAGCAGCACGAAAGAGGAGAGGATCATCAACATCTTCAGCGCCTGGCCCGTCTGCTGTTGCAGGTTCTGGATGCCGCCGCCTCCGGGCACGATGGTCACATGCTGCTTGGCGATCTCGGATGCCGCGAGATTCGGACGCGTGGCCAGCCACTGCCGCAATGCGACAGAGAGCTTGGCTTGCAGGGCCCCGATGTTGGTTCCGGGACGCACCCGGCCCAGCGGATAAAGCCAGGTGGTGTCCGCGTGATGCAGATTGCTGCCCGATCCATAGACATAGGGCTCGGTGGCGAGGGGCGCCCAGAAATCGGGCGGGTTAATTGCGACGCGATCGCCGAAGAAGCCGGGCGGCGCGATGCCGACGACGGTGAATGGCTTGGCTTGAATAAAGATGGTCGATCCCACAATCGACGGATCGGAGGCAAACTCCGTTTGCCACGCACGGTAGCTGACTACCGTTGCGGGAGGCGACGAAGGCGCGTCGTCGCTCTCGCCGAACACCCGCCCCCCATAGGCTCCCACGCCCAGCATGGAGAAGAAGTTACCGGAGACGAATTGACCATGAAGCGATTTGCCGGGCGATTCTCCGCGGCGCACGCTCCACAAAAGCTGCCCGGCCCGCACCGCGGCCAGTGGTTCGAACTCCGGTGCTGCGTCCTTGAGATGCAGATAGGCATCGTAGGAGAAGATGGCGTAGTCCCCGGTATCGTTCTGGAAGCCGCCCTCGACGCAGCAATCGTCGGTGTCGCCGATGCGGTAGAGTTGCGCGGGATTGGCGACCGGCAGCGAGCGCAGCAGGATGCCGTGAATCAGCGTGAAGATGGCCGTGTTGGCGCCGATGCCGAGAGCCAGCGTTACGACCACTGTCAGAGTGAACCCCGGCGCCTTGCGCAACTGGCGCAGCGCGTAGCAAAGGTCCTGCATGAGTCCAGTCATCTTCGTCTTCTCCTCCTACTCGCAGCGCAGCGCTTCTATGGGATCGATCTTCGTGGCGCGGTGGGCGGGAATGTAGCTGGCGATAATGGCCACGCCGGCCAGCAACAGCGAAACACCGGCAAAGGTGAGCGGGTCCGTAGCCTTGACACCGTAAAGCACGCCGGACAACACGCGCGTTAACGCGAAAGCGGCCGCCAATCCCAGGCCGAGGCCGATGAGAACCAGCTGCAAACCTTGCCCGATGAGGATACTGAGCACGTTGCCCCGCTTTGCGCCGAGCGCCATGCGAATGCCGATTTCATGGGTACGCTGCTTGACGGAGTGAGAGATCAAACCGTAGAGGCCAAGGATAGCGAGGAAGAGAGCAATGAGACCTTGCCCACCGGCGATGATGGTGCCCATGCGCATCGGAGCCATGCCCATCGGGCTGCTGGCTATCTGCTCGTCGAGAGTGCGAATGTTGTAAACCGGCATATCGGGGTCCAGTTGCGCGACGGCTTGCTTGACGGACGCGGTGATTTGCGTTGGGTCCATTCCTGTGCGCACAACGATGGTGACGCTACTCTGGAAATGCTGCGCCAGCGGGTAAAAGATCAGGGGCCGATTGGTATCGGTCATCGCATAGTAGCGCATCTCATCGACGACGCCGACGACCTGCATCGCGTCTCCTTGCAGCCTAAGCCGTTTGCCGACAGCATCGCCGTTGGGCCACAACTGCTGTGCGAGCGTTCGATTGATAATGACCACGCGCGGCGCGGCCTCATCGTCGTGCGCGGTAAAATCGCGGCCCGCAACGACCCGCGTGCCCAGGGTTTGAAGATAAGCATGATCGACAGACATACAAGGAACCATCAGAAACTTCTGGCGCTCGGTTGGGGTTTGACCCTCCGGCCAGACGCCAGAGCGCATACCTCCACCTGTATCGAAGGGCAGATGCGTGGCGAGGCTGGCGCTGCTCACGCCGGGCAGAGCACGGAGCCTGTCGAGCAACTGCGCTTGAAATTGCCGGCTGCGCTCATCGCTGTAGCGTTCGAGCGAAGGATCGACCGTGGCAAGAAAGATGTGATCGGGGCGAAAGCCGAGATTGATCTGCGCGAGCTTTTGCACGCTGCGCGCGGCCAGTCCGGCGCAGATCAGCACCACGCACGAGAATGCTACCTGGGCAATCACCAGCAGGCTGCGCAAGCGATGGCGGGTTCCAGCGACGGAGGGCGAGTTCTTGAGCAACGGCAAAATCTCCAGCCGGGTAGCCTTCAATGCGGGCAGCAGTCCGGCAAGAATGCCCGTAGCTAGCGATGCAACAACGGTGAAGACAAACAATCGCCAGTCCGTGCCGGTGTTGGCCGGGGGAGCCATGTCGCCGGGAACGATCATCTTGCCCAACATAGGAGTGACGGTGATGGCGGCCATCGCGCCTATCGCTCCGGCGGCGAGCGCGAGCAGCGTGCTCTCGGCGAGCAACTGACGCAGCAACCGCCAGCGCGAGGCGCCCAGCGCGCCGCGAATCGCCACCTCCCGTTCGCGATCGGCGGCGCGCGCATAGAGCAGATTGGCCACATTCGCCACCGTAATCGCCAGCACCAGCAAAGCAAGGATCATCAGCGCGCCTACAACTAGCGGCAGGAAGTTAGCCACAAAGGGCGTGGGCCGGCTCATCGATTCGCGCAGAACAGCAGCCGAGGCTCCCTGCGCGTGCTGCGGGCCGTAATCCTTCATAATTCGCGCCATCATCAGGATCGCCGCGGCGCGGGCCTGATCCAGGCTTGCGCCCGGCTGCAAGCGTCCCATCATGAAGACCGATGTGTAGCCGCGATTGGTGAAGACTTCGTTGCCTCCCGGACTCATCAGCGGCAGCATCGAAATCGGCACAAATCCGCTCAGCGCCGTGCCCCACGCCGCGCCCACGAACTTGGGCTGCGTGACGCCCACCACGGTAAACGGCAGGCCGTTGATCTTCACAAGTTGGCCGATGATATGCGGGTCGGCGGCAAAGCGGTTCTTCCATGTGTCGTAAGTGAGAACAATGATGGCATCCGCGCCCACCGTCCTCCCCTCAATGGGCAGGAAGAGCCGCCCCAGCATCGGCTGCGCGCCCAACACCGTGAAGTAGTTGCCGCTGACCATGTGCACAAATGTTCGACCGGCGGCTTCGCCGGGGCGGCTCATCTGGACGGGCGATTCCAGATAGGCCATGATTCCCGAAAATGCCTTCGCCATCTCCGGAACTTCATGGCCACCGCCTTCGACAGAGCGCTGAAAGTCCAGAAAATCCTGATATGAAAAAGGAAACATCATGGGCATCTGAGTGGTCTTCTGCGCGATCACCACCAGCCGTTCCGGTTCCGCTGCCGGCAGTGGCCGCAGAAACAGATCGTTGATCATAAAGAAGATGGTGGCGTTGACGGTCAGTCCCAGCGCCAGCGTAATGATGGCCACAGCCGTAAAGCCCGGCGACTTGCGCAACTGGCGGAGTGCGTAGCGCAGATCGTGGAGTAGCGTCATGATTCCGCCTCCGCCTCTTTTTCGAGCTTCTTCATCTCCTGCTCGCTCACCACCTTGCCGTCGAAGAGGTGCAGCTCGCGCTCGGCGTGGCGGGCAAAACGCGGATCGTGCGTGACCATGCAGATGGTCGCGCCCTCGCGGTGCAGATCGCCGAGCAGGCGCATGACGGCTTCGCCATTTTTCGAGTCGAGATTCCCGGTGGGCTCGTCGGCCAGCAGGATCGAGGGCGAGCCGGCCAGCGCGCGCGCCACAGCCACGCGCTGTTGCTGGCCGCCGGAGAGTTGCGCCGGATAGTGCCTCATGCGATGGGCCATGTTCACGCGCTCCAGCGCTTCCTTCACGCGTTTCTTCCGCTCCGCCGAGGGCATTCCGGCGCGATAGGTGAGCGGCAGTTCGACATTCTCCTCAACGGTGAGGTCGCCGATCAAATTGAAGCTCTGAAAGATAAAGCCGATCTCCTGGTTGCGAATCCGCGAGCGGTCGCTGAAGCTCAGATTCTCCACCGGCTTGCCGTTGAGCAGATATTTCCCGCCGGTCGGAGTATCCAATAGGCCGAGAATCGAAAGCAGCGTGGACTTGCCGCAGCCCGATGGGCCCGACATGGCCACGTACTCGCCGCGCGCGATGGTCAGGTGAATGCCGGAGAGCGCATGGGTCTCCACTTCGTCGGTGTAGAAGATCTTGGTGAGGTCTTCAATTTCAATCAGCGTTCCGTTCTGTGCCATCGTTCTCTCCTATCTTCGTGGTTCTCGATCAGGAAGATTGTCTGCCGCGCTTCGCGCCGGTCCAGATTCTCTGGCTGCAAAGCTCATGTTGACTGCTATGCAAACGATTCAAAGACGACAAACTCCTCGAGCTTTTTCTTCGGCATCGGTTCGGGCCATCCGTCGGGGATGCCGAGCGGGGTGATGCAGACGCGTTCGTAGCGTTTTGGTATCTCCAGGACTTCCCGCGTGGCCTGTTCGGGAATCGCATCGGTGACATAGACCGTTCCATAACCGAGTGCTCGCGCCGCCAAACACAGGTATCCTGCGGCCAAAGGGCCGTCATGATGGTTGTAGGAGGGATACATGGATTGCGAATCGGTAAGAACGACGACAAAAGCCGGAGCGGAGAAGTAGCCTGCCAGATGCTTTGCGGCACTCTCTCTGCGAGCCGCCCTTTCGGCCGCGGGCAAATCCTGGGGCCAGTTGGCTTCATACAGTTGCAGGCAACGCGCGCGCAAGCGCTCGATTGTGGCCTTGTTCCTGACGACCAGAAACTTCCATGGTTGCTGATTGCCCGATGTGGGAGGACGGCGGGCAGCATCGAGGATCAGGCGAAGGTGCTCGTCTGGAACCGGGTCGGATTTGTAGCGCCGCACCGACTGCCGCTTGGCAAACAGATCGAGAAAGCCAGACTCTTCGCCGGGCGCTGCGAAGGCGGTTGTGGCCCCGGCCGCGCATAAGGCGCCGCCGGCTCCTGCCAAACGAAGAAAACTTCTGCGGTCCTTCTTCATTTCGTCTCCTTTCCAAACGATTGCTGCTCTTGAAGTAGACAAATCCAGCGGCGAAGCGCCGCCGGTTCTCGACACAGGCTCACTCCAGCCGGATGCGGTCCACGTTGTCCCAGCGCGACATGTCGGAGAGGATCACCGTGTCGCCTTCCTTCAGGCCTTCGATCACTTGAATCTCATTCACCGAGGCGCGGCCGACCTTGACCGGAACGCGCGTGGCGCCCTTGCCGTCGGGATCGAGCTTGAACAGGCTCAGCGTGGAGTCTTCGTTGCCCAGCGCCGGCCGGCCCACGTAGAGCACATCTGTCATGCGCTCCAGGTCGATGGTGCCGTCGACGCTCAACTGCGGAACCGCGCCCGGCGGCAAGGCCCCATCCAGCTCTACGTCTACGGTTCTGGTTCCGTTCACGACCGAAGGGTCAATTCGCACCACATGGCCGGGAATCACGCCGTTGTGCGTGTCGATCGATGCTGGTTGTCCGATCTGGATGTCGCGCGCCTGCGTCTCGGCAATCTGCAGGGCGGCTTTCAGCTTGTCGCGCTGGATGACCTCGGCCACACTGGTTCCCGCCGTCACATGCTGGCCCACCTGCACCGGCGTGGCCAGAGGCGCCAGCGTGCCGGCGATCGTCGAGTGCACCTCCAGCGCCTGCGCCTGCTTCTCAAAAAGATCGAGCAGTGCCTGGGCCTGATCGATCTTGGTCTTCTGCGAGGCAAGCTGCACTGCGATCGCCTTCTGGTTCACATCGAGCTGCTGCTGGCTGAGCTGGTGCTGCGCGGTCAACTGGTCGGCCGTGCTCTTCGACTTCTGGTAGGCCAGGCCGGAGATCACGCCCAGATCGTAGAGCGCCTTGTCGGTCTGGGCCTGCAACTGGTCCTCGGTGTAGTCGGCATTCACCTGCGCGGCGGCCGTCTTCTTGTCCATCAACGTGCTTTCAAGCTGCGCCTCGAGGCTTTTCGAGTCGGCTTGGGCCGCCTTGAGCGCGAGGCGCGCGTTGAGCAGTTCCTGCTCGAGCTGCGGGTCAGTCAGATCCATAATGATGGTGTCAGGCGTGACCTGGGCTCCGGGCAGGATGCGGATGCGCACTACGGTCGCGTCGGTCTGGGCCGGGATCAGTTCGATCGAATCCTCGCGCGGCGCGAGAACGCCGGTCGACGAGCGCACCTGGCGCACCAGCGGGCCGCGCTTCACGGTGTCGGTCCAGACGGTGGAGCGGTCGACCTCGGGCGCGGCCGGTTTCAGGCGCATGACCATCACGGCAAGCGCCGCAACGGCCACCACCGCGACGCCAGACCAGACCAGCATCCGGCGTTTCTTCAATTGCTTAATGTCGGGCCGAGCGATATCCATCGCCGAGGATGGTAGCAAGCAGCGCGCCAAATCGATGCTGTCCGAGCGCGTTGAAAACAAAGCACCTGCGTGCAGTCGCATGGCCGTCATGCGCGGCACGAATGACCGATTCCGGGGGACGAGTGTTCGATTTCGAACAATCCGCGCCAGAACCCGTTGCATGAATCCGGCTTTGAAAGGGCACGGTCTTAGCCGTGCCGCGAAAGACGCACATATGGCGGGGCTTTAGCCCCCGAGGGACGTTTCTCCCTGGGCTCAGAGTATTTATGCAATCGGTTGTAGGTTGCCTCAAGCAGCATCCGCAGAATATCGTCCTGCCGCGGAGCGGGCACCGTCGCCCGGCGACAGGGCAATCACGGCGGGATGATAGGGGAGACCGGCTACAGTGCAGAGATTCGAACTTCTGTCTGCACCGAAAACCTTGCGGACTCTGGGGCCTGAAAACCCTCCGGAAAGAGACAACAGGGATTCTTTCATACCCTCTGGAGTATGGTTGCAACATTAACTCATTTATTTTCAACAAAACGTCCTCGGAAAAGAGGACAAATACGGTTCAAAACGGCAGCGTAACAGGGCTTTTTTCCCCTCCCACCGCCTTCGGCTGTGGCCTCATTTCCTCCCCTGCTCACTCGTCGCGCAGCGCGACCATAGGGTCGATGCGCGCGGCGCGGCGGGCCGGAAGCCAGCTGGCAAAGAGCGCAACGGCGGCGATGATCGACGCGATGCCGCCGAAAACCAGCGGGTCGTCGGAACGCGCGCCGGGCAGCAGGCTGGCGATGAGGCGCACGAGGCCGAAGGCCAGCAGCAATCCCGAGAGAAGACCCGCGCCCGTAAGCCAGGAGGCGCGGCGCAGAATCATGCGCATCACGTCTTGGCGCCGCGCTCCCATGGCCAACCGAACACCGATCTCGCGGGTGCGTTCGCCGACGAGATTGGCCATCACTCCAAAGATGCCTATGGCCGCCAGCAGCAGGGCAATCAACCCGTCCGTAACGAGCGAGCCTGCGGCGTACATGAGCCCTGTCAGGTTGTCGTTCTGGAGCTGCGCGTACGTCTCGACGGTATTGAGCGGCAGTAGCGGATCGATGGAGGCCAGAGCCTTGCGCGCCGCCGGCGCCAGGGCGAGTGGATCGCCGTTCGTGGTAACGGCGTACTCCGTGCCGCCCGGCGGTAATTGCAGAGAATCCATGTAAACCGCGGCATGGGGCGTCTGGTCCCAAAGCGAATAGCTTGTCTCTTTGGCAACGCCTACGATCGTCAGCCACGGCTCATGACTCATCGATCCGCCCATGCGAATGCGACGGCCGAGAGGGTTCTCGCCGGGGAAATACTGCGCGACGAAGCGCTCGCTCACGATGGCGGCCGGGGTCGAGCCAAGGGAATCGCCCTGGTCGAAGCCGCGGCCGGCAAGAATGGGAATGCGCAACATGGGAAAGTAACCCGGAGTCACGGGAAGGTTGAGCGCGCTCTGGAATTTGCCGGGGACGGCGGGGCGATTCTCGATCTCCAGGTCGCGGACCCATCCGTTATCGTTGTAAGGCAGCGCCGTAGTGAGCTCCGCATGGGTGACGCCCGGCAGAGCGCGCAACTTGGCCAGACTGTCCGCGTACCATTGGGCCTGTTTTTGCGGTGTGTCGTAGCGGGCCGCCGGCAGGTTGACGTTGAAAGTGAGCATTTTGTTTGGGGCGTAGACGTCGGCCGTGTGCAGCCAGGCGTTCATGCCCTTCGACATCAGGGCCGCACCGATGACGAGCGCTACGGCCAGCGCAATTTGCACGACGGCAAAGATGCTGCGGAGGCGGTGAGCGCGGCCGGAGCCGATGGCGGAGCGCGAACCGGCTTTGAGCTGATCGACGAGATTGACGCGCAGCGCGTCCAGTGCGGGAGCGACGCCGGCCAGGATTCCGGCAAGAGCCGCAAGCAGGAACGAAAAGCCCAATACGCGCGCATTGAGGCCGGTATTCGACCAGCCCGCCATGAAGCGCGCCACTCTCTCCGGCATGGTGGCATTCAGGTAATGCCCATAGAGCTGCGCGATGCCGATCCCGCCCACCGCGCCGATGAGGCTGAGCAGGAGATTCTCGGTGAGCAACTGGCAGAGGATGCGGGAGCGTTGCGCGCCCAGCGCGGTGCGCATGGCGATCTCGGGCCTGCGGGCGATGCCGCGCGCCAACTGCAGGTTGGCAATATTGGCGCAGACCACGAGCAGAACGAATAGGGTCGCGCCGAGAACGAGCCGATAGTAGAGCGGCGTGTAAGGGCCGTTGATGCCGTCGAGAAGCAGCTCGACGTGGGCCGACCAACCGGCATTGGTTTCGGGATAGGCCTGGGCAAGGTGCCCGGCGAGAGTCTGCATCTCCGCCTGCGCCTGCTTGACGGTTACGTTGTCGCGCAGGCGCGCGGTGACAAGGTAATCATGCGAGGCGCGATCGGCGAGCTGCTGGGGCGAGGGCGCAAAGGGAAGGTAGACATCGGCCAGTGATGGGTATTGCATCGTCTTCGGCATGACACCCAGGATCGTGTAGGTGCGCTGATCGAGCTCGATGGTGCGGCCGAGAATCGCGGGGTCGCCGCCAAACTTCCGCTGCCATAAGCCATAGGCCAGAATGGCAACCGAGTTTCGGCCCGGACGGCACTCATCTTCGCTGTACAGGCGGCCCAGGAGCGGACGAGCGCGGAGAACGGAAAAGAAATTGGCCGAAGTGAGCGCCGCTTCCACCTGCGCGGCATCGCCGCTCCCGGTCAAGGTTCTCGGCTCTTCGCGGCGGACGGCGAGCGCTTCAAACGAACGGCTCTGGCGCGTCCAGTCCTCGTAGTCCGCCAGCGTCACGCGCTCATTGGCGCCGTGCGAACTCTGCTCGGCCACCGTGGCCACGCGGTCCAATTGAGGCACCGCCAGGGGATGGAGCACCACAGCATCCATGCTGCTGAACATGGCGGTATTGATGCCAATGCCGATGGCGAGCGAGAGCACGGCGGCGACGGTGAATCCGGGCGACTTGATGAGCTGTCTGGCGGCAAAACGAATATCCCCGATCCAGGTTGGCATAGGTTTCCCTCGCGATAGTGAACCCCCTGGATACTGCATCTATATTGCCAAAGCGCACCCCGGCTGCAATGCTGATATTGCGCCACTTAACACGCCGGCAACGTGTGCGCGGGCTCCTTGCCCGTTCGATTTCATTCAGGATCGTTCATTATCGGACAATGCGCAAATGGGTCTCAACAGGCTCCGAAGATACGGCGAACCGCGAACGAATTCTTGAGCGACGCGCCCACAGGGGCTAAATGTGAAGTTTCAGGACGTTGTTGTCCATTCGGTCGAGAACTGAAAAGCTAATGTTGCGAAGCAAAAGCTTGTCTCAGGAGACCGAATGGACTATCACCATCATGCTCGACTGACGATCTA
>Ga0326727_10007786_pt1 | contig 27867 bp, 24 predicted proteins | sample MB2enrmetagenome_FD_207643 | JGI IMG/M metagenome (GOLD analysis project Ga0326727, IMG submission 207643) | Lab enriched peat soil microbial communities from McLean, Ithaca, NY, United States - MB29MY | ecosystem: Environmental > Terrestrial > Soil > Wetlands > Peat | place: USA: New York...
CTTCGGCGACCAGCTCAGCAGTTTGCCGACCGCTCTGCCCACAGCCGACGACGCCACCGAACACCACTTCACCGGCAAAGAACGAGATACCGAATCAGGCAACGACTACTTCGGGGCCAGGTACTACAGCAGTGCGATGGGCCGGTTCATGTCGCCGGACTGGAGCGCAAAAGTGTCGCCCGTTCCATACGCAATACTGGATGATCCACAAACACTCAATCTGTATACATATATGAGGAATAATGCGCTCAGAGGAGTTGACCCGGACGGGCATTGCGATTGGTGTAATAAGATATGGAATGCCGCAAAGGCAGTCAAAGATTCTATCTATATTAAGGTCGAGGTGGGTGTGGGTATTAAGGCTCAGGTCAAGGCTGGAAATGTGAAAATTGAGGTCGGAGCAAAGAATGTCCGTGAAACTGATGCCAAGTCTAATAACAAAGGTACTGTTAAATACGTGAGAGAAGCGAGTTTAAAAATCGAAGTGGGGCGAGTATCTATAGGTCCGTCTATAAGCGAAGAACAGACAGTTCAGAAAGGAAATAGTCCCACCAATATGGATGCTCCCACGGAGGTACATGGCAATTTTCTTTATGATTTGGGTGAGCATACTAGAGGTTCTAATTCAGAGGTTGGATATGGTCTCGGGGGTTTTGTAGGAATTGGAGGTTCAGTCGAATGGGGTGTTGATGCGAAGGAGCTTATCCAAGGGGTCCGTGACGCATTTACAGACCAACAGAGTGCACAAACGCCCCCGGCTAGCCAACCACAAAGACAACCACAAAATTAACAGCCATAACGTACCGAGTGGCACACAACGAAGGGGGAGCAACTATGTGGTCAAACCTAATCATGTCGGCTAAGGCTAACCGAGTTTTTAAATTTTGCGCTTGGTGGACTTTGTTGGCATCTATCGTCATTGGAATTCTTTTGCTCTATCCAGCAGCACTTGATAATGTTGGCACTCAGTCGCTTCCTGGGCTACTTGTTTCCATTTCCTTCGGCATCATTGGAATGATTGGAAGCATTACATCACTTATGCTGCTCATCGGAATGTTCGCGCATCTTCTAAAAGTGTCTGGTTTTTCATCCTCTTCTAAAGTAGTCTGGGCGACTATCTTCATCTTGGCTCTCCCCATCGGAGAGGTCATATACTATTTTATAGTCTATGTTCGGAACCGAGCAGTACTGAAGCAGGCTATCTAACGACATTATTCTCGTCTGTGCGTCCACTGAGTGGCGGGTGACCATGTTTTATAAATAACAAATGAGGGTTTCCCAGGTGCCTCGCATTTGGGCACTTGGAAAACCACAAATCCCAACCGGCTTTTGTTTCACAGGAGCTATACTGACTCCGTGACCGGCGCATGGAGCAATCTCGGCTATGACGGCGTCAACCGCTTGGTCGCGGGCACTCAAGCCGCCATCTCCGGCGAGCAGCTCTCCGTCTCGCAATCTTTCTGCTGGACCTATGACGGTTTCGGCAACCGCACCGCGCAGGAAATCGGCAGTCAGCCCTTCACCAACGCCGCCGGAGCTGCCTGCCAGCTTCCCTCCAGCGCCACCCTCTACGGCACCGCGTTGGCGAAGGCCCTGCGCAAAGCATCGGGCTGGCCGGGAATCTCGATCTGAATCTCGAAAAGTCTAACGCCGGTCGAGGAGGCGGGACAAGGGCCATCCGTCAGCCAGAAGAAAATTGCCGCCAGCGCCAAGGCCGGCGTGGTAGAGAATGGAACCATGGGGATAGAGAAGTTTGACATCGAATCGATTCCTTACCGCATACGAATTGGCGTCACCGGCCATCGCAAGCTGGACGATCCGGCTGCGGTAGAGGCGCTGGTGAAGAAAGCCATCAAAGCGGAAGTCGAAGGGCTGCTTGCGGGGGAGTCGAGGCGGAACATGGAGCGCGTCCGGAGCGCGGGGCCGGCTGCGATTTCGTTCAGCGTGGTGAGTTCGCTGGCGGAAGGGGCGGATCGCGCGGTGACGCGGGCGGTTCTCTCCTATCCCCATGCGCGCCTTGAGGCCGTTCTTCCCATGACGCTGGAAGACTATCTCGAAGACTTTGCGACAGAGGCGTCGCGCAAGGAGTTTGCCGAGCTGCTCAGCCGATGCGACGAGCCGGTATTGCTGCGGACGCGGAGCATCCGGGACGAGCGCAGCGATGCGGGCGGTCAGGCCGAACTGCGCAAGGATGCCTACGCCCATGCGGGCCGGTATGTGGCGGATCATTGCGACGCGCTCATCGCCGTTTGGGATGGAGAGCTGGCGCGCGATCGTGGCGGCACGGCCGAGATTGTCCATTACGCCCTCCAGCAAAATCTCCCGGTTCTGCGCGTGTGGGGAGGGTCGTTTGAGGTGCTGAGTCGCGGCAAGAACGCAACTATATAAAATCATGCCGCGCAAAACACAGGACTTTATCAATCCTCCTGCCAAGTAACCTGGTAACTTCCAGCCGCCGTATGTTCGTTCTTTTTCTGCTGCTCAGTCTTGCTGTGTGCGCCTGTGATGGTATAGCCAGCTACGTTGAGAATCCGAGCCATGCCTTGAACCGCGCTACGATCTTTGACCTTCTCCTTATCGGGAAGCTCTTCGTTGCCGAGAGAGTCGGCAAATTCCTTATAGTCGTCAATCTTTCCTTTGTGCCAGGGCAACATACAGCTATGCAACTTCCTGGGTTTTACGGTCTTGTCCGCGTATCGCCATCCCTCGTCCGCCTTCTGGCGCATCCATCGCGTGTGCTCCCTGTCAGCCAGCTTCTCCAGCAGGTCTTTAGGGAAGACGAAGGGCTGCTCTCCTTCGCGGGTTCGGACGATCATGCATCCGGCGTCTGCCAGTTTGCCGGGAATGTCACGCACCTGCTGGCGGTTCTGTTCCTTCTCGTTATCGGGGAGTTGATCATAATCCACTAAGGAAGGATTTTCTTTGGTTTCTTCGTTCTTCTCAGCTCCCAATTTCCATCCATCACACTCTAGTTCTCCACAAGAGACCCTCCGTGCTATCTTCGCCATGCGCTCCCGGACTTGTTGTGTCGGAGCTTTGCTGGTCTTTTCGCTGGTCAATGGCCCTAACTTCCACTCCTCGGCCTTCTGCTGTTCTCGATAGATCTCGTGCGCTTCTTCCGCCATGCGTTCGAGCTTTTCCTTGGGTAGCTTATCGATTTCGAGTTGATGGACTCGAGCCAGGAAGTTCTGCCCATCGACGTGCAAGTCCAATTGCGCCTTGGTGGGCAGGCTGGAGCGCTCGAAGCGCGCCTTGCCGTCAAGCTGGCTCATATTAAGGATGGACTCCATCGACCGCGCCCCGTGATGGTATGTGTTCGTCAGCAGGAGTGCTCGCAGCACGCCATCGTCGATCTGAAGTATCTTGTCCTCGCCTTTCAACAGGTGCTCGGCGCTTCGCTCCAGCATGGAGCGCAATAGGATGGCACGCCTCAGTACATAGAATGGATCTTCTACGTCCGTCCGCTGGTTGGGGCCAAGAACATTGAGAAAGCCCTTCAGGCGGCTGACAAAATCCGGCACCTTGGCCGCACGAAGTTTATCTGCATCCCCGTTTTTGCCAAAGCCATCGAGCGTTGAGCTGGTGCCGCCGGCAAAAACAAAGATCGCCTTGCCGATGGGATGCGGCAAATCTCCTTGCTGAAATTCCCCATCCTGCATCGGCGCGAGGAAGTAGCGCAGCCAGCCATAAGTCGACTGATCAAAATCGCTGTCGAACTCATCCCAGAAGACCAACGGAATCTTGCCGGTCAGTCCGATGTCGCGCACCTGATGAAAGGCCGATAGCAGACCATCGAAGGATCTGATCTGCGCGAGATTGAACTCCTTGACTTCAATTTCGCCGGGCTGAACTGAAAGCGCAAGTTGTTTGATCCCAAATGATTTCCCGGATCCCGGGGGGCCGAATACGGCAATGGACAAGGGTCTCTCGGGGTGCTTCTGCGCTAAATACTCGGTCATAAGAGAGCCAATACTCCTAAGGCTTTCGATCTCCTGCCGGTCGACAGTCAAGAGCTTTCCAAAGCGGCCTTGCGGCACTGCCGTGAGTGATTTTTTTGTTCCATGCAAGACAACGTCGGTTGCAAGTTTATCCAAATCGCCCTTGCATTGTTCTGCCAGGATGGTCCAATATTTGACACCCGAACGCATCTGCACAGAAGCTACCCTGTAGGGATTGTCCTTGAATTCCGGCGCTGTAGAGACATCCAACGCGTCAACGACTGCTTTGACCGGAAATTCGATCTTGACCTTTTCCGCAGATTCTTCGCGCTTGCCGTAGCCCTCGCGATGCAGACTGCGCAGCGCCCACAGCCCGGCGCGGATTCCCAGTTGGATATTTGGTTGCGCTGGCGTAAGCATCACTTCCCGGGCGATGCCCGCAGTCAGACAGGAGGAGTAGCCAACCATCCGTCCTGGGTAAATCTTTTCCCACATTCCTTCTACCACTTCAGGATCGAAGAGCAGGCGGAAGTTCTCATCCTGCGTGGCATCGCGGGAATAGAGGAATGCTCCGGCCGCATCGAAAGAAATCACCACATGGGCGCATTGCCTCAGGCTGGCCAGACTCTGGTTGTAAGTCAACTCCCAGACTATGTCCTGGGCGGTTCGCTCCCAGGAGAGCCCGTGACTGATTTGCGCCGAGGTGCGGCGCAGATCGTTGACCGTCATCACGACGATGAGCTTCTCTGCGTGACGCTCGCAGAGCAGTTTCCATAGAGCGTTCTTCTCATCCGCGACGGGACGGCTCATCTTCACCAGCACCCAGGGCTTACTTTCCTTCTTGTTCAGGCTGGCGGGCCAAAGCTGATCGTTGTCGCGGAAGCCCAGATTGGCATCATCCAGGACCACCAACTTCGCGCTGGGATCATCTTCTGCCACTTTGGCCCAGTCATCCGTAAATTTTTGGAGCGAACACTTGTTGACACCCTCAAACTCCGCTACGCGCCAGGCTTTCTCCTTTTCCTTTCCTTTGGCGGCATCGGAACCTTTCAGGGCAAACTCGAATGGCATCCAGGAGGCAAAAGAATGGTGATAGTTCGTATCTTCGGGACTGATTGTTGAATCCTCAGTGCCTCCGGTGCGCCTCGGCGTTCGCGGCTGCCGGACCTCGTAAGCAGGCTGGTTCTGGATCTGTTTCGCAACGCCGCCGATTAGGTCCGCCAGTAGTCCAGCCCCACCCCGCTGCCACCGCAATCGAGAACAGACGGCCGCCTCCCAAACGCGGTTGAGTGCCTCCGGCCCCCGGCCGCGCGCCAGGTTCCAATCCAGCGTGTAGTCGCCGGTGACTACCACAGTTTTCGCTTCCTTTTCAGTGCTCATTGCTGTTATTGCCTCTGTTTCCGGAAGGATGCTTCCCACTTAGTCGAAGCAATTCTACACCGTGGGAGGATGGAGTATGCAGAATCTTTGATAGATTGTGGATGGTCTGACCGGTGTTAGCCTTGTCCCGCAGTTGCGCTCACCTGCTAAACTTATCGGGATTTTACCCTCCGGGTCTGCGGCGTACTCTATTCGGCTGACGGCGGTTGATGGGTCTTGCGGCTGCCGTTGGGCCGCCCTGCCGCCGGCCTCGAACGCCGCCGGGCAGATTCAAGGAGAACGGCCGCAATGCGTTACGACCTGTTCATCAGCTACTCGCGTCAGGACAACGAATGCGGTCAAGTCGCCGCGCTCAAAGCCCAGGTTGAATCCTCAACTACGCCGCACTGCTCCAGGCAATGGGGCGCAGCGGGGAGCAAATCATAACCACACTGCGCGAGATGGCGCCGGAGTTTTCCTTTGAATGAACCCGATTGTACGGTTCAATCGCGTCCTCCACCCACGTGACCGGCAGTGTTCGCGATGGACGCGCCTCCGGCTATCTCCCATCTTCTCAGGCACATGGAAGGGCTAGATGCGCAAACCACGACGTGATTGATGGCCGCCGCCGCAGCTTCGCCATACTAACCATGGAGAGGTCTTTCCTATGGCGGAGCTGTTGTTTGGAGTGGAAACCGAGTATGCCATTGCCGGCGTCTCGCCCAGCGGAAGTGTGAGCCGCGAGGGGATTCTGCGCAGTCTTATCGAGCTGGCCCGCGAGCGGCTTGTGCAGTTGCCCGACCTGCACTCCTCCGGCGGCATCTTCCTGGGAAACGGCGCGCGGATGTATGTCGATTGCGGCCTGCATCCTGAGATTTGCACGCCGGAGTGCGCCAACCCGTGGGATGCGGCGCGCTACATCCAGGCCGGGAACCGGATTCTAGCCGATCTTGCCGCGTCGGTTGAATCCGCAAACGCGCCGGGAACGGAGATTGTGTGCTTCCGCGGCAACGTGGACTACAGCGGCACACAGTCAACATGGGGCTGCCACGAGAGCTATATGCACCACACGCCGCAGGACGCGCTGCAACCGCAGGTTGTGCCCCATCTGGTAACACGCCTGATCTACAGCGGGGCGGGCGGCTTCAATCCTCTATCGAAGGGGTTGGAGTTCACGTTGTCGCCGCGCGTGGCGCATATTGAGCTGGTGGTCTCCAGACATTCGACCAACGAGCGCGGCATCTGGCACACCAAGTCCGAGTCGCTGTGCTCCGGCTATAGCCGTCTTCATGTGCTCTGCGGAGAGAGCCTTTGCTCGGAGACAGCGACCTTTTTGAAGATTGGCGCAACCGCGCTGGTTGTCGCAATGGCTGACGCGGGAGTTACTCCCGGCAGCGCGGTGAAGTTAGCCGACCCGCTGGAGGCCATGCGGATGATTGCCGGGGATGTGAGTTGCAAGAGGCCGCTGAGGATGGCCGACAAAAGTTGCAGGTCGGCTGTTGAAATTCAGCGCCACTACCTGGAGATGGCCGAGGCACACGTGAGCGATTACTTCATGCCGGCCTGGGCCGCGGAGGTTTGCCGCCGCTGGCGCGCGGTGCTCGATCAACTCGAAGACGCGCCAAATGCCGTGGAGCAGACGCTGGATTGGGGAATCAAGCACGCTCTCTATGCCGATCAGGCGCGAAGCCTCGGCATTCGCTGGGAGGACTTGCCCTACTGGAACGATGTGATCGAGAAGATAGCGGGCGTGCTGGATCCTAGCACTGACCGTGAAAAAATCGTGCCCCTGGAGACTGCTGTCCAATCGATGCGGCGGATTCCCAGAAATCTGTCTTTCATTGAGCCGATTCTTAGATCCCGCGGCTACCAGTTGAATGATCTCAAAACAGTGTTGGGCAGCCGGCAGAAGTTTTTTGAAATCGACACGCGCTTCGGGCAACTCGGCCCCAAGGGCATCTTCGAGACGCTCGACCGCGCGGACGTGCTGTGTCACCGGGTCAGCGGCGTGGACAACATCGAGCATGCCATGGCGGAGCCGCCGGCAGTGGGCCGGGCGCGCATACGCGGTCATGTGATTCAGCGGCTGGCGGCCGCACACAACGCGCGCTGCGACTGGCAGTGCATCATCGATACCAGCGAGGAGAGGATGCTGGACCTCTCCGACCCATTCGCGAGCGAAGAATCCTGGAGTTCGACGAACAGCCCCGAAAGCTCTGATGACCAGTTGGACCTCGATTCCCTCATCGACAACGATCCTTATGCGCGCAGACAGGATGCGGCGGATCGAATTCTCAGCGGCGACTACGCGGGCGCCGAGGTATTGCTGCGCGTGTTGCTGGAGGAACGATTCTGCCTGCCGAGCACGAATTGCCACATAGCCCGAGTATTGCTAATGACAAATCGCGAGGCGGAGGCGCGCGAGCAGATCAGACGAGGGTGGGCCATTCACCGTGACGCGCCAACGTATGTCGTGGGACGCATGCTGTTCTTCCAGATTATTTTTGCTTTCTTCGACGGGACCGACATCTCCGCCCTGGTGGAGCAGCTCAAAGTTCTCCTACAGCAGCCAGACGCCGCCCTAGATTGGACAATCCGCCCCATGCTCGACCACCTGCGACCGCGATTCAGCGAAGCTGACTTCCGTTTTCTGGAAGCATTGGCAGCAACGCTCAGCAGCATCCACGCCCTGCCGCAACTGGAGGAGTTCCCGCAGTGGAGCGTGGCGGCTGTGCTCGCTGCCCCATAGCCGGGATAAATATTCTGTGTGGTCCGATTCTTTCCTCGGGCCGGCAATAATAGGTCAGATCAATTGCCTTTGTGTTCTGGACAAATGTGAATGCCGGTTGATGGTGCATCAAACTATTTAGCTAATTGTCGCTGCAAGCTGATAAGCTATTGGCAATTCCATCTCAGCGAGGTTTCCCCGGTATGCCGATTCAATGCGTATTATTCAATCGCGAGAAGTTACAAGTCCAGTTCAAGATTGACACGCCCGCGGCGCTGCGGGAAACTGCCGGGCTGTGGCTTCTGCCTGCCGCGGTCGCGGTGAAGGTTGAGGAGTTGGAGTTATTTAGAAAGAGCGGCGTACTTTTCAAGGACCGCGGCAGGAAAGACGAACGCAAGGGTTTATCAGAGTATTTACTGGGGCAGGACAACTGCATTCCCTTTATCGATGCGAATGTCGTCGACCCAGGACGAGTGATACAAGCCGCCGAGAGGCTAGTCAAGAATGCAGTGGATGCCAACGAGCAGGGCATCTATCTTCTTGGGGTGAGCGGAGAACTCTTTAATGCGGTATGGAACGATAAGAAAACAAAAACAGAGGATGAAGCCTTGAAACTTGCATTCAAGGGGAGCGGTCTTACGGCTGTGATCCCGTGGCAACCGGGAGAGGCGGAACTTAGCCGGTATTTCTGGGGCTACTCTTTGGCTTACCACGAGGTGAGGCAACTAATCCTGTACGCGGCGCGGATCAGCGATCCGGTGCTGATCCTGGGAGAGTCGGGCACAGGAAAAAGCGTGGTGGCGGAAGCAATTCATAAACTGAAACACGAGGACAGGCCATTTATCCCGGTCAACTGCGCAACGATCCCAAGCCAGATGTTTGAGTTGGAAATCTTTGGTTACGCACCGGGCGGTGCATTCCGCGGCGCGCTCTTTAAAGGAAAGGAGGGCAAATGGGAGGAGGCAAGCGGCGGCACGCTCTTTCTGGATGAGATCGGCGAATTGCGATTGGATAATCAGGAAAAGATTCTGCGCGCACTGCAGGAAGGGGTCATACGGCGCGTGGGTGCGTTGCAAAATACTCCGGTTTCTGCACGGGTGATCGCCGCCACCAATCGTGACCTTTATGGCATGGTGCAAAGAGGAAAGTTTCTAGAAGACTTATATTACCTGCTGCGGCAGTTTTTGATCTATACTCCGGACCTGCGCGGGGATCCTCGTAATGTGGAAGTGATTGCCCAGAAGCTTTGGCGGGAGATCTCCGATCCCAACGCCTGGCTGTCCAAAGATATTCTGGACGATCTGTGCCGCCATCCCTGGCCGGGAAACGTGAGCGAACTGCGCTCCGTGTTGCGTTCGCTTTACAACTTTTATGGGTCAAGCGCACCTACGTGCGAACAATTGAATGCTGTCTTCCAGCACTTCGGCTTGGCGGCAGGGTATGGCCAGCGCGATCCTGAAGCAGGCGAGCCGGCCTTGTTGCATATGGAGTGCCTACGGAAGATTTGCCGCGTCGATGATGCGATTCACGCCTGCGAGCAGGAGTTGAAGCCGCTGGCGGCCGGGCTTCCGCTGAATGTTGCGGCGCGGGACTCGCTGACGCGAATGCGCGTGGAGTTGCAGACGCTGATGCGCGATCGGCTGTACTTTGGCAGCCAGGAAACCTATCAGGCAGTGGCGCATGTGGAGGAGAGCCTTGAGCAGTTGCTGGCTTTGCCTAAGAAAGAGACGCCCGCGCTTTCCAGTTTTTTACAAAAGACCCTGGCGCCGGATATTCAACAGGCAGTCGCCCTGCTCTTTGCGGAACTCAAGAAGCTACGCGCATCGATGAACACCGGAACGGGGATGGATTCCTCTTCCGCCTAGGCGATTGGTTCGCGGATCGTCACCGGCGCGCACTTTCTTGTTTAATAACTCAACTCATCTGCCTCATTCAACCTAATAACTCTACACGATCACTGTCTTTAAAATCAACTGTGCAATGTATCTCATTGATATGCGTGGCCATAACTAGTTAGTGACCCATGCGCACCATCACTGCTTCTCTAGCTATAGAGACATACATCGGCATGTATTCAAGCCGTTTGTGATGTCCTAGAGGAGTGTACTGGTATGGCGAGAGAGATGCAAATGCTTATGGCGAGCGAATCGCAAATGCCATTGTCGAACGCCTACAACGGCCCGGCCCTAAAAGAATTGAGGAGCATGATTAGAGACGTGATGGGAACTCTTGACGATACAAATGACAAATTAGGAAGAATCGAGAAGTATCTGAAAGATCTTGAGATTTTCATTGCGGCTCAATCCGATTGGATTCCCGTTCCCCCCTCGTCCCCGATTGCGAACAATCTGTCAATTCAGCCGCGATTCGATGACTCACTTGCGGTTTCAATCAATGGGGGAGAAGAGTTCATCCTTGGGCCTCGTTTGGCCGGGGTTTTTGTGTTTTTGGCCTCCGGGGATGCAGATTGCGGTGATGGCGATGAATTGATCGCCTGGAGATCAAGAGAGGCTATCTTGAAATCCCTCACATACTTCTCAGGCAACAAGCTGAGAATCAGCTACGTAAACAATCTTATTAGTCTTTTGAAAGACAAGCTCGAAGAAAAACACTATGACCGTAAACTTATTCAGACCCACAGAAAGATGGGTTATCGTCTTGCGTTGAAACGCCGCAACGCGCGCAGCCTGAAGGAGGACTTCTCAGCTGCATGGAAACAGGTAAATGGAGGCATCCTGTATTAGCATTTGTCTGTGACGCAAGTTATTCGCATGAGGCATTGCGAACCAGCAAACATCCCGGCTTGGCGCCCTGGCATCATTGATTGACACGCTATGTGCTCTCTTTCAGCAGTCTGGATGCGGCAATGTAGACGTCCATTAAGGTGACGGCGCTGCTTCCCACAAGACTGGCGCGCGCCGCAGCGGCATCGAGCAGCATAACTGCCTTTCCCGGCAGCGAGCCCTCCAATGCGCGTGACCGCTCAACCGCGGCCAGCACAACATCCGCGGCGATCTCGACGCGATGATGGGCTGAGATGGACTGCAGCAAATGATCAAGGATGCGGTGAGCGTCACTGGAGCAAAGTTCCTTGAGCTGCACGGTTTCGAGCCTCGATGCGAGGGGATAAGCAATAAATCGACAGGCATGCTCCGTTACTGTGGTGGCGATCATTCGGACCCCATGATCAAGTGCCTTACGCAACAGGACCAGGCTTCGAGGCACTCCCAGCACCGCCCACTCCGCTTGCTCCATCGCCAGCACAACGTCGAGTTCACGCGCCTCCCGCAGCAGCGTTCTCAGCAAGGCTTCACGCTCGCTCTCAAAGAGCGTGCCGGCCATCACGGCACCCATGTTCACAGCAAGGACTTCACGCCCGCTCTGTGCCAGCAATCTCGCCACGCCATACAGTAGATTGGTTTTGCCAGTGCCGGCATCTCCAACAATAAGCGGCAGCCGCCCCTCCCAGCTGAGAGTGCATGCCGCGACCTCCTCCATTTCTTCGTCGCGAAAGAAAGTGGAAGCAGCATGGCTGACAGCAACCATGTGCGTTAGATTGTCTGACCATGCCTCCAGTAATCTATTACCGTGTGGAGCCGAGGGCGCTGTAACTTCCTTACCCGGTTCTTTCTCGGGATCAAGAATGTCCAGCGCGTATTCCAGCGCCGCAGTTAGATCGTCATGCAGACATCCGCTGAAGGCAAGCACCCGCCAGCCCTGCTGTGTGGGACCGGAGGCAAAAGCCTGGGTCAGCGCGCGGTCCGTACCTATGTACTCCAGATCCTCATCGACACAAACCAAGCAAGGCATTCCTTCGGTAGAACGCTTGATCAACAAGTTGGTCCGAGCTTTATTAAAGCAGCTTTGGTTCGCGGGAACCCGTTTGACAGTCAGGGTATCCTGGTCCGGCAGCTCCAACCGCAGTCGCATTCGTTTCAACTTTGCGGCCAGTGCGGGATCGAGATCGGATGCTGTCATCATTGATGTTCGGCGCTCCTGTGCTTATTCGCCGCCTTGCTGCCTGCTGGTGCGCAGAAACTCCTCAGAGTTGCTGCCGGCCAGGGCGCGGCGAATCGCATCGTCACCAGCAGCCAGCATGAGATCTCCTTCGGAGCGCAATTGCTGTAACTGGCCGCCCAATCCAGAATCGCCATCGCTACTGTTATGGCTGATTTGTTCTTCATGTTGTTTCTGTAGAAAGCGCATGGTGTTTTTCTCCTTGTTGCTTAGTGCGCGGAAACAACTTCCGCTGTTAGAGGTCTGTCGTACAAGTCATATTCCAACGCGTCCAGAAGGTCAGCAAAATCGATGGAGTTATCAAAGATATCCTGAGCCTCAGCTTGGGTGTATCCGAGAGGGTTTTCCATTTTGAATGTGCGGTAGGCTGGCCAGTTGTAACGACCGCGCAGCTTGAAGGTTATCTCGTCCCAATCCACGCTGAAAACACTGCCGGGAACAGCGCGGCGCAGGAGCATAGCTCTTGTCCAGGCGCGCGTGTCCGCCGGCGGGTTGGCCGCGAACCAGGCAATGCGCTCCGGAGTGACAAGCTGCCCGGTTAAGCCGCTGGATTCGTAAGCCCAATACAAGCCGTCAGTGTCCAGGCTTGAATACAGATGATCTATGACTTTGACCTCGGGCGAGTCCCAGTCCAGACCGGGGTGCTGATCCATGGACCTTTCGATGGCCATCAACTTCAACGCCCAGTCGATGCCGCGGCGTGCCGCAGCCACATAGTCTCGTTTCGCAAAAATGTTAATCGCATCTTCCCAAAGGGCAATGATCTGCTGGTAGTCAGGCACAACGCCCGCGAATACTCCTTGGTCGGCGTAACGCTTTACATCTTCAAGATAGGCGCTTTGCAGCTCAACAAGCGTTAGTTGTTCACCATTGATAAGTTCAGCGCTCGCCCGCAATGCAGGGTCGTGGCTATAACTCTGAAGCGCGGCGAGCGGATCGTCCAGAAGTAGGCGCGAGTTGACCAGCCCAAGTTCAAGCAGGGTTATGATGAGCTGCATGGGACCAACCCTGAACAGAGCGGACCCGTGCGCCAACGCGCTATCGAAGAAGATGACGTGGAGTCGTGCAGGCGCCGATAAGTCATCTGCAATGCCACGCCCGCAAAGTGTCTCGTCGCGCGCGTTAACGATAGGTCTCTTGTATGTCGTTTGTGGCCCCTGAAGAATTTCAAAGAAGTCGGCACGCTGGCTGATCTGGTAAGGCGTGGAAGGACGGCCATTCTCAGCGCCAACCTTTCCTTGACCGGTCAGAAGCAGATTGGAAATCTGAAAGGAAGCCAGAAACTGAAGGTAGTGCGACTTACGCAAGAATATGTTGTCGAATGCGCGCCGGGAAATCATGAAGTTGAGATGACTTCCGTAGGAGTTACCGTGTCCATCGCTGTTGTTGACCAGAACCTGAATCCGGCTGTCTGGCGACCTGGATTGATTGGCGCGATGCAGCGCCTTTCTCATGTTCTGCAACATGCCGTGCCATGCTGCAACATGATCGAAAGCATTGATGACTTCCGGAATGCAGAGTTCCACATGGTCAAGATCAATGTAAGCGCATCCGCCGTTGCACAACAGAAAACGGCGGCCTATATCTTGAAGGCTACTGGACCCGGCGTACGAGTATGCACCACTGTCATACTGAGAGTTGTAGCCGGAGCGGGAAGGCGTGCTGGATGCGCTCCACCAGTTATTCAGATAGCCTGACTGGCGATGGGGCAGGCCCTCGATCTCCGCCAGCAAGGCGCGCGAGGCTTCGTAACCAGTTCCCCCCGCGCGTTCATCGCCGACGATGAAGTTACCCAATTCAATGTCGGCGCCGCATAACCGTGGAAGCAGGCCGGCTGAGGAATTTGTTGGATACGCGCCCATGTTATGCCGCCTCCAATCGGTACAGGTGAGGATGGTGTACCTTGCGCTCGACAGGATCGACGCGCACCACGTCAACGTCCTGGGGAAGATCATGCAGGTAGTTGCGGGCGTTACGCGGCGTCAGCGCGCGAGGAGCGGCGAGGAAGAAGTCGGAGACAGCCGCCTGCACATCATCCGCACAGATACCGATAGGTCCGCCTTCCGCAGCGCGGATACATGCCCTTTCGACAGCAGCCTTTGCAATGGATTGAAGTTGCGAGCCGCTCACCAGATCGGCGGCCCGCACTACGCGTTCTTTTCCGTCACGCAGTTTAATTCTGGCCAACTCCGTGTCGCTGCTGTGCGCAAACAGCCGCGCAACCGCCAGGTCCAGCAGCGCTTCGCGGGCTGCCGCCTTACCCTCGCCATTTGCGGCATAGGGACTGTCAACGGGCAGATGACGGCTGAGAATTGCGCGTGCGGCCTTTCTGTTGGGCTGAGGAAAGTGGAGGATGAGATCTCCCAGCCTACCGGGCCTCAGCAAAGCCGGATCGATGGAGTCCATGCGATTGGTGGCGGCCAGAATGACGATGTTACCGGAGTCTTCAAAACCTTGAAGTTCTGCCATAAAGGAATTCAACAAGCGATCGTCAATGTGATTGATTGATTCGCCTCTGTTCGCGCCCATGGAATCAACCTCATCAAAGAAAAGCACAACCGGAAGATGCGAATCTTCCGCCGCAGCTTCGCGGGCAACCCGGAAGATTTCGCGATAGTGCCGTTCAGTCACGCCATACCATTCGCTGTTCAGGCCACCCGGTTTCACATTGATAAAGAGCGCGCGACCGCTGGGCGACAGGCTTGCCAGCCAGCGGCATAAAGCGCGCGCGACCTTGGTCTTGCCATTTCCCGGCGGACCCACGAAGAGAACAGATTTCTTAGGTTGCAGGTTGAAAAGTTTGACCATGTCGGGATGAAACATTTGCAGGGTAAACAGCTGCTTCAATGTCTCGATCTCCGGATCAAGCCCGCCGATTTCATCAAAAGTATCGCTGGGGGTTTCTTCAAGAAAAAATTCTTTACCTTTGGAAGCGACAATCTTCTCGAATGCCAGGCCCATAGCGCGGCTGAAACGAACGAAATCGCCGGCTTTCAGTTCTGCGTTGCGCAGATCCTCGGTAGCCAGCACCACCACTTCCTCATCATGAGAGCTCAACACCAGCCGGCCGTCGGCTGTGCTGCGGCTATAAACGGCCACGTCTCCTGTCAGAAAGCTGGGGCTGAAGGATTTCGCGATCAGACAGTTGCGCTCATGGCTTAGAAAGATCTCATCCCCCGGCCTCAGTTGCTCGCACTTTACTTCTTCAGCCAACTGCACGACGCGACGGTCGTTATCGGTCTGCACCATCGCGCCCCGCATTTCAGGCGCATTTGCCGGGGACAGATACACGGCCGGAAAATAAGGCGGCGCCGTGAGTCCCTTGATCAATTCCCGCAGGCGCCCGTGCTCTTGTGTTACTGTCGAAAGCGACTCGCGCAGGCTCACGATCCTGTCAAGCAGGTAGCGGTCGATTCCCACGGCGTTCTCCATGCCGCTATCTCGAAGGCGCGCCAACAGCGTCAATCTTTCGTCGAGAGACATAGATCCCTCTTCCGCGCTGCCGATCTCTTCCAACATTCTGGCAGCCATGCTCATTTGCTCTGCGTTATTTCGCGGCACTGATCGTTTCCTCCAAAACATAGAAACCTCTTGGTTGCGTAATGCCTTCGCGGTTGCCAAACATACTGAACGTCAAATCAGTGAAGGCCGTATCGTTGGCGACAATGGCGATGCTGTAGGCGCGCGGAAAAGCAGCGCGCATAACTGCCTCGTCGTCGGCGGAAAAAAAGTCCTTGCCCAGGCTGCAGGACTTCTGCTTCTCGACCGTGCACTCCTTGTTTTTGCACCATTCGCGAACGGGATGGGAGTGCCAATAGCCCAAGTAAATTTCACCTTTCCGCCGCAGCCGCAGGGCGGCGCCGGCAGCGGTCCATACCTCTGGAGTAAAGGTCAGCTTCACGTTAGTGCCGCTGGCATGCTCGGCGGGAATTTGCGCGGTAACATCGGCGAAGATCTCACCGGCGGCCGTATCGCGCCACAACCTTCCGATGAGAATGCCACCCGTCTCCGTGCCTTCATTGGCATGGGTTTGTTCCGCGGCTTCATCAAGAACCCGCCGGGCAACGAAGACCGGCATATCGTCGTCCTGCAATACGCCGCAGGAGCTGGCCCCGGCAAGAAAGGAGTCCAACACGGCATCCTGCGCCGGCACGCCGGGAGAGGCATTTGCGACAGTGAGCCCGCCAGACTGAGGCTCTTCCAATGGCGAGGGATGAGCCACCAGCATGTACGAGTACAGCTCCCCATCACGAAGTTGCTTTTGTTCGACCAGCTGGGAAGCAGCCACGCTGGCGACGCTGCGACAATGAGTTTTGGGAAAATCAGAGGCTACCGGGCGGCGTCCCGGCTGCGCAATCTGGATGCGGTATCCGCGGCAGTATGGTTCCCCCAGCGAATAATCCCAAAGAGGAAGGACGGACGCGCTTCCGTTTCCATCAAGGGCCAACTCGCCCTTGCGCTGAAAATAGAAGCGCGTCCATTCATAGTCCGGTTCCCAATCGCGATCGACAGGCATAGTTCCGAGGCTTGCGCCGTCCTCGCGGAACAGCGCCACGGCAAAGCGGAATGGAAACATCATGCTCATACGGTGTCCTTGTTGGTTGCGGTTAGAGTCGTGCTCCGGCATCGATATTGGGTTGCAACGTCAATTTGTCGCCGCGTTCCAGCGCATCGCCGATGCGCTCGGATGCATTCAGGTGACGCCCCTCCCTCTCCAGCCGCGCCTGGTAGGTCAAGGGCGCCCCGCTGGCATCATTGCGCGGAAGGTTCATCTTGCCAAGCATCTCGTGGACCAACTCGCCAACCGTATTGTTGGCGGGCGCGTTGGTCACGGAAAAGACTTTTTGTCCGGAGACATCGCTGATCTCCAGCGGAATTTCAAGTACGCTTTCTGCATTTCCCATCTCAGTTCTCCTTTTCAAAGTTGTTGTCTTCAGTTGATGAAAGATTGCGAGCGGTCATGTAATGCTGGGCCGCCGCGCCATGAAGCAATACATTGGCCTCCCGCGCACACATACGATAGGCTACGGAGAGGGCTGATAAAGCATGTTGAATCTCCTCCGTAGCCGGGGAAGATGGCAGGCTGACGTGAAACCCATAGCTAATCTGCCCATCGGCATGCGCCGCGCAGGCGCGCGCCATGCGCAAAGAGCTGTTGGCCGTCAGAAGGTAGAGCGCCAGCGCCTGGCGAGTTATATCCTCCGATGCATTGCAGCGCAGCAGTTCCACGCGGAACTCGAGAGTGCTTCCAATCATCCGTATGCTGGCGGGGGGAGCAGCGCCGGCATCCAGTTTCGAGGAGAAATCGTTGGCTCCCCGCTCCGCGCAGGGCCAGGAACTCTCGCGCAGCAGTTCCGCGAGATCGACATCGGAATCGCACGCGGCTTGCGAACTCACGCATTCGTTGTGAGCATGGGGAGACTCCAACTGGCGATTGCCGTCGTGAAATCCTTCCAGCGCCCATTCCATCCGATCAAACAATTGCTTCTCGTCCAGCACAACGATGTCAGTGCGCAGATGAAGGCCTCTGCTTGAGGGGTTCAGCGCCAGCTTCACCCCTCCCGCCAGCGTCTTGTTGCACAGCATGGCATCTTCAAGAGACAACGCGGTCTCGCGAATCGCCTGAGGCTGGCATGCGAGTTGCAAGAATCCTTCATCGAAAGAAGCAGCAAACGATAGCCGCGCGCCGTTCTCTATAACGCATTGCCAACTCCATGAGCCGGAGGATTCTATCTCGCTGGCGCATTTGTTCAGTACGCGGTAAGCCGTTGCGGCGGTCTCTTTGGCGAGCATCATAAGGGTTGCACCTCCAGGTTCAGCGAGCGTCGTTTCAGCGGCCGGCGATCGATAGGAAAGCGATCCTGATTGGCGCGCGCCCAGGAACAGGCCGCTCGATTCAGAGAATCATCCTCTCTTGGGTTGTACTTCTGGTAAGTCAGAATGTCGTAGATCTGATAGAGGATGTCGACCAGCGAAGTGTTAGGAGTCAGGCGCCCGATGCAGATCATGGGAAGGTCGGCGCTGACATTGGGGTGCCAAACGCCCGGCGTAAACACGCGCAACATCTCAAACGGATCAGCGCGCCGCAAGTAATCGCTGGGGAACCACACGCCAACTTGAAAATTGTTTGCTTCCTTAATATCCCCCGCTGCGTCGCGGATCATTCCTTTGCATAAGTACTCCGCGACGAAGTGCGGCGGCGCCATCGGAGGGATGTGCAGGCGCAGAATGTCGCTAGACTCCGCCAACGCCAGGCCTTCAGCACGCTGGCGTTCCATGAAGCGCTGGTAGATGGTATCTTCGTTGCTCAATTGATTCGCGCTCATGCCGCCTCCAGAAGCCGATGTTCACACTTGCCGCTGCTGACAATGTCTCCGGCGCGCAATCCGATTTGATCTAAAGTCAGTTCGGCGTATTCTCCAGCCGTTTCCTGATTCAGGCTCTCCAGCGAGCCAAAGCCCGAGGAGACCATGCGCCGTCCACAGGCAGCGCAGCGCGCTAGGGGCCGGTTAAGGCGCAACGATCGTTCCTGGCGATGGCACGCGGGGCAGATCAAATCCAGCACAAAGCGCTGCCCTTCGATACGCAAGCTGCCCAGCGCTTTCAACGCTGACCCGACCGTCAAGGATTCAGGCTTGCACCGCCATGGTTGAATAACCCAGGCACGATGATCGAAGCGGCACCATGGATTGCGCCTGCTCGTGGAAATCCGCAGTATGTGGTTCTTAGCATCGAGAAGCATCTGTTTTGCAGCGACCGGCTCAGTCATCTCGCCGGAAAGCAACCTGGAGATTTCCAGCGCCATCATTGAAGCCGCGAGCGCGCCCAGCGCCGAGGACGCCATGGTGGGAAATGCAGTTCCGCTGCCCGCATCGCACAAATACTCTTGCTCTAGTAGCGAATAATCATCTGGCCCCCAGGAGCACTCCAAACACGGCGCATCGCGCTCCGTTGAGTAGAGGTTCACTCGAACCAGGTTCTGGCTGCCCAGAATTCCGCAATCGATCCACGGCGTGTTCAGCCTCCAGGCAATCTCATTCACATACTGTCTAGCCAAGCGTGAATCAAGGCAGCTCACCAGCAGATCGCAGCGCAACAATCCACGCGGAACATCCTCTATGCGCTCTTGCAGCGCGGTTACTTCAAGACGCGGATTAATTCGCCGCAACTTATCCGCCTGCGCCGCAACCTTTGGTTGACCTATGTCGAGGCTGTCAATGCCCTGCACCGAAATATTTTCCGGCTTATACACGTCCGGATCGACTAACGTAATTCGCGTAACATTGGCCATGCGCGCCAGATGCGGCAACAGATGAGAACCAGTATTGCCAGCGCCAGCGACGGTAATGGATTGAGTTTTCATCTGCGTCACTCCTCCGGTGTCCACGAAAAACCCGTATCGAGCGCGGTGGGATGGCCGCAGAAAGGGCATTTATCGGTGTAAGTCCAGCATGGCAGCTCGGCTGATTCGTTAAACCAGATGCCGCATCCTGGACAGCGCACGGCCGGCGCGCCTGCCTCGATCGGCTCACGGCAGCGGCCGCAGTACACTGGTCGCTCTACACCCTGAAACGGGATAACCGTGGCCAGCGTCTCAGTGGAAAAGAAATACTGAGTTCCGTCGTCGGTGTGAATCTCGTCGCGATCCGAAAGAACACACAGTCCGGCAACCACCCCGCGACTGTTCACGCGAACTCCGGAGTTTCGCGAGACGATGAGCGCCCACGCCAGCATCCCTCCCGCGTCCGTGCGGATGAGCCGCGCCGTCTTCCCATTTGCCAAGTCCATCGGCGCCTCCACTGCCAGTGGAGACAAAACCCCGGCAAGCTCGTACTGCGCGGCGTCAAGACGCTGCGCGCCCCATCCATTTGCGTCCTGTACCCAGAGATGAGCCATGCAAATTCTTCACCTCAAAATAATGCTGCTTTATTTATGAGCGAGGTGAATAATCACTCCATCAGCTATCCGGTTCTGCTATCTAAGAAGCTGAAAAGAAAAGGTCAAATAATACCATCGTTGATCGCGCACACCTCCGGTCACATGATCTGAAAGTTCGCGGAGAGTCCTTAGACATTTCCGTAAATCGCTCTTATCCCATTCGCACAAAAGGCTGCTAGAATGATCGGGATTTTCACTCCGGGGTTGCTGCGTTGTCTATTCGGCTGCGAATAGCCGCTGGCTGCCGGCGAAAGTGAGTCTGCATGACCTCCATATTTCTCTCCTACGCGCGAGATGACGATGAGGCGTTTATTCATACCTGCACGTCGATCTGATCAAGGCCGGTTTCGACATCTAATTTGACCGCGTCTCCATGCCCGCGCGGCAGCTTACCTTTCACCAGGAGATTCGCGACGCGATTACGGCGCGCGAGCGACGCTTGCCGGACGCAGACTCATGCGCCAGCGCATTAATCTCTTTGGAGTACGCCCGATGCCGACCGCAACACGCACATTCCGGGTATTTGTCAGCTCGACCTATGAAGACCTGAAGGCCGAGCGCGATACTCTTGCAGCGCGGCGTTTTCCTCAAGCTGCGCAAGCTCTGCGAAGCGAACAACGCGCGATTTCATGCCATCGACTTGCGCTGGCGCTTGCGCGATGAGACGGCGCTCGACCAGCAGACGATGGAGATCTGCCTGCACGAGATCGCGCGCTGCAAGCAAACTGGCATCAAACCTGATTTCATCGCTGTGGCTCGCCATAATTGCGATCTGCAGTTGAATCGAGTATATTATACAGAATAGGGGTCCGAATTCCCCCGTATCAGGGTAGTCAATTCCCTGATATCAGGGTAATATTTCCCTGTTATGTTGAATGCGAAAACTGACAGTCGAAGTGGTGACGATTTCTTTTATCCTCATCGATAACCCCAGTGTAAACAGAATGAACGGCTATCGTGGTTCCACAACTGTTGTACCCCGAAACCAACGCTCTGCATCTGAGCCCATTAGCACACAAGTTAATCCTGTAAACGCAAAGCGGCGGAACAGTTATGCCCCGCCGCTTCATGTATCATATGCTGCCTGACGCAGCAGTTATAAGTTACTTACGTCCGCCGCCGCCACCGGCATGTCCACCGCCACCACCGCTGGGATGTCCGCCGCCGCCACTATGTGAAGCAGCTGCATGTGGCGCTGTTGCATGACCCGCAGCGGGGCGCGCGCCGCTTGAATGGTTGGCCGCCGCGTTGCCGCGAGCCTGACCACCGCCGTTGGAGCGTGCTTCCCCGCCTCCGCGTGCATAACTGCTGCGACCGGCTGCCTCGCCGCCTCCGCCACGATAGCTTCCTCCACCACCGTTGCTGAAACGATGGCTTCCCCAGCCGTGGCCGTAGCCCCAGCCGGCCCATGGGCCCATGCCCAGGAAGACGCCGCCGTAGAAGTACCCCGGCCCGTAAAAACCATAGGGCGCGCAGGCGTAAGGTGCATAGTCGTAATAGCCGTACGAACATACGGGCGGAACGCCGATGTCAACGACCACTTGAGCCTGAGCCAATGGCGCCAGGGCCAGACCCGCCAGCAATGCTGTTGTTCCGAGAAGAGTTTTGAATCCTCGCATATGAGACCCCCCTTTGAGGTGTCTATGTTACCTGCGTTATGTGGGATGCTCTGTTGCCTTAAAGATAATGTTGCCAACAGCAGACACCATAAGGGGTTCAGCCTGTTCAAGAAGGCCCGAAACTTGATCGAGCCGACTTCTATCTACCCTTACGTTCCTGACTCTAGCCTCTGGGATCGTCATAGTCTGAGCAATAGGAAGCACCCAATAACTCATCATTGCACATCATGGATTTATCGCATCCGGTCAATATTGGGCAGCTATTGGCATGATCGACAGGAAATACTGGCGTCTAGTACACGACATGGGATAGAAGGCTGCCGGAGTCTACGGCGTGCGAACTCTTATGAACCCGACAACATACAGAGCCGCATTTTAACCACCGTGCAAGTGAGTCGGAGGAAGTAATGGAAAAACAATGACACTGCTCAAGGGCTTAGGAACAGGACTGTGCCTAACCGTACTCTGTTTGCTCGCCGCGCCTAAAGCAAAGGCGGACGAATGGAACCATAAAACTGTGATTACCTTCAGCGGGCCCGTCGAAGTTCCGGGAGTAGGCCAGCATCTTCTGCCGGCAGGCACCTATGTTTTCAAGCTCCTGGATTCAGCCTCTGATCGACACATCGTCCAGATCTTCAATCAGGATGAAACCCAGGTTCTCACTACGATTCTCGCCATCCCCAATTATCGGCTGAAGGCTACCGACAAAACGGTAATTACTTTTCGCGAGCGGCCAGTTGGAGAGCCGGAGTCTTTGAAGGCATGGTTCTATCCAGGACATGAATGGGGCGAGCATTTTGTCTATGAAAGGTCCAGGGCCATTGAACTGGCCAAGGAAACAAATGAGGTTGTGCTTTCTACGCCGGTTGCACTGGCATCCGCGCCAGTCGAGACTTTGAGTACTGCTCCCATTGAGGCAGTTACTCCGAGCGGAGACACAGTTGACACCGCCCAGGTTGTTGAACCGCCTCCTGCTCCTGTCGTGGCTGCTGCTGCGCCAGTTGCAACGCCAGCACCGGTGGAAGTCGCATCTTTGCCGGAAACAGCCAGCGATCTTGGCTTGATTGGACTGTCCGGACTGATGTTATTGGGCGCCGGCTTTCTGCTTTCCGGCCTTCTCAAGAAGTCCGTCTAACTCAGCGGCACGATTCAGTAAGTGAGGCGGCGCGGAAGCATCGCCTCACTTATCCTTTGGAGAACACGCACGGATTTACTGTGAATTGTTATTAGACCAAGACGAGGGGCAAGACAGATGATGGAGACGATCGCTTCCGCAAGAAGTCTGGAGAAAGATGCCGGCCTGTCTGCCCTGTGGATTTTCTGGACAGGGGTATACACCGCTCTGACAAGAAACCATTATCATCCGTTCTTGATTGCTATTGCTGTTTTAATTGCATTCCCAGGCGCTGTCTGGTCTCAAGTTGTTTCTTCTTCTTTACAGAACCTCTCAAGCGACGGCTATACACTCAGTGTGAACGCAAATCTGGTTATATTGAATGCGACTGTCCTGGATCGTCACAATGCTCTTGTTTCCGGACTCGATAAAGATGATTTCCAGGTCTATGAGGATCACGTACTTCAACCTATTAAGCACTTTAGTCACGAAGATATCCCAGTTACGGTCGGACTGGTCATCGATAACAGCGGAAGCATGGCGCCGAAACGCGCGGATGTGATAGCCGCGGCGTTGTCGTTTGCTCGTTCAAGCAATCCAAAGGACCAAATGTTCTTGGTTAATTTTAACGAGAATGTATCCTTCGGCCTCCCGACCGGAATTCCGTTCACGGACAGGCCGGATCAGTTGCAGCTCGGGCTTTCTAATATTAATGCGATTGGGGAAACCGCCCTTTATGATGCGATAGCCGTGGCTCTCGATCATCTTAAGCAAGGCAGTTGCGACAAGAAAGTGCTCATCCTGATCAGTGATGGAGGCGATAACGCAAGTAAGCACAATCTGGCCCAGGTTATTGATAAGGCCAGGCATTCCGGCGCAATCATCTACGCGATCGGCATCTTCGATGAACAGGATGGCGATCAGAACCCAGATGTGCTCAAACGATTTGCAAAAGAAACTGGCGGCGAGGCATTTTTCCCCGAATCATCGAAGGAGATAGTCTTAATCTGCGAAAGGATCGCGCACGATATCCGTAATCAGTACACATTAGCCTACATTCCCATAATTACAAAACAAGATGGCGTATATCGTGTCATCGATGTGAAGGTTAGCTCGCCGGGACATGGCCGCTTATCGGCTCGCACACGGGCTGGATACTTCGTGCCATTGATGCTCCCGCCACAGGGTATTGGGACGGCCACACATGATTCACATAACTGAGCATAATATATTGGCAGCGCGGAACCACCGGTTCCTGCGCTGGACGCGACTCATATTGCTGATCACCGGTATTCTCGCGCTTTCATATGTTGCACTTACTTTGATAAGCGCAAGAATCTATCAGAATAACGCAGTGTCGATCCTGGATAAACAGATCCAAGCGGAAGAACAACACCAGGCAGGGCAACCCGCATCTGCGATCAAAGAAGGTGATGTTCTGGGCCGCATTGAGATTCCTAGGATTGGAGTCTCGGTGGCCATTCTGCAGGGGACGACATGGAGAACTCTACGGCTGGGCGTAGGCCACATTCAAGGAACGGCGCTCCCCGGCGAGCCGGGGAACATAGGAATCGCCGGGCACCGGGATACCTACTTTCGTGCTCTGAAAGACATTCGCAAGGATGACGAGATTCAGCTTCAGACTGCTGCTGGAATCGCCAGATACGAAGTAGATTGGATTCAGATCACTTCCCCCAGCGACAACGGCGTTTTGGCCCCTACAACTGAGTCCTCTCTAACCCTCGTCACCTGCTATCCGTTTTACTATATCGGAGCTGCACCAGAAAGATTTATTGTTCATGCTCACAGGCAATACTGACTGGCCATTCGATCCAGTGTCCAGTTGGTAGCTTGCCTCGTTCATAGTTGCAAACGAGGCTGATACTCGTCTACACGAGATGTTCGATTATCTCAATCCCCGGTCACAGGTGATAGTTTACGTTTTACAGCCTCGACTACCGGAATAGCGGGCTTCAATATTGTTTTTACTATCGGGATAACTGGCATAAAAATGGTTTCAACTTTGGAAATTGCATGCTTCAGATCAGCTTTGACTGCGGAAAGGAGTGGCTTTTGTGAGTTATGATCTGGCAACTGGTCGAGCAAGACCACATTGAGCAACGACTTGTTTACCTGGATGCGGCCGTTATAATTGATATAACCGAGAGCGCGAAAGCGATTCATAAAGAAGCTCACCCGCGATCGTGTTGTGCCGATCATTTCCGCCAGAGTCTCCTGTGAAATGGGAGGGATGAAAGTGTCTCGTTCGCCGGGCTTGCCGAATTCCGCCATGATCAGGAGAATCCTCGCCAAGCGTTTTTCGCTGGAATTGAAAAGCTGGTCAACAAGATCTGCCTGAGTGCGCATACTGCGAGCCAGCATGAATTTCAGAAAGAAATCCGCAAATGCCGGTTCGTCATGCATCACATTGGTCATTTCTTCCCTGGTAATCTTGAGCGCCGTGCATGTATTGACTGCTGAAGCCGTCGCCAGGCGCAATCCAGGGATTGACGCCAGGGACTCCTCTCCAACAAAATCGCCGACAGAAAGGAGCGTGATTGTGGCTTCTTTGCCGTTTTGCGAGACGACAGTGAGTTTTGCCCGGCCTGTCTGGAGGTAGAAAACGGTGTTGGCCTCATCTCCCTGAGAAAAAAAGGTATCTTTAGGCTCCAATTGTACGATCTTGCGGCCAAGCCCCGCGCTTGCAAGAAAAGCGGCGCAGTCAAATGTACTTCGTGTGTCTCTGTTCTTCAAATATTGCCCCATTCTATACGGTTGTACGGTGTGTATAGCTGAACGCCAGGAAATAGCCTCTGGCGCGATTACACTCAAGTACTTGCCATTGTCTCGTTTGTCTCAGGCCTATGTCTGTATGATTACGCTCACTTCGAACAGTATTTCAAAAACCAGGTGCTAATTCGGAGATTATCAGATAACAGGCAAGAATATGCGTATTCCAAATCCAGAGGGCATGAAAACATGGGTTTGGACTACTGCGGGGCAGGAAATAATGACTTGTAATATTTGTTCTATGTTCGCGAATAATTTCATATAATGAGTTCGCAGGCCTTCCAAAAGTGAGCAAAACAGAACATCCTAACCCCCGGAATTCCCTGATTCTACGAGGAGCGCATCGCCAACAGCGTGGGCGCGGAGTCTTGCATGCCTGAGTATGAAGATCAATCGAGTGTTCAGCACATTGGCGCAGATTATCAGTTGTCTCAACAGCATCCCTGGCATCGAAGGCGCTGGATCCTGTGGATAAGCCTGCTTCTGCTGCTGCTGGTGGTCGCGATCGTTATCATGGTCGTCCACAATAACAACGCCAAGGCAGCGGCTGACCAAAAAAAACTGGCTGCTGTGAAGCCAACTGTCAGTGCCACGGTCGCGACCGCCACGAAAGGTGACATCGGCATTTACCTCGATGCCATTGGCACTGTCACTCCGGTCTTTACAACTAACATTACCGCGCAGGCCAACGGAGTCTTAACGGCGGTGCATTACAACGAGGGTCAATTCGTTCAGAAAGGGAGCGCGCTGATCGACATCGATCCGAGTCCCTACCAGGCACAGTTGACCCAGGCCGAAGGCGCGCTGGAACGCGACACCAACATTCTGGCTCAGGCTCAGATGGATCTGGATCGATACCGAACCGCGTGGTCGCGAAACAGCATCAACAAGCAACTGCTGGACGATCAGGAGAAGATCGTACTGCAAGATCAGGGCACGGTGAAGAACGATCAAGGCACTGTGACTTATGACCAGGTGCTACTCAGCTACTGTCACATTACTGCGCCGATTGCCGGCCGGGTCGGTCTTCGCCTGGTGGACCCCGGAAACGTGGTGCAGGCAGCCGGGAACACTGTTCTGGTAGTTATCACCCAGGAACAGCCTATGACCGTGGTGTTTACGGTTGCAGAAGACAGCTTGGGACAGGTGCAGGCGCGGATGAAACAGATGCATACGCTACCCGTCGATGCGTGGGATCGCGCCCAAACCAAGAAAATTGCATCGGGCAAGTTACAGACCATCGACAATCAGATCGACACCACGACAGGAACGGTTAAGTTGCGCGCGCTTTTCGATAACAAGAATGGCGCTCTCTTTCCGAACCAGTTTGTCAACACGAGATTATTGGTGAATACGCACACGGGTGTCACGCTGGTCCCCACAGCGGCTGTTCAGCACAATGGGCAGGTGGAGTTCCTGTATGTGATCGCGAACGGAACGGTCAGTGTGCGCAACATCAAGACCGGCGTTTCAGACGGCGGCATGACTGAGGCACAGGGAATCAACCCCGGAGAGGTGGTGGCTACCAGCAGCTTCGATAAGTTACAAGCCGGAAGTAAGGTCGCCGTGTCGAAGCAGGCGGCTCCAGCAAATGCTGTTGAAGGTAATACTCCGTGAATCCATCCGCGCCCTTTATTCAGCGTCCCGTTGCTACCGCGCTGTTGATGGCCGCCATCCTGTTGGTGGGTATCGTTGCATATACCCAGTTGCCGGTCTCCGCCTTGCCGGAGGTCGATTATCCCACCATTCAGGTTCTTACCTTTTATCCAGGCGCCAGCCCGGATGTGATGGCCACTACGGTGACCGCCCCTCTGGAGCGGCAGTTCGGCCAGTTACAAGGACTGAGCCAGATGACCTCAACCAGTTCCGGCGGATCGTCTGTCATCGTTCTGCAGTTCGACCTCACATTAAACATCGACATCGCCGAAGAAGAGGTTCAGTCTTCGATTAACGCTTCGCAGAGCTTTCTGCCCTCGAATCTTCCCTCGCCGCCGGTTTATAGCAAGACAAATCCGGCGGATGCTCCCGTTCTGACGCTGGCCATCACATCCGACTCCATTCCGCTCTCGCAGGTTGAGGACTTAGTAGATACGCGCCTTGCGCCCAAGCTCTCGCAGATAAGCGGCGTCGGCCTGGTGAGCATCAGCGGAGGCCAGAAGCCGGCGGTGCGCATTCAGGCCAATCCAACGGCGCTGTCGTCGTACGGGCTCAACCTCGAGGATCTGCGCACGGCGCTTACACAGACCAGCGTCAATCAAGCCTTGGGCAATTTCGACGGAGCTCATCAGGATTATCAGATCAATGCCAACGATCAGTTGGTGACCAGCGCGGACTATCGAAAGGTTGTAGTTGCTTACCGCAACG
>Ga0326727_10007787_pt1 | contig 27865 bp, 22 predicted proteins | sample MB2enrmetagenome_FD_207643 | JGI IMG/M metagenome (GOLD analysis project Ga0326727, IMG submission 207643) | Lab enriched peat soil microbial communities from McLean, Ithaca, NY, United States - MB29MY | ecosystem: Environmental > Terrestrial > Soil > Wetlands > Peat | place: USA: New York...
CCCCGCGCAACACGTTCATTATCGTCGTCCCGATTCTGGTGGTTCTGGTCACCTTTCTTTTCTGGTATCAGACCTGGTTTGGAAGGCCCTTGAGCGATCAGGAGATGGGCCAGTATCTATCGGACACTTCTGTACCGCACAAAACCCAGCACGCCTTGGCGCAGCTTTCGAACCGCATGGCGCGCGGCGACGCGAAGACCGGGCGTTGGTATCCGCAACTCATCAGTCTGGCCGGGAGTAAACAACCTCAGTTTCGGTCGATGGCGGCCTGGGTGATGGGCCAGGACAACCGTTGTGAGGCATTCCACCGAACGCTGCGCGGGCTGCTCGATGACCCTGCGCCGCTAGTGCGCTCGAACGCTGCATTGGCCCTGGCGCGTTTCGGCGATCCTGCCGGAGAGCAACAGTTGCAGGCCATGCTGCAGCCCGTCACGCTCAATGCCCCGCGGGCCGGCAGGCTCGAGTTCCGCGCTAGAGAAGGGGACTCACTGCAAAGCGGCGGCATCGTGGCGCGCCTCAGCGTCGCAAACGACGGGAACCCGGAGGATGTGGTTTCACCGATAGCAGGCAGCGTTGCACGGCTAGAAGCCAAAGACGGCGCACAGGTGGGCGCAGGCGACGCCATTGCCGTCATTAGCCCCGGTGAAACGCAGGTGTTTGAAGCCTTGCGTGCTCTCCTACTGGTTGGGCACGCTCGAAGCCTACCCGAGGTGGACCGCTTCGCCGCCGGCGTTCCCGGAATGTCCAACCGAGTCCGACAGCAAGCTCTTCTCACCGCTCAGGCCATTCGGCAGCGTGCTTTGCAGAGCGAAGGCGTCAAATAGACCCGGGTGAGTTGTCATTCGGAGCGAAGATTCCATGATCCTTTGGCTCACCACTTGTCATGAAAATGGTTCCCCTCCTTGGTAAGGAGGGGTCAGGGGTGGTTGGTCACCCCGTTGTGCTCGCACCCACCACCCTCACCCCTCCTCCTCCCGCTGAGGAGGGGAGTCATTTTCAAGGCAGTCGCTCATGTTCGTCAGCCGACGAACACCCGGAACCCATGAAATGTCATTCCGAGCGGAGCGAGGAATCTCGCTCTGCGTCGAGTGGTTCACTGAACAAGGATCAGGGCGAGATTCTTCGCTTCGCTCAGAATGACACTTGTCAGGCTTCAGGTTTTCTTAGTGGGAAACTAGAATGTGAACTTCGTCCCCAGCCGGACTTCCACATCTTCGGTGGGGATCATCTCGATGGCGTCCCACGGGCAGCCGTCCAGAAAACAGCCGTCGGGGCCCTTGCTGGTGCACTTCTTGCAGCCAATACAGAGTTGAGGATCAACTTCGATACGTCCGAATGGAGGGTGGTCCTCGTCCACCACCCAATACATGCAGTCGGCGACAGGACAGTAAGGGACACAGGCCGGAGAGCCGGCGCAACCGGTACAGCACTCGGTGATGACAGCCAACTCCTTGGGTCTCTTTTTGCGTGGAGTGTCAATGCCTTCCGACTTCGGCTCCAGCTTGACCACTTCGCCCACCGGAATGTAATACTCTGCCACAGGCCCTCTCCTGGTTCGGGGATCTCTACATATTGTCCCAAATGAGTCGCCAGCGCGTCAACGGCAAAGCCTCTTTGGCGCCACCTGACCTTTGTTGGAATGCCGATCGGGCGAACTTTACGCCGCTTCCGCGTTTTCCGCTTGACAAGCCCAAGCATCTGTGATAGCCTATCATTGTGGTCATAATGTGGACATATTGTCGTAGACAGAGGCCGGGGAGCGACGGAGCGCGAGGGATGGCGGGAACGGTCCCAGCGCTCGGGGGAACAAAGTATCGACAAACACAAAAAATAGTACGAACGAAGCCAGTATGTTATTGAAAACACAAGTGGGCAAACAGCAATCGTCGAAACGAAGCTAAGAAGTACTTGAAAACAAAGCGGTTATGCGAGAACAATCGGAACGAAGCGAAGAAGTTGCTGAAAACAGAGGACATAGCTTCTGCCGAAGGCGCCAATTATGCGCGTTTTGCGTGCAAGTTAGCGCACAATAGAGCCTGAATGAAGCAAAACAGCGCATTTTGCGTAAACGAAATCAAGCTTCGGAGTTGCACGGCGAGGTCGGGGAGGGACCAGCAGCCGGCTACAAAGGCTCCTCGTCCGTCACGCCGAAGTGGCCATGAACGCCCGCTCGACCGCCTTCGCAGAGGACAAGTTTCGCGGAGATGGCTTGGCAGCGTAGCGCTTGTTGTCGTCAATTTGACTTGCCCAAAGCGGCGCAATAATATGGTAGTCAGGGCTTCGCCAAGGAAATTCCTCCAACTTACTGGAGGCTAGGTTTATTCCCATGGTCGGTAAGACTTTTGGGCACTATCGCATCATCGAGAAGCTGGGTGGAGGCGGGATGGGAGTGGTGTACAAGGCCGAGGACACCCGTCTGGGCCGTTTCGTGGCCCTCAAGTTCCTGCCCCCAGACCTGGCCAGGGATCATCAAGCCCTGGAGCGCTTTCAGCGGGAAGCTCGAGCCGCCTCGGCCCTTGACCACCCGAACATCTGCGCTGTTTATGATATTGGCGAACACGAGGGCCAGCCTTTCATTGTCATGCAGTACCTGGAAGGTCAAACGCTGAAGCACCGAATTGCCGCCAAGCCATTCAAGTTGGACGAGATTCTGGACCTCGGTGTGCAGCTTGCTGACGCCCTCGAGGCCGCACACGCGAAAGGTTTTGTCCACCGGGACATCAAGCCCGCCAACATCTTCGTCACCGAGCGTGGGCAAGCGAAGATTCTGGACTTTGGCCTGGCGAAGCTCAGCTCCCAGCCGAAGACCGCCGCCCAAGTTGTGGGGGCGAGCGAAATGCCGACGCAGGCGACGCAAGAAGCCTTTCTGACCAGTCCGGGGACGGCCCTTGGCACCGTGGCCTACATGTCACCCGAGCAGGCGCTGGGCGAGGAACTCGACGCGCGCACCGACCTGTTCTCGTTGGGGCTGGTTCTTTACGAGATGGCGAGCGGCCGTCCGGCATTTCCTGGAAACACCTCGGCAGCCATCTTCGACAGCATTCTCCACAAGGCGCCCCCCTCTCTACTGCGGTTAAAACCCGACCTCCCAGATGACCTGGAACGAATTATCGGTAAGGCGCTCGAGAAAGACCGGGAAATGCGCTACCAGAGCGCCTCCGAGATGCGGACCGATCTTAAGCGGCTCAAGCGCGATACGGATTCGGGCCGCTCAGCCTCGGTTGCCGCAGCGGTCATTTCTCCCGTGCGAGACGAGAGCAGCGCGAAAACTGTTGTTGCCCCAGCCCCGCCCCCAGTCGTTGAACCCGTGACGCCGAGTCCCGCAAAGCGTGCCAAGCTGCGCCGAGTCTTAGTGATTGCGGCCGCGGCGGTAGTGCTGATCGGGATGATTGAATCGGTATTTTATTTCCGGCGCACGCCGGCGCTGACGGCGCGGGATTCCATCGTGGTGGCGGATTTCGTCAACACCACCGGCGAGCCGGTTTTCGACGGGACGCTGAAAGAGGCGCTCACGGTGCAACTGGAGCAATCCCCTTATTTAAACGTTCTGCCGGAATCACGGGTGCGGGAGGCGTTGCGCTTCATGGGTCGCTCTCCCGACGAGCGGGTCTCCACCGAGGTGGCCCGCGAGATCTGCCTGCGCGAGGGAGCCAAGGCGATGCTGGCAGGCTCCATTGCGAGCCTGGGCAGCCATTACGTGATTGACCTCAAGGCCGTCAACGCGCAAACCGGCGACTCGCTGGCCCGCGAGCAGAGTGAGGCCGAAAGCAAAGAGCAAGTGCTCAAGTCGCTGGACCGCGCCGCTTCCAGCCTGCGGCGCAAACTCGGCGAGTCCCTGGGCTCCGTTCAGAAATTCGCCATGCCTCTCGAGCAGGCTACCACTTCCTCTCTCGAAGCGTTGCAAGCTTTCACCCTGGGACAGGCCGAGCACCAGACGCTTGCTGACGATAAAGCCATCCCTCATTTGAAACGCGCCGTCGAACTCGACCCCAACTTCGCAATGGCCTTTGCCACGCTGGGTGTCGCCTACAGCAACCAAGATGAAAGCGCGCAGGCTTCGGAATACTTGAAGAAGGCGTTTGAATTAAAAGACCGGGCGAGCGAACGGGAGAAGTTGTACATCTCCGCGCATTACTACGAAATGGTAACCGGGGAGCAACAGCGCGCCATCGAAGTCTACGAGTCGTGGAAAGAGACTTACCCTCGCGACAGCACGCCACGCGATAACTTGTCGAACCGCTACACCGAATTCGGGCAGTTTGAGAAAGCCTTGAGCAATGCCAACGATTCTTTGCGGATCAACCCGAAAGACGTTTTCGCCTACCAGAATGCTGAAAGTGCTTACGAAAAGCTCGACCGGTTCGATGAGGCGAAGGCTATTGCGGATCAGTCCATCGCGCAGCATGCGGATTCTTTACAGGTCCACGAAGTGCTCTATGAGATTGCCTTCATTCGCGGCGACCCTGCGGGGATGCAACACGAAATCGCGTGGGCAACCGGAAAGCAGGTGGATCTCTTCATGCTCTTTGCTCAGGGTGGGGCTGACTACGCTGTGGGGAGAGTGCACAGGGGCCGCGAGACCGTGGCGCGGGCCATCGCTCGCGCCCAGCAGGCCGGCCTCAAAGCGGTGGCGGCTGATGCACGGGCCGGGATGAGTGTGGGGGAGGCCGCGCTCGGTTACATCCAAGTCGCACGCGACGGGGCTACAGAGGCTTTCGCCGCTTCCCCCACCAGGAATACGAGGACGGCGGCAGCCGTCACGCTGGCGTTGACGGGCGATACGAACCGGGCTCAGAAGCTCATCGACGACTTGGCGAAAGAGTCTCCTTTGGATACGCTGCTCAACAATGTCGCGCTTCCCACAGCGCGGGCCATCATCGAGTTGCAACGCAAGAACCCGACCCGGGCCATTGCACTGCTGGAAGCTGCCAAGCCTTACGGAGTCGCCGACTTCGGATCCATCTACGTCCGCGGCACAGCCTACTTGCAGGCGCATGACGGAGCCAACGCCGCCGCGGAGTTTCAAAAGATCCTCGACCATCGCGGAGTAGGCCCACTTGATGCGGCCTACGCTCTGGCGCGCCTGGGGCTGGGGCGCGCCCTGGCGCTCGAGGGCCAGACGGCCAAAGCCCGCACCACCTATCAGGATTTTCTGGCTTTCTGGAAAGACGCCGACCCCGACATCCCCGTCTTGAAACAAGCCAAGGAAGAGTACGAAAAACTCAAATGAGCCGGCAACCGGCAGGCGGGGCAGGCGCCCCGACGGGGCTTATTCGCCGCCCAGGGCGATGACGAAATACTGCGCGTGAGTGGTCCCGGCGTTCTTGATGCCGTGCTCTTCGTTGGAAGCCACGTAGGCCACAGAGCCGGGGCCCAGGTGGGCGGCGCGGCCGGCGATGGTGACTTCCAGCGTCCCTTCGCGCACCAGGAAGACTTCTTCGTGCGCGTGGTGATGGGCGGGATGCGGCATGGAGCCCGGCGCAAGGTCGGTTTCGTGCATCTCGATGGCATAGCCGGTGTGAGTCTTGCCCTCGACGATGCGGCGAAGCGTGTTTCCGTTGCCGGTCTCTAGAGGCAGATCTTCGAATCGGAGCAGCTTGGAAGGGATTGGGCCTTCCGCCGCCAGGCCGCGCGAGGCCATCAGGGCGGGGATCCAAGAGCAGAGTTCCCGGCGTGAGTATCTCATTGCCTTGCTCCTCCTAATGGCTACGACCCAGTGATGTTGGCCGGCTGTCATCGCCCTTTTCTTCCGACCTCTTCACGGTCAGTCCGAGCGCAGCGAGGAATCTCGCCCCGGGTTCGTGCGAGACACAAGATCAGAGCGAGATTCCTCGCTGCGCTCGGAATGACAGAAGTCTGAATGAAAGACAACTAAGCCGGCAGCTCTTGTTACGGCCGCATGGCTGGTTGTTCCGCCAAGGGAGCTTGTGCGCTCGGTTGCAAGGCTGCGCCCTTAGTAGGCGTATTCCCCAGTTGTTTGTAAACGGCTTCTACCTCTTCCGGAATCAGCTCCGGCGCGTGCCATTTATAATTCTCCACCAGGGAATCCACCTCACGCTTCACTTGACTCAAGGATTTTCCTTCCTTGGACCGTGTCTCGACTTCCTTCTCCAGCCATTCCAGAAACTGGCGAAACTCTGCCAATTCCTTCTTTCCTCCGGGCTCGCCATGTCCGGGCACGTAGACGTCGACGTTCCATGTCTCAACCTGCCGCAGGGCGCCAATCCAATCACGAAGGTTTCTCGATTCGATGCGGGGAAAGTAGCTGTTTTGGAACAGTTCGCCAAGGAACAAAACTTTGGCGGCGGGCAGGTAAACCGCCGAATCGTCGGAAGGTCCATTCTTAAGAAGCGTGACCAGCTTGATCTCCTGCCCTCCCAGCCGCAAGGTCATCTCGTTGCTGAATGTCTGTGTCGGAATCGCGACGTGGAAGCCGCGCATGCGGCTGCGTAATTTCCCATCGTCATCGTCCAACCGGCGGATCAGCATTTGGCGGTACTGGCGAATGCCTTCCTGCGCTTTCGTCGAGCAAACCACGGTGGCTTGCAGCTCCGTGAAGGCTTCGTCGCCCAGGGTCTGCTCGCCGTCGGAATTGGTGTTGATGACGTACCTCACGGCCAATTCGGTGCGATGCCGGATCTCATAGAGCAGCTCGCGGGCATGAAAAGGAGTGTTGGTGGTGCCGATCACTACCACCCCCTCGTTCGTGACCACAAAGCCTGCCGTCCCCGCGCGGGCAAACTGCGGGTCGCCGTCCAGGTCCAGGACATCATCCGAGACCCAGGCGAAGACGTTCGGCTTCACTTCCCGCACGTTATAGAGCCAGCCCGTTGCGAAACCAAGGACCGAAGGCAGAAAGCAGAGGGCAGAAAGCAGAAGGCCGAAACGGAAGAGTCTCGAGGACTGGGCGCTGAAGATGTGCCCCCTCAACTCCTTGACTTTCGACTCTCGACTCTTCCTAAATGTCCACATACACTTGCGCGTGCCAGCCCTCCGCAGTCTCCCTTAAATCAAGCTGATGATAAGTCACCGCTTTAACCAGCAATTTCACTTGATGTTTTCGCCGGTCGAACTTCTCGCCTCGCGCCACGGCCGTGAGACCTCGTTCAGTCAGTGCGTCAAATTGGAAGTCGCGAAACAGCCAGCCCTCCGCGTCGAACAGATACAGAATTTCACTCAACCAGTTTACCAGCAGGCTGGGCATATCGGAAGCTTCCGCGCCCAGCGGCTTCCCCTCGCGGGGCGCTATGGTTTCCAGGTCTACCATCAAATGCATCAGGGCGCGGGCGGCATTTGCAAACACGTCCTGGCGCGTGGCGCCAAACGCCTCGAAGCCGATGTCGGCAGTGTGTTCGAGCAGGCGGAAGGGGAGCATCCTTGGTCGCTCGGCTATGACCGGGCCAGCACTGAGACTGGCCGCGGAATAGTCCCACATCATACTCAACCTTGGTTGACTTTGGTAGATCAAGGAGGGGAGCACGGCCGGATGCCGTTCCAACTTGGCGGCGCTGTCATCCGTGAGTCCTGGAAACGGGCCATTTTGAATTTATTACGGCGCCGGGCTATAATCCAATTAAAGCCGGGCTAATCAAAAAGTATGAGCGGACGTAACGACGATCCTACACTCTATTTAGCTCTCGGCGCCTGCGCTGGCGTCTATTTCTTTATTAAGGGGTTCCGCGTCTTTCGCGAGTACCGCGTGGTCGAGGACACTCCGGCCATGCCGATACGAAGCATTCCTATGGGTCTTGTTCACGTGCGGGGCAAGGCCACGGGTGAGCAGCGCGTGACCAGTCCCGTCACCGGCATGCCTTGTTTCTTCTACAAAGTTGAAATCGAGCGGTGGGAGGTCAAGGAAAACAGCGGACAGTGGACTCATTACCGCACTGATGCGGAGGGTGTGCCTTTCCACCTCGCCGATGGAACGGGCAAGGTTGAAGTGGACGCTCATGCGGCCGAGCTCGATTTGCTGAAGACCGGCATGCGCAAGGTCCGCGACACGCCGCATGTTTCCGCGCTGTCGGCTCCGTCGCCGAGATCGTCTACCGTCCCCACGGATGACGATTTGCGGAAGTACGTCAGCGAAGTCGGGGTCAAGCGGCTTGGCTCAATGGTGGGCCGCGGACTGGATGCTCTAGGCCCTATCAGCGACCCTGATAAAGAACAGAAGAAGAAGGCCGTAGTGGAGATGTTTACCCATGGGCTGAGAAGCCCGGACGTCGTTCAACAGTTCATGGCGCTCCAGAAGCCTCTCCTGCAGCGCAAGCTTGAAGAGATGGGTCCGCAGAGCGATCCCTTCCACGAACAGGCCCGGCGCGAGGCAATGGAGGCTATAAAGTATCCTGTGGGTAGCGCGGAGTTCGTTGAGCACATACAGCAAGTAATGGGGAACTTGCACGACCCGCAACAACGGCAACAACTGATGCATGCCATGGAATCGATGGCACGCGTCCAGCAGGGTGGGCTGGCCGCCATGATGCCGGCCGCCTCCGGTCAATATCGCTTAACGGAATTCTGCATAGTTCCCGAGCAGACTTATGAAGTGACCGGGACGTGCGTCGAAAATCCGGTCCCGAAAGACCAGCACGACCGGAATAAGATAGTAAAAGGTCAAAGCGAACCCACCTTCCTGATTTCCTGCCGCAATGAGAAACAAATCGAGAGTAATCTTCGGCGGCGCGCTGCCCTTTATATCTTCGGAGGGGCGGGCCTTTCCATAGTGTGCGTGGCCATACTGCTTTTTAAGTGCGGTCTATTATGAACCGCCTCAAAACTCCGTCAGTAACCGGCTAGACTTTTTCCGAGCCCTTGACTAGGATGGGCGATAGAACCAGGTGGCTCTATGTCTTCTCATGGCTCGGATATTTCGATTGCGGCTGTAGTGGGTTTCGGCGCAGGCCTGTTCTGGTTTATCAAGGGGTTTCGCGTCTTTCGGGAATATCGTGTGCTGGCGGATACGCCCGAGATCCCGATTCGTAGCGTGGCCATGGGTCTAGTGGAGATCCATGGCAAAGCCAAGGGCCTACAGACCGTTCTGAGTCCCGTCACCAAAACTCCGTGCTTCTTCTATAAGGTTGATATTGAGAGATGGGTCAGGGATAAGAATGGCGGGCATTGGTCCCACGCCGCCACTCAGGCCGAAGGCACCCGGTTCTATCTCGAAGACGTTACGGGGAAGGTCTTGGTGGACGCTCATGGGGCCGAGTACGATTTGATCCAGACTGCGAAGCGAGAGACAGGACGCGGGTTTGGAGGATCTCTGAGCCGTCTGTTCGGCGGATCTCAAGACCCGACCCTCGCGACAGGGTCGGGAGTTTCTGACGCTGACTTGCTCAATTACGCGGAAGTGGTGATTTCGACTGGGCACGGCTCATTCTCCCTCAGCGGAGGGAACCTTCTCTCCGGTCTGGGGATGGGTTCGGCGCACCGTTATCGTTTGAGCGAGTATTGCATCCTTCCTGAACAATCGTACGATGTGGCCGGGACCTGCATTGAGAATCCTGACGCCCAGGACGAACACGACCGGAATATGATCGTGAAGGGCCAGAACGAGCCGACCTTTGTGATTTCCTGGAGAAGTGAGAAGGAACTCAAGAGCCGGCTGCGAAACCGCGCCGCGCTTCATATCTTCGGCGGGGCAGCTCTCTCGGTGGTGTGTTTGGCTGTTCTACTGTTCAGGTTTGGTTGGCTGTGAAAGGCGGTGACGAGTGACGAGCGTCACGTGTCACTCGTCACTATCGAGAGGAGTAGACGGATGGGGGTTGCAATCCTTATTGGTTTGGTGCTGGTGTTGCTTGTCGTGGGGCTCCTAGCCTATTTCATCACCATTTACAACAGCCTGGTGCGGCTGCGGAATGACCTTGATAAGGCCTGGGCGAACATTGACGTCCTGCTCAAACAACGTCACGACGAACTGCCCAAGCTGATCGAGACATGTAAGGGTTATATGCAGTACGAGCGCCAAACCCTCCAGCTCATCACCGAGGCCCGCACTGCCTTCCTGAAAGCGAACACCGTGGCGGAGAAGGCGCAGGCCGACAACTTCCTCTCCGGCGCGTTGAAATCGCTCTTTGCAGTGGCAGAGAGTTATCCCGAGCTGAAGGCCGACAACAATTTCATGCAGCTCCAGAATCGGATCTCCGAACTGGAAGAGAAGATTGCCGACCGGCGTGAGTTCTTTAACGACGACGTGAACACCTACAACATTCGAATCCAGCAACTGCCGGATGTTTTGATTGCGCACATGCTGAACATGCAGCACAAGGACCTGTTCAAGGTAGCAGAGGAAGATCGCCGCGACGTGGAAGTGAAGGTTGGGTAGACCCTGCGGAAGGAGCCTGAGATGGTACTCTCATTCGTAGTGCTTGCGATTCTGGCGGTGTTCATCATTACGGTCATCGCCGTCATCCTGTATTTCGTGGGCCTGTATAACAAGCTTGTCGCCTTTAAGAACAACATCGATCGGTCATTTTCCAACATCGACGTCCTGCTGAAGCAGCGCCACGACGAGCTTCCTAAACTGATTGAGACGTGCAAAGGCTACATGCAGTACGAGCAGAAGACCTTGCAGGCCGTCACTGAGGCGCGCACGGCTTTTATGCGCGCCAACACGCCGGCGGAAAAGGCTCAGGCCGATAACTTGGTGAGCGGGGCACTGAAAAGCTTGTTTGCGGTGGCTGAGAAATACCCCGACTTAAAAGCCAACACCAACTTCATGCAACTCCAAGGCCGAATTACGGACCTGGAGACAAAGATCGCAGCGCAACGCGCGGCTTACAACGAAGATGTGAACGCCTTCAACATCCGCATCGCCCAGATCCCCGCCAGCCTGGTGGCGGGCTTTATGGGCCTCCGGCCCCATGCCCTCTTCCAGGTGGCTGAAGCCGACCGGGAGGATGTGAAGGTGAGCTTTAACTAGGCTACTCTGCCGTGAGCTGCGAGAACCCAGGCGCGGAAGAGCCGGGATTTGAGATCTGAGATTCGAGATTTCGGCGCTACCCGCCGGCCGCTTGAATTCGTGGGAAATACAGCCACAGATGCCCGCCGTCGTCGTCTTCGCCAAAGACGATCTCGCCATCGCGGCCTGTGACCGCATCGCCGAAAACGTATCCGTAACGGCGGCGTTGGAAGAGGGACACGGCTGCGCCCAGATTGGTCATCTCGCGCCGGCGCGGGTCGTAGCAGAACATCTTGGCTATTCCAGCCCCGCAAGATCCGAACACTCTGCCGTCAAAGGTGGCGGCCATGCAATAAACGGGCGCCAGCATGGTCTTGCCAAGCGGGGCGCTGAATCCGCGCTGCTCGTCGAAGGAAAAAAACTGGCCATCGTCATCCGCCGTAAAGAGTAACCCGGTCTGCGCCGACCTGGCCCAAACCGCGGGCGACTTTTCCCAGCGGCCGGCAGGCAACTGGAAGGCTTGCGGTTCGAGTTTCTGTGTCTGGCAGTTGAAGCGCCACAGGTGGCCTTGGCCGTCCGGGCCAACAATGCTTCCCTTTGAACCCACCGCAATGCGTCCGCAGCCGGAGACTTCCGCCACGGTTTGAATCTTGGGGGCAGCGAAGTCCACCGTGAAGAGGTGATGCGTGGTCACGCCGACCACGCGATCCCTTGAAGCGTCGGCCACCGCATGAACGATCGGCTCGCCGGCGACGCCGCCCAGATCCTCAAAGTGGGGCCGTTCGAAGCCCCACTCCTGGATCAGGTCATAGGGCCAGTGTTGTAGCCTAGTCATAAGAATCGTGCCTCCGCTGGGACCGTTCACGCAGGCCAGGAATTTGGATTTTCCGCAACAGACCGCCGTGCAATTAGTGGCGTCATCCACGGCCTTCATGTCGAAAATCATCCCGGTAACGCCGTGAAACATGCCGACAAAGATATGCGCCCGCTTGCCACTGGTGCCGCCGTAGACGAAGCCTTGCGGGCTTACGTCGAGAGCGGTGATGTGGGACTCATCCGCGAGGATGGGAACTGTCGCGCCCGGAAAGCCGGTGGGAAAGGCGAGCATGGTTCCCTGCTTTACGAACGTCCCATGGACGATGTTATTCGCCTCTTCCTGGGCAGCCGGCGAATTCAAATCGATTTTCTTCTTTTGGTCACTCATGATGGAACCTCATCCCCACATACGAATAGGCAGGTGAGCATTTTCTTTCTTGCGGCTCGCCGGCATTTCGACTTTGAAAATGCCCGAGGGCCGCGAGCCGACGTGCCCGAAAAAGAGATCTCCGTTGTGATCCACCGCCCCTCGGGAGACGTACTGAGCAAGCTCCCTGGGATGCACGAGACAGGTGACTTCTTCTCTTTCTAACGTAGCGGGATTCAGCCGCCACACCACTCCTTCGCGTTCTTTATGTTCGGGGCCCATCGGGTTGTAAACCGGATCGCGCCACCGCGACGCTACGTAATACAACTGGCCGTCGCCGGCGAAGGTCAGACCGCCGCAATGGTCGACGAACGTGTCCTTGGAAACGGTTGGGTCTCGCTTTTGGGTAATAGGCCCCAGGTTTTCGATGCGGGGCCACTCGCCCTCGTTCGGCCAAATGCGCATCATGTAAGAGTTGGCGATCCAGGTGGCTGCGTAAACGCACTCGCGGTCGGGCGAGGGAGCGACGTCGTAAAAGACGCTGTGCCAGCCGGTCTGGAATTCGGGATTGTGGGGCAGGACGAAGGGCGAAATTTCCAAGCGGTCCTTCTCCGGATCGTAGCGCACCAGGTGGCCGTAGTCGTTGGTGGTCCACACGCGGTGCATCTTGTCGAGGAAAAGCGTCTGGGCGTTGATCGACCCGAGACGGCCCACATCCCTGCGCTGGCGAGTTTTCAGGTCGTAAATAAAGAAATGATCCCGGGGGTAGCTGATGGCATAGAGAAGGCCGCGTTCCTCGTCGTGGAGCAGGCACCGGCAGCCCTCCTTAGGTATCAGGGTTTCCCACCATTTCACCTCATCCGTCTTCGTGTCGTAAGCCAACAGTGCGCTGCCGCGGAAGCAACGCTTCTCGTCGTGCCAGGAAAGCCAGGGGGAATATGCCGGCTGGTCTATGGGCGGGCCGGACAAGTGCGTTGCCATGTAGAGAATGCCATCGTGCATGGAGGGCGCAAAGCTGTAGTGAATCTTGCATTGCGTGGCCCGGCCCGAATCGCCGGGATCATCCACCATCTTGGACAAATCGAACAGGTAGTCGAGGCCGTCCTTCGCCTCGTTATATCGGGTTACCTTTACGACTCCGCCCGGCACGCCCTCCGCGCACGCCGCAGCATAAATGCGGCCGTCCGGCCCCACCGAGAGTGACCAGCAGGTGTCGGAGATTTTGTGCTCCGTAAATTCGTACCATTTCACCTTGTAGTCGCCTGGGGATTCGGGCATTGCAGGCCTAGCCGCCGGCATGCCATCCCGCGGGTAAAGCGCCGCCCCAACGGTCAGCAGGCTGGCGCCGCTGCTTCGAAAGAATTCGCGTCGGCCAATTCCTCTCGACATGGATATTCTCCAATTCTGACTTGAGCCGGCATGCACGATCTCCAAGCACCGACCGGCCCCAAACCATATGCCCATTTCGCTGCCGCGTCAATGGCTTTCTAGAGTTCCCGATCCGCCGGTAAGACGCCCCGCCGGAAATCAGCTTAGCGTATCGATGCAAGTCCCAGGGCGATCTAGCCGACTATTTGTCAAAGTCACGCCATCCCGAGGCGAGCCGCGAGTCCCGGCTTTGTTTTCGCAAGATGCGGCGCGTTTCGCTCCTTTTGGGGGCAGATTGGGGCTGATGCGCGCACCAAAGGCGCGAAATATACAGCATCGAAAAAAGTGATGTCCTTTGTTTTCAAGTACTCCTTGGCTTCGTTCCCACTGTTTTTGTATTTCCTCGCGATCCTCCGGTTTCCCCCATGCAGGCAATTTCAAACCCTGCTGCATTCTCCCGTTCCGGGCCGCTGCCGGAGGGTGTGCGGTGTCAAATAGCTCGAAAGTTGCGTTTAATGCGCGCATTGGGTACTCAATTTGAGTTCGTTTTCAGTTCGTTTTCAGTTCGTTTTGAAATGTCTATCTTTGTTTTCAGTGACATACTGGCTTCGATCGTATTTTTTTGTACTTTTTTTCGGTCCACTGTTTCTGCGAGTTCCGGGGCAGTTCCGGTCATCCCTGCCGCCTCGTGGCCCCCCAGCCCTTGCCTACGACAATATGTCCACACAATGACCACGATTATAGGCTAGCATAGCGGCCCGGGGTTGTCAAGCAAAAAACGGGCAGCGGTAGAGTTTGAGGTTGTAGCGGCGAGTTTGGCCCGCCAAATGGCGCGTAAAGCCTCGGTGGTCATCTCAAAACCGGCCAACGGATGGGGTCCTGGGCTAACCGGTTTGTTTTCAAGGCACCGCTGCCAGCATCGCGGCTAGTGTCTCAGCTTGAAAAATCATCGGCATTGAGCGTGCTTAGACCTTGTGATAGTATGCGTCGGCCATGCTAACCCCGACACACGCTGTTTTCCCACCCGACTTCATCGTGACATTAAGGGGGCTCGTAGGACTCCATCAGTCCATCTACCACCGCATACCGCCGCAAGGAATTTATTTTGAGGCATTGGCTGAAGAGGCTTTCCGTAGAATAAAGAAACCTGTTGCGGTGATCGAAGCCGGAGGCAGGAACCAACCTAGGCATGATCTCCTGGTAGAGGGCAATCGAATTTCCCTCAAAACGGAAACTGGTATAGGTACAAACCCCACCCACATAACAATCACCAAATTATGCACTACTGAGCGCCGCCCGTGGGAGGCAACGGTTCTAGTAAGGCGAGTGATGGAGCACCTGGGTCGCTATGACATAATCCTCATGTTTAGGGCGTTGTGGAAGACAGGAGAAGTCCGCTACCAACTGGTAGACATTCCGGTCGATACGCTGAGGAGAATCGACACGGTGGTTCTACAGCCAGCGGGAAGAGGACAGAGCCTTGCTGCTGATGTCATACGAGATGGTGAACGCACCTTTCGCGTCCACTTTGATGCGTCTGACCGAAAGTGCTCAATCCGCGGCCTCGGAATTCAGCACTGCGTAATACTCGAAGAGTGGGACGTCAGGTTGTGAGGTTACTCACACTTCTTTGACTTGCGAAAAACCAACCAGTAGGCGTGCTGGCGCCGGCTGTGATGGGCATTCTTCCATCGGGGATCAACAATCGGACCTCTGCGGATCTTGATAATGCAATCGCAGGGAGTGAAACCGGCTTGTCTAGCGGCGTTTATAAGGTCAACATGCGCCCATTGGTAGCGGTGATGGTGGACGTAATCCACAATCTTGCAGAACAAAATACCCTCGTCTTTAAGAATTCGATACGCTTCCTTAGTGAACGGAGGGTAGGTGTGAGCAAAGGTATAACCTCTTTCCTTTGGTGACTTCCCGCCTAAGCCAAACCGCTCGTGGAAATCCTTCTGCTTGTCAGTGCCCTGGTTCGGGATGTGCGGCGGGTCGTAAACCACTACGTCAAAGAAGGAGTCCCTAAAAGGGGTCGCGGTGTTATCGGCCACGACGGACGGGCGGTGGTGACCGACATTGTCAATGCCAATAATTCGTCGGGAACTACCACGCCAAAACCTACCCCCGTTCATCGTGGCATCGAGGATTCTCTGAGGTTTTTTCCTCGGATACGACTTCAGCATCATCTCCAAGATCTCGGCGTCCTCGCCAGCCCACACCGAGGGAAGCGGCTTATACACGTTGGGTTTTGGGGGCTCGGGATCGCATTTCAGCACAGGCTGAGAGCAGATTGGAATTTCAAGTGCCATTTGTTCGAACATCGCAGATATTATCGGCAGAGTCCGCCAATATCAGGAGTTTCTAACCTTTTGCCAAATCTGCGATTTCCTCTCCTAGGAGGATGCTTCTTGGCCTCGCTGACCGTATCCGCGACCTTGCCAGTCGCCATCTCCACAATCATTTTTGCCAGTTGATTGGGATCGCGGGGTCTGTTCGCCATGCCCCCATTATGGCAGGCTAGAACTTCCAGTCAAGAGGGCTAAGATTCAAACTGAGACGTTACCGCATGGCGGAATGTGGTTTCATCTGACCACATTTGCGGTATTCTATGACCATATGCTTGACTTACGTTCCAAGGCGCGCCAGCGGCTCTTGGCTTATTATTTCACTAATCCCATGGCTCGCCACCATCTGCGCGACCTGGCAAGTCGTTTGGGTATTGACCCTTCCAACCTATCCCGAGAACTCCGGAGATTGGAGCGCGAAGGCCTTTTCCGAGCGGAAGTGAGCGGGCGCCAGAAGTATTTTCAGCTCAACCGGAAGTATCCTCTATACCGTGAGGTTCGTAGCATCATCGCGAAAACCATCGGTGCGGCGCCTCTGATTGCGCAATCCGTCAAAAGTATTGAGGGCATCGAGGAAGCCTATCTCTACGGGTCGTTCGCGCGGAACCAACAGGACGCCGCCAGTGATATTGATGTGCTCGTGATTGGTAAACCTCGTGGCGAAACCCTGGCGGAAGTGATGGGGAAGCTCGAGCGGCAACTCGGACGGGACGTTAATTATACAGTTCTATCACGAGATGAATTCGAGTCGCGCCGCGCGCGGAAGGATGCTTTCCTGGAGAACTTTTGGCACAATAAACGCGTTTCGCTCATGGCCACTCAGGAGATCGTTCTGCGGAATCCGTAATCCGCCTCGAGCTTGAGAGTCTCGCCCGATGCGAGAGAGCGTTTGACCGACCAAATCCCCATGGTCATCGAGTTTTCTGTTTTGCCGGTCCAGCGCGCGAAGCAGCGGGAGACTTGATCTTTCGGGAAGCGGTTGATCAAAGCCAGACCAGGCGCCACCTCCGATAGCATCCACTCTCCGTCCGGCAGTTCTGCACCATCATAGGTCTCGGCGCCCCTGGGCTCTTGGCCGGCTTCGATCAGTTTGCGCTCGGTGGTTTTTCCGTCCTGCCGGCGGAAGGAGATACTGCTTTCCTCGATGTTTCTTGGTCCGACCACACATCTCGACTGGAGCACGACGTCCAGTGCGGAATCGCCGCGATTCTCGAGAGTGGTTTCAGTGTGGAGGACGGGCGCATCTTTCCGAAGTCTGATCACGCGACTCGCCTTGAGCCCGTTGGTGTAAGTGGCGGTCAGCCGCAGTTCTGTTGGCTCGGTCTGAGCCTCCGTCTCCCAGGTCGTTTCGTAAGTTTTACCGAGATAGTCAGAGTTCACCAACACACTCAACCCGCCCGCGTCCGGGTACGAGCGCTCTCCAGGATCGGGGCGGCGCAGAAGGTCGTGTCCGGACCTCCTGTCGATCATTCTGATGATGCGGCCGCTAAGCTCCGGAGCCAGATCGACGCGCATTTGCGTGTTCTCTAAGGTCACCACACGATACGGCTTGATGCGATTGTTAAAGTTCTCTTCGTCCTCGCTCAACTTGCTCCCCTCGTGCAGCTCAGTAATACCGAAGGAGCGGACATCCTTCATGAAGCTCTGAAAGTTCTCTTTCAACCTTTCGAGGTCAGCGGGCGCGTACGAACCATCGCGGGCTTCGAAGGCTTTCGCTTGTATCAGCCTCACATAGTCAATCGATAGCCGCGCCTTGCGAACCCTCGTCCTCGCAGCGTCATCATTGGCGGCTGCTTCGGCTTCCTGGAAGAGCTTCAGGGACTGAGCTATGAAATCCTGAGATAAATACGATGCGCCCGGGTTCGTGTAAATCCACATGTGCTGCCCTCTTCCACGCGGCGCCGGCCTCACCTGGCGGTGAAGGAGGTCGAAGTAGGCCCGCATGGGGCGTGCCGCCTTGCCGTAGTAGGCGGCCATGAATTCATCGATGAGGCTGTCCACCTTGAGGCTCGGATTCCACAGCAGCCGCGCCATCACGTAGGAGCGGAGTTCGGCATTCTCGCCGCCGCCACCATCCGCAAAGTCGCCCTCGAGAAATATCCCCACCACTCCGTTCTTCCGGTACATGGGGATGTCCGCGGCGAGTTCATCGAAGTCCGGGAAGGGAAGCAGATAGTGGGAGAAATTCGTCACGTAGTGCCAGATGTAAAGCTGACTTGTGATCTTTGACCACGCCCGGAGATGATTCATGAAGTATGCATCATCTTTGCAGACCTCATAGGGATGGGCCTCACAGGCCCCGATGGGACAGAGGCGGATGCGGACGTTCGGCAGCGGGCGCGCGTGGAGAGGTGGCGGTTCCGAGTACCAGTAGGCCAAGGTATCAATCAGCTTGTCAGGATGCTGCTTGGCCACCTCCATGGCGACGGCATTGACGAACCGCAGAATTGGGCCCGAATGAGCGCCCCCTTCTTCCTGCTCCACCTGCCGGCAGCCGTCGCACTCGCACCATCCCTCGCTGTCATTTTGCGAAACCGAGTAGATGCTCGCCTCGGGGTGCTGCTCGATCCATTCCAGTACAGTTTTGATCGTCAACCGCAGCACCTCGGGATTCGTCAGACAGAGTTGCGCGTTATCACTTCTCCGCCGGCCGTCGACAAGAGCGTAGTATTCGGGATGCGCCCCGAAGTACTTTTCCGCGGGGAGTATTTGATAGAAGGTGTGAACAAACGGATAGTAGATGAACTTACCGCCCGTTGACTCGTCGAGGTTCATTGAAGAGCCGTTCGCCTTGTTGCGGGCTGCCCAGTCCTTGTCCGAAGCTTCCGTGAAGAAAGGCTCGCGATACTCGAAGGCAGGCTTCTGGACTTCGTCGAGAGGTCCAACAGCAAGAGTTGACCGCTTGGGGATGACGCTCAATTCGCGAGTGAACCAACGGCAACCCAACTTCTCCAGAAACGTGTAGACTCCATAGAGCGTCCCACGCTGCCGGCCTCCCACGATCAGCAACCGATTGCCTGCGGTCCGCAATATAAAGCCTTCGGGGCCGAGTTTCTCGAAGGCGATCGTTGGTACAAACGGATCAACCAGCGTGCTGTTTCCGACCAGTACCAAATTGCCTTCCGGTTTGTCCGCATCGGTGACGATGGGTAGGCGAGCACCCGAGATTTCCTGAAGGAATTTCTGTAGCTCCTCGGCGGCGTGCTTCTCCGATGGGGACGCTGTCTGGGAGATACAAATACTGTAGGTGGATTCTCCCCGCGACACAAGCGCGACAGGTTGATTCGCTGAATCCACAGGGGCTGATAAGCCTCGTATCCGCCCCGCTGTCAACCCCACACCGCTTAAGACCGCAGACTTCAGGAATTGCCTGCGAGTTTTATCGCTAGAATTCACGCTTTCCATATTCGTGAACCTCTCCTAATCCCTCGATCCACCGCACCGTAGGGGGACGGCTTGCCGTCCCCTAGTTGTTCCGTTGCAATCGACGCGGGTAGGGCAAGCCCTACCCCTACACCGCCCCCTCTTTCAATACTTGATCCACCCCTTGTAATACAGGTATTGCTGAATCCATGGCCGGGTCCAGGGATTCCGCGCGCAGTAGAAGGTCGAAACAGCGGAAACGAGCAAAAAAGCCAAGGCCATGCCGCGGAACCACCGGCGGCCAGACTGTTTTCGCAATCCCTCCGGCAGAAGCATCAGCCATAACGGGATCAGCCAGAAGAACCAGCGCAAGCCGCAACACATGCCGCCGTAATTCCGCTGGCCCGCAAAGAACGTGTAAAAGACGAGCAACACTAAAGTGAGCAAGGCTGCCAGCACCGCGAAGCCGCGCAGCGGGTGATGGGGTGAACGGAGGCACCGCCAGACGCCAAACAAGGTCAAGATGAAAATCGGCGAGAGGGAGAAGATTCCGTGGTGGCCGACGAGCATATTGAAAAGATAAATGGGCCACGACTCGTACATGTTATCGATTCCTTTGCCTGGTTGGCCTGTGAACTTTCCGGTCGCGGCGTCGACCTCGCTCCCCACCAAACGCCCTGAGGCCGGATCGATCAACCAATAGGAGCCGGGATAAACGTAGGCCGACTTGTGCGCGTAAGCGGGGGACAGATCTCCCGTGACCAGGTAGTTGGTTACGAAATGGCCCGCGATGGGGAGCAAGGCAAAGGGAAGAAACCAGGCCAATGTCTGCCGGCTCGCCTTCCGGGCTAATGCAGCACCCAGGACCACCAGGAACGCAAGGGCGGGGAATTCGTTCACGGCCGCAAATCCTGCAAAGAATCCTGCCACGGCAAAGAGCCACCAGTTGCGCCGTGCCTCGCACCAGATCAGAAACGCCGGATAGAGCGCGAAGAAGAAACTGCAGGCCGCGATCGTGTGGTTGTTCAGAGTGATGCTGAAGCCTGTCAGGAACGTACCCAGCCCGGCGGCGGCCATGGCGTAGGCCCGAATCCAGCGGTCCGGAGCAAGCCGATCCAGGAGTCGAGAGAACAGCCCCAGAAAGATGACAAGCGGTACGAGATTGGCCAGGGCCACCATCGTGCGGATGACGGTCTCCGGACTGTTGCGAAAACTCAGGCGCCCGAAGCTCAGTTTCTTCAGAAGCAGGTACTCCCCTGCAAGTAAAGTCTCGAGCAGGGGCGGCTTGGAGGAATAGAAGTGGCCGTGCAGCCGCACGCGATCGATGGTCTCCGGCCAAGGCGTTTCGTCGATGTTGTAGGTGCCGCGCTCGGCAAGGCTGTAGATGGTCTGCCAGCGCGAACGATCGTTCACGCCGTGCATAGGAAGGGCCACTCCATGCGAGTCGGGTTCGGCGCGGGCTAGGAAAATCAACGCCAGCACAGCCCCGGCGGTCACGGCGATTAGGATATAGTCCAGGCTCCGTGCCCCCACTGCTTGTTCCCCTCCCCGACTGGGGAGGGGAGTAAGGGGTGGGGTAGGGGCGTCTCTCGCGTTGCGTTGAGTTGACTCGTTCATCGGCCGGTCCCCTTACCGGGCGGAACAGATTCTGCAACGGTGTACTTGGGCTCATGCCGGACGTTTTGAGAAGCGACCAGTTCAGCGAGAAATCCGACTGACAGCATTTGGAATCCGATGATGAGGCAAGCGAGAGAATACACAAGCAGAGGGCGGGCGCCGATGGGGCCAAAGCCGTGCACTCGAAATCGGGCCAGAATCCAGCATACTCCCAGGTAAGTGAGCCCAGCCGCGCCCAGCAAGAAAGCGGGAAGACCGATCCCGCCCAACAGATGAAGCGGCCGCTGGCCGAAGACGGTGAGGAAGACAACGGTGAGAAGATCCAGAAAGCCCTTAACAAATCGATGAAACCTGTACTTCGATCGCCCGTAGCGCCGGGGATGATGCTCGACGGGCAACTCGGTGACGCAATAGCCCCGGGCGTAGGCCATCACGGGGATGAAGCGGTGCAACTCTCCGTACAGAGGCAGCTCTTTGACGACCTCGGCGCGAAAGCACTTGAAGCCGCAATTGTGGTCGCGCAACTTGAGACCCGTCAGGCTGCTGACCAGCCAATTGAACACGCGGCTGGGCCACACTTTGTGCCAGGGGTCCTTCCTCACTCGCTTCCAGCCATTGACGACGTCAAACCCTTCCGCCAGCTTGGCGAGGAACTCGGGAAGTTCGGCGGGGTCATCCTGTAAGTCGGCATCCATCTGAAACACGACTTGACCCAGCGCTGCATCGAAGCCAGCGGCAAGCGCTGCGGCCTTGCCGAAGTTACGCCGGAAGCGGATGCCTCGGACGCGCGGGTCGCAAGCCGCAAGGCCGCGGATTTTGTCCCATGAGCCGTCGCTGCTGCCGTCGTCCACAAAGATGACCTCGAGCTGGAGCCCACGCCTCTCACCCACCGCAAGCAAGGCCCGTCCCAGTTCCTCCAGGCTTGCGGACTCATTGAGGGCGGGGATGACAATGCTGATCAGCTCGGATTGGCCCGGGTTTGATTCCATGCCACATCCTGATGTAGGGGCAGGGCTTGCCCTGCCCTTGCCCGTTGACGACGTACAGGGGACGGCCAGCCGTCCCCCTACATACTTTATTCTCGCAGGCCGAAAACTTTCTCAGTATACAGGCGGCTCAAGCGTAAATCTTCGTCGAGAGAGCGAGTAATTTGGGTGCCCCTCTCGTACGCCAGTTCGACAACTAAGTAGCCGTTGAAGCCGATCTCGCGTAAGTAATCGGCGACCTTCTGATAATCGATGTCGCCCGGGCCAAAATCTTCCATCCAAATACCTTGTCTGGAATTGCGCAGATGCAGTTCCACCAGGCGATCCCCTGTTTCGCTCAGGAAACTCATCACCTCCTGCCCTCCGCGATAAGCCCAATGCACGTCCACGCAGCAATAGACCCGTTTTGGGTCGGTGTGCTGCATGAGATGTCGCCACTCCCGCGCGTGCTCAAGCAATTCGGGAGTGTGATGGTGGAGCGCCAGCTTCATTCCAAGCCCGCTGATCTCCTCAGCCAGCCGGTCAACGTATTTGGCCTGGGTCTCCAGTTCTTCCTCGCTCTTTAGGGCTTGGCCGGGCTTGGGACTTGGGTTGGTAACGATCACGCGAGTCCCATGCGGCTTGAGCAACCGGGCCAACCCTACAACTTCGCGGACGGATTTTTCAGCCGCTCCGCTCTCGTGCAAAGTTGTACCTGCGTAGACCGTTTCCGGAGCCAGGTGATTTTTGGCCAGCAGGGTGAAGGTCCGTTCGCGCAGCGCGGGCTGGAAGAAATCCTGATTCAATTCCACCCGATGGTATCCCGCGCCGTGAAAGCTCGCCAGCACATCCTCGACGCCTTCGGCCAAGGTCTTTTTCTCGGATTCGAGATGCTGGATCCAAATGTAAATCTCGACAGATAGTTTGGGAGCGTATTGGGCCCCTAATAGCAGTTGCCGGCTGAGGAGCGTGGCACCGGCAAGCTTTGCCAAACCGGAGAACATCTCCCGCCGAGTCTGACGGCTTCGAATTATCGCCATCTGAACCTACCTCTCCTCCACGGTCGCGGCAGGAAGCCGCCGTAGTCCTGATGATTCGGCCCGAGGTGGTGAATGTACCGCCGCGAGGCGAGTCGGGTCAAGCACGTTGTTACTTGCAGCATATTCGGCTGCGGCGATATACTTGCCGCCACAAAAGAGGCGCCCGGCGGCAGGTGCCGGGTTTCAGGCGCCAGGCGCAGGGGGCTACGAGCTATGGCAATGAGCATTAATCTCGATCTTGAGCATGTGGCTCCGCCACCGAGACGTAAGGATTTCCGGATCGGTGCCATCGGCGCAGGCTTCATTATGAATGATTGCCACTTGGTGGCCTATGGCCACGCCGGTTACAACGTCGTGGCCATTGCTTCCGCCTCTCTGGAGGAATCGAGACACGTGGCGCAGACGCATGGAATCCCGAAGGTGTACGCCACGTACCAGGAATTGCTGGCTGACCCAGCGATCGAAGTCGTCGATATGGCGGTGCCGCCCGACAAACAATTGATGATTGTGGGCGAGGCGGTGAAACACGCCGATCACCTCAAAGGCATCCTGGCGCAAAAGCCTCTGGCCATGAACCTGGCTGATTCGCGTGAGATCGTACGCCTCTCGGAGCAGGCCGGCATCATTCTTGCCGTGAACCAGAATATGCGCTATGACCATTCCATGCGCGCCCTCAAAACCCTGCTGCGACGTGGCTATTTGGGTGAACCAGTCCTGGCCAGCATCGAAATGCGCGCCATACCCCACTGGAAACCGTGGCAGCTCGCTTACACTCACCTGACCTTGCTGAACATGAGTATCCACCACCTCGATAGCTTCCGCTATCTGTTTGGTGAGCCTGAGACCGTTTACGTCAGCGCACGGAAGGATCCGCGAACTCCCTCTGAGCACGTGGACGGCGTGGTGCTTTACGTCCTCGAGTATCCCGGCGGCTTCCGCGCCACAGCTTGGGACGATGTGTGGGGCGGCCCGGCGCGGGAAGGCACGCCGCCGGATTTGTATATCAAATGGCGGGTCGAAGGCACAGAAGGCCTGGCCCAGGGTACGATCGGCTGGCCCAGTTATCCCAGCCGCACACCCAGCACTCTCGATTTCACCACTCGGCGGCAACCTGGATGCTGGTTCTCGCCACGCTGGAACGAGGTGTGGTTTCCTGACGCATTTGAGGGCACCATGGGCCAGTTGCTCGAGGCTTTGGCCACCGGCGCCGAGCCGGCAATCAGCGGCCGTGATAACTTAAAGACCATGGCCCTGGTCGAGGCTTGCTATAAATCCATTGAAGAACACCGGGTTGTCAGGCTGGAGGAAATGTAGCGCGTAAGTTGGAATTGTGGTGCGGGCGAGACGCCCGCACCACTGAGGAGGGCTTCGTGAAACTCGGACTCATCAATTCGGCGTGGCTGGGGACTTCCGTCGGCACTGCCGAAGGAATTCGCAAGACCAAAGAGATCGGATTCGACAGCATCGATATCTTCAACGATCCCCTCGACATTGACATCAAAGAGAGGCGATTAATCAAGGATACCTGCCGCGAAGTCGGCCTGCCCGTTATTTCGCATTGCTGTTGTGCGCTGGGCATTGCCGACTTCAACCCCGCAGTGCAGCGCTTCCACGTCAGCCGCTGCAAAGCTTACCTGGATTTCGTCTATGAAACCGAAGCCAGGAACCTGTTGTTGGTAGTGGGCGAATACATTTGGCAGCAGGAGGTCATAGCGCCCCAGGCGCAATGGAAATTTGCCGTTGATAACGTCCGAATTCTGGGTGAATACGCCGCTTCCTTGGGGGTTGAGATTGCGATCGAACTCGAGCCGTTCAAGCTGTCGATTGTAAATACGCTCGATAAGATGGACCGGTTTCTCAAGGATGTCGACCTTCCCGCCGTGCGCGCCAATCTTGATATCTCCCACTTCGCGCTTGTGAACACCCCGCCTGAGTCCATTTCCAGACTCCGCGGACGCATTGCGCATGTGCACTTCTCGGATTGTGACGGCAAGGTGCATGGTGATCTGCCCCCGGGACGCGGCGTGGTGAACTTCACTCCTTACTTGCGGGAACTGAAAAACCTGGGCTTTGATGGCACAATCAGTATTGAGCTCGAGTATTCGCCACAGCCGGAGAAGATCGTTGATTGGGTGACGGAAGCGTATCGGGAGACGAACCGCTTGATGCAAGGCCTCGGCATACGGAATTGACGATGGCCGATTGTCGATTGCCGCGCTACATAATCGTCGATCGACAATCGTCCGTCGAAAATCAAAGGGGGAATCAATGAAATACCGAAGGTTTGGGCGTACGGGGCGGATGGTCAGCGAACTCGGTTACGGCATGTGGGGAATGGCGGGCTGGACAGGATCGAGTGATGAGGAATCCAAGCGGGCCCTGCAACGCGCCGTTGACCTGGGCTGTAATTTCTTTGACACAGCGTGGGCATATGGGGACGGGCGCAGCGAAGCGTTGCTGGGATGGCTGCTCCGCAACAACCCCGGCAAGAGGCTCTACACCGCCACTAAGATTCCTCCCAAGAATTTCGAATGGCCAAGCCGCCGTGAATTCAAATTGGACGATTGCTTTCCACCCGATCACATCGAGGATTACGTCCTGCGAAGCCTTAAGAACGCCGATCTCGAGAGCTTCGACTTGGTGCAGTTTCACGTGTGGGAAGATTCTTGGCTGAAGGACGACCGCTGGGTGAAGAAGGTGGACGATCTGCGCCGCGACGGGCTGTTCCAAGCCATCGGCATCAGCATTAACCGTTGGGAGCCTTGGAACGGCGTAAAGACAGTCCAGTCCGGCCTCATCGATGCTGTGCAGGTGATCTATAACATTTTCGATCAGAATCCCGAGGATGAACTCTTTCCGGCTTGCCAGGCGAAGGACGTTGCCGTGATCGCGCGCGTTCCTTTTGATGAAGGAACGCTCACCGGGACACTCACCATGGACAGCAAGTGGCCGGAGGGCGATTGGCGCAATACCTACTTCGTGCCGGAAAACCTCAAGGCGAGTGTAGCTCGGGCGGACGCGCTCAGGCCGCTGATTCCTGACGGGATGACGATGCCTGAGATGGCGATGCGGTTTATTCTGAACAATCCGATCGTCAGTACCATCATTCCGGGAATGAGGAAGGTCAAAAACGTGGAAGCCAACGCCGCCGCCTGCAATGCGGGCCCACTTCCGGATGAGCTTTTCTCGAAGTTGCGCGCACATCGCTGGGACCGGAAGCCCGCGCCATGGTCCCAGTAGCGAGGCCTCCCAGCCCGCCCGCGGCCGCTGATGAAAGACGCCAGCCTCGTGTCACCCTCTTCCCCCACGGGGAGAGGAAGTCGAGTCTTGTGGAGTGAAGCACATGATGCGAAATCAGATTTCGAGGCGCACTTTTCTCGCACAAACCGGCACCATGGCAGCCGCAGCCATGCCCGCATTTCCGCGCAGCGGCACAACCGCCACTGCCCGCCCATTGCGGCTGGGCGGCCCCATCTTTCTTAATTCGGATGATCCTGGCGAGCAGGCTCGAGAGCACCGCAGGCTGGGTTACCGCGCCGCTTACGCTCCCAAGGTGGATTTGAAAGACAAGGACAGGATCAGAGACATCATTAAAGAATTTGCGGCCCAGGATGTGGCTCTAGCGGAGGTAGGCGCCTGGGTGAACATGCTCGACCCTGACCCTGAAAAGCGCCGCAAGAATATGGCTTACGTGCAGGAGCGCCTGGCCCTAGCCGAGGAACTGGGCACGCGTTGTTGCGTCGATATCGCAGGGTCCTATGACCCTAAGATTTGGTACGGCCCCAACCCGAAGAACATCACTCAGGAATTCATCGACGCCACGGTGGAGAATTGTCGTAAGCTGATTGATGGCGTGAAGCCCACGCGCACCAAGTTTTCCATTGAGATGATGCCTTTCAACTTTCCCAGCGGACCGGATGATTACCTGAAGCTGATCAAAGGCGTGGACCGCAAGGCCTTCGCGGTTCACCTCGACGTCTGCAACGTGATGAACAGCCCTGAGCGCATGTATCACAACGGGGACGTCATCCGCGAGTGCTTCCGGAAGCTTGGGCCTTGGATTGCCTCCTGCCACGCCAAGGACTTGACCTGGGAGGACTACGTGCAGGTGTGCCTGCGGGAAGTTATCCCCGGCCGCGGCCAGATTGATTACAGAGCCTATCTGAGCGAACTCGCAAAGCTTCCGGTAGACGCTCCTTTGATGCTCGAGCACCTGAAGACCGCGGAGGAATACGCTGAGGGGCGAAACTACATTCAAGGAGTCGCTCGACAGTTGGGCCTTTCGTTTGGCGCATGACACCCAAAACAAGAAAACAGAAACTGGAAAATGGAAAATCGGTTTGGAAACTGGATCGTTGGCCTGTCATTCTGAGCGAAGCGAAGAATCTCCGCAGTTCGGGGACTTGACGCCTGTGAGATTCTTCGCTTCGCTCAGAATGACAGAGCTTGCAAAGAGGAGCTACCAACATGACGAACGAGACCGGAATTACCCGCAGGGATTTCTTGAAAGAGACTGCCGTGGCGGGCGCAACGGCCGCGGTGCTCGGAGGCCTGGCCCCGGCGCGCGTGCTGGGCGCAAACGACAAGATTCGCGTGGGCGCTATGGGCACCGGCGAGCGTTGCCAATACCTGATGAGGCTGTTCAAGGGCAACCCCTCGGTTGAGTTGGCGGCGGTCTGCGACGTCTACGGACCGCGGCGCGAGGCCGCCTTGCAGATTGCCGGACCGCAGGCCAAGTCCTACCTCGATTACCACGAGTTGCTCGATAACAAAGAAATCGACGCCGTGATCATTGGCAGCCCCGATCATTGGCACAAGCAGATGCTGGTTGATGCTGTGCATGCCGGCAAAGACGCCTACGTCGAGAAGCCCATTATGCATTCCATCGAGGAAGGGGTCGAAATGGTGCGAGCCGTCGAAGAGACCAACCGTGTTGTCCAGACGGGTACGCAGCAGCGGAGTTGGCCGCACTATATCATGGGAAAGCAGATTGTCGATTCCGGCAGGCTGGGCAAAATCACTTTCGTCCATACTTACTGGTATCAGGACTACCTCTTGGGTTCCACCGGACTGGAGCCCGTGGA